>OMNU01000266.1_pt1 | contig 24140 bp, 18 predicted proteins | sample 1673511 | NCBI WGS metagenome assembly OMNU01 (sample SAMEA103958113, study PRJEB25191) | human gut metagenome | reverse complement strand
CGCATAATCGTATGATCGGCATAATCTATATTAACACAAAGAATACATCCTTTATGGGAGATGAATTTTATGAAAATCATACTCGACCGCAAAGCCTTTAACGAAGCGATCACACACGTGGCGCGCGCCGTTTCTACAAAATCGACTATCCCGGCTCTGGAAGGAATCATGATTCTGACGGAGGAGGAGCGTATCAAGCTGGTTTCTTATAATCTTGAAATCGGCATGACCACCACGCTGGACGCCCGCATTATGGAAAGCGGCGAAATCATCATCAACGCTCATCTGCTCTGCGATATTGTACGCCGCCTCCCCGGGGAGGAGATCACGCTTTCCACGGACGATAAAAATATCTGCCATATCGAAAGCGGTTCGGCAAAATTCGATATCATGGGCATGGACACCGCCGAGTTTCCCGAAATGCCGTCGCTGAACGAAAGCAAGCGGCTTGAGCTTTCGGGGGAGACGCTGAAAAGCATGGTGCGGCAGACTATCTTTGCCGTGGCGGTCAGCGACGCAAAGCCGGTGCATACCGGAATTCTGTTCGATATGAAGGACGGCATTCTCCGCCTGGTGGCGGTCGACGGCTTCCGCCTCGCTATAAGAGAGGAGAACGTAGCATCGCAGGATACCATCAAATTTATTGCGACCGGCAGCGCGGTCAGCGAAGCGACCAAAATTATCTCGGATGAGGAAGAGACGGTTGTAATCAACATCGGACGGCGGCACATCAGCTTTGAAATCGGCAACTTTATTCTGATTTCCCGGCTGCTGGACGGTGAATTCATCGATTATGAAAACACGGTGCCGAAGGTTTTTGCTTCGACCGTGCGGGCGGATACCCGCAGCCTGATCGACACGGTGGAGAGAATTTCGCTGGTGATCAACGACCGGCTGAAAAGCCCGCTGCGCTGCAATATCCGGGACGATGTGATGGACATCAGCTGCGTGACCTCCATGGGCAAGGCGGAGGATTACTGCGCCATCAATCTGGACGGCGCACCGATCGAGATCGGTTTTAATAACAAATATCTGCTTGACGCCCTCCGCGCGGCCGAGACAGACGAGGTTCTGCTGGAATTCAACGGCTCCTTCGCGCCGATGATTGTAAAGCCGGTGAGCGGCAGCGCTTTCACCTTTATGGTCATGCCGATGAGGTTGAAAAATGAAAATTAAGGAAGTCTCTATTCAGTCGGAATTTATCCGGCTGGATGACCTGCTGAAATTTGAGGGGGTCGTCTCTACCGGGGGACACGCCAAGTTTGTCATTCAGGGCGGCGAGGTTCTGGTAAACGGAGAGGTCTGCCTTCAGCGCGGGAAAAAGCTGCGGCCGGGGGATAAAATTGAATATGACGGCGCCGCTTTTCAGATTGTGTAAAATATGCATGTTATAAATTTATCCTGCGAAGGATTTCGAAATCTTGCGCCATGTGAGATAGAGGCTGACCCCGGCGTAAATATCATTTACGGCGACAATGCGCAGGGCAAAACCAATCTGGTGGAGTCAATATGGCTTTTCACGGGCGGAAAGAGCTTTCGCGGGTCGAAGGATAACGAGCTTCCCGCCTTTGGAAAAGATAGGGCAAAAATCGGTTTGCGCTTTTTCGGGGAAGAACGGGAGCAGACGGCGGAAATTCTGATCGGTCAGAAGCGGGAATTTACTCTGAACAAAATTCCGGGAAAGCAGGCCGGCGATATGGCCGGCGCTTTCCATGCGGTTGTATTTTCTCCGCTGCATTTGAAGCTCGTGGAAAACGGGCCGGAAATACGGCGAAAATTTATGGATGCCGCAATCAGTCAGATTTATCCGAAATATATGGATTTGCAGCGACGGTACTACCGCGCGGTGCAGCAGCGCAACAGCGCGCTGCGGGACATTCGCTTTCATCCGGAAATTTTCGATCTTATCTCGATTTTTGAAAATTCGATTGCCGGGCTCGGCGGCAGGATTATCCGCTATCGGCTGCGATACCTGCACGCGCTTTGCAAATACGCGCCGGAGATTTATGCCGGCATCGCGGGCGGAAGGGAAAGCCTGCAGGTTTCTTATCAATCAAAGGCGGACATTTGTACCGAGAATGAGCGGCAGAACGCCGCCGCATTGCTCGAGGCGCTCTCCGCCTCGAGAGAGGGCGACATGCAGACCGGCGCAACCTCGGTCGGGCCGCATCGGGACGATATGGAAATTTTTATAAGCGATCGTCCGGTGCGCGCTTTCGGTTCGCAGGGACAAAAGCGCTCGGCAGTACTCTCCCTAAAGCTTGCCGAGGCGGAGGTTTTGCGCGAAACGACGGGAGAACAGCCGGTAGCCCTCCTCGACGATGTGATGAGCGAGCTGGATCTCTCCCGGCAGGAATATATTCTCAATCACATCGGCGGGTGGCAGGTTTTTATCACCTGCTGCGATCCGGGACAGACAAAGGCACTTACAAGGGGTAAAATTTTCCATATGGAAAACGGCCATATTACGCAGCAGTGAAAAAGCTTCCGCTTTTTTAAGGAGAGATTTTTGATTTTATGTATATACATCTCGGCGCGGACACGATTGTTTTAAAACGGGATATTCTCGGCATTTTTGACCTGGATACCGCGACGGTGTCAAGGCACACGCGAAAATATTTAGCCGAGGCCGAAAAGCAGGGCGATGTTGTAAACGTTACATACGAGCTGCCAAAATCCTTTATCGTATGTAGGGACGAAACGCGACCCAGCGGCCGACGGGTTTATATCTCACAATTGGCCAGTACAACTCTGCGTACAAGGGCGATGTAGAACGGGAGGATAAAACATTGGAGAATAAAGAAGAAAACATATCCACTCAGGTAACCGAAAGCTATGATGAAAATTCCATACAGGTGCTTGAGGGACTGGAGGCTGTTAAAAAACGGCCGGGTATGTACATCGGTTCGACCGGCGAACGCGGTCTTCATCACCTTGTGTATGAGATTGTCGACAACGCGATTGACGAGACGCTGGCCGGCTATTGCGACACCATTCAGGTAGAGATTCTGGAAGGGGACGTGATCCGGGTAACCGATAACGGACGCGGCATCCCGGTCGGAATTCATCCGAAGATGGGCATTCCGACCGTCTCGGTTGTATTTACGGTTCTGCATGCCGGCGGTAAATTCGGCGGCAGCGGGTATAAGGTTTCCGGCGGACTGCACGGCGTGGGCGCTTCGGTCGTGAACGCGCTTTCCACCTGGCTGGAGGTGGAGGTGCGCGACGGCAAGCATCGTTATGCCCAGCGGTATGAGACCGGCACGCCCGTTGACGAGCTGCACATTGTCGGCGATACGGATATTACCGGAACGGTCGTTACCTTCAAGCCCGATCCGAATATCTTCACCGATACGACGGTTTTTGATTATGATACATTGCTGACCCGCCTGCGGGAGCAGGCCTTTCTCAACGCGGGGGTCAAAATTATTCTTTCCGATTCCCGTTCGACCGAGCCGGAGCAGAGGAGCGACACCCTCCATTATGAGGGTGGTATTCGTTCTTATGTGGAATTTATCATGTCCCACTCCAAACGCACCCCGCTGCATGATACGCCGATTTACCTTTCAGTCAGCGGAGAAAAGCACTCGGCTGAGATTGCGCTTTTGTTCAACGACGGCTATGATACCAAAATTATCAGCTTTGCAAACAATATTCATACGGTCGACGGCGGTACGCATGAGTCGGCCTTCAAAACCGCGCTGACCCGCACGATCAACAACTATGGCCGGCGGTTCAAGATGCTCAAGGACAACGATCCGAATTTGAAGGGCGAGGATATTCAGGAGGGGCTGGTGGCCGTCATCAGCGTCAAACTGCAGGACGCCCAGTTTGAAGGACAGACCAAGTCGAAGCTCGGCAACACCTCCATGGGTACGGTGGTAAATAACCTCGTCAACCAGCAGCTCAGCGATTATCTGGAGAAAAATCCGGCCGTCGCCAAGGTCATTCTGGAAAAATCCATGGCGGCCTCCAACGCGAGAGAGGCGGCGCAGAAAGCCCGCGATCTCCAGCGCAGTAAGTCGGGAATGTCCCGGGTGCGCATGCCGGAGAAGCTGGCCGACTGCATCTCCAACGACCCGTCCAAGACCGAGATTTATATCGTCGAGGGAGATAGCGCCGGCGGCTCGGCCGTCAAGGGACGCGACCGCAATTATCAGGCGATTCTCCCCCTCTGGGGCAAGATGCTGAACGTGGAAAAGGCGCGGATCGACAAGGTGTACGGCAACGATAAGCTGACGCCGGTTGTTATCGCACTCGGTACAGGAATCGGCGACGATTTTGATATTACCAAGCTACGGTATAATAAGGTCGTCGTCATGGCCGATGCGGATGTCGACGGTTCGCATATCCGGACACTGCTGCTGACCTTCTTCTTCCGGTATATGCCCCAGCTGATTGAGGAGGGGCATATTTTCCTGGCGCAGCCGCCGCTTTTCAGGATCAGCAAGGGAAAGAAGCATTTCTACGCCTTCTCGGATGGGGAGCGGGACAAGTATATCGCCGAGTTTGACGGAAACTGCGACGTCCAGCGGTACAAGGGTCTTGGTGAGATGGACGCCGAGCAGCTTTGGGAGACGACGATGGATCCCGAGTTCCGCACCATGCTGAAGGTAACCATGGCCGACGCCGAAAAGGCGAGCGACGTTTTTTCCCGCCTGATGGGAGACGAGGTAGAGCCTCGCCGTAAATTTATTGAAGAAAATGCGGTTTATGCCGAAAATCTGGATATATAAGTGAGGTGAGACGCAGTGAGTGAAGAAAGCAAATGGAATGACGAAGAACAAAAAATCATCCCGGTAGAAATTGTGGATGAGGTGGAGGAAAGCTTCCTCCAATACTCCATGTCGGTTATTGTCAGTCGTGCGCTGCCCGATGTGCGCGACGGCCTGAAGCCGGTGCACAGAAGAATCCTTTACACCATGTATGAAAACGGACTCTCCCCGGACAAGGCTTACCGCAAGTGCGCCGACACGGTCGGTTCGGTGCTGGGTCGGTATCACCCTCACGGCGACGCCAGCGTCTATGACGCGCTGGTGCGTATGGCGCAGGATTTCTCCCTGAGATATATGCTGGTTGACGGGCACGGAAACTTCGGTTCAATCGACGGATATCCGGCCGCCGCCTACCGGTATACCGAGGCGCGGATGAGCAAAATTTCGACCCACATGCTTGACGATATTGACAAGGATACGGTCGATTTTACCACCAACTATGACGACCGGCTGAAGGAGCCGACCGTTCTTCCGGCGCGTTTTCCGCAGCTGCTGGTCAACGGATCGCAGGGTATTGCGGTCGGTATGGCGACCAACATTCCTCCCCACAATCTGGGAGAGGTGATCGACGGCATGTGCTGCCTGATCGACAATCCGGATGCCGAGCTTTCCGACATCTGCCAGTATATCAAGGGGCCGGATTTTCCGACCGGGGCTTTAATTATGGGGCACGCGGGTATCCGCGCCGCCTATGCCACCGGACGGGGAAAGATCACCCTGCGCGCCCGAACCGAGATTGAAGAGGGCCGCAACGGTCGGTATCAGATCATCGTTTCGGAAATTCCCTACATGGTCAACAAGCAGATGCTGGTCAAGTCCATTAACGACATGATCAACGAAAAGCGGATCGACGGCCTTGACGACATCGTTGACTACTCCAACCGGGAGGGAATCCGCATTGTCATTGATGTAAAGGCCAATGCCAATCCGCAGGTGGTACTCAACCACCTCTTCACCTACACCCAGCTGCAAACCACCTTCGGCGTGATTATGCTGGCGCTGGTCGACGGCCAGCCCAAAATTCTCACTTTGAAGGAGATGCTGCAGAACTACATCGACTATCAGTGTGAGATTATCGGCCGCCGTACTCGCTTTGAGCTGAAAAAAGCGCAGGAGCGTGCGCATATTCTCGAAGGACTCAAAATCGCGCTGGATTATATTGACGAGGTTATTGCAATTCTACGCGCTTCCAAATCCATTCCGGAAGGTAAGCAGAACCTGATGAATCGCTTTACGCTGGATGATGTGCAAGCAACCGCCATCGTACAGATGCCGCTCGGTCGGCTGACCGGCCTCGAGCGCAGCAAGATTGAAGAGGAGCTGGCCTCTCTGCTCGAGAAAATCAAGGATTTGCAGGATATTCTTGCGAACCACTCCCGCGTGCTGGAGATTGTCAAGACCGAGGCGCTCAACCTCCGTGATAAATTCGCCGACGAGCGGCGGACCGAGATTACGGCGGTTTCGGGCGAGGTGGATATTGAAGATCTCATCCCGATGGAGGAGTGCGTCATCACCCGGTCGGAGCAGGGCTATATCAAGCGGCTGCCGTCCGAAACCTATGCCACGCAGCACCGCGGCGGCAGGGGAATCATGGGCATGGCGACGAGGGAGGATGACGACGTCGAATCGATGTTTGTCTGCTGCTCTCACGATTATGTTATGATGTTCAGTAATCAGGGTCGGGTGTATAAGCTGAAGGCTTATGAAATTCCCGAAGGCGGCCGTACCGCCAAAGGAATGAATCTGATCAATATTCTGCCTTTGCAGCCGGATGAGAAAATCACCATCATGCTGCCGCTCAGTGAATTTGATGAGGATCGGTATGTCTGCATGGTCACGGCCAAGGGTATTATCAAGCGGACCACGCTCGGCATGTTCCAGAATGTGCGCAAGAGCGGCGTGATCGCTATCGTGCTGGAGGAAGGGGACGAGCTGCGGTTTGTTCAGCTTTCCGACGGCGAGCAGGAGATTCTGGTAGCCACCAAAAAGGGTATGGCTATCCGCTTCCCCGAAAGCGACGCGCGTGCGATGGGTCGTGTGACCCGTGGCGTGCGGGCCATCCACCTGAAGGAGGGTGACGAGGTTATCGGCATGACCGTATTTACCGGGAATCCGAAGCTTCTCACCGTGACAGAGACCGGGTATGGCCGTCTCAGCCTGGCGGAGGATTATCGAATCCAGTCCCGTGGCGGCAAGGGAATCATCAACTACCGCACCGCAAGCTACGGCGACGTTGCCGCGATGTGCGTGGTGGAGGAAAATGAGGATATCATCCTGATCTCCTCCGACGGGATCATCATCCGGATTCCGATTGCGGAGATCAGCACCTTCTCCCGCCCGGCCAAGGGAGTGCGGGTCATGCGCGTTGCCGACGGCGAGCGGATTCTGACCATTGCCCGCGCCGCCCACAGCGAGAATGAGGCCTCTCTGCCCGAGGCGCCGGAGGCCGACGCGGCGACTGTTTCGGCTGAGGAGCAGGAGCCGGAGGAAGAAGCTTCCATCCCGGAGGATGAGGAAGAATAAACCTTAAAAAAGCGATATAAAAACAAAATAAAAAAACGGAAGGAAAATTTTCCTTCCGTTTTTTTTCGTACAAGGCAAAGGCTTCAAAGTTTCTGCCGCACATTATCAATTTGTTATAATGTTTTAACTTTAGCAGAGCGTTATTCCACCGAAAGCTCCATAAAATAGTCGTCCATTACATACCCGCCGCCGATGTCGGTTGCCTTCTCCTCAATGACGCGAAAGCCAAAATGCCGATAGACGGCGATGGATCCGTCGTTATACCGATTGACGGTCAGCCATATGGCCGGGAAGCCTTTTTCTTTACAATATGCCTTGATAAAATCCAGTGCGGCGGAGGAATATCCCTTGCCTCTCTCGGATTTTTCGACATACAGCTTGCTTAAAAAAAGGCGGTCGCCGTCCGGTTTGATGGCAAAATATCCGACCGGCTTTCCCTCCCGCTCCATCCGAAAATAGAGGTAGCCCTCTTCCTTCGTTTGGCGCTCCATTGCCGCCGCGGACTGAAATTTCTCAATCATATATTCCGGCTGTCCGGCCGGAAGGATGGGGGTAAAATGCTCTCGCCAGATGCCGGCGGCAAAGGTACTGAGGGCGGCAAAATCCTCCCCCGAACGCATGGGATGCATGTAAAGCTCAGGCATATAAAAAAACTCCTGCCAAGGATTGATTATAGTCGGAAATCAGGTACCGGGCATAAATTCCGCTGCTGATCCAGATCAGCGGGAGCACATAAAGAATGGGCAGAATCAGCATGCAAAGCAGTATCCAGCCGATAAATCCAAGCGAAAAGCCAAGCAGCCTGCCGACCCTTTTCCGCATGATTTTGAAGGAGAGCCGCAGCGCCTCCACCGGGGAGAGGCGGTCGTCGCCTGCCAGCAGGTAGGGGGCGAGAAAATAGCGCAGCGCCAGAAAGAGGTAAAGAAACATTCCGGCCATCTGAAGCAGTGCGGCGCCGGCCGAAAGAAAAGCCTCGACCCCGTCAGGCGCCGAAAAGGTAAGCCCCTCCGACAGATTTTTGGAATTCAGAAAAAGCGCGGGAAGAACGGTGAGCCGGACGGCGTACAGGCGGAGATTATAGTGCAGCGAAAAGCAGAGCGCGCGGCGATAATTCTCCCCCGCGCCGAAGGCGTAGAACACGGTTCGCAGGCTGTCGTCGGCGCCGCCGGTCAACCGCCAGACCCAGCGCTGAATCCCCAGCGCCAGCGGCGTGGAGAGAAAGATGTTGCACAGCGCCGAAATGAAAAAAATAACGCCCGTGCAGATGAAAGCGGGACAAAGAATCGAGATCATTTGCCCGACAAAAATTCCAAACAGGGAGAAAAGGCAGAAAACGCCGGCAATCACCATGCTTTGCGGCAGGATGCCCTTCAAAACGGTGGCGGCATTTCTCCGGATCAGACCGGCACTTATCATGAACCGTCCCTCCTTTTTTATGTTTCACGTTAAACTTGCCCTTGTCAACCGATGATACCTTTATATTATATACAGATTGAAGGGGCTTTTCAATCCTTTCTTTCTTTTAAAAAAGGCCGGCATATCCGGGTGGTAAATTTTGATTGATTTTGAATGAAAATAAATATTTTATGAAAGAATTTGATTAAAAATGCTTGACAATGACGTTTTTGTTTGATATAGTATGCTTGGAAATAGAAAAAAGCCTCTCGAACATGCGTATATATGAATGATTTTGAATGTTTTTTGAAACGAACATATCAGGAAAACAAAGCCGACTGAATCGGAAAGGATGAGGAAAATGCTGACAGAGGAACGGTACAGCGCGATCCTGCGGGAATTGGAGGTGCGCGGCGCCGTAACGGTGCAGGAGCTTTGCGAGCATCTGGAAATTTCGGAGTCGACCGTGCGCCGCGACCTTATAAATCTTGATAAACAAGGCAAACTTATAAAAGTACGCGGCGGCGCGACCCGTGCGGGCAGGCGGTTTTTGCCGGAGGAGCCGGATGTTTCGACCAAGCAGCAGCTCCACACGGCGGAGAAGGACCGCATCGCGCGGTATGCCGCCGCCCAGATTGACGACAGCGATTTTGTATATATCGACGCCGGCACCACGACCGAGCGGATGATCGACTATATCGAGAGCAGCCGCGCAACCTTTGTCACCAACGGGATCGTCCATGCGAGAAAGCTGATTCAGAAGGGCTGCAAGGCTTACATCGTCGGCGGACAGATCAAGCTGTCCACCCAGGCAGTGGTGGGAACGCTGGCCTCGGGCATGCTGCGGCAGTACAATTTTACAAAGGCGTTTCTCGGCGTCAATGGGATATCGGTCTCCCGCGGGTTTACCACCCCCGACCCGGAGGAGGCGGAGCTGAAGGCCGAGGCCTGCCGGCAGGCCTTTGTCAGCTTTATTTTGGCGGACAGCAGCAAATTCGGCATGGTTTCGGCGGTCACCTTCCTCGACCTGGATAAAGCCTGCATCCTCACCGACCGGATTCCGGATGAAAAATATCGCAAGGCCGCGACCATCAAGGAGCTTTTGTAAGCTGCCTTTTCGCAAAAGGGGATACAAGCGGCCTCCTTCGCCCGCCTGCTTTGCGATGAAAAGCAATGTGGGAGAGGGGGTTTCCGGCGCTTTTTGATTTGGCAGGCATTTTTTACAGAAAGGATGGAACCTTGGCTTATGATCTATACCGTTACATTTAATCCGGCGATTGATTATCTGCTCCGTATGCAGGCGCTGCGCCCGGGAGAGGTGAATCGCGCCGCGTCGGAGGAGATCTACTACGGCGGCAAGGGGATCAACGTCTCCTGCGTTTTGAAAACCCTCGGCCTTCCAAGCACTGCGATCGCCTTCACGGCCGGGTTTACCGGCGCGGCGCTGCGCCAGGGGCTGGAGGCGGCCGGCGTCTGCACCGATTTTATTGAGCTTCCGACGGGGCTTACCCGCATTAACGTGAAGATCAAAGCGGACGCCGAAACCGACATCAACGGCAACGGGCCGAAGATCGACCCAGAGGCGCAAAACACGCTGTATCAAAAGCTTGACCGCCTGAAAGCGGGGGATTATCTCTGCCTTTCGGGGAGCATTCCGCCCTCTCTTCCCGACAACGTGTATGAGGAGATTTTGAAAAACCTCTCGGGCAAGGGAATAGAAACGGTCGTCGACGCGACCGGCGACCTGCTCTGCAATGTGCTGAAGTACCATCCCTTTTTAATCAAGCCGAACGGCTTCGAGCTGGGAGAAATTTTGAAAACCGAGCTGCACACCGCGGCCGAGATCGAGTCCGCCGCCCGCCTTATGCAGGAGAAGGGCGCCAGAAACGTGCTGGTCTCCCTCGCCGGGGACGGCGCGCTGCTGGTGACTGAGGCGGGCGAATGCCACACGATCGCCGCGCCGAAGGGAAGGGTGAAAAACTCGGTCGGAGCGGGAGATTCGATGGTGGCCGGCTTCCTTGCCGGGTATATCGAAACCGGCGACCTTTTGTACGCGCTGCGGCTGGGAACGGCGGCCGGGAGTGCGACCGCCTTCTCCGACGGGCTGGCCGAAAAGGCGGAGATTGACCGGCTGCTTCGTCAGACGGCGCAGGAATGACAGACGGATTTTAAAATTCCCCGCTCGAAACGAGCAGGGGCGAAATCCTCCAAAGCCCGATGGGCGGGGGTTCGGCAAAACCTTTGAATGAATTTTGACATCGTAAAAATACAACATCCACAAAAATATCTCAAAGCAAAAGAGAAAGGAGTCAAAGACATATGCGTATCACAGATCTTTTAAAGCCGGGCAGCATCGCGCTTGGCGCTTCTCCCGCGACGAAGGAGGAGGTTCTGGATCTTCTGGTTTCCCTGCAGGAGAAGGGCGGAAACCTGTCCGACCCGGCCGGGTACAAGGCGGCCATCCTCGCCAGAGAGGCGCAGGGCACCACCGCCATCGGAGAGGGGATCGCGGTTCCTCACGCCAAATCGGACAGCGTGAAGATGCCCGGTCTGGCGGCTGTGACGGTGCCGGACGGAGTCTCCTACGACGCGCCCGACGGCCAGCCGGTCAAGTTGTTTTTCATGATTGCGGCGACGCCGGACGGGGATCTGCATCTCGAGATACTCTCCCGCCTGATGGTCATGCTGATGGAGCCGGAGTTTGCCTCTGCTTTGAAAAACGCCAAAACGGCTGAGGCGTTTCTCGCTCTCATTGATCAGAAGGAGGCCGAGAAGTACGGCGCGCCGGAGAAGGCCGCAGAAAAGCAGCCGGAAAAGGTGGAAGGGTACCGGGTTCTGGCCGTTACCGCCTGCCCCACCGGGATCGCGCACACCTTCATGGCGGCCGAGGCGCTGGAGAAAAAGGCCCGGGAGATGGGCGTCTCCCTCAAGGCGGAGACCAACGGCAGCGGCGGTGCGAAAAACGTGTTAACCGCAGAGGAGATTGCGGCGGCCGACGGCATTATCGTCGCGGCCGACCGGGATGTGGAGATGGGTCGGTTCGACGGCAAACGGGTGGTCATCACCAAGGTGGCCGACGGCATCCATAAGCCGGAGGAGCTGATTGATAAAATTCTGAATCAGACGGCGCCGATTTACCATCACAGCGGCGACGCGGCCGAGGCGACCCCGGCAGAAAAGGAAAACGCCGGCCGCAGAGTCTATAAGCATCTGATGAACGGCGTATCGCATATGCTGCCCTTTGTGACCGGCGGCGGTATTTTGATCGCACTGGCCTTTTTGTTCGACAACTATGCGATTGATCCCTCCAACTTCGGTATGAACACCCCTCTCGCCGCTTTTTTGAAAACGGTAGGCAACATGGCCTTCGGCTTTATGCTGCCGATCCTCGCCGGATATATCGCGATGAGTATTGCCGACCGCCCCGGCCTTCTGGTCGGCTTTGTCGGCGGCGCGATTGCAAGCTACGGCATTTCCTTTACAAACCTCGACGCGTCGACGGCCGTGTCGGCCGGTTTCCTCGGTGCGCTGCTGGCCGGCTTTATCGGCGGGTATCTTGTCCTTGGACTGGAGAAGCTTTGCAGTAAGCTTCCCCACGCGCTTGAAGGAATCAAGCCGGTTCTGATCTATCCCCTGATCGGCGTGCTCTGCATCGGCGTCATCATGTGCGCCATCAATCCCTTTGTCGCGATGATCAATACCGGGATCACAAACTTCCTCGACAGCATGGGCGGTATCAGCAAAATTGTGCTCGGCTGTCTGCTGGGGGGCATGATGTCGGTGGATATGGGCGGCCCGATCAACAAGGCGGCTTATGTCTTTGGCACGGCGGCGATTGCCAACGGAAACTTTGATATCATGGCGGCCGTCATGGTCGGCGGCATGATTCCGCCGCTCGCCATTGCGCTGGCCACAACCTTCTTTAAAAATCGCTTCACGCCGGAGGAGCGCAAGTCGGGCGTGGTGAATTATATCATGGGACTCTGCTTTATTACCGAGGGGGCGATTCCCTTCGCCGCCGCCGACCCGCTGCGGGTGATCCCCGCCTGCGTCGTCGGATCGGTTGCGGCCGGCGGACTTTCGATGGCCTTCGGCTGCACCCTGCGCGCCCCCCACGGCGGCATCTTCGTTTTCCCGGTGGTGGACAACGTGCTGGGATATATCATCGCGCTGGCGGCCGGGTCGGTTGTCGGAATGTTCATGCTTGCGCTGCTGAAGAAAAAGCGGGCGGTATAAGGCCTCGTCCTTTCGGGAAAGCCGGGAAGGCAGAATTTTTAAAAATCGGGAACGCAGCGGTTCGGCGGCGTTTTCTTAAAAACATTCAAACAGGAAAGGTTGGTTTTTATGGTACAAAAACAGGTTAAAGTTGTCAACGAAATGGGCTTTCACATGCGGCCGGCAAACGAGTTTATCTCGAAGATGATCAAATATAAGAGCGACATTACCTTTGATTTTAACGGCAGAAAGATCAACGCCAAAAGTATTATGAACATCATGGCAGCCTGCATCAAGTTCGGGTCGGAGATCACGGTGATCTGCGACGGTGAGGATGAGGCCGCCGCGCTGGAGGAGGCGGTCTCCTTCATCGAGAGCGGGCTGGGAGAAAAATAAGCCGCCCGAAAAAAGGGGGTAAATTAAAATGGTATATAACGGAATTGCCGGCTCGGCCGGGATCGGCATCGGCCGGGCGGTTGTCCTGGCCGAGCCGAATCTCGACTACTCCGGCGCGGTGTTTACCGGGCGGGAGAACGAGCGCAGACGCCTTTCCCGGGCAGTAAAAACCTTTAAGGAGCAGACCCGCGCGATGTGGGAGCGTATGAAGGACAGCGTCGGAGAGAAGGAGGCCGCTATCCTCAACGGCCAGATCATGATGATTGAGGATCCCTTCCTCGTCTCCCAGATGGGGGAATATATTGACGACGGCCGCACGGCGGAGGCGGCGCTCGACCTGGTTTGCCAGATGTATATCGACATGTTTTCGGCGGTGGAGGATGAGCTGACCCGGCAGCGGGCGACCGACATCCGCGACCTGCGGACGCGGCTTCTCAAGATTCTGCTGGGCAGGGAGGATGTCGACCTTACCGCGGTCGAGCCGGGAACCGTACTGGTGGCGCGGGATTTCACCCCCTCCATGACGGTGGGCATCGACCGGGAGCGGGTGGCTGGGATTGTGACCGAGCTTGGGGGGAGGACCTCTCACTCGGCCATACTGGCCCGTGCGCTTGAAATTCCGGCGGTTCTGGGCCTTTCCGGCGCGGCGGAGACCATTAGGGCCGGCGACCGGCTGATCGTCGATGGAGGCGAGGGGGTCGTGATCCTCTCCCCCGATGAGAAAACGGCCGCCCAGTATGAAAAACGCCGCCGCGAGCAGGAGGCGCGCCGGGACGCGCTGCGTGCCTTTATCGGCAAGCCGACCCTCACGGCCGACGGCAGGCCGGCCGCACTTTACGGCAATATCGGCAAGGCGTCCGACGCCGCCGAGGTGGTCGGGCACGACGGGGAGGGCATCGGCCTTTTCCGCACCGAGTTTTTGTTTATGGATCGCGCCGCCCTCCCGTCCGAGGAGGAGCAGCTTGAGGCCTATCGCGACGCGGCCGCAGCCATGGGCGGCCGGGAGGTCATTATCCGCACCCTCGACGTCGGCGGAGACAAGGACATCCCCTATCTCCACATTGAAAAGGAGGAGAACCCCTTCCTCGGACACCGGGCGATTCGTTTCTGCCTCGACCGGCCGGAGATTTTCAAGGTGCAGCTGCGCGCCCTGCTTCGCGCCGGCGCCGAGGGCAACATCAAGATTATGCTGCCGCTGGTGACCTCGGTGGAGGAGATTCGGCGCACCCGCACGCTTTTATCCGAATGCGAGGCCGAGCTGTCGGCTGCGGGCACGCCTTTTCGCCGGAACATGCCGCTCGGCGTGATGATCGAGACGCCGGCTGCGGCGCTGACTGCCGATCTCCTGGCGAAGGAGGCCGATTTTTTCAGCATCGGCACCAATGATCTGACCGGCTATACCATGGCGGTGGATCGGGGCAACAGTCGTGTGGCGAGCCTCTACTCGGCGTACAATCCGGCCGTGCTGCGCGCCATACGGGAGGTGATCCTCCGCGCGAAGGAGGCTGGGATTCCGGTCGGCATGTGCGGAGAGGCGGCGGCCGACCCGCTGCTGATCCCGCTGCTGATTGCCTTCGGGCTGGATGAATACAGTGTCAGCCCGACCTCCGTCCTCGCCACGAGGAAGGCGATCTCCCTCTGGACGAAGGAGGAGGCGGCCGCGCTGGCCGGGGAGGTCATGGGTCTGACGACGGCCGACGATGTGGAGGTCTGCCTGAAGGCGCACGCCAGATGGTAAGCAATGACCGGCGCCTGTCGGCTTAAGGCTGAGGTTTTTTCAACTGCTCGGCGGCAAAAGACGAACAAAAAGCGCAAACAGTTTTACCTGTTTGCGCTTTTTTGCTTACCATCGGTTGACAGGGGAAGGCAAGGTTTTGGCGGGCAGAAATGCGTCCATACTGTGTCAAAGCACTTGAAAATACAAACAGCCCGCCAGGGGGAAAGGATAAAAACCACCGAAAAGTCGCAGCGGCAGGCATGATTGCCCTTGTCAACCGACGGTAAGATGAAAAAACAGGGGCTTTCGCCCTGCTTTTTTTGCAGCAGCTGCGGCAGAACTGTTTTTTCGCAGCCTGCAGCGTGCTCAGATCGCCTGCCGGATGACGCCGCAGGCAATTTTTTTGCCGGCGTCTCCGGCCGGCTGGGTAGTGAAATCATCCCGGCCGCTGTGCAGAATCACCGTGCGGCCCACCACCTCCTCAATCGTGAAGCGATTGGTCAGCACCGCCATGAAGGCGTCCCCGTCATTCCCGAAAAGGGGCGGCAGGTCACCGGCGTGGAAGGGATGGAGGCAGTCCTTCGGGTTATAGTGGGACAAAGCGTTTGCGAAGGGGTCGGCGGCCGTCCCGGTGCAGGCCTCCCCCGCGTGGATGTGCAAAGCAAAGACCGGGTGCGCGCAAGCCCCCTCCGGCTGCGGGAGACCCGACAGGTCGACGGTCACAAGGACGCCGCGCCGCGCCTGATAAAACCGCACCTGCCCCCGTATGGTGGGGTAGTCGGCGCTTCCCCTTACGGCGGCCAGCGCCCGGGGCTGGCTGTAAAGCATCCTGCACAAATGATTTTCTGTCTGCAAAGCAATCTCCTCCTGAAAAGGGCGCGGCAATGGGATGTCGGCGGCCGGGGAAGCGCGCCTCCCGGCGGGTATGGATAAGCCGACCGGGGGGCAAGGGCACTGTCCCCGCTGACTTAAAACGGATTTTCCAAAAAAGGATTTGTTTTTCATATCAGTATATGCTTTGCAAGGGCCGGTTGTGTCCGCTTTTCGGGGGAGATTTTCATGCGGCTCCTGTTTTTTGCGGCGGCTGTAGGATCGTCCGGTTGTGCGGGTTGTCCGATCATCCGGCCGTCCGGTCATGCGGCCGTGCAGTCGGACGAACCCCTCTTCTCTGCCGTGGGGGAGGCAGGGCGGCCACAGCGCTTTGCAAAAGGCGGCCTCCCTTATCTTGACGCGGTGATTTCTTCTGTGATACACTGGATAAAACCGCTGCGGTTTTTGCACAATTTTGAAAAAAGGAGGCGCTCGGATGTCCAATCTGCCGGAAAATATATACAGCCGGCTGCCCGGCCTTCTCCTCCCCTGGTACGAGAGGGAGAAGCGGGAGCTTCCCTGGCGGCGGGATCGGAAGCCGTACCACATCCTCGTCTCCGAGATTATGCTTCAGCAAACCCGGGTGGAGGCGGTGCGCGGATACTACGACCGGTTTTTGGCCGCCCTCCCCACGCCGGAGGCGCTGGCCGCCTGCCCGGAGGAAAAGCTCCTCAAGCTGTGGGAGGGGCTGGGCTATTACAGCCGGGCAAGAAATCTGCAAAAAAGCGCCCGCGCGGTGATTGAAAATTACGGCGGCCGCTTTCCGGACAGCTATGAAAGGCTGCTGTCTCTGCCGGGCGTCGGGCCGTATACGGCCGGGGCAATCGCCTCCATCTGCTTTGAGCGCCCCTGCGCCGCGGTCGACGGCAATGTGCTGCGGGTCATCGCCCGCCTGACCGGGGACGACCGGCCGATCGACCTTTTCGAGGTAAAGGCGGAGGTTTCCGACCGGCTGGGGCAGATTTATCCGAAGGGGCGCTGCGGCGATTTTACCCAGGCTCTGATGGAGCTTGGCGCCATCGTCTGCACGCCGCGCTCTCCCCGCTGCGCCGCCTGCCCGGTGGCGGAGATTTGCCTCGCCCGGGGGCAGAACCGGGTGGAGACGCTGCCGATTCGGTCGCCGAAAAAGCCCAAACGGGTGGAGGAGCGCACGGTGTTTTTGCTGCAATGCGGAGGGGATTTCGCCCTCTGCCGGCGGGAGGAGAAGGGACTGCTTTCCGGCCTGTGGCAATTTCCGAATGTTGAGGGGCATCTGTCTTTGGAAAAGGCGCTCTCCGCCGCGCAGGAGGCCGGAGTTCAGCCGACCGAGCTTTGCCGCAGTCTGCAGCGGACGCATATTTTTACCCACATCCGGTGGGAGATGGTGGGGTACCACATCCTCTGCGCCCGCGCGGCCGAAGGGTTTACCTGGGCCTCTTTACAGGAGATCCGGGAACGGTACGCCCTGCCGACCGCCTTCCGGCAGTTTCTGGACGCGCCGCTTTTGTAAAGGATAGCCGGCCGTCCGGCCGTCCGGTCGTCCGGTTCTTCGACTGCCCGGTCGTCCGATTGTCCCGCTGTCCGGTCGGAATTTTATAAAAAGGAAAAACCTCCGCGCTTGAGGCAGAGTGCCTGCGCAAAGGTTTTTAAATCCGACAGGTTTTTATAAAAACCTGCCGGATTTTGCTGTATACTGCAAAGTCGGGGAGGCCCGACGCCTTTTTGGGGGGGCTATTTTACCGGAATCTCCTCCTCGGGCGGGAAGCGGTCGTGGTTGTCCCGGACACTGCCCGCCCGGTAGGGCAGGGGGAGATGAAAGCTGCCAAACCCGGCAATGAAATGCTCCGACGGGTGTTCGTAAGCGAGAAAGTGGTTGGCCGGCCGCCATAAATCTCCCACCAGCCGGTAGTCGGCCGTCGGCCAGAGGGTAACCGCCGCGTCGGCCAGCCGATAAACCTCCCGGTCGGCGCCGCCGAAGCCGTGGTGCGCCACCTGCACCATGTCGGATTTCAGAAGCGGGCCGTATAATTCGACCAGGAGGCGGCCCTCCTCCTCTCCCGTGTCGCCGAGGAAGAGCAGCCGCTGGCCGCAGACGGTCAGCGCCACGACGGTTGAGGCGTCGTTGTGGTTTCCGACCCGGCCGGGATAGATTACCTCATGCGAGAGCAGCACCTCAAAATCCAGATTGCGGACCGAAAAGGTCTGCCCGGTTGTGATTTTATAATGTGGAGTGTCGGGATATTCGGCCTCCATCAGGGCGTAGAACTCGGCGGCCGTCACATTATCCTCCGCCCGCCAGGTTTCCGCCTCCGGCAGGGCGAGGCTCGGAAAATTATAATAAAAGCCCTCAACCGTAAAGCGGCCGCGGTAGTGCTTGGTCATCTCCATAAAGCAGCCGATGTGATCCTGATGAATGTGGGTAAAGTACCAGCCGCAGATTTGAACCTCCGCCTCCCCGGAGAGGGCGGCGAGGGCGGAGAAAAGCCGGTCATCCTCCCCCTTTGTGAAATAGCCGCCGTCGATTACGAACAGGCTGCCGTCGCAGGCCTGCAGAATATAGGACATGCCGCAGTCAATCTCCCGCTGGTCGAGGGACAGGCCGTGCAGGCTGCAGGGGCAGCGGTCGGGACAGGCGGCCTTTTCCGGCGGGAAGAGCGCCTCCGGCTCATACACCAGCCGCAGCTCCGCCCGGCTTCCCAAAAATAGCAGCCGCGCCGCCTCATTTTCCCGGCGCAGGGTGAGAAAGCGGTTTTTCCCGGCGCGGCGGTCGCTTTGCAGCGTCCAGCCGGCCTCACGCAGGCGGGAGGCATAGGCGGCTGCTTCCTCCTCTTTCGCGCGGGGATAGACCTGCACCCCCGCGCCGTTGTTAGCGTTATAGATCGGCGCCTCCTCCTCGCGCAGGGGTGGAAGCGGGAAGGCGGCCGGAAGGTCGGTATTCCTCCAAAGACGGTTGGCACTCATGAGAAACGACTCCTTTTTTGCATAATTTTTCCAGTTCATCGTAGCACAAACCGGCCGTCGCGGCAATAACACGATTTTGCACAAATGAGAAATTTTTGCCAAAACGCAGACAGCCTGCCGGGAAAGCGCCGCGGCGGCGGCAAAAAATTCTGCGGGAGGAGCGGCCGGACCGCTCATTTTTTACAAAAAGCAAAATAAAACGACATTTCCTCTTGACAGGGGGTGGAGGAATGGGGTACTTTTATAATGGTGTTTTGTGCAGACAGAACGCCCGGCAAAAATCCCGCGGCGATGCATTCGGGGCAGACTTTGCCTGCTTTTGCGGCCAACCGACCTCCCGTATGCATACACGAAAAAAGCGGCTTTCGGTCGGGCGCGGCACACCGGCGCTGAAAAAGGAAAGGAAGATGGAAATGGAAAATCAGAAACCTTCTGTCGAAAATCAGGGGATTTTCGACGCGCGCACCCTCGGTATCCCAAAAATGCTGTTGCTCGGCCTTCAGCATATGTTCGCCATGTTTGGAGCGACCATCCTGGTACCTGCTCTGACCGGGCTGAGCGTTTCGGCCACCCTGCTGTTTGCGGGTATCGGCACGCTGATGTTTCATCTGCTGGCCAAGGGAAAAGTTCCGGCCTTTCTCGGCTCGTCGTTTGCGTATCTGGCCGGATACTGGGCCATTGCGCCGAACGGAGAGCGGGAGCTGCTCCCCTATGCCTGTTTCGGTGTGGCCTGCTCGGCGATTCTCTACCTTGTGCTGGCGGCGCTGATCCGGGCGTTCGGCGTGACCAGAGTCATGCGCTTCTTCCCGCCCATTGTTACCGGCCCGATCATCATTGCGATCGGACTCACCCTTTCGCAGTCGGCGATTGACAACTGCTCGGCCAACTGGCTGGTTGCGATTGTGGCCGTCGCGGTGGTTGTCATCTTTAACATCTGGGGCAAGGGAATGCTGAAGATCATCCCCATCATCCTGGGCGTTGCCGCCTCCTGCATTGTGGCGGTAATCCTGCAGTTCTGCGGCGTGACGGTGTTTGATGCGGCGCATCTGGACGCGCTGCGCGACGCGGCCTGGATCGGTCTGCCCTTCCAGATGCAGGATACCGTGTTCGCCGTCTTTAAGGATCCGGATGTCTCCCTCCTGATTACGGCGGTAATTACGATCATGCCGATCGCCATCGCCACTATGATGGAGCATATCGGAGATATCTGTGCCATCGGCTCGACCACCGGCAGAAACTATATCAAGGACCCCGGCCTGCACCGCACCCTGCTGGGAGATGGTCTGGCCACCATGTTCGCCAGCCTCTTCGGTGCGCCGGCCAACACGACTTACGGGGAGAATACCGGCGTACTCAGCCTGACCAAGGTGTACGACCCGCGGGTCATCCGGCTTGCGGCTGTGTTTGCGATCATCTTCTCCTTCTCGCCAAAGTTTGCCGCTTTGATCGGCCTGATGCCGACGGCGACCATCGGCGGCGTTTCACTGGTGCTGTACGGTATGATTTCGGCGGTCGGCGTCCGCAACGTGGTGGAGAATCAGGTGGACTTTACCAAGAGCCGTAATGTGATCATTGCCGCCTTGATCCTGGTGCTGTCGATCGGTATCAAGTTCAGCGCCGCCGGAGCGATCAACTTCTCCATCGGCGAGGTGCAGATCAGCCTCTCCGGCCTTGCGGTGGCGGCCATTGTCGGCATTCTGCTGAATGCGATTCTGCCCGGCAAGGATTATCACTTCGATGCGGAGGAGCCGCAGGATACCGGTGTGAATTTCGAGGTGTAATGGCCGGTTCCACGTTTTAAAGCAAGATAAAAACGCGTCTGTCACGGCTGTGACGGGCGCGTTTTTTATCCCCTGCACAGAATCGTTTGTCCCGGCTGTAAAACTGCGGGGTGTCTGCGCTTTGGAAAATTCAAAAACCTCATCATGCGCGAAAACGCAATGTATTATGCGAAAAATCACAATAGAATTGCGTGTAATGATGCGTTATCATCAAAACGAACAGAAATTTTTTATATTCTGGCGGGAATACAGGCTGATTTTACGAACCGTATTGCCGGAATCTTAAGAAGGAGGATTTTTTGTATGATGTATCAAAAAGCAGGACGGCTCACGGCGCTGCTGCTGGCTCTTTGTATGCTGGTCAGCATGTTTGCCGCTGTGCCCACCGTCTCTGCCGTGGTGGCGGAGGATAACGTGATTTTCAATCTGGATTTCTCGAATTATGAGGGGGGCACCGCGATCGTCGATACCGTTTCGGGTGTGACGCTGAAGGCCGACGGGCTGGAGGCCGGAACCTACATTGATCAAAACGGTCTGTCGAAGGCCGGTGCGATCTTCACCGGGAACAAGTCGACCAACGGAATCATGTGGACGTCGGACGTTCTCGACCCCATGACCGCCGCCAGCGAGGAGAATGGATTTTCCTATAACACCTGGATGGCGTTTACAAAAAAAGAGAATAACACAGAGTTTTTCGCCTTTTCCCGGAACTGCACTTCTGCCAATCGCAATCTTTTCATGACCAAGATTGACGGAAACACCTTAAACGGCAGCATTTGCTATGATCTGAACGACAACAGCCATAAGATCAGCCCCAAAGCGCAGAACAATAAGGTTTATACCAAAACGTGGTACATGATTACGGTGGTTTATAATCCGGTGGACAATTATCTGCGCTATTATCTGAACGGCGTGGACATTACCGGGGATACCCGGCCGACCATGCCCGCGTCGGTATACAGCCTTGCCAATAACGCGAAGGATAGCGCTACCGCCTATTACAGCATTGGCGGACGCGCGATTCAGAACGACGGGACAAGGCTTTGGGACGACCCGGTTTTCACCGGCTATATGGCGAACTTTACCATGTACAGTACCGCCCTGACGCAGGAGGAGATCACGGCGCTTTATACCGGTATCGAGACCGACGCCGACGCGGCCGCCGTGCTTCAGGAGCAGATCAACGCCCTGCCGGAGGCTTCTGCGGTCACGATTCTGGACGAGGCGCAGATTGAGGAGGCGCGCACCGCCTATGACGCGGCGACCGACGGTGTAAAGGAGCTTGTGGATATCACCCGCCTGACCGCGGCGGAGGCTGCGATTACCGCAATTTATGAAAACACGCCGATAGAGGCAATCCGGCTGATACAGAAAATTGACCAAACCTCCGCCGCCCGGATCGGCAGCTCCAAAACGGCGATAGAGGCCTGCCGCGCCGCTTACGACGCGCTGGACGCCGAGGCGCAGGGGGCGATCATCAATCTGGATAAGCTGGAGGCGCTGGAGGCCTCCATGAAGGAGATTACCGACGCGTACAAGGCGAGCATCGACGCCTGGGTTGCGGCGCACGCCAGCTATACCAAGGAGACGATATCCAGCCTCCCCTGGCTGCAGAGCAACCTGATCAGCGAGGCGGACATGGCCTCGACCGTGGCGGCGATGGGCGACGAGATCTACTACGAGTGGATGGAGAGGAATCTCTACATCGGCTTCAAGGGGACGGAGGCGCTGGACACCTATCAGACGCTGTATGTCGAGGCGGGCACTACGCCGAACGACAACCTTGGAAATCCGTGGGGACAGCAGGGACGGCAGGTTGCCTTTATTCAGGGCGTGTTCCCCGGCATCGCCTTCAGCAACAATTATTATATGCCGGTCAAAAACGACCGGAACGTACCCATGCTGAGCAACACCTTCACCTATAACGGAAGGGTGTATCAGCAGTTCTGGGGCGCTGCGGCCTCGTACGACGCCTCGGTCGAGATTGTGGACAAATCGACCGCGGTGGATTATAGAACCGAGAATATTTACCCCGGCAAGGGCGCGGCGAACGAGAACAGCTTCCGCTATGCCTTTGCAAAATACAATCAGGAGAACAAGTGGGTCGGAAAGGCACTCGGCCTGGTCGACGGGGACGCGGTCGCGATGGGCAACTATACCTATCAGATTGTGCGCAGTGACGCGGGCGCGAGCCTGCTGCTCAACACGGCCGAGCGGATGGAGGCCATTACGCTGGCCGCCGACGAGGCCGGTTACATGGATCAGCTGGCTGCCAACGCCGCCACGGTGATCACCGGCGCTTTGGCCGAGGCGTTCGCTGCGGCCGATGCATCGTGCGGTTGCTGCGCACTGGCCGAAACCGCATTGCAGACGGCCTATGGAGCAGGGTTCCGGCAGGGGGATGTCTGGCTGATCGCGGACGATGCGGAGGTGTTCGCGCGTTACGGCGGCAGATCGTCCAAAGTCCCCCTCTGCGGCTTGTCGCCGGAAGGGACGGGCAGGGGCGGTGTGCGGGGGCTGTTTCTGCACCGGATGCGCGTCGGATCGAAATCCGACGTGAAACGGTTGCGCAAAGGCGGCCGGCGGATCGTGGTTTGGGATGTCAATTCGGCCGGGGATGCCGCCGCGATGCGGGCCTATGGCGTCGATTTCATCGTGACCGACGATCCGGAATCGATTGGCGGTCGATGACTTTCTGTCCGACCGCGCCTCCGTTCCGGCCGTCCTTTTGCCGTGTCGAAGTCTTTGCTGTTTGCGGATCGGACGGGAAACGCAGGAAGGAAAGGTTTGTTCGGGACAGTCGCCGGTTACACGGTTTCTACTGGGGAATAAAAAAGCTGCAACAAAATGCGTTGCAGCTTTTTTCTGTATTTCGGCGGAATCAGCGGATGTCGTGTTTTTTGAGTATCTTGACGATCTGCGGCCGGATCACTTCCAGAATACGGCCGTGACCCAGATCGGAGGGATGTACGCCGTCGACGGTCGCATCGTGGTCGTCGCCTAGCGGCATCCCCGGATTGAGGAAATAGATGTTCTTGTCCTGTTTGAGCAGGCGTTGCATCCCCGCTTCGGACGCAGCGCGTTTGTCGTCCTCGAACTTGCGGATCTTGTCGTTGAAATTGCGGCTTTCGCGCACCTCGGTTTGCAGGAAGATCAGCGGCGTCGTGGGATGTGCGGTGCGGATCGTCGCTACGAAGGGTTCGAGACGCTCCTCGATCTGCTGTGCCGAAGGGTTGGAGAAGCTGTCGAAGAGGAAGGCGTCGGCCTCGCACGCTGCGGCTACATGGGCGAAGAACTGTTCCATCTTGCACTGGCCGCTGGCGCCCAGATTGACGAACTCGAAGCCCGTCGCACGTTCGAGTTGTGCAGGATAGGCCATGCCCGGACGGCTGAGTCCCGTACCGTGGGTGATGCTCGAACCGATCACCACGATCCGGTGGCGGAAGGGATTGGGTGCGGCTTCGATGCGGGCGCCGGCGTCGACGCCGATTTCGAGCGTTTTCACCTCGTCGAACAGCGGCAGGTAGA
>OMNU01000259.1_pt1 | contig 24300 bp, 18 predicted proteins | sample 1673511 | NCBI WGS metagenome assembly OMNU01 (sample SAMEA103958113, study PRJEB25191) | human gut metagenome | reverse complement strand
AACAAAAAATCTGATGCGCTCTGTTAAGCATTTTAACTGCGAATTAGTATAAAGATCAAACAGAATAAAATCAAAAAAGAGAGAAGAACAAAAGAAAGGGCTGCCGCAGCAGCCCGTTGACATGCGCCTTACACGGAAACGACGCGAATCGGATCGACCATGACGGTATAGCCGCCGATTTCGACCGCCACATATTCGCAGACGGTTTTGACCCCGCAGACCGCGGCGGCCGCTCTGGCCGTGTAGGAAACGGTGTGCGTGCGCGTGAGCATCGAGAGAATGATGGCGCGAACCTCCGCGTCACATTCGGCGCGCTCGGCCATCCGGCAGGATTGCGCGATGATGGTTTCGATGCGGGCGTTGGCCGCTTCCACGGTCTTCAGCCCGTACTGCCTGAAAGCGTCGCTGATGTCAAAGCGGCCGTTTTGCAGCCGAAGCGTTTTAATCTGAGCGACGGCGGACGGTTCCGCAGCCGCGCAGGCCTGCGCGGGGAGAAGCGCCGCAAAGAGCAGAAGCATCGACAGAAAAACGAGAGAAATCCGGCGTTTCATGGGGGGAACCTCTTTTCCTTTGTCCTGCGTGTGACGTTTCTCCGAGCAAAAAGGAGAAACCGGTTTCAATCAGCAGGATTATTATAACAAAGCAAAAAAGCCCTGTCAATGCATCCCTTGTATCTTTAGGGGTCGATTATGCCGCGCAGCTTGCGGCGCTCGCGCAGCTTGAGCTCCTGCCCCTGGTCGGAGGGAATGTAATAGCGATGCCCCTTGACCTCCGGCGGCATGTATTCCTGCTTGACCCAGTGGCCGGGAAAATCGTGCGGATATTGGTATTGCGCGCCGCTGCCCAGCCGCTCGTGCCCGGCGTAGTGCGTATCCCGCAGGTGGATCGGCACGGGGCCGAAGCCGCCCTTTTCCGCGTCCGCGACGGATTGATCCAGCGCCATGACGACTGAGTTGGATTTCGGGCTTTCGCAGATGGCGATGATCGCCTGCGCCATGGACAGCCGCGCCTCCGGCAGGCCGACCGCCTCGAGCGCCTGCGATGCGGCGACCGCTTGCAGCATCGCCGTCGGGTTCGCCAGCCCCACGTCCTCGCTCGCGTGGGCAATGATCCGCCGCGCGATCAGGCGCGGATCGACGCCCGCGTAGAGCAGCCGCGCAAACCACGCCATCGCCGCGTCCGCGTCGCTGCCGCGCAGGCTCTTGCAGAACGCGGAGAGCATGTCGTAATACAGCGATTCGTCGCAGCGGATGACCGGCTTTTGGATGGATTCCTCCGCGACCTCCATTGTGATGTGGATCACGCCGTCCTCGCCCGGCTCGGTCGTCAGCACGGCCAGCTCCAGCGCGCCCAGCGCGGAACGCACGTCGCCGTTGGCGATTCGGGCGATGTGGCGCATGGCCTCCTCGTCCATCTCCACGGCGGTGGCGCCGAAGCCGCGCTCCCGATCCGCCAGCGCGCGGCGCATGGCGAGTATCACGTCTGCCTCGCTGAGCGGATAAAACTGAAAGATGCGGCACCGGCTCACGATGGCCGGGGTCATGGAGACGAGCGGATTTTCCGTCGTCGAGCCGATGAAGCGCACCACGCCGCGCTCGATGGCGGGCAGGATGCTGTCGCTCTGCGACTTGCTCCACCGGTGACATTCGTCCAGCAGCAGATACGTCGCCTGCCCGTAGAGGCTGCGCCTGTCCTGCGCCTCCTTGATGACCTGCCGCACGTCCGCTACGCCGCTGGTCACGGCGTTGAGCTGAACGAAGGCGGAATGTGTCGTGCCCGCGATGATGGAGGCCAGCGTCGTTTTGCCGCATCCCGGCGGGCCGTAGAAGATGGAGGAGGTCATGCGGTCGGCCTCGATGGCGCGCCGCAGGAGCCGACCCGGCCCGACGATATGCCCCTGACCGATAAATTCATCCAGCGTTCGCGGACGCATGCGGTCGGCCAGCGGGCTGAGCGCGGCTTCCTGGGATGAAAACAAATCCTGCATGAAACAATCCCCCTTCAAATGCTCCTTTTATTATATCGCGCGGCGAACCAAAAGGCAAATCGAACGAAAGGAAAACACGCCGAAAAACGGGAAGAAATCCGCCCGTTCAATCGTCTATAAGGTGAATCCCCGATTGAGGGCGAATACCGCAGAGAAAGAAGGAACGATGATGAAGAAGACGATCTGCGCGCTGGGCACGGCCGCCCTGCTCTTTGGCCTGCTGACAACGGCGATGGCCGAAAAGGAAGCGCTTCACTTCAGCGAGGACAGCCATTCGTTCATTGTCACGTCCGAGGTCATCGGCCGCAGCGAATACGGCGAGACCGCGTTTGACATCCGCGTGACGATGGACGGCAATGAAATCCAGACCATCAACTTCACGGCTGAAAATGTCAACGAGGGGCAGCGGGAGACGGTTCTCTGCGATGTGAACATGGACGGCTATGCGGATTTGGCGCTGATGAATTCGATGGGCGCGTCCGACGGGTTTGCGTCTTACTACCTCTACGAGCCGGTGACGGGGCAGTTCGTCCATCATCCGGGGCTGGACAGGCTGTCCTTCTACCGCGCGCAGTTTTACCCGGAGAAGCGCTATGTGCTCAATTACCTGCACGACAGTGCGGCGACGGGCATTTGGGAATTGTATCAATGGCAGACGGATGGCGAATTAAAGCTGCTTTCCGAGGCGGCCATTCAGTTTGAGGGCGACGCGCTGACGGCGATGGCCGGACGCGCGAAAAACGGCACGATCAAAATCAGCTATACCAGCGAACCGTTTGCCTACGAGGACGAGGCGCGACGGCGTTTGGAATACGACAAGCTGATGGCCATTTTGTTTGACGACGGCGATCCGGGCGAGGCGGCGGAGCTGGGGCTGAGACCGTGACGACCCTCATTTTGGAGCGGTCAGCAGGAGAAAAACGCTTCGCCTCGAATTGTAAATCCGTATGCATCATAAACAATTAAAAAGAATTGCAGGGAGGAAGCGAATGTGAAAAGGCGGATAGCTGCTCTGTTGGCGGCGGCGATGCTGGCCGCAGCCGCGCCGACGCTGGCGGAAACCATGCGCATCGGCGATCAGGCCGTTGTGAAAAAGTGCAAGGAATATATCACGCTGCGCGAAGCGGACAACGTGCAGGCGACCGAGCTTGCCCGAATCCCGCTGGGCGAACAGGTGATTTATCTCAATCCGGCGCAAAACGGGTTCGCGCTGGTGGAATATGGGGATACGCAGGGCTTTGTGAAGGCGGAATATCTGGGCAACCAAACCGCGCGCGCTACGCCGTTCGCCATCACGGAGGAGGAGCGCCACAACGTCAATCTGTTTTTGACGAATTTCACCGAGACGGGGATGAACCGATACGACGCGGCCTCGACGACGGACGCGGAGCTGGTGCGCTTTGCCGTGCTGCATGCGTGGCTCAACCGATCCGGTCAATGGGACGTCACCGAATGGGGCAGTCGGCTTGAACAGAGCAACGTGACCGACGACGTGCTGCGCTATTTCGGCAGGCCGCTGATTCTGCTCGATCAGCCGGATTTTGATTACGACGGCGCGTATTATTACATGCACGAACCGGGCGCGCCGATCGGGCTGGGCTTTGTCTGCGCCAGCGAGGTGGAAACGCTCGGCGGCGGGCTGTATCGGGTCTACTTCGGCGTTTACGGCGCGGGCGAAATCATCGACGACGACGGCGTATATGATCTCCTGCCGGAGCAGGCCGCGCTCCTGTACCCGAACACGCCGTTTCAGGGCTGCGCCGTCATCCGTGCGCTGGGGCTGAACAGCAGGGATGGCTTTCGGCTGGAAAGCTTGAGGATTGAATGATTGAAAACCACTTGACGGCAAGCCGAAAATGCGGTATGATAGCCAAGAAAGTTAAAAAAGTGAACCAATTGCGTAGGCGCTTCCTGCTCGAATAGTTCGGATGGAATGGAGCGCTGTCAGCAGACTGTGCCGGGATGAACAATCCCGGCTTTCTAACAGATAAAAAGTTCACTAAATGAACTAAAAAGGAGACTACTTTCATGGTACAGAACAAAACCGCTTGGAAACATGGAGCAGCTCGCGCAGTCAAAGCAATCTTCGCGGTGCTTGGCGCGCTGACGATTGTGTTTTTCGCTTTTTTCGGCGGCGAATTTTCAACGCTCAAGACTTTGAACCGCGTAGAGGACGATGCCAATCTGTTCACGATGGAATATAAGGCTGACTATGCGCTGGATCGATTTCTGAAAATCGGCGCTTCTACGGATACCGAGCTGATCGAATTTATTGTCAGGCAGGTGCTTAAAGGGATTCCACTGAAATTTGATTTGCCGAATTTGGGATGCTCGACGTTTGCTGCAAAGCTGGCAGACGGAACGCCGATTTTCGGGCGCAATTTTGATATGTACGATTCTCCGGCGCTGCTTGTGACGACGCGTCCGAAGGATGGCTATGCTTCCATTTCGATGGTCAATCTGGCGTACATCGGATACAACAGCGAAAACCTTCCGACTTCTCTGGTGAAGGGAATTATGACTCTGGCCGCGCCGTATGCGCCGTTGGACGGCGTGAATGAAAAGGGCTTAGCGGTCGGCGTTTTACAGATTAAGACGACCCCGACTAACCAGCAGACTGATAAGGTCGATATCACGACGACATCTGCAATCCGCCTGCTGCTTGACCGTGCGGCGACGGTTGAGGAAGCGATTGAACTGCTGTCCCAATATGATATGCATGCTTCCGCGAATAGCTGCTATCATTTCCACATCGCCGATGCGAACGGCGGCAGCGTTATTGTCGAGTATATCGACGATGAAATGAGCGTTGTGCAGGACGATGCAGCGACGAATTTCTTACTCACGCCGGGCGAATATGACTTTGGCAAGGGCGAGGATCGGTATGCCACTCTTCGCGAAACGCTTGACGCGAACGGCGGTATTTTTGAAGACGGTGATCTGGCGATGAACCTTCTTGAAGCCGTCAGTCAACAAGTCAGCGAGGAGAAGAAAAGCAGCACGCAGTGGTCCTGTGTGTACGATCAGCACGCTGTGAGCGTCGATATCGCCATGAATATGAATTATGAAAAGGTTTATACGTTCGGGCTGTGACATGGGTCTTACGCGCGCTGCATTTAAGTCGAACAGGGGCAAAATGCGTATTTGGAGATTCTTTTGAAATTCCCTCTTTACAAATCCCCCGAAACCGGGTATTATATCGTTGATATGAAACGCGATGACGCGGGACGCGCATGCCTTTTGCCGCAAAGAGAGCCGGAGAACTGGTGCAATTCCGGCCGGACGGGGCGTGGGGGATCACCCGCATCAGCGGTCGCCTTGAATGGAGTAGGGGCGGACGGTTCGCCCCGTCATCGGCTTTGAGCGGGCGCTTTTCGGGCGTCAATTTGGGTGGTAACGCGAGCAGCCTCGTCCCATGCGGATGAGGCTGCTTTTTATTTTTGTCACAGGAGGAAACGTATGTATCAGAAGGTTTCAACCGACATGAACTTCGCTCAGCGCGAGGAAGAGGTCATCAAATTCTGGCGCGACGAAGACGTTTTTAAGAAAACGGTGAAGCTGCGCGAGGGCGCGCCCGCCTTTACGTTCTTCGACGGCCCGCCGACCGCCAACGGCAAGCCGCACATCGGCCACGTGGAGACGCGCGCGATCAAGGATATCATCCCGCGCTATCGCACGATGAAGGGCTACGACGTGCTGCGCAAGGCCGGCTGGGATACCCATGGCCTGCCGGTGGAGCTGGAGGTCGAAAAGATGCTCGGCCTGGACGGCAAGCCGCAGATCGAGGAATACGGCATCGAGCCGTTCATCAAGAAGTGCAAGGAGTCCGTCTGGAAATACAAGACCGAGTGGGAGCAGATGAGCGAGCGCGTCGGTTATTGGGCGGATATGGAGCACCCGTATATCACCTACGAGGATAACTACATCGAATCCGAGTGGTGGAGCCTCAAAAAGATCTACGAAAAGGGTCTGCTCTACAAAGGGCACAAGATCGTGCCGTACTGCCCGCGCTGCGGCACCGCGCTCTCCAGCCACGAGGTTGCGCAGGGCTACAAGCGCGTGGAGGAGACCTCCGCGGTCGTGCGCTTCAAGGTGAAGGGCGCGGAGAACACCTACCTCACCGCGTGGACGACGACCCCGTGGACGCTGCCCAGCAACGTCGCGCTGTGCGTCAACCCGGACGACGACTATGTGAAGCTGACCTTCGAGGGCGACACCTACTACATGGCGGGCGCGCTCGTCGAGTCCATCTTCGGCGGCAAGGAGGAAAAGCCCGTTATCGTGGAGACGATGAAGGGCAGCGCGCTGGAGTACATGGAGTATGAGCCGCTCTACGACGTGGAGCGCGAGGGCGCGAAGTTCCACTACGTCGTCTGCGACAGCTACGTCACCATGAGCGACGGCACCGGCATCGTCCACATCGCCCCGGCGTTCGGCGAGGACGACGCGCGCGTGGGCCGCAAATACAACCTGCCGTTCGTGCAGCTGGTTGATGCGCAGGGCTGCCTGACCGAGGAGACCAAGTGGCCGGGCGTGTTCGTCAAGGATGCGGACAAGCTCGTGCTGGCCGACCTCAGGGAGCGCCGCCTGCTGATTAAGGCGCCGAAGTTTGAGCACGATTATCCGTTCTGCTGGCGCTGCGATACGCCGCTGATCTATTACGCCCGCCAGAGCTGGTTCATCAAGATGACCGCCGTGCACGACGCGCTGATGCGCAACAACCGCGCCGTCAACTGGATGCCGGAGAACATCAAGGAAGGCCGCATGGGCAACTTCCTGGATAACGTCATCGACTGGGGACTTTCCCGCGAGCGCTATTGGGGCACGCCGCTGCCGGTCTGGACCTGCAAATGCGGCCATGTGCACGTCATCGGCAGCCGCGAGGAGCTGGTAAAGCTCGGCCGCAACGTCGATCCCAACATCGAGCTGCACCGCCCGTACATCGACAACGTGGTGCTCACCTGCCCGAAGTGCGGCGGCGACATGCACCGCGAGAAAGAGGTCATCGACTGCTGGTATGACTCCGGCTCGATGCCGTTCGCGCAGTGGCATTATCCGTTTGAAAACAAGGAGCAGTTCGAGCGCCGCTTCCCGGCGGATTTCATCTCCGAGGCGATTGACCAGACCCGCGGCTGGTTCTACACGCTGCTGGCGATTTCGACCTGCATGTTCGATACCAACCCGTTCAAAAACTGCATCGTGATGGGTCACGTTCAGGATAAGGACGGCAAGAAGATGAGCAAGCACATCGGTAACACCGTCGATCCGTGGAGCGTGCTCAACACGCAGGGCGCGGACGCCGTGCGCTGGTTCTTCTACAACAACGCCGCGCCGTGGATGCCGAACCGCTTCCACGCCAAGGCCATCGACGAGACGACCCGCAAGTACATGGGCACACTGTGGAACACCTATGCGTTCTTCATCCTCTATGCGGAGATCGACCAGTTCAACCCGAAGGAGCATCCGCTTGACAAGGCCGAGCTGACGCTGATGGATCGCTGGATTCTCTCCCGCCTGAACTCCCTCGTCCGCGAGGTGGACGACGATCTGAACGAATACAAGATCTTCGAGGCCTCCCGCGCGATGACGGATTTTGTGGATGATCTCTCCAACTGGTATGTCCGCCGCAGCCGCGAGCGCTTCTGGGGCAAGGGCATGGCCGGCGACAAGGAGGCCGCGTTCGCGACGCTCTATCACGTTCTGGAGACGATGAGCCGCCTGACCGCGCCGTTCACGCCGTTCATGGCCGAGAACATGTATCGCAACCTCGTCTGCTCCGTGGACAAGGACGCGCCGATTTCCGTCCACATGACGGATTTCCCGGTCTGCGACGAAACATACATTAACGCCGAGCTGGAAGGGCACATGCGCGACCTGCTGGAGGTCGTCGTGCTGGGGCGCAGCTGCCGCAGCGAAAGCGGCCTCAAGGTGCGCCAGCCGCTCTCCCGCATGATCGTCAGCGGCGCGACCCTGCCGCAGGATTTCTGCGCGCTGGCCGAGGACGAGCTGAACGTGAAGGACGCCGTCTTCACCGACGACACCACCGCGTTTATGACCTATCAGCTCAAGCCGCAGATGCGCACGCTGGGCAAGAAATACGGCAAGCTGCTCAAGGCCATCGGCGAGAAGCTCGCCACGCTGGACGGCAACGCCGTCGTCGCGGGCTTTGAGAAGGGCGAGCTGCTCCGCTTTGAGCTGGACGGCACGATGATCGAGCTGGAAAAGGACGATGTGCTGACCGCGCCGATGAAGAAGCCGGGCTATGTCGTGGCGACCGACCGCGGCGTGACCGTCGCGCTGGATACCAACCTCACCGAGGCGCTGATCGCCGAGGGCTTTGCCCGCGAGGTGATCTCCAAGCTGCAAACGATGCGCAAGGAGGCGGGCTTCGAGGTCGTCGATCGCATCCATGTCACCGTCAAGACGGCGGACGAGAAGCTCGCGCAGATCGTCGAGGCGAACGCGGACGCGATTGAGCGCGGCGTGCTGGCGCTCGACGTGACGCTGGGCGACGCGCCGGAAGGGGCGTATGTCCGCGACTGGAGCATCAACGGCGTGGACGCGACGCTGAGCGTGGCCAAGGCCTAACCGAAGCATAAAAGGAAACCATGAAAAAAATCGTAATCGCTGGCGCGGGGGCATATTTCTTTGCCCCCGCGATTTTCGAAGATCTGTTTGTCCGCTTCCGCATGGAGGCGGAATATTGGATGGTGGACGCCGACCTCGACATGGCGGAGCTTTCCGCGCGCGGGGCGCAGGCGCTGGCGCGCGCCTTCGGCGTGCAGGCGCGATTCTATTACACGACCCAGCTGCAAAAGGCGGCGTTTTCCGCCGACGCGGTGATCCTCTGTTCGGATTTCCTCGACGAGGAAGCGTGGAAAAAGGATTTTGAATCGCTCTGCGAAGCCGCACGGAAACGCGGCATCCGCATCGTGCTCGACGGCGTATTCAATCACACCGGCGCGGACAGCGTGTACTTTGACAAGTTCGGAAACTACGGCACGGCGGAAAAATACCGCTCCTGGTTCCGCTTCGGCGATCAGTACCGCCACGGCTACGAATGCTGGTGGGACGTGCCCGATCTCCCGAACGTGGAGGAGAACGATCCCTCGTTCCGGGAATTCCTCTGCGGCGAGGACGGCGTGGTGCGCCGCTGGCTGCGGCGCGGCGCTTCCGGCTGGCGGCTGGACGTTGCCGACGAGCTGCCGGACAGCCTCATCCGCGACATCCGTGCGGCGATGAAGGAAGAGAAAGAAGATTCTCTCCTTCTCGGTGAGGTCTGGGAGGACGCCTCCAACAAGGTGAGCTACGGCGCGCTGCGCGAGTATTTCCTCGGCAGCGAGCTGGACGCGACGATGCACTATCCGTTCCGCACCGCAGTGCTCGATTTCCTGCTGGGCAAGATCCGTGCGCAGGCCGCCTGCGACGCGTTCTGGACGATCCAGGAGCATTACCCGAAGGAGAATCTCTATGCCGCGCTCAATCTCATCGGCAGCCACGACCGCGCCCGTGTGCTCACGGTGCTCGGCGGCGATGTGAACGCGCTGAAAATGGCGATGTTCCTCCAGTTTGCTCTGCCGGGCGTGCCGAGCATTTACTACGGCGACGAGGCCGGCATGACCGGCGGCACAGACCCCTACAACCGCGGGAGCTTCCCGTGGGGCAAGGGCAACGCCCCGCTCACGGATTTTGTCCGGAGTCTCACCGCCATGTATCAGGAAACGCCGCTGCTGCGGCGAGGCGAGTGCGAAATGCTGTTCTTCGGCGAGAACGTACTCGGCTGCCGCCGGTTTGACGAAAGCGGCTCCGTGCTCGCGCTTGTCAACCGCGGAGAAGAAGCCGTTGAATGCTTCGGCGTCACCGTACCGGGAAGGGGGTATGTTCTGGAATGAAGCACTACATCATTTCCAAATTCCGTCCCGGAACGCCGTGGCGGGAGTATCTGCCGGAGATCGAAGCGATCTTCGCCCGGACGCTCACGATCGAGGGCGTCCACGGCGTGGACATATTTCCCTCCTTCTCCGAGCGGCCGAACCGGTTTGATCTTATGATCTGCATGGACATGGACGCCGCGGCGCTCCCGCTCTACGACGCAAGCGAGCCGCACCGCACCTGGAAAGAAAAGTTTGGTCCCCTGCTCGAGGGCAAGACCATTTTTGACCACGAATAAGCAGCAAAAAAGCTCCCTCATCTGTGAACCGCACCCCATTTGTTAGACAAGTATGATAAAATACTTGTACTAAGGAATGGGGTGCGGTTCTTCATCACTGCGGGAGACTTTTCGCTTTTATCCGAAGTATTTGGCGGCATCCTCGGCGGAGACGCCGAAGAAGGCGATGGCCTCGTTCTGCATCCGCGCGGCGCGGCCGGTGACGAAGCCGCGGAGATTCGCCATCTGCGTGGCAAACAACGTGGACGACTTGCCCCAGCGGGCGAGATCGCGCGCGCTCTCCGGCTCGACGATCGCGCGCAGCTCGTCAAGCGTTTTCTGCGCGTTCTCGTCCGAGAGCGGCCCGCGCAGCATTTCGCCGAGACGCGTCAGGAACATGTCGCGGAACTCTTCATTGTAACGCAGCGCCGAGGGAATGATGCCGTGGAGCTGGAAGTTGTTGAAGCCGACGCTCATCGAGTCCATGCCCATCATCGTGAGATCCATGTCCGCGAGACCGTAAATATACTTTCCGTTTTCGTACTCGGGGCTCGCGTAGAAGCGGACGTTTTCGTATACGTCGATATCGCCCGACCAGCACTCGAGAATCAGCCAGTCGATCATCTCCGGGATGTCCACGTGCTCCTGGATGTACGCCCAGCCCTCCGGTGTGCTCAGCGAGTTGTAGCGCGCGTAGTTCAAGATCTCGCTCCACGCGGTCTGACCCTCAAACTCGCCCGTCTGCATATCGACGGTGTCGGCGTCCACGCCCTTGTGCGAGGCGAAATATTCCGCGCTGTGGTGCTCGCGGATGGCGTAAATGCCCCAGTACTCGCCGTTGAGGAAGAGCGAAACATACCGGTAATTCTGCGCGGGCACATCCGTATAGTCCATGGCGATGCGGGCGAAGAACTCGTCGCGCATGTAGGAGGTGTAGGTATCCTCCACGCTCGCGCGCAGCAGCAGCGAGGAAAAGTCCGTCACGACGCCGTCGCCGAACACGTCATAATTGAGATCCCCGCCGTACCGACCGCGGAACTTGAGCGTGAACGATTTCTTTTCGCTCACACGGCGGCTCGTGCGGCCGTGCATGCGGATGCCGCAGTCGATGGAGAACTCGCCGCCGTCCTCGTACATGGCAACGGTCGCCTCGCGCTCCCACTTCTCGCTCCACGCGCGTTCGTGGTTGGAGTAAATACCCTGCGCGCCGGTGAGATTGTCCGGGTCGGTCACAAGACTGACGACGGGCAGCGTGCTGTTCTCGCGCAGGAAGTACGACCATGTCGCCGGTTTGCCCGGCAGCGCGTCCGCCGGGAAGCTCGCGGCGCGGACGATCGTCGTTTCCTTGATCGTAATGGGCGCGGTATAGGCCGGATCGTCCGCCGTCGGGTCGCTGCCGTCGAGCGTATAGTGCACGTTTTCTCCGGTGATCGTCAGCGTAAGGCTCTCGGCGTCGTCGTACACGCCCGCGGCGATATCGACCGTGGGCTTTGCCGCCACCATGCGGTACCCCGTGCCGTTGTCCGCGCCGCGGCTGCTCTGCGCAAAATAGAAATACCCGTTCTCCCCGTTTAGACGGCCGTAGCTGCCGCAGGTCGGGATATCGCGCAGGAACGCCCAGTCGCAGAGCGTGCCGGAAGCATCGAAGAGATAGAGCTCGTCGCGCTGCGCGCTCAGCCCCACGTTTTCGCACTCGAACACATAGCTTTCACCGGGCGCAAGCGTCACGGCGGGCAGCACGTCGCGCGCCGGTTCCTTGAATTTATCCGAGATCGTGTATCCGGAAAGATCGATCGACTCGCCCGACACGTTTTTGAGCTCCACCCAGTCGGGCGAACCCGCCTCGTACACGACGATCTCCCACAGCAGAAGCGGCGAGGTGCGCGTGTCGGCATCGCAGAATCCGGCGTAGCCCTCGGCGGTATTTTCAAGCCCCGGCGTCGGGAAGTCGGTCACGGCGAAGCTGCCGTCCGGCTGCATCGCGAGCGAAGAGCCCTCCGGCACGGCCTCGATCTTCACGCTGCGGATCTCCGCGCCGTTTCCGGCGGAGAGAATGACCGTGTCGCCGTCGGTGAGCGAGAAGCTCGTATGCAGCTCGCCCTCGGTGCGGTTCTTGCCGGAGGCGAAGATCACCGCATACTCGCCCGGCGCGAGCGTCAGCGGCGGGATCTTCCATTCGTCCGGCACGTCCGGATCGTCCGAGAGATACCAGCCCGCAAGATCGACGCTCGTCTCGCCGAGGTTTGCGATCTCGATCCAGTCGGAGAGGTCGCCGTCGCTGTCGGCGAGCGTACCGCGGTTTTGCGTCATGACCTCGGTGATGTAAATTTCGTCGTTTTCGTAGCCGCCGGAGCGCAGCCACGCCTCATACCCCGCGTCGTCGTTGGAATATCCCGGCGTCGGGCGGTGAGACACCGTCCATTCGCCGTTTTCCTTGGCATAGGCCGTGTTCTTCTCCAGCATCGGCAGTTCCACGCTCTCGCTCTCCGCGCCGGAGGGCGCTGTGAGCACGACCGTTTCCCCACCCGCGCTCGCCAACGCAAAGGACGCATATTCCGCGCCCTCCACGCCGGGGGCGCACCATACGATCTTATATTCGCCCGCGCCGAGCATTTCGTCCGGGAAGGCGTACTTCGTTTTGTTCGTGCGGTCCGAGAGCTTGTAGCCGGAGAGAGATACCGGCGAATCCGAGGGGTTATGTACCTCGATCCAGTCGTAGAAATTCCCGTCGGGCGCGGCATAGAGCGTGTTTGAGGACTGGATCTCGCTGAGCTCAAGCGTGCCGCCGCTGCGCTGCGCGAGCGCCTCCTGCCACGCCTTTGCGCCCGCCTCGTTGTTCGGGTAGCCGGGCGTCGGCGTATCGGCGGGAATGAGCGCGCCGTCGCTGCCGCGGACAAGCGACTGCCCGCTCCGGCACGCAGCGGTCACGGCGCTGTCGAGCACCGTGCGGTTTTCGTTCATAAGGCACACCGTCTCCCCACCCGCCTTGCGCAGGGCAAAGGGAGCATAGTCGCCCTCCTCGTCCGGCGAGCACCACACGACGAGATACCCCCGCGCCGGGACGACCGTCCCCGCCGGGAAGCAGTATTTGCCTTTGCCCGTCTCGTCGGAGAGATAGTATCCGCCGATGGAGAAGTCCTTCGAGGACGTGTTTTCGATCTCGATCCAGTCGCAGAGGACACCCTCGCCGTTCGGGCAGGTCTTATTATCGGTCATGACCTCGCTGATGTGGACGCTGTAGCCGCCGTCCCACGCCGGGCGCTGGTTATGGCGCACAATGGCCGTGACCGTGAACGCCGCCGCGGCGAGTATTGCCAGTACGATCAGCCAGAGGACGATCTTCTTTTTTTCTTTTGCGTTTGTCATGGTATTCCCTCCGCTCATTCCTTCAGCCGGGCGTCCGCCGCCGCGCCGCGCAGCCCCGTGAGGCACATGCGGCTGGCGATATCGGAAATCTCCTCGATGGACTGCCGGCGCTCGGAATTGAACCAGCTCTGATACACCGCCACCATGCCGGAAACGGCGTAGTCCATCATCACCGAGATACGCTCCGGCGGCAGCTCTATGCGGCTTTCAAAGCGTTCCTGCGCCTTCTGCTGGAGCGTCAGCCGGATCTTATGTGTTAACCCCGCGTTCCGGCCGGACCGGAGCAGCGCGCCGTAAAAATCCATATCGCTGTTGATGATCTCCGTGAGCTTCATGAACACCGCGTACGGGTTCTCGACAAAGTCGATCTCCTGCATCGCCGTATCAAACGTGCGGATGACCTCGTTTTCCAGCTCGTCTACAAGCTCGTATACACCGCGGTAGTTGTTGTAAAACGTCTTACGGTTGATTATCGCGCGCGAGGCGATATCCGTTACGGTGATATCGTCCATATCCTTTTCGGTCAAAAGCTCCGCGAACGCCGTGTGGATCGCCCGCTTCGTTTTTATGACGCGAAGATCGCTCTTCCGGTTTGCCGGTTCCATCGTACGCCCTCCTTTTCGGGAACAGGATCGGATTCCACATCTTTTTTACCAAATGTGTAGTAATCCTCATCGGGTGTTTTCTCTGGGACTTCCGCCACGGTTTCGCGCCGGCGTGTCCATTGCCGCGCCGCGGAGGTCTCCTTATTATAATACACAGACGTTACATAAAGCAAGCAGAGGAGAGAAAACCGTGAAAGTTCTGATTTTGAGCTGCGACACGGGCGAGGGCCACAACAGCGCCGCAGCTGCCGTCGCCGGGGCGCTGACGCAAAGGGGCATCGAAAGCCATGTCTTTGACCCGCTCGTGCTCGCGGGAAAGTACGCCGAGCGCTTCGTATCCGGCGCATATACGACAATTATGAAAAAAGCGCCGTCGGCGTTCAACGCGCTCTACCGCGCCGGGGATATTTACAGCTCGACCGGCATCACCTCGCCGGTCTACCACGCAAACGCCCGGTACGCCGCAAATCTGCGCGCATTCATCGAAACGAACGGGTATGACCGCGTGGTATGCACGCACCTCTACCCGATGGAGACGCTGACCGCCATCCGAAAATCGGGAGATTTCACCGTGCCGTGCTACGGCGTGCTGACGGACTACACCTGCATCCCCTTCCTCGCCGAGACCGATCTGGACGGCTATTTCATCGCGCACGAGGATCTACGCGCCGAGCTTGTGGAAAAGGGCATTCCGTCGGAGCGCATCATCGTCACCGGCATCCCGGTGGACGAAAAGTTCGCGCATCACATGGAAAAGGCCGCAGCGCGCAACTATCTTGCCATACCGCAGGAGCAGGACGTGTTTCTTGTTATGAGCGGCGGCATCGGCGTCGGGAATGCGGGCGCGATCTGCGACGAGATCCTCCGGCGGCACAGCGGAGCGTTCACGGTCTATATCCTCGTCGGGCGCAACAGCGATCTCAAGCAGACGCTCGAGGAAAAATACGCCGGAAACGAGCACGTCCGCATCGTCACGTTCACGAAAAAGGTGAATGTGTACATGAACGCCGCCGACGTGATGATCTCCAAGCCCGGCGGACTTACAAGCACCGAGGCGGCGGTGGCGCAGGTTCCGCTCGTGCAGCTTCTCGTATATACCGCGTGCGAAGCGCCGAACATCGCGTTCTTCTCCTCCCACGGTCTTTCGGAGCGTGCGGAAAACGCCGCCGACGCCGCGGAAAAAGCCGTCGCGCTCGTGCGCGACAAGGCGAGAGCCGAAGCCATGCGCGAGGCGCAGCGAAACACCATTGCGCCCGACGCTGCCGATAAAATTGCGGAAAGGATCGTGCTGTCATGACCGGAAACGAAGCTCTTCTCGCCTTTGCTTTGATCGCCGGGGGCTTTCTGCTCGGCGGCGTGATGTTCAGCCGCGCGCTGCCGAAGCTTTTGACGGGCAAGGATGTGTGCGCGCTGCGCGCCGACAAAAATCCGGGCGCTGCGAACGTGTTCGCCGTGTGCGGCGTGCCGATGGGTCTTTTGTGTCTCGCGCTCGACATGCTCAAGGCGTATCTCCCCGTGTCGCTCGCGGCGCAGTATCTCGACACGCAGTCGGTCTGGTTTGCGCTCGCGCTCGCCGCGCCGGTGCTCGGCCACGCCGTCGGCGTATTTAACGGCTTTCACGGCGGCAAATGCATCGCTTCGGCCTTCGGCGCGATGCTCGCGCTCGCGCTCACGGGCGTTTCTCTCAGCGGGCTTCTCCTTCTCGCGGGGCTTTACATCTTCTTCTCCGTCGCTGTGAAGATCCGTCCGCACCGGCTGCGCAGCATACTCGTGTTCGCGCTCTACGGCGTGAGCGCCGCGGTATTCTATTCGCTCCACGGCGAGGGCGCGCTCGCGCTCGGCTGCGGCATGATCGCCGTGACCGGAGTGCTGCGTCACACGCGGCGCTTCTGCGTCGCCGAGGACGAAAAGCCGCACATTTCCGACTCGGAATTTTGATTTTATAACAACCCGGGGGCGCGGTTCCAGTCCATAGGAACCGCGCCCCCGGGTTTTTTATGCCGCCGTGTTCTGCCGGCGTTTCTTCCCGCCGAGCTCGCTCACGAGCGCTGAGCCGAAGATCAGCACCGCGCCGAGAAGGCCGAACGCCGTCAGCCGCTCGTGCAGCAGCAGCGCCGAGAAAAAGAGGGAGGACACGGGGTCAATGTAGCTGAGCACCGCCACCGATTGCGCGGGGAGCTTATTTACATTCCCGAAGTACAGCGCGTACGCAAGGCCGCTGTGTACGATGCCGACAACGAGCACAAGGACGACCGTGCGCGTATCGAGCACGACCGCGGAAAAATCCTCCGTGAGCAGCAGATACGGGATAAGCACCGCCGCCGCGGAGAGAAGCTGGACGATCGTCTTTTCGTAAGCGTCCTCCACGCGGATTAGCTTATTGATGATCACGGTCGCGGCGTAGAGCACCGCGGCGGCCAGACCGAAGGCAATGCCCTTCGCGTCCTGCGCGCCGGGCGGCGCGCCCTCCGCCACGCCGGAGACGAACACCATGCCGAGGATCGCCGCGAGCGCGCAGAGCCCCTTCTTCACGCTGAGCTTTTCGCGGAAAAGGACCGGCGAGAGCAAAATCACGATCGTCGGCTGCATGTAAAAGCACATCGTCGCCACCGCCACGGTGGTGCAGTTATAGGCTTCAAAAAGGAGGATCCAGTCAACGCCGATGATCGCGCCCGAAAGGATGAGCAGCGCCAGCTGCTTTTTTTCGACCTTTTCCATCCGGTGATGCTTCACCGCGACGAAGATCAGCAGAAACACGCCGCCGAGCAGTCCGCGGGAAAACGCAAGCAGCCCCGACGAAAACGGGATGTTCCGCCGGAAGATCGCGATCGTGCCGAAGATCAGCATCGCGCTGCACAGGGAAGCATAGGCCTTGCGGTTTTCTTTCATGATCCCGTATCGCTCCTATTCTTTTCCGCCGTTCGGAACGTCAGCTCCGTCATGGCGATCATGAAAACGGCAAACACCAGAAGATACACCGGAAGGATCGAAAAGCCGAGCGCGCTGCCCAGCAGGCCGAAGAGCGGCGGCGCGAACGTCGAGCCGACGTACGCGCCCGCCATCTGTATGCCGATGATCGCGCCGGAGCTTTCTGCCCCGAAGTTTACGGGCGTGGAGTGGATGATGCAGGGATAGATCGGCGCGCAGCCGAGCCCCATCACGACAAAGGCGGCAATGGCGGCGGTATGCGAATGTATCGGGAGCGCGAGCGCCGCGATGCCGCAGAAAAGCACGCCCGTGCCAAGGCGGATCATTTTCCTGTCGCCGAGACGGTCGGCGGCAAAGCCGCTCACGAACCGCCCCGCGGTGATGCCGATATAAAAGAGCGCAGCCAACCCCGCGGCATCCTCCGTGGGAAGCCCCTTGACCGCGACAAAATACGTGCTTGCCCACTGCATCGCCGTGGCTTCCGCGGCGCAGTAGCCGAAAAAGCCCGCGAGAAGATACGGCACGCCCTTTATTTTCAGCGCGCCGCGCACACCGACACTCCGCCGCTTTTCCTCCGGCGCGCTGCCGCCGGCTTTTTTCCACACAGGCAGCGTCACGAGCAGAAGCGCCGCGATACAGAGCTGCACGAGCGCCACGGCGCGGTAGCCGTCGTTCCATGTCCGGTGCGTCAGCGCCCAGCTCATAACAAACGGGCTGACGATCGTGCCGACGCCCCAGAAGCAGTGCAGCCAGCTCATGTGGCGCGCCTTATAATGCAGCGCCACATAGTTATTGAGCGCCGCGTCGATCGCGCCCGCACCGAGACCGTACGGCACGGCAAAGGCGAGCAGCATCCAGAACTTCGTGGAAACAGAAAAGCCGAAGAGCCCGAGCACCGTGAGGAGCACGCTCGCGGCCGTCACGCCGCCGGTGCCGAGCTTCCGCGTGAGCTTATCCGACAGAAGGCTCGAAACGATCGTCCCGCCGGAGATCACCATGGACACAACACCCATGTACGATACCGGAACGCCGAGCTCCGCGTGCATGACCGGCCAGCCGGAGCCGAGCAGCGAATCCGGCAGGCCGAGGCTGATGAACGCAAGATAGATAAGTGCCAGCAGCAGCGAATACATATTTTATACCACCTGGACGGCGCAGTTTTTATACCACCCGGACGGCGCAGCCCTGCTTTTCGGTCACATAGCCGATGCGCGCGGCGTGCGGCACCTTATCGGTGAGCTCCGCGAGCAGTGCGGGCGCGTCCTTTTCCGCCACGGCGAGCAGCAGTCCGCCGGAGGTCTGGGGATCGAAGAGCACGTCCATCATCGCGCGCGTGACGTTCGGCGCGCTCTCGCTGAAGGGCTCGGCAAAATTGCGGTTGCGGTACATACCCTCCGGGAGGATGCCGATCTCGGCAAGCGAGAGGACCTCCGGCAGGAGCGGCACGTTCGCGCTTTCAATCACGGCGGTCACGTTCCCGCCGTTCGCCATTTCGCCCGTGTGCCCCATGAGACCGAAGCCGGTCACGTCGGTAATGCTGTGCACATCGTACTTTCCGGCGATCTCACTCCCGGCGCGGTTGAGCTCCGCCATCTGCGCGACGGCTTTAGCGTAGGTCTCCTCCGATACCATGTCGGCCTTGTTTGCCGTGGAGATGATGCCGGTGCCGAGCGCTTTGGTGAGAATGAGCACGTCGCCCGCGCGCGGCGTGCAGTTCAAACGAATTTTATCCGGGTGGGCAAAGCCCGTCACGGAAAGGCCGTATTTCGGCTCGGGATCGCGGATGGTGTGGCCGCCGGAGATGATGACGCCGGCCTCCGCCGCCTTCGTATAGCCGCCGCGCAGCACCTCGCGCACGGCCTCGTCCGGCATCTGCGGCGATACGGCCATGATATTCAGCGCGAGCTTCGGCTGCGCGCCCATGGCATAAATATCGCTGATGGCGTTGGCCGCGGCGATCTGGCCGAACATGAAGGGATCGTCCACGATCGGTGGGAAGAAGTCCAGCGTCTCCACGAGCACGAGCTCGTCCGAGATCTTATAAACACAGGCGTCGTCGCTCGTGTCGTAGCCGACGAGAAGGCGCTCGTCATACACCGAGGGCAGACCCTTCAGAAGCTTTGCGAGCGTGCCCGCGCCGACCTTCGCGCCGCACCCGGCGCAGCTTGCGAGCTTTGTCATGCGAATCTCATTTTCCATAGTCTTCTCCTCGTTTCTCCGGTTTTCTCGCCGTGCCGACGGCGGAGGTGAGCATCAGCACCGCTTCGAGCACGCCGCCGCCGACAGCCAGCGCCTTGTCGGACGCGGTGAAGCAGTGGAAAAGCCGGCAGCGGGGATCGACGTCCGCGCTCTTAAAGCCCTTGCGCGGAACATAAAACCCTTCGGGCAGTATGCCGCGGAGCGTGCCGGTGATCTTTGCGCACAGCGGCTCGCCGCCGACGGCGGCGACGGTCTCCCCCGCCTCGACCGTGTCGCCGATCTGCCGCAGGGCGCGGAACTCTCCCGCGCAGGGCGAGTGCATCACGCGCTCGATCGTATAGCCGCCGATGTTGCCGGGAACGCCGGTGTTGGGGACGGCACTGCCCGACCAGATCACGCGGCCGAGCGTGTGGCCGCGCATCGTCTCCACAACGGCGTGGCAGTCCGTCCCGGCGGTGAAGCCCGGGCCGACGCCGACGACGCCCGGAGCGTCGGTGATGGCGGTGCCGAGATTTTCCTTGGCGAGGATCGCGTCCACGATCACATCCGGATGAAGCTCTTTCGCGCTCTCCGCCTTCGGATCGACGATCACCGGCAGGATGTTCTCTTCAAGCAGCCGCAGCGCATCGGCAGCGTCCGCGGCGAGCCGGGCGCGCACCTCCTCGACCTTCGTTTCGCCGCGGTATACCGCCTCGGAAAAGCAGACGGTGCGGCGGATGGACGACGGCTTCGGAAGATCGGTCATCACAACGTTGATCCCCGCGCGCCAGAGCCGCAGCGCAATGCCGGAGGCAATGTCTCCGGCGCCTTTTATCATTACGAGCATAGCCTGTTCCCCTTAGAAATGGTTCTGGATCCAGTATAATATGGAATATCGGGTTGTCAAGGGTATTGGCTCTTGACTTTTTATCGAATTTTTCATATGATATCCATATAATATCGATATACAAAGAGGAAGTGCCCTACCATGACGCTCAAGCAGCTCGAATACTTTCTTGCCATCGCCGAAAACGGCAGCATCACCAAAGCCGCCAATTCCCTTCGCATTTCCCAGCCGCCGCTGAGTCTTCAGCTCAAGGGGCTGGAGGAGGAGCTGGGCTGCCAGCTCTTCATCCGTGACAAGAAAAATATGATCATCACGCCCAAGGGCATCCTCCTGCGCGAGCGCGCCCGCGAGATCATGGACAAGGTAAACGAAACGCTGCTGCTCATGCAGTCGGCCAATGAGGAGGAGCGGTACACCATCCACCTCGGCACGATCTCCTCGATCTGCAACCGCGTTCTGCCGGATAAGGTCCTCAAGCTCAAGGAGCGCTATCCGCACGTGGAGTTCGTTCTCCACGAGGGCAGCACGACGAGCATTCTCGATATGCTCGCCGACGGCACCGTTGATTTCGGCATCGTGCGCGAGCCGTTCAACGTGGGCGCTTACAGCTCCCGTCCCATCCGCGATACCGCGCTCGGCGAGGGCGGCCAGGACTACTTTACCGCCATCGGCAAGCCGAACTTCTTCCCCGCCGACGATACGCAGGTCGTGGCGCTCACCAGTCTGCAGGACACCCCCATCATCATCCACCGGCGGTACTACGATCTTTTCACCAACGCCTGCCGCCGTCAGGGCTTTATCCCCAACATCATCTGCCAGAACGACAACATTGCCTCCTCGCTGAGCTGGGCGGCGTCCGGCATCGGCGTGGCGATCGCGCCGTATACCTCCGCGATCCAGAACTCCGATCCCACGCTCGTCATGAAGCGCATCGACAGCCCGGAGATCGTCTCCAAGGCGCACCTCATCTGGAACCGCAGCGCCACGCTCACGCCTGAGCAGAAAGCGTTCGTGCATCTGTTCGACTGATAGTATCCCATACGAAATGAGAGCCGGTTTTCCGCGGAAAACCGGCTCTCGTTTTATTTTCTTGCTTTAATACCCGTGATCGACGTGCTGCCACGTACCGCCGTTCGTGCGGACAAGGATCCACATCCAGCGCGTGTAGGTCTGCCCCGGGTTGAGCGAGGGGCTGGCGCCGGATTCGTCCACATCAAAGGTGGACGTGAGGACAAGCACCTCGTCGGCATTGTTGCGGTCGGCCCAGTCCTGGTGCTCGCGCGACACGTCGTCCCCGGCGTAGGAGATCTCCGTGAGCGTGCAGCCCTTCCAGCTGCGGGAGCTGCCTGAGCTCCACCTTTTGTCCGCTGAGCGCAAAGCAGAGATTCACGATGAACTCGCTGCCCTTGCCCGGCTCGCTCTCAATGGCGATGGTGCCGCCCATCAGGTCCACAATGTTCTTGGTGATGGACATGCCCAGGCCGGTGCCCTGAATGCCGCTGACGGTGGAGCTTTCCTCCCGGCTGAACGCCTCAAAGATGTGCTTCTGGAACGCTTCGCTCATACCAATGCCATTGTCCTTGATGCGGAACTCATAGCAGCCACGGCCCTTGGGCGCACCGTTCTTCTGGGCAATGCGGATGCTGATCGTACCGCCTGTGGGAGTGAACTTGATGGCGTTGGACAAAATGTTCAGCAAGATCTGGTTCAGCCGCAGCGGGTCGGTGATGATGTCCTCGTTCTCCACGTCCATGGTATCGATGAAAAGCGACAGCCGCTTTGCCGAAACATCGGGTTGGATGATGGAGCGCACATCGTGGACGAGGTCCGGCAGATGCACCGCTTTTTCTTCGATCTTTACTTTTCCGCTCTCGATGCGGCTCATATCCAGCACATCATTGATGAGGGAAAGCAGATGCTGGCTGGAGGTAGAGATCTTTTTCAGGTAGTCCAGTACCTGCTCCTTATTATCAATATGGGTCGCAGCCAGCGAGGTGAAGCCGATGATGGCGTTCATGGGGGTGCGGATATCGTGGCTCATATTGAACAGGAACTCCCGCTTGGCACGGTTTGCCGCACCCTCGTGCTGGAGTGCGATCTCCAGTTTGCGGTTCTGTTCCTCCAGCTGAGCCTGATACTTTTTCTCCTGTTCTTTCTTCTGCTGCTCCATCTCCTGCACGGAGCGTCTGCGCAGCACCTGAAGGATCATTACAAGCAGGATGTAACTGACCAGTGCCATCAGAATCAATGGAAGGGATTCACGGAAGACCGATCTTTCGTCTGTATACGCATAGAGATCAAACGATCTTCCATGGCAGTACATTCCAAAATAGCAGCCGGAGCCGTTCCAATCGTGGGTATGGGTCAGCGTTTCGGCAGCCCCGGCTTTGCGGATCTCCCGCACCGGCGGACTGTCCGCAGCATCCTGCCCGATGAGCTCCGGGCGGTTGGAGGCAATGACCTGATTGTTCTGCACGATGAACAATGTGCCGCTGGTCTCGACCGAGTAGCCGTCCAGTACGCTCTGGATGGACAAAGCCGTTCCCTCTATAAATTCTGCCGGGGTATAGCGGTAGGCAAGCAGGATGACCTCTTTGCTTTCTGCCCGGTGTGCCGCAACATCCACGGCAGACCCATCCTCCAGCAGGACCCGCTTCAGGTAGGTCTTTTGCGGGTAAGAGAAAACGTCCAGAACGGCATCATTTTTGAGCGGCTCTCCAAACCGGGCATAGCCGATGCCGTTGGTTGTGGATTCGCACAGGAGCGTACCGTCCGGAGCCAGAACTGAAATACCTGTGAGCCAGAGCAGCTCTGCCTGCCTGTTCAGGCATTGCGGGTCGGAAAGATCGAGCGCAGGGTCCTGTGCCAGCTGATGCACCGATACCGCCGCGCGGCGGAGCGCTTTGGCCACAATCGTATCGTTGTGCTTTTCAAAGCTGGTGGACTGGGATTTGACAAACTCAAGGGTCTGGCAAAAGCGTTCCTCTGCTGTGCGCATTGCCCGCCAGCTGGAGAAAAAAGCAACACCGGCCATCAAGAGCACGCCGATGATCAGATAGGCTGTCCATATCCTTTTATCCGGGGTGGTTCTGTTTTTACGCGCCAATGGTGTCCACCTCCAGATACTGCGAAGCATGTTCAAGATACTTGCCAAGGATCTGCTCCAGTGTGCCGTCTGTGCGCATCTGCGCAAGAACAGCGTTCAGCTGGGTGTCCAGCCCGCGGCTGTCGTTTTTGGCAAAGGCGATGCCCAGCCCGGTGACCAGCAGCGGTTCTTCGAGGATGCGGAACTCCACGGAATTGTCCTTCATGTATTGCAGGATGGCCGTCTCATGGGCAGCGATGGCATCCACATAGCCGCAGGCCAGCATCGCATACTGCACGCTGCGGTCTTCGGTGCTGAATACCTCGACGGTCTGCGGGATGCGCGGGTCGGAGCCGCTGAGAAAGATCTCCTCCGGCTTGCCGGTGCTCTGCACGGCGATGGTCTTTCCGGCAAGGTCGCCGAGTGTCCGGATGCTGCTGTCGGCATCCACCGCAGCCACCTGACGGCTCACCATGTAGGGTCCCGCCCAGCGGTATACCTCCTCGCGCCCATCCATGGAAAAGCAGCCCCAGATGCAGTCGATGGTACCGCTTTCCACCAGATCTGTTTTTTGCTCCCAATCGATCGGTTCAAACCGGGCAGCATATCCCATGCGGCGGAACGCTTCGGTGGCGATCTCCACGTCGATCCCGGCGGGAACGCCGTCATTGTTCAGATAAATATAGGGCGGATAGGTATCGCTTCCCACAATGAGCTGCGGAAGACCGCTGTCCTTCGCGTTGGTTCCGCCGCAGGAAGTCAGACTGCCGACGGCAGCAGATGCCGCCAGCAGCGTGCAGCCGCGCAGAAATGCACGGCGTGAGATTCTGTGTTTCATTTGGACTTTTTGTTCTCCTGTTTTATTGCATCCATTGCTCAGTTGTGCTGCTGTAATTCTTCTTTCAGGTCAGCCTGAATATCTGTCAGGCACTGCAGCAGCAGCGGGTTGAACGCTCCGCACTCGCCGTTCAGGATCATCTGCACGGCTTTTTCGTGGGAGAAGGCTTTTTTGTAGCAGCGTTCACTGGTCAGCGCGTCGTACACATCCGCCAGCGAGACCAGTTGTGCGCTGATGGGGATCTCATCGCCCTTCAGTCCATCCGGGTAGCCGCGCCCATCCCAGCGTTCGTGGTGCCAGCGGGCGATCTCGTAGGC
>OMNU01000252.1_pt1 | contig 24581 bp, 25 predicted proteins | sample 1673511 | NCBI WGS metagenome assembly OMNU01 (sample SAMEA103958113, study PRJEB25191) | human gut metagenome | reverse complement strand
TTATATAAAATAATACAACTCGTTGATTTTTTCACGGTTTATGCTTAAATAAAATCATCAGGGCAAAAAGCCCTGTCCATCTGGAGGAAATCAGTATGAACGATTTTCAAAAACAGGCGCTGCTGCAGCTGTTCATGGACTTTTATGAAATCAGCGGGCAGCGGACAGCGATTTTCGACAAGCATTTTCAGGTTGTGCTGGAGTATCCGGATCACAACCCCTTCTGCGCGCAGATCCGCAAAAGCGAGGAGGGGGTTCGCCGGTGCAGAGACTGCGACCTCTACGGCCTGAACGCCGCGCGGGAGTCGGAAAGCTATGTCGTCTACCGCTGCCACGCAAACCTCATTGAGGTTTGCACGCCGATCCGCGACGATTGCGGCATCGTGGGCTATCTGATGTTCGGGCAGCTGGTATACAGCCGCAATCTGGAGGAGCAGATGCAAAAAACCCTTGCAGGCTGCGCCGACCTCTTCCCCAATCGGGAGGAAATGACCCGGCTGTATCTGGGACTGCGCCGGGCAAGCCCGGAGTATGTCCGCGCCTCCGCCAACATTTTGCTGACCTGCGCCAGCTACATACAGGCCAACCAGCTCATGCGGGCCACCCAGAACCCGCTGTGGATACAGATACAGGACTATATCCACCAGAACACCGGCCGCGCCTTCTCTCTCAAGCGCATGGCAGAGGAGCTGCATGCCAGCGTTCCATCCATCTGCGCGACGGCCAAGGCCTGCTCGGGGCAGACGGTCATCCAGCTGCTGACCGAGCGGCGGGTGCAGACGGCCGGACGGTATCTGCTGAACACCGATCTGCAAATTGCGGAGATTGCCGAAAAGGTCGGCATCGACGACTACAACTATTTCTCCCGGATTTTCAAAAAACAAACCGGCGTTTCTCCGCGGCAGTACCGTAAGGAGAAGGGCAATTTCAAAAATCAGGAAAGGAATCGTGCTGATGAGAAAAAAACCGAAGCTGCTGGTGATTGGCAGTCTGGTCATGGACTTGGTCACTGAGACGGCCGCCTTCCCCGCCGAGGGGGAGACCGTGCTCGGCCGCCATTTCCGGACCGCGCCCGGCGGCAAAGGCGCCAATCAGGCAGTCGGCGCGGCAAAGCTTGGCGCCGACGTAACCTTTTTGGGCTGCGTCGGCCGGGACGCGTACGGAGAGGCGCTGCTCGCCTCCCTGCAGGCGGCCGGGGTCGATACACGCCACGTCCGCCGCTCAAAAAACCAAAGCAGCGCCATCGGCAATATTATATTGGAAGAAAAGGCGGCCGGCACCGCCAACCGGATTATTGTCGTTCCGGGCGCCAACCACGACTTATCCCCCGACGACCTCGCGGCGGTAAAGGACGAGCTCTCGACCTATGACATGCTCCTCCTCCAGCTGGAGATCCCGATGGAGGTGAACATTGCGGCCGCCCGGATGGCGCACGCAGCCGGCCTGCCGGTCATGCTGAATCCTGCGCCGGCCGCGCCGCTGCCGCAGGCGCTTTTGCAGGCGGTCGATTACCTCTCCCCCAACGAGCATGAGGCGGCCACCCTGACCGGCCTGCCCGTTCCCTCCGACCGGCCGCCGGAGGAGGCGCTGCGCGCTTTGCAAAAAATGGGCGTACATCCGCTGATTACACTGGGCGCGGCCGGTGCCGCCACTCTGACCGGGGCGGGCGTTCACTGCTTCCCCGGCGTATCCTACCAGCCGGTCTGCGACCCCACCGCCGCGGGCGACAGCTTTATCTCCGCCTTTTGCGTGGCTGCCTGCCTGGGGCTTCCGGCAGCCGGATGCATAGAGTTTGCCAACCACGCCGCGGCCATCACCGTCTCCCGCCCGGGGGCGCAGCCCAGCCTCCCGGAGCTTTGCGAGGTGCTGGATTTCATGCAAAAAAACGGCAGAGAGACGGACGCGTTTTCCGCGCTCCTGCCGGAGATAAGGAAGGCCTGCTTATGAACGAGCTTCAGAAATTTTTAAACACCGTACAAAACGAGGTGGCCTGCACCGCCGCCTCTCTTGACGAGACAAGCTATACCGAGACGGTCGCGCTGATCACCGGAGCAGAGAGCCAGGGCGGCCGCCTCCACATCACCGGCATCGGCAAGCCGGCGCATGTCGCCGCCTATATGGCGTCGCTCTTCTCCTCCACCGGGACGCCGACCTACTTCCTGCACGGAACCGAGGCGGTTCACGGCTCCTGCGGGCAGCTGCTTGCGGGGGATGTGGTGATCTGCATCTCCAACAGCGGAGAAACAGAGGAGCTGAAGGCCACAGCCGCCGCCGTCCGGCGCTGCGGCTGCAAGATCATCGCCGTGACCGGCAACGCCGACTCCTGGTTGGCAAAATTTGCCGATCTGCACCTTTTCGCCGGTGTAAAGGCCGAGGGCGGGCCGCTCAACCGGGCGCCGCGCGCCTCTATATTGGCTGAAGAAATTGTCCTGCTCGGCCTGTCCATCCTGCTGCAAAAGCAAAAAGGGCTGACGCCGACCGAATACGTCAAGCGGCATCCGGGCGGACAGCTCGGCCATCTGCGGGAGGAGGAGAAACAGCCTCCCTGCACCGCTTCAAACACCATCGCTTAAAGAAAGAAAGGACCGAATTTTCCATGACCGATTACAATGGACTGAACAGCTCTCTCGGGACTCTGCCGCTGCTGTCGACGGCCAAAAGCCGCTCGATCAGCCCGGAGAATTTTGACGGCAAAAAGGGCGGCGGCGGCACGGCCGAAACCGGTACCGGCGCAGAGGCCGCCCGCGAGCTGGGGCGCGGATGGAAGGTTTCCCCCTCCATCCGGATCGCGGCCGGAGAAACGGCCGTCATCGCGGACATCGAGGGACCCGGCGCCATCAAGCATATCTGGCTGACCCCGAACATTCCCGGCCGCGGTTTTGTCATCCGCTTTTACTGGGAGGACGCCGCCTCTCCCGCCATTGAATGCCCGCTGGGAGATTTCTTTGCCAACGCGCTGATTCCGGTGTATACTCAGGTTTCCTCCCTTGCGGTCTGCGTCAATCCGAAAAACGGGCTGAACTGCTATTGGGAGATGCCCTTCCGCCGCCGCTGCCGCATCACGGTCGAAAACATCTCGGCGGGAGATGCCTTCCTCTACTATCAGGTGGACTACATCCTGACCGAGATACCCGAGGCCTGCGGCTACCTGCACGCCCAGTTCCGCCGCTCCAACCCGCTGCCCTACATGGGAGTGCACACCCTCCTCGACGGGGTGCGCGGAAAGGGACAGTATGTCGGCACCTACATGCTCTGGGGCGTCCACAACAACGGCTGGTGGGGCGAGGGGGAGATCAAATTCTACCTCGATGGAGACGGAGAATATCCAACCATCTGCGGCACCGGAACGGAGGATTACTTCTGCGGCGCGTACAACTTCGACTGCGGCGGCTATGTCAACTTTTCCACCCCCTACTCCGGAATGTGCACCCCGCCGACCGACAACCTCTATACATCGCAGAAGCGTTTCTCTCTGTACCGCTGGCATGTGACCGACCCGATCTATTTTGACAGCGAGCTCCGGGTCACCATTCAGGCGCTCGGCTGGAGGAGCGGCGGCCGCTATCTGCCGCTGCAGGATGATCTCTCCTCGGTTTCCTTCTGGTACATGGATCAGCCGGAAGGGATCAACCCGCCGCTGCCCGATCGAAACGAGCTGGAGATTCTTTAACCCCAATCCTATGGGAAAGGCAAAACCCGCCGCCGGAGTCTGTAGAAGGCCTCCGGCGGCGGGTTTTATAAAAAATTTTAAAGCTTTTACCCTTCCCGTTCAATTTCGGGCACAGGGCCGGCAACCTCCACCACGCCGCTGCGCAGAAAAACCGACGGGGTAATCCGCAGGGTGTACCCGCAGCCCGGGTCGCAGCGCCAGAAGGCGGCCGGCTGCCGCGGCAAAGCGCAGGAGGCCAGCAGATTCATGATAATTCCGCCATGGGTGATGACCACCGCCTCCCGCTCTCCGGAGGACATCAGGTGCCGCACCACGGCGGAGAAACCTTCCGCCACGCGGGCTGTCAGCTCGGCCGTAGATTCTCCCCCGGGCGGGGCGGCAAGCTTCCCGGAGGTCCAGGCCGTGTAGTCGGGGTCCCCCTGCAATTCATAAGCCGTTTTCCCCTCAAAGGCGCCGAAGTTCATCTCCCGCAATTCGGACACCGCAATCGCCTGTGCCTCGGGATAGAGAACCCGCAGCGTCTCCACACAGCGGGCAAGCGGACTGACATAAAAAAGCCGCACATCGGGATAGGCATAGGTCGTCCGCAAGGTCTCCAGCTCGATTATACCATCTGTAGTAATATCAATGTCAGACGCCCCTATATATTGTCCTTTTTCATTTGCCTCGGTCAGTCCGTGGCGAATGAGATGTATTTTATAGGTTTTCATGACTTCCTCCAAAGAAAAAGTATACATTTTGTATAGTTTTTTGCTTTACATTTTCGCCAAAATCGAATATAATAAGCTTTATACAAAGCGTCGACCCCGACGGAGCGATCTTTCCAAACGGGCGTGCAATTTTTAAAAAAACGAGGTGAAATTCCGTGCAAAACGATTTTTCAAATATTCTGTCCCAGCTGCGTCGGGATCGCGGAATTTCACAAAAGCAGACGGCCGCCGACCTCGGCATTTCGCAAGCGCTCCTCTCTCATTATGAGAAAGGGATCCGGGAATGCGGGCTGGATTTTCTGGTTCGGGCGGCGCAGTATTTCGGGGTAACCACCGACTATCTGCTGGGGCGCACCGCCGCTCCTTCCAAAGCGGGACAGCAGGAGGCGGCAACGCCCTTTGACGCCGCAAAACGGCAGATCACCAATGCGCAGGCGCTGCTTTTTGAACTGCTTCGCGGCTGCGAAAAGGACGGCGTACAGGAAACCGGCCTGCATCTTCTTCGGCTGCAAACCTATCAGACGGCGCTCTATCTGCTCGGCCTTTGCCACGGGGACAAGCCCTTCGCCAAGCCCAGCCGATACACCAAGCCGGCCGCAGAGGGGGAGATTGTCCGCTGCTTTGCGAAGCTGGGACTGGTGAAGGAGAAGGGCGACAGCCTCTCTTTTCCGCTGGTTTCTCCCGAGCAGCTGTCCGCCGAATATCCCGAGCTGTACGGGGATTTTTGCAGCCTGCTGCTGGAGATGGAGGAAAAGCTGTAGACCTTTCTATCTATAAAAACACGCCCCCGCCGGGGAGAGCAAAACCGCTCAGATCACAAAGAATATAGGATATGAAAAAACGCCGGGAAATTTCCCGGCGTTTTCTGCATAAAGCGGAAATTACTTCAGCTCGACCTTCGCGCCGACTTCTTCCAGCTTCTTCTTCAGCTCCTCAGCCTCGTCCTTGGAAGCGGCTTCCTTCACGGTCTTGGGAGCGCCGTCGACCAGAGCCTTGGCCTCAGCCAGGCCCAGACCGGTGATCTCGCGAACAGCCTTGATGACCTTGATCTTCTCCGCGCCGGCCTCAGCCAGGACAACGTCGAACTCGGTCTTCTCTTCAGCAGCGGCAGCAGCGCCAGCAGCCGGAGCGGCAGCAGCAACAGCAACCGGAGCAGCGGCGGAAACGCCAAACTCTTCCTCGAGCTCCTTAACAAGCTCAGACAGCTCCATAACAGTCAGGGCTTTTACGTCCTCAATCAGCTTAACAACTTTCTCAGATGCCATGATAATTTACCTCCAAAATAATGTGTTTTTTTAAAGAAGGATGAACGATTATTCTCCTTGTTTTTGGGCGATGGCGTTCAGTGCGCAGACCAGACCGCGCAGGTTGGCGTTGAGCACATGAACAAATCCGGTAATCGGCGCGTTGAGGCCGCCCAGGGCCTTCGCAACCAGCTCCTCCCGAGAGGGAAGCTTGGACAGTTCCTTGACGCCGTCGACGTCGAGGATGGCGCCGTCAACGAATCCCTTCTTGATCTTGAAGTTCTCGTTCTTCTCGGCATAGTCGCAGAGGATCTTCGCAGCAGCGGCGTACTCGGTATCGCTGACGGCGATAGCCGTGGTGCCCTCAAGCACATCCTTGATCCCCTCCAGCCCGGCCTGATCGGCGGCGAGAGAAAGCAGGGTGTTCTTGACAACAAAGTAATCAACGCCGGCCTCTCTCAACTGCTTACTGAGCTGTGTGTCGTCGGCCACATTAATTCCCTTATAATCGACAATAACGCCCGATACGGCAGCGTTCAGCTTCTCAACCAGTGCAGCGACCTGCTGCTTCTTTTGTTCCAGAATCTTTTCGCTTGGCAAAAGGTTTCACCTCCCGTGATACACAAAAAATGCCTGTCCTCCGAAAAGAGGACAGGCAAATATATACTTTATACCATTTTTCAGAAAAAACGGCTGTAAAAGCATCTATTTCCTTACCCTCGGCTGGCGGGCAGAACCCGTTCGGCGAAAAACAATTTGTTTTTCGACACCAACTGTCTTCGGATCAGAACAAAAGTATATTAGCACAACCCCTTCGAAATGTCAACCCCTATTTCTCATTTTTAGAGAAATTGTCCGCAAACGGCGAGCGCGCGGCCGCCAAAACCGCCCGTTTTACCGCGGCCAGCTCGTCGGCGGAGATCGGTTCCTCCTCCGGCGTCCAGAGGATCGGTTCAACCTCTTCACCAGTCAGGGTGTGCAGCCAGGTCATCGCGGCCGCATACCGCCCCAGCCCCAGGCTCAGGTGATAGCCGTCGCGGGTCAGCCGGTCTCCGACCAGATTCCGCAGGTTCTGGATGGTTGTGCCGACCGGAATCACACCCGAAAATTCCGGCCGGGGGCAGATTTTCTCCTCTACAGCGGAAAGGATAGCGGCGTACATTTGCCGCTGATCCCGGCCGTATTTTGCAAAGTCGGGGTGATCACTGCCGCCCTCATACGCCCAGGTCATGTGCCAGTAAAGCCGGGCGTCCGGATTTTTCTTATGTGCGCTGACAAAAGCAATCAGCGCGTCCAGGTCGGCATTATACGTTTCCGCGATGCCGCTGTAGCCGCTCGCCTGCTGGAGGGTGATGATGTCCCACGCCTCCTCCGTCAGGCCGTCAAGCAGCGACGCCGGACGGGAGGTCCAACCCGCGCCGGTATTTTTCATATAGAGGTAGTCGGCCGCGCCCGTTTTCGCATTTGCGGCATGGCGCTCCAGCGTACAGCCGCCGATATACAAATTGCCGAGGCAGACCTCCTCCACACCGGCGGCGTGCGCCAGCTCGCAAAGCCAGCGAGTCGCATCCTCGCTGAAGCTGTTTCCGATTGCCAACAAACAAAGTCGTTTCTTTTTCTCCAATGAAATCGCCCCTTTGCAGTACAGAGTCATTAAAAATCTTTCAAAGCAAAAAAGGAGGCGCCCATTCCTTCCAACCGGTGCGGAAGAAAATGAACGCCTCCATCAAGTTTAAATCAGGCCGGGAAAAGCGTTCAAACGCCGAACCGGGACGGATTGATCTTGATGCCGGGGCCCATGGTCGTAGCCACGACGCAGGAGCGGATATACTGACCCTTGGCAGAAGCCGGCTTAGCCTTGGCAATGGCACCCATCAGGGTATCCATATTCTCCTTCAGCTTATCTGCGCCAAAGGAAACCTTGCCGATCGGGCAGTGGATGATGTTGGTCTTGTCAAGGCGATACTCGATCTTACCGGCCTTGGCCTCGGTCACGGCGCGAGCCACATCGGGTGTGACCGTGCCGGCCTTCGGGTTCGGCATAAGACCGCGGGGGCCGAGGATTTTACCCAGCCGGCCGACCAGACCCATCATATCCGGGCTGGCGATCAGCACGTCGAAATCCATCCAGTTTTCCTTCTGGATCTTGGCGACCATTTCCTCCGCGCCGACATAGTCGGAGCCGGCCTCTTCAGCCGCCTTGGCCGCGTCGCCCTTGGCGATGACCAGCGTGCGCACCTTCTTACCGGTGCCGTTCGGCAGAACGACCGCGCCGCGAACCTGCTGGTCAGCGTGGCGGGAGTCGACGCCCAGACGAACATGCAGCTCGACCGTCTCGTCAAATTTGGCGATCTTGGTCTTTACAGCCAGATCCATAGCCTCTTCAACATCATACAGCTTGCTGGAATCAACCAGCTTACGGCTGTCTGTATATTTTTTACCGTGTTTCATTTGATTTGTTACCTCCCTGTAAAGTGGTGAAATCGGGAGAATTCCCTCCCACCTGAGAGCGTCAGTCGACGACAGTTACGCCCATACTGCGCGCGGTACCGGCGACCATGCTCATCGCCGTTTCAATCGTAGCCGCGTTCAGATCAGGCATCTTCTGCTCAGCGATCTTTCTGACCTGCTCGCTGGTTATCGTTGCTACCTTGGTCTTGTTCGGCTCGCCCGAACCGCTCTCGATTCCGCAGGCCTTTTTAATCAGTACTGCGGCAGGCGGCGTCTTGGTAACGAACGTGAACGAACGGTCGGCATAGACGGTGATAACCACCGGGATGATCAATCCGGCGTCGTTTTTGGTGCGCTCGTTGAATTCCTTAGTGAACGCCATAATGTTGACGCCGTGCTGACCGAGCGCAGGTCCTACCGGCGGGGCAGGGGTTGCCTTACCCGCAGGAATCTGAAGTTTGATATAGCCCGTAACTTTCTGAGCCATGTTTTGCACCTCCGTAATTCGTGGTATTAGAAGCTTTTACTTCCTGGCGGAACGGTCAGATTCCGTTCCTCCCACCATTGACGCACCCTGTGCGCCCTTTTCATCACGGCAAAGGCTTCATGCCTTTACCGAAAAAGACATATTCTGCTGAATTGCTCCAGCCGATCAGCCGATCAGCTCGACCTGATCCAGCTCCAGCTCGACCGGCGTTTCCCGCCCGAACATCGAGATGGTAACGGTAACCTGATTTTCCTCCGGGCTGATCTTGTCCACAATACCGCTGAAGCCGTCGAGCGGCCCGTCCACGATATTGACGCTATCCCCGACTTTATAGAGAATCTCCACCGTGCGTTTCTCCACGCCCAGAGAAGCAACCTCCTCCTCAGTCAGCGGAACCGGCTTGGATGCCGGGCCGACAAATCCGGTAACGCCGCGGGTGTTGCGGACCACATACCAGGAGTCATCGGTCACGATCATTTTAATGAGGACGTAACCCGGGAAAATTTTGCGCTCGACTTCCTTTTTCTGATTATCCTTGCCGATTTCCACAACCGTTTCGGTCGGCACCTGGATATCGTAAATCAGTTCGCCGAGCTGGCGATTCTCCACCATTTTGGAAAGGTCGGTGGCCACCTTGTTCTCATACCCGGAATAGGTATGCACAACATACCACTTCGCGTCTGATTCGCTCATGTTATAACCTCCCGCCGACGTCAGATACCCAGCACAAGGTTGAGCAGCTTGGCAAGGCCGAAATCAAGAAGCCAGATGAAAACGCCAATAATCGCACAGACAGCCAGCACAATGCCGGTGTTTTTCACGACCGACTTCAGGTCGGGCCATACGATCTTCTTGATCTCTCCCTTATAATCGCGGAAGAACTGAATGATCCTCTGGAAAATGGTCTTCTTTTTGCCGTTCGACTCCTTCACTTCGATATAATTGCGGACGAGGATAAAGAGGAACCCGGTCACAGCGGCGGCCAGCAGTGCAATGGCGCACAGCAGCACAAAAGGAGAATACTCAATCGCTGTGATCCCGGTCAGCGGACGGGTGTCAATAAACTTTGCCGGGGCGCTGAGTGCAACCACCAGCATGTAAATCCCGCCGGCCAGGGCAAAAACCGGAGACGCGATGGACGCGCCCCTGAACTTGAAGGACAGCGCCGCCAGCACAGCGGCAATTGCAGTTAAGAAAAAGCAGAACCAGAGATCAGCCGACTTCGCCATATCATAGGTAACGTCGCCGATCGCAACATTTGAGCCAAATCCAAGCTGTGCGCCGGTGGCGGTAGCCACACCTTCGACGCCTGTGATGGTGGCAAAGTTCATAAAGAACAAAACAAGCGCGCCCACACCGCAAACCAGCATCAGGATCTGACAGAGATTTTTGATCGCTTTCATACGCTTTTCTGCCTCCCTACTTGGTTTCCCTGTGAAGCGTGTGCTTCTTACAGAACCTGCAGTACTTATTCATTTCAAGCCTGTCGGGATCGTTTTTCTTGTTTTTCATCGTGTTGTAGTTACGCTGCTTGCACTCCGTGCAAGCCAAAGTGATTTTCACTCGCATGACGGCACCTCCCGTTTTACGGAATTTTTTAGCCTCCCTCCATCCGCCGCGATCCTTTTGCGCCGGCAGACCGCCAGAGTCATTATGACCCGACACCCAAAGCAGCTGCAAAGCGCCCTGCGGAGAATAGGGGTGTGTTTTTTCTGTACGAAAAATGCGCGCAAAAAAAAACACCCTTTGTCAGAGGTAAGAACAGTTTACCACAAGTCGTCCCTGCGGTCAAGTCTTTTTTACAGTTTCACCCAAAAAAGCCGCATTTTTAAAGTCTCCCCTCATTTTACGCCATCAAGCCGAAAGGGGAAAAGACGCCAAAAACCTCCTTCAAAAGAGGGAGGCACAGCGCCGCTCCCGCTTTTGGAGGAGGTTTTTCCTTCCATTTGGCGGCAGGCAGAAAAGGCCGGCGGAAAAGCCGCCTTTTATCCTCCCCGGCGGCTCAAAGAGAGGCCGCACGGTCAGGCAGCCGCCGCACCGCCGGCCGCAGCATCCTGTCCGGAAATCACAAACGCCCGGCGTTCCGCAAAACCTCACACATCCTGCGGCAGCGGCGGGCGGCCGCAGGCGGCATAGATCCGGCAAACCAAATCGCCGGTCGCCATGCCCTCGCGCAGATTCTCCCGCCAGTCGAAGCCGTCGCTGTAGAAGGCGGCAATCTGCCGGCCGTGGCTGTTGCCCCAGTAATCCTTACCGGCGCCGCTTTGCGTCTCGTCCGCCGAAAGCTCCTCTCCGTCCGAAAGGATCACCCTGCCCTGCGCGGCGTCGAGGCGGGCGACCCCCTTTTCACAGATCAGCTCAAGCTCGGTTCTCGCGTCGGTGCAGTAGGTGGTTGTAAAATAAAAGTTACCGAAAGCACCGCCCGAAAAGCCGATCCGGCCGGCCATGGTGTCCTCCACCTCGATCGTCGTCTCTCCAAAATGGGACGAGACGGCCTGCACCGATTCGACCTCTCCCCCCATCAGCCAGCGGAGCAGGTCGAGGGTGTGAATCGCCTGATTGATCAGGACGCCGCCCCCCTCGGTCGCGTATTTGCCGCGCCAGTCTCCGCTGTCATAGTAGGCCTGCCCCCGGTTCCAGCAAACCGAGCAGCGTCCGCCCAGCACCTTGCCGAGGCGGCCCTCCTCCAGCATCCGGCGCAAAAGAACCGTCCCGGGATTAAACCGGTTTTGATAAACAACGCAAAGTCGGCGGCCATGCGCCTCCGCCAGGCGGCGCAGCTCCTCCGCCGCCGCGGTCGTCAGGGAAAGCGGTTTTTCGCAAAGCACGTCCGCACCGTGAGTAAGCGCGAACCGGCACATCTGCGCATGCAGATCATGCGGGGTGCAGACATGCACCGTGTCGGGCTTTATCTCCTCGATCATACGGCGGTAATCCGAATAGCCGGGGACGGCGTATTTCTCCTCCGCCGCATGCAGCCGCGCGGGGTCGATGTCGCAAACCGCCGCAAGCCGCACACCGGGCAGGGTGTGCAGTGCCGCCGCATGCATATTCCAAATATTGCCGCACCCGATGATTACCGCTGTTTTCATACCTTTCCGCTTCCTTTCAAAAAAGGGCAGGGCCGCAGTTTCTGCCAAAGCTGTACGCATGACACCCTTACTTTTTATAACCGAAAAGGGCAAGACGGCCGACAACCGCCTTGCCCGAGTAATCGCTTTTTTAGATCTCTACCGGGACAGAATGTCCGGCTTCGGCCGAACGGAAGCCGGCCTCCACCACCTGCATAACCCGAAGCATCTGATCGTGGCGGACAATCAGCTCCTCTGTGCCGTCGATCACGCCGCAGACGTTGCGATAGAAATTCTCCCACTCGCAGCCCGGCTCCAGCTCGGGCAGAGGCAGTTCCTCCAGCGTCTCCTTCGGGCGGGGCGCCATGGTGCGGGTCGGGCCGGCCTTGGTCTGCACGACCACCGGCTCCCACTCCATCGCCGTCTGGGAGGAGTGAATCACCGAGCCGTGGCAGTCCCAATCCTCCAGAATCAGAGAACCCTCGGTTCCGTTGACATACCAGCGCGGCTTGGCCTTGAGGCAGTAGGTGCCCACCTCAATCTGTACATCCAGGTGGTTCGCGAAGGTGAGAATCAGCTTGAAATAATCGTCCACCTCCGGCGTGCGGATCGAGTTGAAATGGCAGAAAACGTCCGTGACCTTTTCCTCCCCCATCATGTAGAGGATCTGGTCAATCAGATGGATGCCCCAGTCGTAGAGCATGCCGCCGCCGGCAACCTTATACTCCCGCCAGCCGTGGACGACGCCGCCCGAGCCGTGAACGCAGGATTCAATGGTATAGGGCTTGCCGACCATGCCGGTCTCAATCGCCTTGCGGACAATGTTGAAGTCGGCGTCCCAGCGCCGGTTCTGATGCACGGTAAAAAGCTTGCCGCACGCATCCGCGACGCGGAAAACATCCTTCAGCTCCTCCACCGTCATAGTGACCGGCTTTTCACAGATCACGTGATAACCGGCGCGCAGCGCGGCAACCGACAGGTCGTGATGGAAGTTGTTCGGCGTGGCGACCAGCACAACGTCGAACAGCCGGGAATCGAGAAACTCCTCCAGCGAGTGGAAGCCGACAACTCCCTTATCCTCACCCATTTTGACCCGCTCGGGATCAATGTCATAGACTGCGGCCGGCTCGATGCAGCCGGTTTTGGGGCAATTTTCAAAATGCCAGTTGGCCATTCCGCCGAAGCCGATTATACCCAATTTATGTTTCAAAGTAAAGCACCTCATTCAAAATCCGGATTTTCCGCAACTTTCGGCAGGAATACAGCAAAATCCATTCAAAATATTGCGCAAATATAAACTGCCGAGAGAGGCGGACCAAAAATAGGCCGCCTCTCTTTTTTTCAGATCAAATTTCAGACCCACCACATGGCGCCCGGTTTTTCCTTAATAATAATGCTCTTTAAGAATTCGACCGCCTTTTCCAGACCCTCTCTGGCGGACATCAGGCCGTCCTCATGCTCGATGCTGACAATGCCGTCGTAGCCGACCGCATTGAGCATGCTCATCATATCCTTCCAGGCCTTGACATCCGAGCCATAGCCGATCGTCCGGAAGACCCACGGACGGGTCAGAATATCGCCATAGCTGCCGGTGCAGAGCACACCGTTGATGTCGCAGTCGGGCTTGTTGATCCGGGTATCCTTGGCATGGAAGTGGTGAATCGCACCCCTCTCTCCCAGGAAGCGGATCGCCTCCACCGGATTGACCTGCTGCCAGATCAGGTGGCTGGGATCAAAGTTGGCGCCCATGATCGGGCCGACCGCCTCCCGCAGCTTCATCATGGTCTCAGGATTATAGACGCAGAAGCCGGGGTGCATTTCGATCGCGATTTTTTTAATCCCGTGGGAGGCCGCTTCGGCCGAAGCCTTCTGCCAGTAGTCCACCAGAATCTCCCACTGATACTCGAGAATCTTCGGGAAATCGTCCGGCCAGGTGCAGGTCACCCAGTTGGGATACTGCGAGGTCGGGCAATCGCCCGGGCAGCCCGAGAAGCCGACGATGGTGTCAACCTCCAGCTCCTCCGCCAGCTCGACCGCACGCATAAATTCGTGATGGTCGCGGTCGGCATACTCCTTGGTCGGATGAACCGGGTTGCCGTGCGCCGAAAGCGCCGCAATCTCAACGTTGTTGTTTTTCATCAGGTCCTTGACCGCCTGAATCTTATCCTTATGCCCCAAAAGCTGCTCGGGATCGAGCTGCTTGCCGGGCGTGCCGCCCGCGCCGATCTCCAGCGCCTCCACACCCAGAGAGGCGAGGTAGGGCACCGCTTCCTCCAGCGGCATAAAGCCGACAACGGGGGTAAATACTCCAACTTTCATATGTATGCAGTCCCTTCTTTAAAAAAAGAGGACGGCCGCCCTCCGAAAGGGGAGAAGCCGCCCTTTTTTCCTGATTATAAAATCTTCTTCAAATATTCCGCGTTCACCCGGGCGCTCTCCATACTCGAGACCGGGTAGGCCTCCTGCTCGACGATGAAGGTGTTCACGCCGAACCCTTCGGCAAGGCGGGAAAGCGCAGCCATGTCGATCACGCCGTCCGGCAGGTCGACGCTGTTCTTCTCCCCGTCGATCTGCTTGAGATGCAGCAGCCGGATGCGATCCTTGTGCTGGCGGAAATAGTCGAACGGATTGACATCCGCGTGCGCCGCCCAGAAAACGTCCAGCTCCATCACCACGTCGGGCGAGGTTTTCTCCATAATATGGGTGAGGGCGAACGACTCTCCCAGCCGGGTAAACTCATGCCCGTGGTTGTGATACCCGCAGGTCAGTCCGTACGGCCGGGCAGCCTCTGCGACATTGTTCAGAATCCCGCAGACCTCCTCCACCTTTTCCATGCTGTTGGCCTCATACCAGGGGAGGATGACATATTTGCAGCCGATCTCGGCCAAAAACTCCAGCTGAGGCTTCAGATTCTCCCCCACGAGGCGGTCGGCGCCGACATGGGCGCTGATCCCTTCGAGGTTGTATTCCGACAGTGCAGCCGAAATCTCCTTCGCCGAGTAGTCGGCAAAGCCGGCAAACTCCACCTGGCGGTAGCCCATTTCAGCCACCTGACGCAGAGTCCCCATGTAATCCTTATCCATCGCGTCACGGACGGAATAAAGCTGCAATCCAAACGGTTTGCTCAAAATAGCTCACCCCTTAAAAATCGACCTGTTTTCCGGTCTTGGCGGAGGTGTAAATCGCCTCCAGAATCTCGGTCACGACCAGCGCCTGCTCCGGCTTTACCATCGGCTCGGTGTCGTTGAGGATGTTGTCGATCCACATTCTGGCCTCGACATCCTCGGCGCCGGCACGACGCCCTTCAAAGAAGGCGACGCCGCCACTGTTCATATCCGGCTTCAGAATGCTCTGCTTGCCGTAGTCGATGCGGTTGATGCGAAGACCGTCCTTCATGTCGGCGCCGGCCTTGGTTCCGCAGAGGCTGGTCTGCGCCTCCCCGACGTCGAGGGTGTTGAGCGCCCAGCTCGACTCAAGAATAATGGTCGCGCCATTCTTCATTTCAATAAATCCAAAGGCAGAATCCTCTACCGTGAACTCGTTCGGATCCCAGTCGCCCCAGGGGTTGCCGGTATCCTTCTGCTCGGCCAGCTTGCGGAAGGTGGAGCCCTTGACCGACTTGACCTCGTAATTGTCCATCATCCAGAGGGTGAGGTCGAGCGCATGGGTGCCGATGTCGATCAGCGGACCGCCGCCCTGCTTCTCCTCATCCGTGAAGACGCCCCAGGTCGGAACGCCGCGGCGGCGGAGAGCATGCGCCTTGGCAAAATAAATCTCACCCAGATCGCCGCGCTCGCACGCCTTTTTAAGGAACATGCTGTCGTCCCTGTAGCGATTCTGATACCCGATGGTCAGCTTTTTGCCGGTGCGCTTTGCCGCGTCCAGCATCTTTCTGGCGTCAGCGGCCGTTTTGGCCATCGGCTTTTCACACATGACATGCTTGCCGGCCTCCAGCGCGTCGACCGTGATGGCGCAATGCTCCCGGTTGGGGGTCAGCACATGCACAACCTCGATCGAGTCGTCGGCCAGAAGCTCCTTATAATCGGTGTAAACCTTGGCGTCCTCGGTGCCGTACTGCTTGGCCGCCTTCTGTGCCCGTTCCTCAATAATGTCGCAGAAAGCAACCATCTCTACCTCCGGAATGCGGGAGAGAGCCGGCATATGCTTTCCGTTTGCGATACCGCCGCAGCCGACGATGCCGATTTTCAGTTTTTTCATAGGAAACTCCGCCTTTCGTTTTTTATAGTTTTACGAAGGAAGGGTGATTTTAAGAGCAGCCCTTCAAAGGGAAGCCGAACCCCGCGGGATATAAAACCCAAAAAACGCGAACCCGCGCAAAAAGCGGGGTAAAAAACGCGCAAGGCCCGGTTCTCCTCCGGAAGAGTCCGCCCGATAAGACACCCTCTTTTTTCCATCCTATTTATAGCACAGGCCGTCCCCGAACGCAAGACAATTCCATTTTATGTTTGGACAAAAACTGCGGTTTTTAGCCCGAGCCCGCCGCAAGCCGCCAAAAGATCAGACACCCCGCACCAGAAGGCGGCTGCCGTCCTCCCCGGGAAAGACCTCAATCCGAGCGGGAATGCGGCTTTTCAGCTCCCCAACGTGGGAGATGATGCCGACCAGCCGCCCCTCGGCCTGCACCTCAGCCAGCGCCTTCATAGCCGCCTCGAGCGTCTCGCTGTCGAGGGTGCCGAAGCCCTCATCAATAAAGATGGAGTCCAGTCGCACCCCGCCTGAGAAGCTCTGCACCACCTCGGCCAGGCCGAAGGCCAGCGAAAGGGAGGCCAGAAACAGCTCTCCCCCCGACAAAGTGGAGACCCGCCGCCTGCCGCCGATGTGCGCGTCGGTAACCTCAATTTCCAGCCCGCTCCAGCCCTTGCCGGCGCCGGCCTCCTCCGCCCGGACGAGGCAGTAACGCCCCCGGCTCAGCCGGCCGAGATAGCGGCTGGCGGCCAGAATCACGTCGTCCAGCATCAATCCGAGCACAAAATTATGCAGCGGCGTCTTGCTCCGGTTGCGGCCGGAGACCAGCTCGCTCACCCGGCAGACCCGGCCGTACTCCTCCCGCAGGGCGGCGGAGGATTCCCGCATCCCGGCAATTTTTGACCGGGTGGAGGAAAGCAGCTCCTGCCGCTCGGCCAGGCGGCCGCAGGCGGCGCTCTTTTCGGCAAAGGCGGCCGTGGCTGCCTCCCGCTCCGCCATAAGCGCGGCGAGGTCGGGGGCGGTTTTCCCCTCCAGCCTTGCACGGAGGGCGGCCGCCTCCTGCGCCGTGCTGCGAACCGCCTCGGCATAATCGGCCGTGCTTTTTTCAAGGGCGGCGATTTCCGCCTTATCCAAAGCCAGCGCGGCAAAATCGGCGTCGACCGCAAAGCCGGCGGTCAGCGCCGCATTTTCGGCCGCGCGGCGGGCGTCGGCCGCCTGCTCCTCCGCCTCGCCGAGCGCTCTGGAGGCCGCCTCCCGTTCCGCCCCGGCCGCGGCAAGGACAGCGCCGGCCTCCTCAGCCGCCTTACGGACGGCGGCAATCTCTTTTGCCACGCGGTCGGCCGCGGCCTCATCCTCCCGCAGCTTTTTCTGCAAAACCGTATAGCTCTCGGCCGAGGCCAGACGGGCGGTCAGCTCTTTGGCCGTAGCCTCGGCCGCGGCCAGCGCCCGATCGGCACCGGAAAAGTCGGCGCGCAGCCTCTCTCCCTTTTGCCGGAGCGCCTCCCGCTCGGCCTTGAGCTTTTCCAGCAGCGCCTTCTGCTTTTCATAAGCCGCGCCGGCCGCCTCAGCCGACTGGCCGCCGCCCTCCACCGGCCGGGCAGGTGCGGGGTGGTGAACCGAGCCGCAAACCGGACAGGGCTCCCCCTCCTGCAGACAGGCGGCCGCGCCGGCCGCAAACTGGTTGATCAGCGCCTCCCGCTCGGCGGCGCGAAAGGCCGTGTAGGAGGCTTCGACCATCTGCTCGCCCTTGGCGATCCGCTCCTCCAGCACCTTATAGTCTGCAAGGCAGCGGTCAAGCAGCGCCTTTTTCTCGGCCGCCGTTTTGTGCGCGGCCTTGGCTTCCCGCAGCACGCCGTCCAGCTTTTCGGCGTCGGGCAAAAGGGTGCGGTATTTTGCAATCTCCGCCTGCAGGTCGCGGGCTGTCTGCTCGGCGGCCGGAATCCCGGCTGCCCGCTCGGCCGCCTTTTGCCGGGCGGCCTCGGCCGCTTTTTGCCGCGCGGCCGCCGCTTCCGCCCCCTCCCGCTTGACGCGGAGGAGCCGCTCGCTCTGCCGCCATGCCGCATCATAGGGCAGCACCGCCGCCGCCCGGCGGGCGGTCTCCAGCTTTTCTTTGGCGGCGCGGTTTTCCTCCGCCCGGCCGTCCAGCGCGGCCTGCCGCTTTTCGGCCGCGGCAAGCGCGGCGAAATCTGCCGAAAGGGTCTGCCCCGCCTCAAAGGCTGCGAGCGCCGCCTGATTACGTTTTTCGGCCGCCTGCACGGCCGCCCTCGCCTCTGTAAGCGCCTGCGCTCCGGCAGCCAGCATCTCCTCCAGCGCGGCGAAATCATCCGCGCCGGCCGATTCGAGGAGGAGCGCCTCCCCCTGCTCCAGCTCGGCCAGATTTCCCCGCAGCGCCTTCAGCTTATATGTGAGCTGCTCGGCCGTCCGCTGCCAGATCGAGGTGGCGAACAGCACCTCCAGAATTTTGGCCTTTTCAGAGGAATTGGCCAGCAGCAGCCGGCGGAACTCCCCCTGCGGCAGAACGACCACCTGAGAGAACTGGTCGTGGGTAAAGCCCAGAATCTCCTCCGCTTTTTTGGTTACGGCGCTGCTGCCCGAGGCCAGCAGCCGCCACTGCCCGTCCTCCTCCACATGGCACTCGCCGCCGATCTGAAGCTCGCGGCCGCCGTCTCTTCTTTTATGCAGATGGATGGTGCGCAAAAAGCGGTAGCGCGCCGTCCCGAGCGAAAAAATAAACTCGGTCAGAGTGTCCTCATTTTCATCGGCGGCGGTGCAGCGCATATCGCGGAACTCCCGCGTCTCCCCGGTCGCCTGACCGTAAAGTGCGAAGCTCATGGCGTCCAGAATAGAGGTCTTCCCCCCGCCGGTCGGGCCGGTAATCAGAAAAATCTGCGCCTTCCAAAGCGGAGAAAAATCCACCTCCGCCTCCCCAAGATAAGGGCCGAAGGCCCGCATACGGATAAATTCAGGCCTCATACCTGCGCCCCCTTTCCGCTTGCCGCGTCATAGGCCGCCGAAAAAACGGCCAGGTCGGCCGCCTCCGCCTCGCTGCCGCACATCTGCCGCATAAATTCGGCAAAGACGGTCTGCGGATCGCTGCCGCGCAGGGCGGCCCGCTCCTCACGCGCGCCGTCGGCCGCAAAGCTGCCGTTGCGCACCGAGAGGGTGTTGGGATAAATCTGCCGCAGACGGTGCATCGGCTCATAAACCGGCAGGCCGGTCAACTCGGCCGAGATGTAATCCTCCCTGCCCGGGTCGGTTTCGGCCGCCGCCTCCAGCTCCTCTATCCCGCCCGAGAGGGTGCGCATATCCCGCAGAAAAGCAACCGGAATCTGCCGGAGGGAGAGGGTCTCCCCCACCTCCAGCATTGTGACCGATTTTTTGTGATGCTCCTCGTCGAAGGAGTATTTTAGCGGCGAGCCGGAGTAGCGGATTTTCTCCCCCAGCGTTTGGGCGCGGTGGAGATGTCCCAGCGCGACATAGTCAAACCCGTCGAAGAGGCTGCCCGGCACCTCTCCGCTGCCGCCGATGAAAATGGGGCTTTCGCTCTCGCTCGTCTCGGCCCCGGCGACGAAGCAGTGGGCGACCAGAATGTTGAAGGCGGCCGGGTCAAGCCGCTCCCGCAGAATCTCCAGCACCGCGCTGTAGGCCGCGGCAAAGCCGCGCAGCTCCTCCTCCCTGAGGCAATCGCGCGCCATCGCCGGGTCAAAATAAGGCAGGGTGTAAATATGCACCTCCCGCTTTCCGGGAAGCACCACCGGCGGGGCGTACGGGTCGAGGCGGGAGGTGATGTGCAGGCCGCTCTCCCGCAGTAAGGCGCCCCCCAGTCCCAGCCGGTCGGCACCGTCGTGGTTGCCCGAAACGGCGATCACCGGGATGTGCCGGCGGCCGCAAACCTCGGTCACGAAGGCGTCAAAAAGGCGCAGCGCCTCGACCGGGGCGATCTGCCGGTCAAAAATATCGCCGGCCAGAATCACCGCGTCGGGGCGCTCGTCTTCAAGCAGCGGCAGAAAAAACCGCTCGATAAAATACTGCTGATCCTCGATCAGCGACCGTCCGTAAATCACCCGACCGAGATGCCAGTCGGACGTATGCAAAATCTTCATAATCGGATTTTCATTCCTTTCGCCGTCCGTGCGGCGCGGCCTTCCCCGATGGGAGGGCTTTTCCTTCCTACCCTCCGCGAAAAAGGCGCCGCCCTTCCTCCCGGTCAGATGCCGGTCAAATCCTCCCCCGCGGCGATCACACGGCGGAACAGCGCGGTGTGCCGGGGCGTGACCGTGCGGTCCTCATGCATCGAGCCGAAGTACCAGTGGTCGAAGGAGACCGAACGGTTCAGCTCCTCCAGATAGCCGTTGAGCTTGTTGACCCGGTCGGGACGTCCCCGCCGCAAAAGCATGGCGCTCTTGACCAGGGAGGGCGGCTCGTGGGTCAGCATATAGTCGACCCGGCCCTCAAGCTCGTCGAGGTTTTCCGCCCCCTCCCGCATCTCGTCGGGGGAGGGCAGTTCCTCCCGCCACCACTCCTGCTCGGCCCGCAGCTCGAGGTCGGGGCTTTCTCCCCCGCCGAAGGTGAAGAAGCTTTTCCCCTGCAAATGAAAAATCTGTCCCCGCATCATGTGGAACAGGTTGCCGGAGATCCGATGCACCTTGCCGCCGTTCCAGACCGTCTTGCGGTATTTTTTCAAAAGATCGAAATTCTCATGCGTGCCGTCGAGAAAGCCGATGGCAAACTTCCGGCTGCCGAGGTAGGCCAGATCTTTCCGCTCCCGCTCGCTGCCGTCCCAGACAAAGCCGAAGTCCCCCAGCACAATCAGAATATCCCCCGCACCGAGGCGTTTCATCTCCCGTTCGCACCAGCGGGTGGCGTCGCCGTGCATGTCCCCCGTAATATAAACCAAATTTGCTACCTCCCGCAAAAACCCCTTTGCAAAGGGGCGTTGATCTGCTATAATATAAAAGCGTTCTTATATACTTTTAAAAATACAATCCCACAGCGGCTGCTGCGCCGCTTTTTCTATCATACAACATTTCAGGTGAATTTTCCATGATAAAAAAAGTTTTTTCATTTTTTCTTACGCTGCTTCTGACCGGCCTTCTTCTGCTTCCCGTGGGGCAGGCCGGCGCCTACACGCCTTCTTCTTTTGAGGTGCATGCAAAAAATGCGCTGCTGATCAGCGCGGACGGCAACACCGTCCTGTTTGAGCGTGGTGCGGACGAGCGGGTTTACCCTGCCGCGATTGTCAAAATGATGACCGCCCTGCTGGTGATCGAAAACGCCGCCGACCTGCAGAGTGAGAAGGTTCCGGTCACTGCCGCCGTCCTGAACTCCCTGCGCGGCGGCTCCTACAATGCCTATAATCTGAAGGAGGGGGAGGAAATCCCCGCCATCGACCTTGTTTATCTGATCATGCTCGGCTCTTCAAATGAGGCAGCGGCCGTCGCGGCCGAATATTACGGCGGCGGGTCGAACAGCCATTTTATCCAGATGATGAACGACAAGGCGGCCGCGCTGGGGATGGAAAACACCAACTACGTCAACGCCACCGGCATCCACGCCTCCAACCAGTATACGACCGCCCGGGACATCTATAAGCTGACCAGATACACGATGGAGAATGAAGCCTTCAGCAAAGTTGCAGCCACCCGGCTGTATGAAATGCCGGCCACCAATACCTATCAGAAGGTACGGTATATCCTGAACAACAACCAGCTTCGGGACAGCTCGACCAACTACTATTACAAATATGCCACCGGGGTCAAAACCGGCTATACGGAGGAGGCTGGCCGCTGCCTTGCCGCCTCCGCAACCAAGGACAGAAAATCCTACATCTGCATCCTGATGAACAGCCCGGTGACCGACGCCGACGGCAAGGACGTCCGGTACGAGTTCACCGACGCCAAAAACCTGTTCGAGTGGGCGTTCGAGGATTTTTCCCACAAGCAGGTGCTGAACAGCGCCCAGCCGGCGGGGGAGGCAAAGGTCCGCTACTCCTGGGACACCGACCACGTCGTGCTCTATCCCGCTGCCGACCTGTCGGCCACCATCCCGGCCAGCTCGGACACCTCGACCGTCGTAACCGAGCTGCACCTGAACGCGGAGGAGTTTGAGGCGCCGATCGCCGCGGGAGATGTCCTGGGATACGTGACCGTCTCCTACGCGGGGGTGGAGCTTGGACGAACCGACCTGATCGCAGGTGAAGGCGTAGAGCGCAGCTTCCTGCTCGCGGCGGGGGGAGAAATCTCCAAAATCGCGAAAACGCTCTGGTTCCGGCTGATCGTTCTGGCGGTGGTTCTGCTGATTCTGCTGCGGATCATTCTGGTTCGCGCCGCCCGAAAAAAACGGAAAAACGCGCGTCGGGTCAAGGATTATCGCAGGATGTAGGCATATACTAAAAGCAGCCTTTATGAAAAAACCAGAGGCCGCCTGCCGCATACCGCAAATATCCCGATCGCCAAAAGGGATACATCGAGCGGGGAGGCCTTTCGCCATATGAAACTCCGGCCATATGAAATTCCGGCCATATGAAACTCCGGCCGTAATAAAAAAGCCTTGCTTCGCCGCGTTTTAAGCATTTTTTAAAACCCCAGTCTTGTTCAAAAGCAGGACAGGGCTTCTTCGGGACTTCGTTTTGACACCCCCAGCATAAAACCGCAAGAAAAGGAGAGTCGCTCTAAGATGCTGCTTTCGGTTGATATCGGCAATACAAATATCACCATGGGAATCTACGACAAAGAGGAATTGCAGTCGGTTGCCCGAATCGCCACCGACCCGAATAAAACCAGTGATTCCTATGCCGTGGACATCAAAGCTGTTTTGGAACTGAAGGGGATTGATTACCGCCAAATCGACGGCGCGGTGATCGGCTCTGTCGTGCCGCCGGTCGGCGCCGCAATGGTAGAGGCTATTCAGCTGCTCTGCGGCGTGAAGCCGATCCTTCTCGGTCCCGGAGTAAAAACAGGGCTGAACATCCGCATCGACGATCCCGGCCAGCTTGGCGCCGATCTTGCGGCGGGTGCGGTCGCAGCCGCCTCCCTCTATCCCATGCCCTGCATCATCTTTGACCTGGGCACCGCCACCACTGTCAGCGTGATGGATGCCGAAGGCCGCTTTCTCGGCGGGGCGATTGCCGCCGGGCTTCGCACCACGCTGAACGCGCTGGCCAGCCATACCGCCCAGCTGCCCTTCATCAACATCGAGCCTCCCAAAACGATTATCGGCACCAATTCGATCGACAGTATGAAATCCGGTCTTGTGATCGGCGCAGCAGCCATGATGGACGGCATGATCGACCGGTTTGAGGAGGAGCTGGGGCAAAAGGCAACCGTCGTCGCCACCGGCGGCCTGTCGGGAATTGTTGTGCCCCTGTGCCGGAGGGAGATTATCTTCAACGACAACCTTCTGCTGGAAGGTATGCGGATTATTTACAACCGCAACGTAAAGCCGTAAGAATCCGGCAAACTTTGCAGTCTTCTTTGCGGGAGGAGAAGCTTTTCCGCCCCTTTTTCGCCGAAAAGCAGCGGAGGAATCCCCGCCCTGCTCCGGCATTTACCCTGTCCCGGCATTTGCAAAAGAAACTGCCGCCCGGCGGTTTTCCCGAGCCGGAGGCCTTACACCAAACCTACATATATATTGCCGCACCGACCCAGATCCGCACGGAACGCTGACCGAAAAAACGGCAGCGATTCCGCCTGCGTCAGGCAGGGAAAAGGCCGGCTGTATATAAATCTTATTTTGAGCTGTATCGTAAAAAGCGAACAGCATCAGGAGGAAATGTATTATGAAAACCATCAGTAAACAGCGAATTCTTTGGATGACCCAGACCGCCATCTTCGCCGCCATTGTCCTTGTCGTACAGTTGGCCGGCGGCGCTGTCAAGGTCGGACCGATCAGCATAAGCCTGGTTTTGATTCCCATTGTGGTCGGCGGCATGATTATGGGGCCGCTCTCGGGCGCGATTCTGGGCTTTGTTTTCGGGTTGGTCACGCTGATCAACGGACTGACCGGCCTCGATCCGTTCACCAACGTCCTGCTGATGTCCGGGCTCGAAGGCGCCATCGTCACCCCGCTCATCTGCCTTGTCAAGGCGACGGCGGCAGGCTTTTTGTCCGCGCTCATATACAAGCTGTTCAAACAGCATGCAGAGGCGAAGGGTGCCTCCCACACCAACATAGCCGGCGTGTTCTGTGCGGCTGCCACTGCGCCGATTGTCAACACCGGGCTGTTCATCCTCGGCGCACTGTCCCTGTCCGACGTGCTGTCGGCCAACTTTGTGGCCGAGGGCTCTTCCGTCCTGTATTTTCTGATCATCGGCTGCGCGGGGGTAAACTTCCTGATCGAGCTGGCCGTCAATCTGGTCTTTTCCCCGGCCATTTATCAGCTGATCCGAGCGGTTTCCAAGGGGAAGCTGAAATAAACCGAGCATTTCTTAATAAACCGAGCATTCTCTTTGATTTTACAAAAGAAAACCCGGACTGCGTTCTTGCAGCCCGGGTTTTCTTTCGCCCATTTTTACCGGACACCCGGAAGGCTTTGTTTTGAATATAAAAATCTGATTCATCAAAGGGAGGGAAAGCGGACCCGGAGGCAATTCCCTCAATTTTTCAAAAGAATTTTTGGCTGTTTTGCTGCGTGTGATAATAAAAATCCTTTTTGGGGTACAATATTTATACCACCATCGGTTGACGAAGGCGGGCTGACGCCCGCCAAGGCGAAAAGGGCAAAAAGCGCCGGAAAGACGCGCTG
>OMNU01000243.1_pt1 | contig 24875 bp, 20 predicted proteins | sample 1673511 | NCBI WGS metagenome assembly OMNU01 (sample SAMEA103958113, study PRJEB25191) | human gut metagenome | reverse complement strand
CGACTGTCTGCGAAAAGTGCGGTGTCGGCGCCATGGTCGAGGTCAACTGCGAGACCGACTTCTGCGCGAAGTCCGCTCCGTTCGTCCAGTTTGTCAAGGACATCTGCCAGGTCGTTCTCGAGAACAACCCCGCAGACGTCGAGGCCATCAAGGACTGCACCTACCCCGGCACCGAGCTGAAGGTCTCCGAGGTCCTGCCTGAGAAGGTCATGTCCATCGGCGAAAACCTGCAGATCCGCCGCTTCAAGCGCTTCGACAAGAACACCTCCGTTTCCTACGTCCACGCGGGCGGCAAGATCGGCGTTCTCGTCAACCTCGAGGTTGAGGGCGGCATCGACGCTACCACCATCGGCAAGGATGTTGCGATGCAGATCGCAGCGCTGAACCCCCGCTTCTGGGACAAGAGCCTTGTGACCGACGACGTTCTCGCAGAAGAGAAGAAGATCCTCGTTGCCCAGATGGACAACGATCCCAAGATGGCTTCCAAGCCCCAGCAGGTCAAGGAAAAGATCGCTGCCGGCAAGATCAACAAGTTCTACGAAGAGAACTGCCTGCTCCAGCAGCCGTTCGTCAAGGACGGTTCTGTCTCCGTCGAGCAGTACATGGCTGCCGCCGCGAAGGAGCTTGGCGGCAAGGTCAAGTTCGTCGACGCTGTCCGCTTTGAAAAGGGCGAGGGCATCCAGAAGCGTGAGGACAACTTTGCTGACGAAGTCGCCAGCATGGTGAAATAAGCAGCGTTAAAAAAGATAAACGCCCGGCTGTCAAGAAAAACAGGACAGCCGGGCGTTTTGCATAGCCGGAAAAACCGAAACCGGCCTTTGCGAATTTTTCCGCAAAGGCCGGTTTTTCAATTCACATTGCGTTTTACATGATGAAAGAGAAAAGAGCTCCGCCCTCCCCTTCTCACCGCAGCGGGAGGACATACAGCAAAATCATAAAGAAATGCAGGATACTCCCCGCCAGCACAAACAGGTGAAAAACCGAGTGCATGTAGCGGCGCTTCTTCCCCAATCCATAGAGAATCGCGCCGAGGGTGTAACAAATCCCGCCGGCAAAAAGCAGCACCGTCCCGGGGAGCGTCAGCGCCTCTGCCGTCATGCGGAAGGCGAAGATGATGCACCATCCCATTCCGAGGTAGCAGATCATCGAAAAAATTTTGAATCCCGCAAGGTCGATGGCGTTGAACACGATGCCGATCGCCGCGCAGCCCCAAACGATTCCGAAAATCGTCCAGGCCGCCGCAGGATGTACCGGCCGCAGCGCTACCAGTGTGATCGGCGTATAGGTTCCCGCAATCAGCAGAAAAACCGAGCAGTGATCAATCACCTGAAACACCTTTTTGGCCATGACCGGCCGCAAACCGTGATAGATGCTCGACATTGTATACAGCACAATCATCGTGCCCCCGTACACCGCGCCGGAGACAATGCCCCAGTGATTTCCGCGCATCGCCGCCATAATGACGCAGAGGACCAGCGCCGCCACAGCAAACGCGCCCCCGACAATATGAGAAACCATGTTGAAAATTTCTTCTCCCCGGGTATAGTCCGGCAGCCTGCGATCCGCAAGACGGGTTCGTTTCATGACATATTCCTCCCAAACCATGTGATATATCCTATGTACCGCCAACCGGCGCGTATGCCTTTTTTCAGAAGGGAACACGCCGGACAAGGCGCAGGTCATTCCGAAAAAAGCAGCTTTTACAAAGTGCAATAGGATTCACGCTTATAAAAACCGTATCGCGCATTGTTTTTAACGATACTACATAGTTTTTAAAACTATATTACACTGTTTGAATGAATATGTCAACCGTGTTTTGGGATGTTTACAAAATATTCAAACCTCGGAGGCCTCCACCCCGCTCAAATCAAATGCCGGAATAAATTCCCGCTCGGCGCTCTCCTTCTCCTGCACATACACCTCGGCCGAGAACCGCAGCTCCTCCACCGCGCGGAGGACCTTCTCATACTCCCGATCGGTGACGCGGCGGTCAATCTCCGGAAAATCGGCGGCGCGCCCCAGGGGCAGATACTGCCGCATCAGGGAGAAGCGCGCCTCCGGCAGTCTGTCCCGCACAAACCGGGCGACGGCGATGGCGTCGGTCGTCCCCCGCGGCAGCAGCAGATGCCGGACGATCATCCCCCGCCGAAGGATGCCGTCCTCCACAACCTCTCCGGCCGTCTGACGCGACATCTCGGCCAAAGCGGCCGACGCATGGGTAAAATAATCCGCCGCGCCCGAGTATCGCGCCGCGCGGGAGGCGTCCAGATACTTCAGATCCGGCAGATAGACATCCACATACCCCTCCAGGCTTCGCAAGGTCTCCACCCGCTCGTATCCCCCGGAGTTGTAGACGATCGGCACGCCCGGATGATAGAGGTCGAGCGCCGCCCGGATCGCCGGCGCAAAATGGGTGGGATTGACCAAATTGATATTGTGGGCGCCGGCCGCCTCCAGCTCGCGGAAGATGTCGGCCAGCCGCTCGACCGTGACGGTCTTTCCGTACCGGCCGGCGCTGATCTCGTAATTCTGGCAGAAAACACAGCCCAAACTACAGCCGCTGAAAAAAACAGCCCCGCTCCCCCGGCTGCCGCTGATGCAGGGCTCCTCATAAAAATGGAGGCCCGCCCTCGCCAGTACCGGCAGGGCGGGCATTTTGCAAACTCCGGCGCCGCTCTTCGCATCCCGGAGCGCGCCGCACCTCCGGGGACAGAGGGTACACCGTTCAATCCTCATACCGGCTGTGCCTCCTGCTCTGCGGCGGACGGCTCGGCCGCCGCCTTCTCCCCCTCGGCCGGAGGCGGCGCTTCCTCCGGCATCGGGCGGGTCGTGTGTTTTACCGTAACCCCGTCATAGGTTTTTTTGAAAACCACCCGGCCGATGAATTCCTTCCCGCAATTCTCGCACCGAAACGGCGCACGGAAGGAGCGGCTTTTGAACACCCATTTCCCCCGGCGGCGCGCCGGCGCACCGCAATCCTCACAGCAGAATTTGAGGGATTCCCGATCGATTTCGGGGCTGTGAATATCCGAAATCACATAGGATTTGAAGGTCAGCCGGTCATAATAATCAGCCGCGCGGGTGTCCTCCACCTGCGCCAACAGCCGGTCGCGGTCAAAGGTTTTCTGTAAAAGCAGGCAGCAGAGGCGGCTGTCCGTCTCCGCCCGGTGGAGGTCAAGGCCCTCCACATCAATCCCGAACAGCTCGGCCGCGTGAGAAAGTGCGATCTGCTGCTTCGCGTCGGCAATCAGGCTGCGGCGCGCCATCTCCTCCTGCACGAAGCGCTGGATATCGACATACCGGCCGATGCAGGCCGGACGCTCCCACTCGGTGAAGAGGCGGCAGTTCTCCAGCAGGACGTACAAATCCGTGTTGCTCCAGGTCATCGTGATGTCGTCCTGCCCGACCCACTCGCCATAGCGGCGCAGCCCCTCGGTCAAAGGGAGGCCGGCGCGCATCTCCTCATTCGTGATGTTGGTCAGCCGCTTGAACCGGCCGCTCAGCCGCCGCGTCAGGCCGGAACGAATCGTCTGCCGGAAGCTGTCGGTCTCCTGCAAATTTTCATCCAGCCTGACCGCGCCGATCTCGATAATTTCATTGATAAATTTTTTGTGCGCGCTGCTGTAGGCGCTGTTCCACTCCAAATCGAGCAGTATATAGTTCAAAACGTCACCCGCTTTATAATCCCAGTAATTTCATAGCGTTGAAGCCGAGAATCGCCTCCCGCTCCTTCGCCGTTACGGCGAAGCTGTCAACAAAGCGGCGCTCCGCCCCCTCATCGCTCCAGGGCAGGTCGCTGCCGAACAGAATCCGGTCGGCGCCGTGCTTTTGCACAATGGCCGAGGCCTGCGGTCCCGGCATCCGCGAATAGCTGTAGCTGGTGTCGAGATACAGATTCTTCCCCGCAAGATAGGTTTCCACATCGGTCCAGAGCGCGTAACCGCCAAAATGCGCGGCGACCACCCTCCCCTTCGGAAAGGCGGAGAGCACCTGCGCCAGCCGCTTCGGCGGGCAATGCACCGGGTTGGGATAACCGATATCCACCCCGGCATGAAACACGACGACCAGCCCCAAGCGGTCGCACAGCTCATAGATCGGCAGCATCCGTTTCTCATCCACGAAGAAATCCTGATACTCGGGGTGGAACTTCACGCCGCGCAGGCCGAGTGCATGAATGCGGTGCAGCTCCTCCAGCGCGTCGGGCGCGTCGGGATGCACCGAGCCGAAGGCAATCAGCCGGTCGGAGCAGATGGAGGCGGCAAAGTCATTGACGTTTTTCTGCTGCCGGGGATTGGTCGCAATCCCGAGGACGACTGCCTTTTCCACGCCGCGGCTGTCCATATGCGCCAGAAGGCCGGCCGCCGTACCGTCGGTCAGCGGCTCGACATTGCCGGAATTTTTGCTGAGCACCGACATGGCTTTCCCGGCGATTTTTTCCGGAAAGGCATGTGTGTGAAAATCCAGAATCAAGCTGCCCGCGCTCCTTTCAAAAGCTTCGGCTGGCAGCAAAGCCGGCCTCTTTTTTTTGCAAAGCGGCATATTTTTTCGCAAATCAAAAACCGCTGTTTTGCCGCATTTTACTTCTATCCACAAAACGACTGACGCAGCGAAAGCGCCGCAAAAACAAAGACCGCAGGTTATTTCAGCTTGCTGGCCGCCTTCATCCGCAGCTCTTTGGAAAGCACCCGCTTGCGCAGCCGGATGTGATTCGGTGTAACCTCCACCAGCTCGTCGTCCTTGATAAACTCCAGCGACTGCTCGAGGCTCAGCACCGAGTGCGGCACCAGCTTGAGCGCGTCGTCCGAGCCGGCCGCACGCATATTGGTCGCCTGCTTCTTCTTACAGACGTTGCAGACGATATCCTCGTTCTTCGGGTTTTCGCCTACGATCATGCCCTCGTATACCGGGGTACCCGGTCCGATGAACAGCCGACCGCGGCTCTGCGTGTTGAAGAGGCCGTAGCCGGTCGCCTCTCCCGACTCATGCGCGACAATCGAGCCGGTCAGGCGCTGCTCAATATCTCCCTTATACGGCTCATAATCGTGGAAGATGTGGTTCATGATGCCGTTGCCGTTGGTGTCGGTCAGGAACTGCGACCGATACCCCATCAGGCCGCGTGCCGGAATCAAAAACTCAAGATGGGCGGAGCCGCCTTCTCTCGTGCCCATGTTCTGCAGCTCGGCGTGACGGGAGCCCAGCCGCTCCATCACGGCGCCGACATACTCCTCCGGCACCTCGATCATGAGCAGCTCGATCGGCTCCAGAAGCTTGTCCCCCTCCCGCTTGTAAATCACCGTGGGGCGAGAGACCTGAAATTCATACCCCTGGCGGCGCATGGTCTCAATCAAAATCGAGAGGTGCAGCTCACCTCTGCCCGACACCTCAAAGGTATCGGCCGAGTCGGTCTCCTTCACGCGGAGGCTGACGTTGGTCTCCACCTCTTTGAAGAGGCGGTCGCGCAGATTGCGGGAGGTGACAAACTTGCCATCCTGCCCCGCAAAGGGAGAGTTATTGACCATGAAATTCATCGAGAGGGTCGGCTCGTCAATCTTGACAAAGGGCAGCGGCTCGATATGCTCCGCGTCGCAGAGCGTCTCCCCGATGTTGAGGCCCTCCAGCCCCGCGACCGAGATGATCTCGCCCAGAACAGCCGACTCAACCTCCGTCCGGTGAAGCCCTTGGAAGGTGTACAGCTTGGTGATCCGCACGTGCGTCGTGCTGCCGTCGGCGTGGCAAAGCACGGCAGCCTGTCCCACATGGACGCTGCCCCGCTCGACACGGCCGACGCCCAGCCGCCCGATAAACTGATCGTAGTCAATGTTGGAGAAAAGCACCTGCAGCGGGCCGTTCGCATCTCCCTCAGGCGGCTCAATCTCGTTCACGATCATCTCAAACAGTGGCTTCAAATCCGTTCCTATTTTATCCGGATCGGTCGACGCATATCCATCTCGGCCGGAGGCATACACGACCGGAAAGTCGATCTGGTCATCATCTGCGCCAAGCTCGATGAAGAGGTCGAGCACCTCATCCACGACGGCAAGCGGACGAGCCATCGGGCGGTCAATCTTGTTGACGACGACAATCGGCTTTTTGCCGAGCGCCAGCGCCTTTTTCAGCACAAACCGGGTCTGCGGCATGCAGCCCTCAAACGCGTCGACCAGGAGGAGCACCCCGTCCACCATGGTGAGGATGCGCTCCACCTCTCCGCCGAAATCGGCGTGTCCGGGCGTGTCGACAATGTTGATCTTGATGTTGTTATACACCACGCTGGTGGTTTTGGAAAGGATGGTGATTCCCCGCTCACGCTCGAGGTCGTTGGAGTCCATAACCCGCTCGGCCACCTGCTCGTTCGAGCGGAAGGTGCCGCTCTGCTTGAGCAGCTGATCGACCAGCGTGGTCTTGCCATGGTCGACGTGGGCAATGATCGCGATATTCCGCAGATTTTCCGTCTTATCCATAAAGATTTCACCTTTCCGTCCGCCGGCTGTTTTCCCGGCGGCACACCTTTCAATACTTCGCTTGCTTTAACCTATATATTATAACAAACCGTCCGTCAAAGCACAACAGCAAAGGCGAAAAAATCCGCCGCAATCCGGAGTGGTTTTTTGTCGATTCCCACATAGAAAGCCGCCTGCGCGAAAATTCCGCCCGGCAAGCGGCCAAAGAATAAGAAGCGCAGGCAGCCAAAGAGGGCGCAGGGCGGCGCGCCGTCCTCCGCAGTATTTCAAATGCCCAGTGTGCGGCGGCGCTATACCGCAGCGCGCCGGGCTTTCAAAAAACCGGGCATAAAAAAGGACAGTGGGCGTTTTTTCGTCCACTGTCCCATATTGCCTGAAAATCGGAAATTTATGCCTTGCCGACCGAGCCGAACAGTTCCATCTTTTCCTTGACGGTAGCCTTGATCGCCTCAAACCCGGGCGCGAGCAGCTTCCGCGGGTCAAAGCCCTTGCCCTGAAGGTCCTTGCCCTCCTCGATATACTTGCGGGTCGCCGCCGCGAAGGAGAGCTGGCACTCGGTGTTCACGTTGATCTTGGACACGCCGAGGCTGATCGCCTTTTTGATCATATCCTCCGGGATGCCGGTGCCGCCGTGCAGAACCAGAGGCATCTCGCCGGTGAGCTGCTGAACGGCGTCCAGCGTCTCAAAGCTGAGGCCGGCCCAGTTTGCCGGATATTTGCCGTGGATGTTGCCGATGCCGGCCGCCAGCATGGTCACGCCGAGGTCGGCGATCGCCTTGCACTCCTGCGGATCGGCGCACTCGCCCATACCGACAACGCCATCCTCTTCACCGCCGATCGAGCCGACTTCCGCCTCGATCGAGAGGCCCTTCTCGTTGCAGATTTTCACGAGTTCCTTGGTCTTTTCGATATTTTCCTCGATCGGATAGTGCGAACCGTCGAACATGACCGAAGAGAAGCCGGCCTCAATGCACTTGAGGGCGCCTTCGTAGCTGCCGTGGTCGAGGTGGAGCGCCACCGGAACGGTGATGTTCAGCTCTTCCAGCATGCCGTTTACCATGCCGACAACCGTCTTGTAGCCGCACATGTACTTGCCTGCACCCTCAGACACGCCGAGGATTACCGGGGACTTGCACTCCTCCGCCGTGAGGAGGACCGCTTTGGTCCACTCGAGGTTATTGATGTTGAACTGACCGACCGCATAATGACCGGCCTTCGCCTTGGTTAACATTTCTTTTGCCGAAACTAACATAAGCTTTCTACCTCCATCAAGTTTTTACCAGTCTATCTTACAGGATTTTTATAGAAAAAGCAAGTAGGGAGCCGCCGAAATTGACAGAAAATTAACATTTTTCTTGTGTCAAAGGAGCCGGACGCTACTTCTGGCTCTCCATCTTCAGGTAGGCGTTGATGAATCCGTCGAGGTCCCCATCCATCACGGCGTTGATATTGCCGTTTTCAAACCCCGTCCGATGATCCTTGGCCAGAGTATAGGGCATGAAAACATAGGAGCGAATCTGCGAGCCCCAGGCAATCTCCTTCTGCACGCCCTTGATGTCCTCGATTTTTTCGAGGTGCTCGCGCTCCTTGATCTCCACCAGCTTGGATTTGAGCATCTTCATGGCCATCTCACGGTTCTGGTGCTGGCTGCGCTCATTCTGGCAGGCGACGACAATCCCGGTCGGCAGATGGGTGATCCGTATGGCCGAGGAAGTCTTGTTGATATGCTGTCCTCCCGCGCCCGACGAGCGGTAGGTATCCACCCGCAGGTCGTCGGGATTGATCTCCACCTCAATGGTGTCGTCAATCTCGGGCATAACCTCGAGCGAAGCGAAGGAGGTGTGCCGCCGCCCCGATGAATCGAAGGGCGAAACCCGCACCAGCCGATGCACGCCGATCTCCGACTTCAGATAGCCGTAGGCATTCTCCCCCTCGATCAGCATGACCGCGCTTTTCAGGCCGGCCTCCTCCCCGTCGAGATAGTCGAGGGTGCTGACCTTGTAGCCGTGCCGCTCGCCCCAGTGCTGATACATGCGGAAGAGCATCTCGGCCCAGTCCTGCGCCTCGGTTCCGCCGGCGCCGGCGTGGAAGGTCAGAATGGCGTTCTTGCTGTCGTATTCCCCGGTCAGGAGGGTGGAGAGCCGCATCTCCTCCAGCTTGGTTTCAAAATCCGTGACCGCAGTCGTAACCTCCTCCAGCATGGAGAGATCCTCCGCCTCGTCCGCGAGGTCGTTCAGCACCAGCGCGTCCTCAAAATCGGCACGCAGCTTCTCATAATGCTCGACCTTGTTTTTGAGCTGACGGATGGTTTGCAGCACCTTGCCGGAGTTTTCCTGATCGTCCCAGAAGGACGGTTCGCCGCTCAAGGCCTCCAGCCGGGCGATTTCCTCCCGCGCGGCAGAGAGGTTGAGCGCCTCCCCCAAATCGTCCAGCTCGGGGCGGTGCCCCTCGAGCCGCAGTTTCAGTTCCTCAAACTGAAGCATTCCTCTTCCTCCTTTATGCCTTTCTGGCGGCATAGGCGCGCCAGTTTTCACGTTCCACCATTTCCAGAATTTCAAACCCGTTCTGCCGGAGGCAATCCTCTACCTCCGCCCCGCGCAGGTCGATAATGCCCGAGCAGATAAAGACCCCATCCTCCGCCAGAAAGCGGCCGGTGTCGGGGGTCAGAGCCATCACAATATCCGCGACGATGTTGGCGCAGATGAGGTTGTATTTCCCCTCCACCCGGTCGGCGAGGTTGCCGCAGATATATTCCGCCCGGTCGTCCACGTGGTTCAGGGCGGCATTCTCCCCCGCGACCTTGACGGCCAGCGGGTCGATGTCCACCCCGACCGCCTGCTTTGCACCGAGCAGCAGCGCCGCAATGCTTAAAATGCCGCTGCCGCAGCCAACATCCAGCATCCGGTCGCCGTCCTTTATATATTTGTCCAAAAGTTCAAGGCAAATACGGGTTGTGGCGTGCGTCCCGGTACCAAAGGCCGCGCCCGGATCAATGCTCAGCACCGTCCGGTCACCGTCGGAGGTGTATTCCTCCCAGGTCGGGCGGATCACCAGCCTCTCTCCAATCTCGGTCACCTTGAAGAACTGCTTCCAGTTGTCGGCCCAGTCGCTCTCCTTCACACTGCCGGTGGAGAGTGTAAACGGAATCCCGGCCGCCGTCAGCCGTTCCTGCAGAAAGGCCAGCGCCTCATCCGGCCTGGCCTCCGGGCTCAGGTAGATATGGATCACCGACTCCTCCCGGTTTTTGGCTAAAAGCTCCTCGTCGATCAGATCAATGTGGGCAATCTCTCGCGCGCCCTGTTCAAGGTCGGAGTAATCCTCAATATAAATCCCATAGGGTACGGTCATGTTCGCAATCGCCCCGGCCGTTTCGATCTGTGCAGCCGGCACGGTAATCAGGATTTCAAACCAGTCCAAAACATCACGCCTTTCACATTCCCGGTCAGTAAAGCCCGACCAGCCTTTCTATTATAATGCAAAAAGAGGCGGCAGGCAAGGCCTGTCACCTCTTTTTTGAAAAATTGAAGGGTTATTCATCCTCGATGGCCGCCTTTGCGGTCAGGCAGGCGCGAATTTTGGCATACAGCTCCTCCGGGAACTTTTTCTCCCGCGCGTAGGTGTAGAGACCGTTGACCTCCTGCTCGACATCGTACAGCTGGGTATAGCAGAGGGCGCAGATGCCGCGATTCTCGAGCAGCGCAGAGGTCAGGCCGCAGAAACGGCGGATAACCTCCTCCACATTATCCGGCGTGTGGCCGTAGCCCCAACCCTTGCTTTCCTCGCTCCACCAGGTGCCGCCGTACTCGCTGACGAAGTAGGGCTGCCCCTCGTACTTCTGCCGGTCGGAGAAGGTAACATACGCCTCTCCCCCCTCGTGCATCTGGGCATAGTGGGCGCGGAACTCCTCCTGATCCTGGCAGTAATCATGCACGTCAAAAATGTCGGTAACAACATGGAAGTTACCGCTTGTGTCGATGACCGGTCGGGTGTGATCGATCGCCTTGGTCGCATGGTAAATGGTCGACAGCACCACATCATCCTGCCGCTGCTTGCCATCCCACGTCTCATTAAACGGGCACCAGCCGACGATGGCCGGATGGTTGAAGTCGCGGGCGATGCCTTCCATCCACTCGGGCAGGAAGTTGCGCAGCCCCTCGCCGTTGTGAATCTCCAGTCCCCAGTTGCCCTGCTCGCCCCAGACGAGGTAGCCGGCGCGATCGGCGTGATAGAGGAAGCGAGACTCAAAAATCTTCTCATGCAATCTGGCTCCGTTAAAGCCGAGGTCCATCGACAGCTCGATGTCCCGGCGGAGATCCTCATCCGTCGGGGCGGTGTAGATTCCATCGGGATAAAAGCCCTGATCCAGCACCAGCCGCTGAAAGACCTTCTTCCCGTTCAGATACATCGCCTTGTCGTCCCACGAAACCTCCCGCAGGCCGAAGTAGCTCTCCACCACGTCGGTGTCCTCACCGCAGGAGAGGGTCAGTCTGAGGTCATAGAGACAACCCTTGCCGCACTCCCACAGTTCCTTGCGGGAGAGGGGCAGGTGCGCCCGCACCGAATTGGCAGTAGCCGGCAGTGTGAGGCTGCCGACCGCCTCCCCCTCATATGCGGCCTCGAGAGTCAGGGAAGCACCGCGCTCAGCACAGTTTACATCAATCTCCACATCAATCGACGGCTCGGCAATATTGGGGTAAATTTTGAAATTTACAATGTGGTTCGCCGGTACACGCTCCAGCCAGACGGTCTGCCAGATGCCGGTGGTGCGGGTGTAATCGCAGCCACCGGAGTAGTAGTTGTTGCACTGCTTGCCGTGAGGCTGCTTTCCGCTGCGGGTGTGATCCTCGGCATAGACGCAGAGGGTGTTCTCCCCCTCGGTCAGAAGGTCGGTGATATCAAAGCAGAAGGAGGTATAGCCGCCCGAATGGCTGCCGGCCTTCTGGCTGTTGACATACACCTCACAGTAATAATCCACCGCACCGAAGTGCAGGAAAACCCGATCCTTCTTCCACTCGGCCGGGACGGTGAAGCTGCGGCGATACCACACCGCGTTCATGAAATCCGTGTACGCAATGCCGGACAGCTTGCTCTCCGGGCAGAAGGGAACCAGGATTTTCTTTGAAAAATCGCCGTTCTCATACATTTTGCGTTCGCGGCCGCTGCAGCCGAAATCAAACTCAAAATCCCACTCGCCGTTCAGGTTGACAAAGCCGTCGCGCACCATCTGCGGACGGGGGTATTCCGGTCTCGGTATGTTCATAATTTAGTTAACTCCTTAACATTTTCTATAAAACGAAAAAATTAGCCGCATAAAGCATGCGACTAATTTTATCGTTTAAAACCTTATTTATTGCGGTTGAAGATGGTGGCGATGTCGTAATAATCGTCATCGTTGTCCTCGTTGATATTCGAGAAAATCTTGTTCAGATCGTCCGAAGCCGAGGAAGCCGCCTTCTTCTCCTTCTCCGCGAAGGAGGCGCCGGTGGCGATAACGGTCACGCGGATCTCATCCTCCATCGAGTCGTCAAGCTGCGCACCCCAGATGATGTTCGCATCCTCGTTGGCCGTCTCCGAAATGATAGAGGAAGCAAGCTCAACCTCTTCCAGTCCGATGTCAGGAGAACCGGTGATATTGATAATCACGCCCATGGCGTTTTCCATCGAGGTCTCGATCAGCGGGCTGGTGATGGCTGCGCGAGCCGCCGCCTCCGCCTTGTCGCGGCCGTTGGCACGGCCGACACCCATGTGGGCGTAGCCGGCGTCCTTCATAACCGCCGTAACGTCGGCAAAGTCAAGGTTGACCATCGCGGTAACGTTGATCAGCTCGGAAATGCTCTGCACGCCCTGACGCAGAACGTCGTCGGCGCACTCAAACGCATTGGCAAGGGTGATCTTCTGCTCCGACACGAACTTCAGCCGCTCGTTCGGAATCACGACCAGGCTGTCGACATGCTCGCTCAGCGCCTCGATACCGGCCTCCGCCTGCGTCATACGCTTTTTGCCCTCAAAGGCAAAAGGCTTGGTGACGATACCGACCGTGAGGATGCCCATTTCCTTCGCGATCTGCGCAACGATCGGCGCAGCGCCCGTACCGGTGCCGCCGCCCATACCGGCAGTGATAAAGACCATGTCGGTTCCTTTCAGCGCGGCCGCGATCTCATCCCGAGACTCCTCCGCGGCGTGCTGGCCGCGGTCGGGATTCGCGCCGGCGCCCTGCCCCTTGGTCGCCTTTTCGCCAATCTGAATCTTGTGCGTGGCTTTGGAGACCAGCAGCGCGGCCTTATCGGTGTTGACCGCTATAAACTCAACCCCGCGAACGCCGTCGGCAACCATGCGGTTGATGGCGTTTCCGCCGCCGCCGCCGACACCTACGACCTTAATCTGTACAACGTCCGCCAGTTCGTTTGCGATTTCAAACGGCATTTTAACATTCCTCCGTAACTATGTAAGTAAATTTATCATCTGTCATGATATAATAATACAATGTAAATTTATCATAAACCATCCAAAATTTCAATATGTAGTTCCAAGAATTTTTTGAAAATTCAGGAAAATTTAAGATTTTCGGCCGCAAAACTCTGTCCGATCCGACAAATTCCGCTAATTTCCCGAAGAACGGCCGCCGAAAGTCGTCGCCGCGGCAGAGGATTTTCCGCTCTGCCCGGACGAACTGCCGGGCGAGCTGCCGGATGAGGTGCTGCTCGCACCCGAGGAGGAGCTTCCCTCCCCCGGGTCGGCGGCCGAGCCGGCAACCACGCTGCTGCCCGAGACGATTTTCTCAATATCGCCGCGGCGGAAGTAGGCCTCCTTCTTGCTGGTCGTCCACCAGGTCAGGTCAAGCGTCCCCTCGGCGCCGGACTCCATCTCCTGCACCGTGCCGGCTGTGTGGGAGATTTTATAGGTCAGATCGGCCGAGCTGCCGAGCTTGACATACAGCCGGCCGTCCAGCACAAAGCAGATGTCGGAAAGGTCGTCAAGCTCGATCCGCGTCACGCGAAGGCCCTTGGCCGCCGCAGCCTCCGTAAGCTCGCGGAAGACCGCGCGCGCGTCCTCGTTTTCGATGGTATAGGGCTGACCGATCTCCGGCGCGGCGGAGGAGGTCCCGGTCACGACGCAGAGGTCGGCCGGCGTATAATCCAGCTTTTCAACGATCTTTCCGCGCTCGTTGGCCAGCCAGTATGTATCCCCGATTTCATAGGCGTAGACCGCCTGCATCTCCTGTACCTCAACGCAGAGCCGGCCGCCAAAAATCTTTTTGGTCACAACCGCTTTTCCGATCAGGGGAAGCTGCGATTCAATCCGGGCGGCAATCTCCTCCCCGTTTGCGCGGAGGATGTTGTCTCCCAAAGCGGCGCCGGAGGCCGCCTGAATCTCCTCCTGTGAATAGGGAGAGGTGCCGGTCACGGCAACCTCCCGCACGGGAAAGAGCACGGTCAGCGACAGCGCTGCCAGCACGCCCGCCAGCAGCAGAATCAAAAGCGCCACAAAGCTCTTTTTGACCCGCCGCCGTTTTCTGTTCCGCCGTCGGCCGAGGGAAGCCATTGCGGCCTCCCGATCCTTTTGATCCACGATCCAATCAACCTTTCTTTTCGCGCACCCCCTGCCGACCGGCGGCCGGAGCGCTGCGCTTCATCCTATTCTTCCTTTTCCTCCCAAATCGACGCGCCGACCGAGGAAAGACAGCCTTCCAAATCCTCGTATCCGCGGCGAATATGCCCGATATTGCCGATCTCTGTGCGGCCGTCGGCGCCCAGCGCCGCCACCACGACGGCCGCGCCGCCGCGCAGGTCGGTCGCTTCGGTCTTTGCACCCGAGAGGCGGGGCACGCCTTCTACCACGGCGACCCGACCCTCCACCTTGATTTTGGCGCCCATGCGCACCAGCTCGTCGACATAACGAAAACGGTTTTCAAAAATATTTTCCACAAAAACCGAAGTGCCGTCCGCCACCGTACTCATGGCCAGAACCGGCGGTTGTGCGTCGGTGGGAAACCCGGGGTAGGCCATCGTCCGCACGGTCGGAATGCGATGCAGGCGGGGCGGCGCTTCGAGAAGCAGGCTGCGCTCGGCCACATCGAGGCCGCAGCCCGCCACCCGGAAATACTCCAGCACCGGGATCAGGTGCGAGGGCAGAATATTTTTCAGCCGAAGCCGGCCGCCGGTCGTTGCAGCCGCCGCCATATAGGTCGCGGCGATGATGCGGTCGGGGATGACCGTGTGTGCGGTCGGATGCAGCCTCTGCACCCCTTCAATTTCAATATTCGAGGAACCGGCGCCCTGAATTCTGGCACCGGCGCTGTTGAGAAAATCGGCGAGGTCGCTGATTTCCGGCTCTCGCGCCGCATTGCGGATGACGGTTTTCCCCTTTGCGACCGAGGAGGCCAGAAGTATGTTCTCGGTCGCGCCAACGCTCGGGATCGAGAGGGTGATCTCGCACCCTTTGAGTCCGTCGGTATGGCAGTCCAGCCCGCCGTGTGCCTCATCAATCTGAAGCCCGAGGGCGCGCAGCGCCTGCAAGTGCAGATCAATCGGCCGCGGTCCCAGCTCGCACCCGCCGGGGAAACTCAGCCGCGCCTCCCGGCAGCGGCCGGCGATCGCGCCGAGAAACACGATGGAGGAGCGCATCTCCCGCATGAGGTCGTCGGGAATCTCACAGGAGGTGACGGCGGAGGAATCCACCACAACACACCCATCCTCCCGCGCGCAGGTACAGCCCAAATGAGTCAGAATCTTCATCGCGGCGTCCACGTCCGACAGGCGCGGACAATTATGTATCCGGCAAACGCCGCCGCAGAGAACGGACGCGGCCAGAATCGGCAGCGCCGCATTTTTCGCGCCGCAGACGTCGATTTCACCGCGCAGAGGTTTCCCTCCCTCGATAACCAGTTTCGCCATTACCACGCACCCTTTCAAGGATAACCTTTTTCGCAAATGCGGTATTGCGTTCGGTCGGGCGGAATCTCTCCCCCACCCGCCCGGACGCTTACATCATCATCCTATGCCGGGGTGCGGCGTTTTGTTAAAAAATGAATAGCCAAAAAGCAGTCGGAGGAATCTGCTCCTCCCTCCGGAGGCGTGCCGGATCACACCTTACACAAGCTGCATCAGAATCGCGTAGATGCGTTCGGCCGTGTCGGGAACGGCGGCCGCTCTCGCCTTCTTCCCCATCTCCCGCAAGAGGGCGGGGTCGGCAGTCAGTCGCTTTACCTCTTCCACCAGCAGCGCGCCGGTGAGGTCCTTCTCCTCAATCACCCGCGCCGCGCCGCGCTCGGCCAGCGTCATGGCGTTGTGGTACTGATGGTTCTCGGCCACATAGGGGGAGGGAATCAGGATTGCGGCCTTCCCCTGCGCCTCCAGCTCGGAGAGGGTGATGGCTCCGGCGCGGCAGATCACCAGGTCGGCCGCCGCCATGCAGAGATCCATGTCGTTTATGTACTCCGAAAAACGGACGGTCGGCGCGCGGCCGAGATCGACCTTCTTTTCGGCCAGCAGCCGCTGCATGTCCTTATACCCACTGCTGCCCGCCCCGTGAAAGTGAAAGAGGCTGCCGCTTTTCCAGTGCCAGGCAATCAGGTCGGCCGCCGCCTCGTTGATCGCGCGGGCGCCGAGGCTTCCGCCGAAGGAGAGAATCATCGGCCGCTCGTCAATTCCAAGCGCTTTGCGCGCACGCTCCCGGTCGGCCGACAGCACCGAGTGACGGACGGGATTGCCGGTGATATACGGCTTTGCACGCAGCTTGAGATGCTGCTCGGCTTCCGGCATGGCGAGCATGACGGCATCCGCCTTTTCCGAAAGCATTTTGGTCGTAACGCCGGGATAGGCGTTCTGTTCATGAATGGCGGTTTTGATCCCCAGCTTCTGCGCCTGCCGGACAACCGGCCCGCTGACATAGCCGCCGGTGCCCACCACAAGATCGGGTCTCAGCCTCTCCAGCAGACGCCGCGCGTCGTGGGAGGCCTTTACCGCCTTGTATGCCGCAGAGAGGTTACGCCCGATATTTTTCAGCGACAGGCTGCGCTGGAATCCCTCGACGTCGATGGTGTAGAAATCGTACCCTGCCTCGGGAACCAGCCGGGACTCCAGCCGCTTGGCCGTGCCGATAAAGCTGATTTTGGCGTCGGGCTGTTTTTCCTTTACATAGCCGGCGATGGCAAGCGCCGGGTTGATGTGGCCGGCCGTGCCGCCGCCGGCAAATAAAATATGCATAGAGCCGCTCCTTATCCGGAAATTTATGTCTTGACCAGATTACTTCGTCGCGAGACCGAGAGGACAACCCCCATCTCGGCCAGGAGGATGACCAACGCCGTGCCGCCGTAGCTGAAAAACGGCAGGCTGATGCCGGTATTGGGGATGGTGTTGGTGACGACCATAATGTTGAGGGCGGCCTGCACTCCGACCTGGAAGGTCAGGCCAACCGCCAGCAGCGCGCCGAACTTATCGGGCGCACGCATGGCGATGACAAAGCCGCGCCAGACCAGCATGCAGAACAGCAGCACCACGATCAGCGAGCCGAAGAGGCCCAGCTCCTCCGCCACGATGGCGAAGATGAAATCGTTGTGCGGCTCAGGCACCCAGAGGTATTTCTGCCGAGACTGGCCGATCCCCCGGCCGAAGAGGCCGCCCGACCCGATCGACAGCAGCGACTGGATGACCTGATACCCCTCCCCCTTCGGGGCGGCCCAGGGATCAAGCCAGTACTGGATCCGGCTGGAGCCATAGTCGACAATGCCGGTCAGTATGGCGATCACGCCCAGCCCCACCCCTCCGAGGAGGCCCAGGGCGACATATTTCAGCTTGATGCCGCCGACGATCATCAGGCAGATGCCGATCGCAAAAATCAACAGCGTAGCCGAGAGGTGGGTCTCCACCACGACCAGGCCGCAGATCACCATCAGCAGCATGCCGAAAAACAGCACACCGAAGGTGAACTTCTCCATCTGCTTATAGTTGATCGAGATCAGATGCGCAAACAGCAGCACAATGGCAAACTTGGCAATCTCGGACGGCTGAAACTGGAAAGAGCCGATATAGATCCAGCGTTTATAGTCAAACCCCTCCCGCATCGGCGGAAGGATCAGCACGATAATCAGCAGAACGACCGAAAGGATATAAATCGGCCAGGCCAGCTTGCGCAGTATGTGATAATCCACCTTGGAGATGACCAGCATGGCGATCACGCCGACCACGGCCAGAATGAACTGCTTGCGGATAAAGAGGTAGCTGTCGTCATACCGCACATAGGCGTAGGCGTAGCTGGCCGAAAACAGCATAACCAGCCCGATGGTCAATATGATAATTACCAGTGAAAAAAAGGTCAGGTCGATTCGTCCCGATTGCAGCAGGCGGAATTTTTTCTCTCCCCCGTCGCCGCCGACGATTCTCTCTCTCGCCACGCCAGCCCCTCCTTTTGCAAAAATTTGAAAGCCCCGGTTTACCAGCGCAGTGCAATCGGCAGAAAAGCGATCACACAGCCGATCAGCGCCGCCGCCGAAAAGGAGAGAACAATTTTCTCCTCCGACCAGCCGCTCATCTCAAAATGATGGTGGATGGGCGACATCTTAAAAAGGCGCTTTTTGGTCTTTTTGTAATAGGTAACCTGAAGGACGACCGAAAGCGCCTCCAGCAAATATATGATGCCCGCGAAAATCAAAAGTATCGGCCGCCCGATCCCGAAGGAGAGCGCCACCACCATGCCGCCGAGGAACATCGAACCGGTGTCCCCCATAAAAACCTTGGCCGGGTGAGCGTTCCAGACGAGGAAGCCGACGCAGGCGCCGGCCAGCGCAGCGGCCAGAATTATCTGCCCCTGCTGCCCGAGGAAGCCGGCGGCCAAAATAAAGAAGGTGGCCACCACCAGCGTCACCGAAGCGGCCAGTCCGTCGATTCCGTCGGTCAGGTTGACCGCGTTGGTAAAGCCGTAGATAAAGACAAGCGCCACCGGCCAGAAGAGAAGCCCCCAGCCCGACATGACATCCACATCTCCCAGGAAGGGGATCCATGTGCTCTCCATCCCGCCGAGGCGGAGAGTCAGCAGATAGGCCGCCGCAACCAGCAGCTGCAGCATGGTTTTCTGCCGGGCGGTCAGGCCGAGATTACGCTTTTTCACCACCTTGATATAATCGTCGATAAAGCCGATAAACCCGGTTCCGAACGCGAGGCCGAGACCGGCCAGCAGCAGGATCATGCGGTAGCCGTCAGCCGTCTCCCCCCACAGCGCGCCGGAGGCCGCCGCCGACGCGGCAAAGGCCACCCCGGTGGACAGCAGAACACCGGCCGCGATCATAATTCCGCCCATGGTCGGCGTGCCCTGCTTGTTTTTATGCCACTTTGGCCCGATGTCGAGAATCGTCTGTCCAAACTTCAGCTTGTGCAAAAAGGGAACCATCCAGACGCCGAGCAGCGCGGTCACGCCGAAGCCAACCACCAGAGCCAGAATCGGAAGCCATCTATCCATCTTGTTTTCTCATCCTTTCACCGAGCTGCCGGGCATGTTTCCTTTCGCCTGCAAGCGGCGGCAGTCCCGGTTCTTTCATCCATCGCATTCATCGCGAAAAAAGGCCTCGCGCCTTTTTTAAAGCAGCGTTTTTGCGCAAAGAAAGCTTATTTCAGCTCGCGCAGCGCGTCGGCCACAACCTCCCGCTCGTCGAGGTGGATGGTGCCGGTGCTCAGGATCTGATAGGTCTCATGCCCCTTGCCGGCCAGGACGATGATGTCGCCCGGCTCGGCGTGTGCGACGGCATAGTGGATGGCCTCCACCCGGTTTTCGATCACCACATAGGGAGTGCCGGCCTCCCGCACGCCCTCCATAATATCTTCGATGATGCGGCCCGGCTCCTCACTGCGCGGGTTGTCGCTGGTCACGATCAGGAAGTCGGCGTGTTTGGCCGCAATCGTGCCCATTTTGGGACGCTTGGTGCGGTCCCGGTCTCCCCCGCAGCCAAAGAGGGCGATCAGCCGGTTTTTCGGAATTTTCTCAAAGGTTTTCAAAATATTCTCCAGCCCGTCGGGCGTGTGAGCATAGTCGATCACAATTGTAAAATCCCGGCCGGTCGGCACAACCTCCGCCCTGCCCTTGACTCCGGCGACGCCGCTCAGCGCCCGGCAGACCAAATCCAGCGGAAAGCCCGCGTCCACCGCAAACGCGGCGGCGCACAGAGCGTTATAGACCGAGAACTCCCCGGCCGTGTGGAGTGTGACCTCTCCCCGGCCGCCGGCCGTGACCAGCTGGAAGGTCACGCCGTCCGGCTGGTAGCGGATCTCCTCGGCAAAACAGGCGGCCTCCCGCGTTTTTGCCGAGTAGCCGACCACCGCGCAGTCCAGCCCCTCCACCATTCTGCGGCCATAGGCGTCGTCCAGATTGATGATCGCACGGTCGGTCATGGTGAACAGCCGCTTTTTGGCGGCCATATAATTCTCCATCGTCAGGTGATAGTCAAGATGATCCTGAGTCAGATTGGTGAACAGCGCCGCCTCAAACCGGATGCCGTCCACCCGCTTCTGATCGAGCGCGTGAGAGGACACCTCCATCACGGCGTAATCGCAGCCCGCCTTGATCATCAAATCAAACAACGAGTTCAGCTCATACGCGCTCGGCGTCGTGTTTTTGGAGGGCAGACACTCCTCCCCGATCATGTTCTGTATCGTGCCGATCAGGCCGACCTTGTGCCCGGCGGCCTCCAAAATCGTTTTGACGAGATAGGAAACGGTGGTTTTCCCGTTGGTGCCGGTGACGCCGACAATCTTCAGCCGGTCGGCCGGATGGCCGAACCAGGCGGCGCACATCTCGGCAAAGGCGGCTCTGGTATCCGGCAGCAGCACCTGATTGTCATAGCCGAGATCATGCTGCGCCACAATGATGGCCGCCCCCTTCTCCCGGGCGATGGGCGCGTACTTGTGCCCGTCATCTGCCGCGCCGCTGATGCAGACAAAAACATACCCTTCTCCCACACGGCGGGAGTCGCAGGTCAGCCCCTTGACCTCCACGTCGGCAAAGGCGGCCGGCGCCTGCCCATACAACTTTCCAAATTTCATCTTTACTTTCTCCCTTTTCCAAAAGCATCAATCCGAGCTGTCCTCGGACCGGAAATACACCGTAATCGAGGTGCCGGCGGCAACCTCTGTCCCCTTTTCCACACTCTGTTTATAAGCAACCACGCCGGAGGCTGTCAGGCTGCGGCCCGAAAAGGCCACATTGACGCCGGCATTTTTGGCCGCGCTGTTGACAGCCGCGATCGTCTGTCCCGTAAAGTCGGGCACCGTGGCAGTCTTTCGCTCGCTGCCTTCCTCGGTATACAGCACAACCACACCGTTTTCAGAGACGTACTGCCCCTCTCCCGGACTTTGCGAAAGGACGGTGTCTCCGTTGCCGATCACCCGCGTCGTCAAGCTCTCGGCCGAGAGCGCGGCCTTCGCCTCACTCAGCGTTTTGCCGGTGACGCCCGGCACCTTGACGCTGATTACCATATCCTCGTCGGTATAGTTCGGTTCATAGCCGAGGTAAGGCAGAACATCGCCCAGCACCTGGCCGCCGACCGGCGCGGCAATGGTGCCGCCGTACACATTGGCGGCGTGCGGCTCGTCAAGCAGCACCAGCACGGCAACCTGCGGATTGTCGGTCGGCGCGATCCCGCAGAAGGAGGAGATGCGCAGCCGCTCTCCCGTGCCGGCCAGCTCGTCAGCAACCTTCTCGGAGGTACCGGTTTTTCCGCCGATCCTGTATCCGGCGACATAGGCGTTTTTACCGCCGCCTCCATCCACAACCGCCTCCAGAAAGCCGCACAGCTTTTTGGACGTTTCGGAGGAGATCACCTGCCGCTTCTGCACAGTGTCGATATTTTTAACCACATTGCCGTCGGCATCGAGAATCTGGCTGACGACGTGCGGCTGCACAAGATACCCGCCGTTGACCGCCGCAGAAACCGCGGTAATCAGCTGAATCGGGGTGACCTTGAAGGTCTGGCCGAAGGAGGTGGAGGCCAGCTCAACCAGCCCCATATTCTTTTCCGCGTGATAGATGGAGCCGGCCTCTCCCGGCAGGTCGATGCCGGTCGTCGAGGTCAGGCCGAACGCGTCAAAATAATGCGAAAAGGTCGATACGCCGAGCAGCTGCCCCAGCGTGATGAAAACCGGGTTGCAGGAATTCTGAAAAGCCTGCTCAAGCGATTCGGTACCGTGTCCGGTCCTCTTGTGGCAGGAGTAGCGCTGTCCCGCGATCACAATATAACCGGGGCAGCTGTAGCTTTTGCTCGCGTCGGTAACGTTTTCCTCAATTGCGGCGGCGCCGGTGATGATCTTGAAAACCGACCCCGGCTCATACGGATCGGAGATCGCCTTGTTCCGCCACTGATGATTGAGCAACTCGCTCAATTTGGTTTGCCGCTCTTCCCCCGAGAGGGAGGCCAACGCCTCCTGATCAGCGGGGTTGGTCAGAGTGAAGGGATCGTTGGGATTAAAATCCCCCTTGACCGCCATGGCCAGCACGCCGCCGGTGTTGACGTCCATCACGATGCAGACGCCCCGCTCGGTGACCGAGTTGTCTGCGACCGCCTGCTCAAGATATTTCTCCGCCACATGCTGAATATAGGAATCAATGGTCAGCACCAGCGAGTTTCCGGGCGTCGACTCCACCTTTTTCTCATAGCTGAAGGGCATGTCGGCGCCGCGGGCGTTTTTGGCCGCGACCACCCGGCCGGGGATGCCTTTCAGCTCGGTCTCGTAATAGGATTCCAGCCCCGAAAGCCCCTGGTTATCGTCTCCGACAAAACCGAGCACGACCGAGGCGAGATTGTCGTTGGGATAGTACCGCTTGGTCGCCTCATCCAACCCGATGACCGAGCCGAGCGATTCATCCGAGATAAACTGCCGCACCTGATCGGCTAGGTCTTTTTCCACTTTTTTCTTTACGATCACATAGGAGCTGGATTTCTGCGCGTAGCCGAGGACGGTTTCATACTCCATTCCAAGGATCTGCGACAGACCGGAGGCAACCTTCTCCCGCTGGGCGTCGTTATCGAAGTCGTTCGGCGTGATATACACCGTCCACACCGTCGCGCTGGTGGCAAGGATGCTGCGGTTGGCGTCGTAAATGTTACCCCGCTCCGGACTCAGCTCGGTGTCATAGAGCTGCTGCTCCGACGCCTTTTCCTGATAAAAGGCGCTGTCAATTACCATAAGCTGGGTCAGCCGGACGATCGAAACGCCCATGAAGCCGATCACCAGGATCAGCATGATCGCCATCATCCGCATCCACATGGATTTGGTAGGTCCGGTTGCCACGCCGCGTCACACTCCTTTTTTCAAAGATTCAAAAAACTACTCTCTCATAAAATGCGGTAAAACGAGAGTCAATGTTACATCAACTCTCGTATCATTCCGTTGTTCATCTGTTTGCCGGCAGCCTCCCTCGGCAGGAACATTTTAATCATATTCCAAAAGGGCGGGCCGCATGACTATTCTTTCTCGGCCACGGTGGGCTCTCCCACCACCTCGGCCCAGCTTTCCGAGCCGGTGTGGATGTAGTTGACCTGATTCTTATCCTTCTTCTGCATGCCGAGCGCCTTGGCCGCCGCCTCCACATTGCTGAAGGAGATTTTGCGTTCCAGCTGCATCTCCAGCTGCGTCTGCTCATTGATCAGTTCGTTCAGTTCCTTATTGGCCGCGGTAAGCTGCGTCTCCACCTCGGTCACCTGCACCCGCATGAAGATGGTGCTGCACACCATCGCCACCACCAGAAAGGTGGTGAAAATCGCGAAGGTGCGGCTTTTGCGCTCCTCCCGCTTTTTGCGGACGGCGCCCGCCTTGCCCGAGATGCCGGGCATTTTGATGATATTATCGGGCGTCCGCCGGTGCGCAGGCGCCTCCTGCCGCTTTTCTCTGGGCAGGAACATGTTGTAGTCATACGCCAGATTGTCGGTATAATATTTCATATTGTTCAAAACAAACCCAGCTTTCTTTATCCAATCCTCCGCACGGCGCGCAGTCGGGCGCTTCGGCTGCGGAGGTTATTTTCTATTTCTTCTTCCGACGGGGCAACCGACCTGCGCAGCGCCAGCTCCCCGCGCGGCGTCTTTCCGCAGACGCATACCGGAAAATCGGGCGGGCACTCGCACCCCTTGCAAAAGTCGGCAAACCGCCGCTTGACCATCCGATCCTCCAGCGAGTGGAAGGTAATGACCGCCAGCACTCCGCCGGGATTGAGGCAGCCGAACGCGCGATCCAGCCCGGTCGAGAGGCTCTCCATCTCCCCATTGACCGCGATGCGCAGCGCCTGGAAGCAGCGGCGTGCAGGATGGCCGTCCCGCCTTGCCGCGGCGGGTACCGAACGAGCAATCACCTCGCACAGCTGCGCGGTGGTAGCAATCGGCTCCTTCTGCCTTGCAAGGACAATGTTTTTCGCAATCCGAAAGGCGAACTTCTCTTCGCCGTAATCCCTGAAAATACGCGCCAGCTCTTCCGCCGACAAGGTCGCCACAAGGTCGGCGGCCGAAACGCCGGTTTTGCTCATCCGCATATCCAGCGGCGCGTCGCCGTGGTAGGAAAAGCCCCGCGCCGTGTTGTCCAGCTGAAAGGAGGAAACCCCCAGATCCAGAAGGATTCCGTCCACGCCGGAAATACCAAGCTCGCGCAGCACCCGATCCATTTCGCAATAATTGCTCTGCACCACCGTGGCGGGATAGGTGCGCAGCCGCTCCGCCGCCGTCTGCACAGCGTCGGGATCGCGGTCAAGGGCGATCAGCCGCCCCCCGTCGGACAGGCGTGCGGCAATCTCTCTCGAATGGCCGGCGCCGCCGGCTGTGCCGTCGACATAGATGCCGTCCGGCCGAATCGTCAGAACCTCCAGCACTTCCTTTAACAGTACCGGCTTGTGGACAAATTCCATCAGAAGTCAATCTCCTCCATCAGTTTTGCGATGGATTCAGGCGTAGTCGCCTCCTGCTCTCCGGAGAAGCGGCCCTCATCCCAGATTTCGGCGTGATCCGAAAGTCCGATGATCGAAACGTTTTTCTCCAGCCCAGCGTAATCCCGCAGAAGCTGCGGAATAATGACCCGGCCGGTCGCGTCGCACTCCAAATCGCTGGCGCTGGGATAAAGGAAAAGCTCCAGCTTCCTCGCCCGGGATTTCGGCAAAGCCCGGATTTTGTCGGTCAGTTTGTTCCATTCCTCTTCCGAATAAACCGAAAGGCAGCAGTTTCCGTCCAGTCCCTTGCAGACGATCAGCTTGTCCCCCATCTTCTCCCGAAGCTTGGCCGGGATAAAAAGGCGGCCTTTTTTGTCCATCGTATGCGCATAGGTTCCGTACACAACTGCTCACCTCCCTCTTTTTTATCGGTTTTTGGAATTTTTAAACCACTTTTAGCCAAATTCATGGTTTTATAAGCCACTTTAAGCCACTGGACTTATTATAATGGGCGAAAAGGGC
>OMNU01000242.1_pt1 | contig 24884 bp, 19 predicted proteins | sample 1673511 | NCBI WGS metagenome assembly OMNU01 (sample SAMEA103958113, study PRJEB25191) | human gut metagenome | reverse complement strand
ACCACATGGGCGGCAGTCAGATCTGGCTGGAGCCCGGGGAGCAGTTCACGCTGGATGAGATGCTGCGGGCCATCTGCGTTTCCTCAGCCAACGATGCCGCTGTAGCAGTGGCCGAGCTGGTGGGCGGCAGCGAGCCGGTGTTCGTGGAACAGATGAACGCCCGGGCGGCGGAGCTGGGGATGACCAACACCACCTTCCGGAACGCCTGCGGGCTGGACACCGAGGGCCATCTCTCCACGGCGCGGGATGTTGCCATCCTGAGCCGGTACCTTCTCAATACCTGTCCGGAGCTGCTGCACTATACCGGCATCTGGACGGACAGCCTGCGGAACGGCCAGACCCAGCTGGTGAACACCAACAAGCTCCTGCGCCGGTACAGTGGCATCACCGGACTCAAGACCGGCACCACCAGCGGGGCGGGGGTCTGCATCAGCGCCAGCGCCACCCGGGACGGCCTGACCCTGATCGCCGTGGTGCTGGGGTCACCCTCCAGCGCCGACCGGTTCCACTCCGCCACCACCCTGCTGGACTACGGTTTTGCCAACTATGCCGCCGCCCCGCTGCCCACCCTGCCGGAGCGCCCGCTGGCGTTGGCCGTAAAGGGCAGCGCCGAGGACAGCGTGCCGCTGGATTACGCCGCCCTGCCCGAGACGATCCTGATAGAGAAGGGAACGGCCTCTGCCCTGCGGGCTGAGCTGACCCTGCCCGAGGAGCTGGAAGCCCCCGTGGAAAAGGGGCGGACGGTGGGAAAGGTGAGCATTTTTCAGGATGATACCTTATTGAATGAATACGAAGTAAAAGCGGCCGCGGATGCCCCGCTGCTGACCTTTGGCGGCGCGCTGGAGCTGCTGTGGCAGTGCCTGCTGGGAGCATAGCGGGCAAAAGAAACACATCACCGAATAAAAGCGGTTAGCAGAAACAAAGCGGCGTTGGCGGGCCTGAACAAAAGATGTCAGGACAGCCAAAAGAACACTATTAAAATTGTATGAAATCCGGGGATTTTGGCCTTGACTTTGCACGATTGGAACGGTACACTTATACTAACAAAACCCTCAGGGAGCACGTCCCGTAAAAACGTTTGGAGGTTCTGATAGAATGAGCGTCGTTCTGAATACAAAGCACCTCTCCAGTTTTATCAACGAAGAGGAATATAAGGCCATTTATCCTCAGGTGGAAGCGGCTCACAACCAGCTGGAAGCCAAGAATGGCCCCGGCAATGATTTCCTGGGCTGGATGTACCTGCCCCGCGATTACGACAAGGAAGAGTTTGCCCGCATCAAGGAAGCTGCCAAGAAGATCCGTGAGGACTCTGAGGTGCTGGTGGTTGCCGGCATCGGCGGCAGCTATCTGGGTGCCCGCGCTGTGATCGAGGCCGTCAAGGGCCTGTACCACAACGAGCTGGAGGATGGCCCCAAGATCTACTTCTGCGGCAACAGCATCAGCCCCAGCTATCTGAATGATATCATTGCTCTGTGCAAGGGCAAGAAGTTCTCCATCAATGTCATCTCCAAGTCCGGTACCACCACCGAGACCAGCCTGGCGTTCCGTGTTCTGCGCAAGCTGCTGGAGGATGAGATGGGTGTTGAGGAAGCCAACAAGCGCATCTATGCCACTACTGACCGTGCCAAAGGCACCCTGAAGCAGCTGGCTGACGCGCAGGGCTGGCCCACCTTCGTGGTTCCTGACGATGTGGGCGGCCGCTACTCCGTTCTCTCCGCTGTGGGCCTGCTGCCCATCGCTGCCGCCGGGATCAGCATCGACGAGCTGATGAAGGGCGCAGCCGATGCCATGGAGCGCTTCTCCGTGCTGAGCCCGGACAACGACGCTTACAAGTATGCCGCCATCCGCAACATCCTGTACCGCAAGGGCAAGGCTGTTGAGATCCTGGAGTGCTACGAGCCCAACTTTACCCTGATGAACGAGTGGTATAAGCAGCTGTTCGGCGAGAGCGAGGGCAAGGACAACAAGGGCCTGTTCCCCGCAAGCTGCATCTTCTCTACCGACCTGCACTCCATGGGTCAGTTCATTCAGGAAGGTGCCCGCATCATGTTCGAGACTATCGTGGACGTGAAGAAGCCCGCACAGGATCTGTTCATCGACCCGCTGGAGGGCAACTTTGACGGCCTGAACTTCCTTGCAAACCAGAACATGAGCGTGGTCAACCGCAAGGCAATGGAGGGCACCATTCTGGCACACACCGACGGCGGTGTGCCCGAGGTGCTGATCGAGGTGGACGACCTGTCTGCTTATAATGTGGGCTACCTGATCTACTTCTTCTGGCGTGCCTGCGCCTGCAGCGGCTATCTGCTGAGCGTGAACCCCTTCAACCAGCCCGGCGTGGAAAGCTACAAGAAGAATATGTTTGCCCTGCTGGGCAAGCCCGGCTATGAGGGCCTGACCGCAGAGCTGGAGGCAAAGCTGAAGTAAGCTGCCGAACGTTAAAAATGATCTCCCGCCGCAAGGCGTGGAAAATACAGGAGGACTGAACTATGATTAAACTGATTGTTGGTACCAAGGGCTCCGGCAAGACCAAAGCTATGATCGACCAGATCAACGACGCGGTCAAGACCTCCAAAGGCAATGTTGTTGTTGTGGAAAAGGGCATGAAGCTCACCTACGACATCGCTCCTGCAGCACGTCTGATCGATCTGGAAGAGTACAAGATCTCCGGCGGCGAAATGCTGTACGGCTTTGTGGCCGGCCTGATGGCAAGCAACTACGACATCACCGACCTGTACATTGACGGCATCCTGAAGGTGCTGGACCACGATATCAACCGTCTGGGCGTTGTGCTGGACGAGATGGCAGCCATTGCCGGCGACAGCGTGAAGGTCACCGTGACCGTCAGCGCAGACGAGGCCGCACTGCCCCACGATGTGAAGAAGTACCTGTGATCTGATAAAAGAACAGGGCTAAAAGCTTTTCCAACAGGCAGAAGACCGGAGAAAAATAAATTTTTTCGGTTTTCTGCCTGTTTTGGTGTTGACAAAGGGTTGCTTTGGCGCTATACTAACAAAGCAGCCTTTTCAGAGGTGTACTATGCAATTTGACCTGAGAAAGTTTATCACAGCCGGCACAAGACCGTACCATGCAGAGTTTCAGTGTGATTTATCTGCGTACGATTATGCCGGTGCAAGGATCCCGCAGCCGGTTACAGCCGTCTTTGACGCGCAGACCGATGGCGACGAGGTTCAGATAACGTTGCGGGCAAAGGCATCGGTGCACGGAGAGTGCGCCCGCTGTCTGGACCCGGTCACCCGGGAAGAGACAGTCGATACGGAGTGGATCGTCAAGGAGCGGGATCTGGATGACCCGGATTTCGATCTTCCGCTGGACGAAAAAGGACACTTGGACGTGGACGAATGGCTCAATCAGGAGTTTATGTTCCAGATTCCCACGGTGCTGCTTTGCAGCCCCGACTGCGCCGGGCTTTGCCCGCAGTGCGGTAAGAAAAAGGCGGAATGCACCTGCCCACCGGCAGAGCAGACCGACGCCCCCGTAGACACTAGGCTCGCGATCCTTAAATCACTGCTGAACAGATAAACCCATCAAGGAGGTGCAAAAATATGGCAGTACCTAAGAGACATCTTTCCAAGGCCCGCCGCGACAAGCGTCGCAGCAATGTTTGGAAGCTGGAGGCCCCCGCACTGGTCAAGTGCAGCAACTGCGGCTCTCTGAAGCTCCCCCACCAGGCATGTGGCAACTGCGGTTACTACAAGGGCGAGGAAGTCATCAAGAAGGCCTAATTTGCGCGTAATTGGTGGCATAATGGTGTTATGTACAGAAGGGGAGGGCGCAAAGCCTTCCCCTTCTTGTGCTTTAAAGGAGGTGGATGCAGATGGCGATACGGATCGAGCAGGTGGATGCCGGCAGCGAGGCCGAGGCTCTTGGCCTTGCCCCCGGTGACGAGCTGCTGAGCGTGGACGACAACGAGCTGAACGACACGCTGGACTACGATTTTTATACCGACAGCAGCAGCTTCCACCTGAAAGCCCGGGTAGCGGACGGCATCCGGGAGTGGGAGGTGCAGCGGCCGCAGCGCGGCCCCTTTGGCTGCGGGTTCAAGACCTATCTGGGCGATGCGAAGCATTCCTGCTCCAACCACTGCATGTTCTGTTTCATCGACCAGCTGCCCCCGGGCATGCGCGAGAGCCTGTATTTCAAGGATGATGACGAGCGGCTGAGCTTTTTGTTCGGCAACTACATCACCATGACCAATATGCAGGATCACGAGATCGACCGCATCATCAAGATGCACATTTCGCCCATCAATATCTCGGTGCACACCACCAACCCCCAGCTGCGGGTGCGGATGCTGGCCAATAAGCGCGGCGGCGAGGTGCTCAAGTACCTGCCCCGGCTGGTGGAGGGCGGCATTGCCGTCAACTGTCAGCTGGTGCTTTGCCGCGGCGTGAACGACGGCGACGAGCTGCGCCGCACCCTTGCCGACCTGCTGGAGCTGACCCCCATGGTGCAAAGCATTGCAGCCGTGCCCTGCGGTATTACGGATTACCGCAAAAATCTGTACCCGCAGGTGCCCTACGATGCAAAGACCAGCGCTGAGGTCATCGACATTATGGAAGAATTCGGTGATGAATGCAAGCGCCGCCACGGCAAGCGCATCATCTACCCCAGCGATGAATGGTACCTCAAGGCGGGGCGCCCCATCCCTGCGGCAGCGTTCTACGAGGACTACGACCAGCTGGAAAACGGCGTGGGCATGATGCGCCTGTTTGAGGAAGAATTTCTGGCCGAGCTGGACAAGCCCCACCGGGTTTACGGCACCAAGGAGCTGGACGTGGTCACCGGCACCATGGCAGCGCCCCTCATCACCCGCATGATGGAGGAGCTGCACCGCCAGTACCCCATGATCACCGTGCACGTCCACACCATCCAGAACCGCTTTTTCGGCGGTAATGTTGGCGTGACCGGCCTCATCACTGCTACCGACATCATCGCCCAGTGCGCTGGCAAGCTTGCCACAAAAACGCTGGGCATCCCGGCTGTGATGCTGCGGGAGGAAAAGGACACCTTCCTTGACGATATCACGGTGGAGCAGCTGGGGCAGCAGCTGGGCGTAAAGGTGGAGGTGCTGCCCACGGCAGGCGGGGACGAAGCCCGCGCCTTGTTGCGCAGCGGCCTGCACATTGCCCGCAGAAGGAAGAGCGGCAGCTGATAACGCCATTTTTATTGTATTTTACCCCTTTTAAGAAAGGAGGAGACCCCATGAGCAAACCGATCGTAGCAGTGGTGGGCCGCCCCAACGTGGGCAAATCCACCCTGTTCAATAAGCTGTGCGGCCAGCGCCTTGCCATTGTGGAGGATACCCCGGGCATTACCCGCGACCGTATTTTTGCCAACTGCGAGTGGAACGGCCACGAGTTTTTGCTGGTGGATACCGGCGGCATCGAGCCCAAGGCCACCGAGGGCATTCTGGCCCACATGCGCGAGCAGGCGCAGATCGCCATTGACACCGCCGACTGCATCATCATGGTCACGGACGTGCGCAACGGCCTGACCGCAGCCGACGAGGACGTGGCACACATGCTGCGCCGCAGCCATAAGCCCATCATTCTTGCCGTGAACAAGTGCGACAAGGTGGGCGAGGCTCCCATGGAGCTGTACGAGTTCTACAACCTCGGCTTTGACGAGGTGATGCCCATTTCTTCCGTGCACGGTCACGGCACGGGCGATCTGCTGGATGCAGTGTGCGCCCATCTGGACTTCAGTGAGACCGTGGTAGAGGAGGACCGTATCCCCGTTGCCATCATCGGGCGCCCCAACGTGGGCAAGTCCAGCCTGACCAACCGCATTCTGGGCGAGAATCGTATGATCGTGGCCAACGAGGCCGGCACCACCCGTGATGCCATCGACACCCCGGTGGACAACGCCTACGGCAAGTTCATCTTTACCGATACCGCCGGTCTGCGCAAGCGCAGCAACATCAGCGATGGCTTGGAGCGCTACATGGTGGTGCGTGCACTGGCTGCTGTGGAGCGCAGCCGCGTGGCGCTGATCCTTGTGGATGCCACCGTCGGCTTTACCGAGCAGGACAGCAAGGTGGCAGGCTACGCCCACGAGCAGGGCAAGGCCTGCATCATCGTGGTAAACAAGTGGGATGCCGTGGAAGGCAAGGAGACCAACACCATGGAGCTGCAGCGCCGGGGCTATGCCGAGTGCTTCAGCTTTATGGGCTATGCACCCATTATCTTCATCTCTGCCCAGACCGGCTACAACGTGAACAAGCTGATGCAGCTGATCCGGGATGTGGATGCCGAGAACGGCGCCCGCGTGCCCACCGGCGTGCTGAACGAGATGCTGGCCCGCGCGACCGCCCGGATGCAGCCCCCCAGCGACAAGGGCCGCCGCCTGAAGATCTACTACCTGACGCAGGCCTCCACCCGTCCCCCCACGTTCGTGGCCTTTGTGAACGCAAAGCACCTGTTCCACTTCAGCTATCAGCGGTATCTCATCAACCAGATCCGCGAAAACTTTGGTCTGGAGCATACGCCCATCCGTCTGGTCGTGCGGGAGCGCGGCTCCGGCGAGGTGGGTGCCAAGGACGTATAACACGTCAGGGAGGCTCAGATGATGAAATCTGTTCTCATCGCTGTGGTGTCCGCTGTGCAGGCGTATCTGCTGGGCAGCATCGACACCGGTATCCTCGTCAGCAAGTTTTTGTACCACGATGACGTACGCAAGTACGGCAGCGGCGCTGCAGGCATGACCAATATGCTGCGCACCTTCGGCAAAAAGGCGGCGGCGCTTACCGCCTTTGGTGATGTGCTCAAGGGTGTGCTGGCGGTGTGCATCGGCCGCTGGCTGTTCACCCTGATGCCGGAAAGCACCATGCTCTCGCCCTATCTGGCGGTGTATCTTGCCGCGATCTTTGCCATTATCGGCCATTTGAAGCCCCTGTATTTCGGCTTCAAGGGCGGCAAGGGCGTGCTGGTGGCGGGCGGCACCATTCTGGCCATCCAGCCGGTTCTGATCCCCTTTCTGGCGGTCATCTTTCTGGCCTGCCTGCTGCCCACCGGCATGGTGTCACTGGGCAGCGTGACCATGGCAGCACTCTACCCGGTGCTCACCATCCTGTACGGGGTGTTCCGGGGCTATTCTGCCGCCGACCTTACCGTGTGCACCATCGGCTCGGTGATTATGGCCGCAATGGTCATTTATATGCACCGCTCCAATATCCAGCGCATCCGCGAGGGCAAGGAGTACCGCTTTGGCCGCCACGGCAAAAAGTAACAGAAAATAGTAAACCACCCCGCAGCAGCCGTTCACCGGCCGCTGCGGGGTGGTTTTTGTATAGGCTTATTCCTTTGTCTCGGTCTCTTCCTCAGGCTTTGCTTCGGAATGCCGCCGACGGAACCAGTCGGCGGGGATACCGCTCTGGGCGGGGGTAAGATCCGGCGCAGGATGACCGTCCGGCAGGTGTGCGCCAAAGGCCGGGACAAAGAAGAACTTGCGCACAATGAAGATCAGCGCAATCGCGCCCACGCTGAGCAGGTTCTCCACGGCGGAATCGTGTCCCACCACCAGATGGCGGGCAATGGCGTACAGCAGCACCTCAAGGCTGCTGCCGGGGCTGTGCTTGGCCAGCATCTTGATGAACTCAATGCCGATCACAATGTCCAAGCTGCGCTCCAGAAAGGTGCGGATCTCTGCCTCGTTGCCATCGAACAGCAGGCCGGGCATCCAGCGGATCAGGGGTACAACGCTGAGCAGCAGACCAATCAGCACCAGCCCGGATAACAGCACTTCCAGCAGACTGGAAGCCTGAATAATGCGGTTGCGCAGGGAGGTACGCCAGTGGCTTTCTACCGGGTGAGAGGGATGTTCCATAGTAAGACCTTCCTTTCGGCATTCTGCTGCATAAAGATCGACAAAATCCTGCCTTTATTGTAGCAGACGAGAGAAGGTCTGTCAATTTCAATCCACGATGGTGACGGTGGTCTGCGGGCCGACGGCCACATAGCCGGACTTTTTGATGCAGTCCTGCCCGGCGTCGGTGTCCAGCCAGTCGTACAGGCGGCGCTCCGGGCTGTCGGCGGCGGCATCCGGGTGGATGACGGCGTAAAAATCGTTGCACAGGGGGTAGCTGCCGTCGGCAAGGGTATCGTTGCTGGGGGTCACACCGTCCACCGCCAGCAGACGCAGCCCGGGTTTGGAGTACATCTGGTCGATGTAATAATACACCGAGAAGCCGATGGCGTTGGCACTGTTGTTGTAATCGGCAATGCTGTCCACCAGCTCACCCATGGCGGCGGGAGCCAGCTCAGAGGGCGGGGTCATCAGCTCACCGCCCTGAATGAGCAGTTTTTTGAACAGGGTCTGACTGCCGGAGTCCTCGCCGCGCTGGAAAGCAACGATTTCCTGATCCTTGCCGCCTACATCCTTCCAGTTGGTGATCTTTCCGGCATAGATGTCCCGCAGCTGCTGCCGGGTAAGCGCCTGCACGGGGTTGTCCTCGTTGACGATGAACACCAGCGCGTCCACTCCAATGGGCTTCTGCTCCAGCTCCACGTTGGCCTCTTGCAGCTCTTCCTTTACATAGTCCGGCGCTTCGTATACCACCAGCATCCGGGTGGTGGTGTCGTACAAGCCAAAGTTTTCCCATGCGTAGGCGGTGGTGCTCACCGTGATGCTGCTGCGGGCTTCTTCCAGGTCCATGCCGGTGGTATCGGCCAGCATCTGCGCCATCAGCGGGATGCAGGCGGTGCTGCCGTCCAGCGGGGGAAACTCCTCCACGGTCAGAAACGGCTCCGGCTGCTGCACAGCAGAGGAAGCAGCAGAGGATGCAGGCTGCTCTGCGGCAGAGGAAGCCGTGCTGCCGGAGGGCGCATCCGTGCCCTTACAGGCGGTCAGTACCCCGGCAGCGGAGCAGGCAGCCAGCCCCAGCAGAAAGCTGCGGCGGGAAATTTTAGCGTTTTTCATAAGAAAGCCCTCCTGAATCAATAGCCATAACTCGGTTCATCGTCCGCAGTGGCAGACGAGAAAATACTCTGGCAGTACAGCCAGTTGCCGCTTGTGTCCATCCAGCCCACATAAAAGCCCCGCTGTGCCGCAAACACATGGTCGGGCAGGGCGTTTAGACTGTTGGAATAGTACCTGGTGCAGCTGGAAAGCCCCTGCAGCACCACCTTGCCGTCTGCGTCCAGCACATCGTATACGTTGCCGTAGGCGCTGCCCGCAGCGGCGCGGCTGCCGTAGAACATGGGTCTGCCGTCGGGGTCGGTGGTCAGGTAGTTGATATAGCTGTACTTGCCTTGCAGGGCGGTCAGGTCGCTGACAAGCCCCTGCGGGCCGTACAGCCGGGTGGCGGTGGTCTCGTAGCGGTCGTTATCCTGCAATTTCAGCCAGACATAGCCACTGCCGCAGTTGCTCATCCGTACCCGCTGCTGGTGCTCCACCGGTTCTACGGTGGTGTCGGTCAGCAGCTTTCCGTTGTCCGTGCTGTACACCCGCAGACTGCCATCCAGCGCGTAGACGGCTACGGTGTTGTCGGTGGCGTTCACATCGTACAGCGGGGTCTTGGTGCCGGTCTCCAGATCATAGAGTTCGTAGCCGTGATCCTCGCCGCTGTGCCATGTTACCACATAGCCCGGGAAATACTGGCTGGGCTGTTCGTCAAAGGCGGCAATCAGTCCGCGGTCCTCGGTGGTCATGTCCCGCAGCTCGTACCGGCCATCACTGGTGGAAAAGCTGGCAAGACCGCCCGGATAGACCTGCAAAAAGCCCGTGCACTGCTCGCCGGTCAGGACGTTGTACAAAATCCGGTCGGTGGTTTCTTCCCCGGTGGTAACATCCAGCACCACCCAGTCGCTCAGGGTGTCGCTGTCGTAGAAAAGGCGGTATGCCGAGGCGGCGTCGGCGCGGTAGACAGGGGTGCCGTCCTTTTCCTGCACCACCACCCAGCTGTTCTGGCGGTAGTCGGTATCCCAGTCGTAATCGTCCAGCCCCTCCGGGCGGGCGTAGCAGCTGAATACCAGCTTATCGCCGCATACGGTGCAGCTGTATGCGCCCTCCGGTACCGGCAGAGCTGCGCCGGTGGCAAGGTCGATGACCTGACAGGTGCCGTAGCCGGACTCCGGGACGTATCCACCATCGATCAGGCGGCTTTCCTGCAGCACCAGCAGGCCGTTTTGCAGGGTGGCGCTCTGCTCGCCCTCAAAGGACATTACTTCGGTGCCGGTCTTGTCGTACAGGGCGGTGCGGCGTCCGCCCCGGCCGGTAGGGTCGGACCAGCTGCGCAGCCAGTAGTCTGCGGTGCCGGTGGCACTGTCCTCCACCAGCGAGACGTTCTCACTGCGGGCAGACTGGTGCAGCGGGGTGCTGCCGCACAGGATGGTGGTGCTGCTTCCGGAACGGCTGTCGCAGTACAGCACCCGCAAACGGCTATCGTTCAGCACGGCAGGGTCGTACAGGGGTTTGCCGTTGTCGTCCGTAGGTACCGAAACGGCAGAGCTTGCAGCGCCCGGCACGCCGGTGGCGGGCGGCAGCAGGGCACAGCCGCAGCCTAAAGTAAGGGCAAGAGCAGTGCAGACTGCCCCGCAGCCGATACGCAAGACAACACGCTTCATAAAAACCACTCCTTTGCAAAAACAGGGAGGAAAATTTTTCCGTTCACACAGAATACGAAACAACCGCATTTTTCATTGCAGAGCTTGCAGAAAAATGCGGCTAAAAACGGTTACAATTGCATTACAGCTGTGCCGGGGCATGGGACGCTTCTGCCTTGTCCATCTGCTCCAGCTGCCGCAGAAAGGCCAGCAAAAAGGGCAGCGAGATGAAAAAGGTGAGCGCATCCGCAATGGGCTGGCAGAGCTCCACACCCACAAGACCCAGCACCCGGGGCAGTACAAGGATCAGCGGGATAAAGCACACGCCCTGTCGGCAGCAGGCCAGAAAGGTGGCGCGCCCGGCCTTGCCAACGCTCTGGAAGGTCATGTTGGTCACTACGATCACCGGCTGCAGAAGGATGGCAAAGCACTGGTAGCGGAAGGCGGGCAGCGCCACGGCAGTGACCTCCGGGTCGTCCCGGAACAGGCGGATCAGGTTTTCATCGTTCCACCAGCACACCGCAATCAGCACCACCAGAAGCGCAAAGGCGGCTTTCAGGGTAAAGACGGCGGCCTGCCGCACTCGGTGGTATTTGCGGGCGCCGTAGTTGAAGGACGCCACCGGCTGCAAGCCCTGTCCCACGCCGATGGCCACCGAGAGGATGAACATAAAAATGCGGGACACGATACTCATGCCCGCCACGGCGGCATCGCCGTAGCTGCGGGCGGCAATGTTCAGCAGCATCCCGCCGATGCTGTTCAGCCCCTGACGGCCAAAGCTGGGCGCGCCGCCTGCAAGGATCTGCAAAAACTCGCGCGGCTCCCGGGTGACGGCAGAAAGCCGGAACTGGCTGACCGTTTTGCCCCGCAGGAACATATACAGCAGAATGCCAAAGCTGATGGTCTGGCTGAGGGCAGTGGCGATACCGGCACCGGCAGTGCCCAGCCCTAAAGCGAACATGAACAGCGGGTCCAGTGCAATGTTCAGCAGTCCGCCGGTGACCAGCCCGACCATGGCAAGGTTCGCCTTGCCCTCATACCGCAGGATGTTGTTCATCACCAGACTGGAGATCATCAGCGGTGCGGCAAGCAGGATGGGCCGGGCGTAGGCACAGGCATGGGGCAGAATGGTTTCGGTACTGCCCAGCAGCATCATGAAGTCCGGCAGGGTGGCAAGGCCGACCACCGCCAGCACTACGCCAAAGGCCAGCGCGGAAAAAAAGCTGGTAGAGGCAAAGCGGGTGGCGGCGTGGGTATCCTGACTGCCCAAGCGGCGGCTGATGATGGTGCCGGAGCCGTGCCCCAGCATAAAGCCCAGCGCCTGAATGATGGCCATCAGGCTGGAAACGACACCCACCGCGCCGGAAGCGCTGGTGGAGATGCGCCCTACAAAAAAGGTATCGGCCAGATTGTAGATGCTGGTGATCAGCATACTTAAAATCGTGGGCGCGGCCAGACTGAGGATCAGCCGGGGGATAGGGGTCTCAGTCATTTTGTGATACTGCACCGCAGTGCGGTCCTGCTGGGTCATGGGCAAATATCCTCCTTCAAAAAACGAGAAAACCGCCCCTTTCAGAGCGGCAGATAGTCCTGATGAAAACAGTATAACGCAGTTGCGACAAAATGTCGAGGGAATAAAAACGGCCTTTCGCCCCTGCGAAGGGGCGAAAAAGCAGGCGAAAACAGGGTGGTTTCTATATAAAGTGCTAAAGAATTGTCGAATTGCTTGTGAAAAATCACGATATGTGGTATTCTTTATAAGAAGGAATTGGAAAAATCTGTGCATTTTATGATTGGGAGGGATTTGTACATGAAATCCGTAGCACAAACTGTGATCGAGGCCGACCGCTTTTATACCATTGCCGCTCACACCGGCAATGTCATTCAGGCAGTGGAGGGCAGCAAGGACGGCGGCACTGTCCGTCTGGGCAAGTATGACCACAAGCCCGAACAGGAGTGGAGCTTTGTCCGCGAGGGCGATGGCGTGTACCGCATCCGCAACCGTGCCTCCGGCAAGCTGCTGGATCTGACCATGACCGGCACTGCCAACGGCACATGGCTGCACCTGTGGGAGGACGTGGGCGGCACGTCCCAGATGTGGAAGGTGGAGCACACCCCGGAGGGCACCGTGCGTCTGCGCTCTTCTTGGGCAGGCGGCAAGTGCGTGGACACCGTGGGCATCGGTGCCGAGGTGGGCGCTGTGCTGCAGATCTGGCAGGAGGTGCCCGGCGGTGGTGACCAGCTGTGGGTCATCTCTGAGGTAAAGGACCGCGTAAAGCGTGCCGCCAAGGTTGAACAAGCGGCACCCGCTGCCGAGACGAAGGCCGCACCGGCCAAGGAAGCCGCTCCCGCCAAGAAGCCCGCAGCCCGCAAGCCCCGCACCACCAAGAAGGTGGAGGAGAAGCCCGCTGCGCCCGCCGCAAAGGCTGCAGAGCCGGTCAAGGCAGAAAAGCCCGCTGCGAAGAAGGCTGCTAAGGCAAAGGCTGAGCCTGCTGCTCCCGCAGTAGAGGTGAAGGCTGCGCCCGCCGTGGCAACCAAGGCCGAGCCTGTTACTAAGGCTGAACCGGCTGCCAAGGCAGCGCCCGCAGCGGAAGCCAAGACTGCCCCTGCCGCCGCAAAGCCCAAGGCAAAGCGTGCACCCTGCAAAAAGACCGTAAAGAAGTAAGAAATCATAAAACGCAAAAAATCGGACAGACCGCGGTCTGTCCGATTTTTTGCGTTTATAGAAGCTTTTTATGCAGCAGGGGAGGTGACAGCATCATCGCTCTGGGCAGCGGTCTGCACGAACTGCACGATGCTCTCGATGGTCTTGCGCAGCTGCACAAGGCTTTCCACGTCAGAGTTCTGCGTCCGGGAGGTGGGAGCGGTTACCACGGTCTGGGAGGCAGTCACCGTGCCGGAAAGTTCTGCATGGATGTGGTGGGCGGGCACGTCCAGCAGGATGTGCACCTTGGGGGACAGGGTCTTGAGCAGACCCTGCTTTTCGATGCCCAGAATCAGCTGCGGCGCGTCCTCCCCGGCGGTGAGGTTCGGCAGCTGAAGGTAGAGGTAGCCTTCCTTCGCGTTGGCGGGCTGCACGGTTTTGAGCTGCTTGAGATCCAGCTGGAAGTCATTCACCTGCTGCAAGCCGGTGGCGGCGGGGTCTACCTCCAGCAGGGTAGCCAGCTGGTTTTGGGAAATGTAGCTGCCCAGCGACCAGCCCGGCAGCAGCAGGCTTGCCAGCGGATATTCGGCAACAACCGTACTGCGCAGCTTGTTGTACAGCTGTCCGGCATCGTACAGAGTCTCTTCCTCGCTGATGTACATCCGGGTCAGAGGGGCATCGTTGACGGTGCTGGTGCCCGTCGGGTACAGCGCCAGCTGCACCGCCCGGGGGGTGTACTGGCCGGTCAGGCTGCCGGTGGTACCGCCGAACTTGTCCAGCAGGGCGTAAAGGGCAGGGGGCTCTGCTTCGGTGGAGGTGATGGTGTAGTCCAGCGCAAAGCTGGCACCGCTCTGGAATGCCTTGATCTTGCGGCTGACGAAGCTGTACAGCACTGCCGCAGCCACCGCGCACACCAGAACCAAACACAGCAGAACGATCAGCGCCGCCCGCAGACCAGTGCGTTTTTTGTGGGAAGATGCCATGGGAAACCTCTCCTTCCGGTAAACGTATTTGCTTCAGCATAACGGAACTGCACGCAAATGTCAAGCGCCGCAAACTGCGGACAAAACAAAAAACCTGAAACATTTCTGTTTCAGGTTTCTGGCGGAAAGATGGGGATTCGAACCCCAGAACGCTTTTGACACGTTACACGATTTCCAGTCGTGCGCCTTAGACCAACTCAGCCATCTTTCCACATCTTTTGTTCTGCCTTTGGGCGGGTGCCCTTGGCGCTCCACTATAATACCTGAAAGCAGGCTTTTTGTCAAGGATTTTTTTGAAAAAAATCAGACTTTTTTAAAAATGACGAAAAAGCGCGAGAAAGCGTTCTGCCGCATGGATGGAAAGCACAAAAAGCCCTTGACGCACCTTTAAAATAGGTCTATATTGAGGGCAAAGAGCACTGCGGTGGGTCATTTTGTGCCGCAGCGGCGGGAAATATAAGGAGGATGCTTTTATGACTTATCCTGAAGTACTTGCCAATGCCCGTACCTGCATTGGTCAATACTGCAAGGCCTGCCCGGTGTGCAACGGCGTGGCCTGTAAAAACCAGATCCCCGGCCCGGGTGCCAAGGGCGTGGGCGATACCGCTATCCGCAATTATAATAAGTGGGCCGATATCCGGGTGAACATGGATACCCTGTGCCCCGGCGGTGCACCGGACACTACGCTGGAGCTGTTCGGCAAAAGCTTCCGCTACCCCTTCTTTGCGGGCCCCGTGGGTGCAGTGAACCTGCACTACTCCGATACCTACACCGATATGACCTATAACGATGTGCTGGTGCGCGCCTGTGCCGAAAACGGCATTGCGGCCTTTACCGGCGACGGCACCAACCCCACCGTGATGGAGATGGCAACCCGCGCCATCGGCGCTGCGGGCGGCTGCGGTGTGCCCACCATCAAGCCGTGGAACATCGACACTATCCGGGAAAAGATGGAGCAGGCCAAGGCCAGCGGCTGCTTCGCCGTGGCCATGGACGTGGATGCAGCGGGTCTGCCTTTCCTGAAGAACATGACCCCGCCCGCCGGCAGCAAGAGCGTGGAGGAACTGGCCGAGATCGTGCAGCTGGCGGAGCGTCCCTTCATCGTCAAGGGCGTGATGACCGTCAAGGGCGCACTGAAGGCAAAGCAGGCCGGTGCCGCTGCCATCGTGGTGTCTAACCACGGCGGCCGTGTGCTGGACCAGTGCCCCGCTACCGCCGAGGTGCTGCCGGAGATCGCCGCAGCCCTCAAGGGCACCGGCGTGAAGGTACTGGTGGACGGCGGTATCCGCACCGGTGTGGATGTGTTCAAGGCGCTGGCGCTGGGCGCAGACGGCGTTTTGATCTGCCGCCCCTTCGTGACTGCTGTCTACGGCGGCGGCGCAGAGGGTGTGAAGTGCTACATCGATAAGCTGGCTGGAGAGCTGGCCGACACCATGCAGATGTGCGGTGCCCATACGCTGGCGGAGATCACCCCGGATATGGTGCGGGTCTGAGCGTTCTATTGTAAGTAACAAAAAAAGGAGATGCCCTGCAGGGCATCTCCTTTTTGTTACTTCAAAGTGCCGTCCAGCACCTGCTGGTAATACCACGGCTTCGGGGCGTGGAAGGTCTTGCCGCTGAGGAAGGCAAAGTCCGGCTGGGTGAAGCGGGGCATGGTCAGCTCCCATGCGCACAGTGCCTGATACTTCAGCTTCAGCTCCCGGTTGGCGCTGTTGTTGCCGTACTTACTGTCGCCAAGGATGGGGCAGCCGATGCTGGCCATGTGGGCGCGGATCTGGTGGGTGCGGCCGGTGATCAGCTGCACCTTCAGCAGGGCCAGACGGCCGGAGACGGCGATGGTCTCGTACCGGGTCTCCACCTCCTTGGCACCGGGCTGCTTGTCCTCCACGATCTTCACGATGCCGCGGTCAGCATCCTTCAGCAGATAGCCGCCCAAGGTGGCGTCCGGCGGCATGGGACGGCCAAAGGTGACGCAGAGGTAGGTCTTTTGCACCTCGCGGTTTTTGATGGCAGAAAGGAACAGCTCCTCGGCCTCCGGGGTCTTGGCAATGATCACAAGGCCGCTGGTGCCGGTGTCCAGCCGGTGGCACAAGGCGGGGGTGTACAGGTCGTTCTCCTTGTACTCGCCCTGCTTGTTCAGGTACAGCAGCGCACGGTTCAGCAGAGTATCGTCCTCCGGGCCATCCACCGCAACGCCGGCGGGCTTGTTCACGATCAGGATCTGCGGGCAGTCGTACACCACCTGTGCCGGGGTGCGGGCGTTCTTCCATGCGGGGCCTTCCACCCGGCGGTCGGCGTCCAGCACGTCATCCAGAATGAACAGCTTGATCTCATCGCCCGCCATCACGCGGGTGGAAAGCGGCTGTTTTTTGCCGTTCAGCTTGATCTTGTTTTCCCGCAGCGCCTTGTTCAGGCGGCCGGGGGTCAGGGCGGGGTACTGCTGGGTCAGATAATTGTCCAGCCGGGCGGGGGCAAGACATTTTACTTTTAAAATTTTCACGGGAAATTCCTCTCTATCTTAAAATCAGTCGCAATAGAATGGGTTCTTGATTCGTTTTTATTGTAGCGGAATAAATCTACCGCGTCAAGAAAGAAGGCATTTTTATGAACCTGAAATATAAGATTCTGGCTGTTCTGGCTGCTGGCATCGCATTGACGGCCTGCGGCGGCTCCGGTGCCCCCGCCAGCGCCCCCGCATCCAGTGTAGTGCCGGCCTCGTCCCATGTGGCAGAAGAAGGCGTTACGGAACCGATCAATCTGCGGACATGGACACTGGATGACCTTGATGACACGCAGACCACCACATTTGTTTCTGCCTCCATTACCTCCGGTGTGCAGAACGGTAAATTGACTGCAAAGGTGTTCGGCTACGACATTTATAAGAAAGAGGAGATTGAAAAGCTTGCTGTCGGCGATAAGATCGCCTTCCATGAAGAGGGTGCGGCGCAGGATCAATGTGTGACAACCGAGGTGAAAAGCATTGAGCGGAATGACCAGCACCATTTTGTAAGCATCAACGGCGGCATGGAGCAGCCCGGCGGGCTGGATCTGAAGCTGGAGGATGATGACACCTACCGGACGATGACCTTTGACGATTACCCGCTCTATTACGAGATGGGAGAAAAGACGATGCCGCTGGCAGAGGATGTAGTGCTGAAGGACAGTTCTGCCGACCCGCAGGCCGAAGCCGTGGAGACTACGGGTGCGGATGCGGTGGCAGCAGCGATCAATGCAGACCCCGATAACTGGACCACCTATAATACCACGCTGGTGGTGCAGGGCGGCAAGGTGCTGGAGGTGCGCCGCATCTGGGTGCCGTAAATTTTGCTCAAAACCGTTGACAAACGTTTTGCGTATGCTATAATTTAGCTGTACGCGAAGGGACGCTATGTCTGCTTTGCGGAATGTAAAATTATGACAGATGGCAATGATGGGGTCAGAAATGCACACACCACCGTCCAGAGAGAGCGCCCACGGCTGTAAGGTGCTCCGGTCGGGATCATTTCGCGCCACCCCGGAGCTTCCGGCGAATGCAAACCGGACGCTGCGCAGCGTTAATGCGCCGAAAGCGGCAGGGGACAAGTGATCCTTTGCAATTTGGGTGGTACCACGGAGTTTGATGTACAAGCAGCCTTCGTCCCTTTTGGGATGAGGGCTGTTTTTTGTTTTTTCTCCGTGCCGCCCCTCTGCCATAACAGCATAAAAACGGCGCACAAACGCCAAAGACAATTGAGGAGAGAAAACCTATGCAATGGACCGGTTTGAATGAACTGCGTGAAAAGTACCTGAGCTTCTTTGAGAGCAAGGGCCACCTGCGTCTGGACAGCTTCCCGCTGGTGCCGAAGAACGACCCCAGCCTGCTGCTGATCAACAGCGGCATGGCCCCCATGAAAAAATGGTTCCTGGCGCAGGAAGAGCCTCCCCGCCATCGTGTGACCACCTGCCAGAAGTGCATCCGCACCCCGGATATCGAGCGCGTGGGCATCACTGCCCGCCACGGCACCTTCTTTGAGATGCTGGGCAACTTCTCCTTCCAGGATTACTTCAAGGAAGAGGTCATCCCCTGGGCTTGGGAGTTCTTGACCAGCGACGAGTGGATGGCCATCCCCAAGGATAAGCTGCACATCTCCGTCTACGAAGAGGACGACGAGGCTTACGATATCTGGACCAAGAAGGTGGGCATTGCTCCGGACCACATGGTGCGTCTGGGCAAGGAGGACAACTTCTGGGAGCACGGCTCCGGCCCCTGCGGCCCCTGCTCTGAGATCTACTTTGACCGCGGCCCCGAGTACGGCTGCGGCAAGCCGACCTGCGGCGTGGGCTGTGACTGCGACCGCTATATGGAAATCTGGAACCTGGTGTTCAGCCAGTTCGATGCCGACGGCAAGGGCCACTACGAGCGTCTGGCACGCCCCAACATCGATACCGGCATGGGCCTGGAGCGTCTGGCCTGCGTGATGCAGGGCGTGGGCAACCTGTTTGAGGTGGATACCGTTCAGAGCGTGCTGCACCATGTGGAGCACATTGCCGGTAAGACCTACGGTGAGAACGCCAAGGATGACATCTCCATCCGTGTCATCACTGACCACATCCGCAGCTGCACCTTCATGGTGTCTGACGGCATCCTGCCCTCCAACGAGGGCCGCGGCTACGTTCTGCGCCGCCTGCTCCGCCGCGCTGCCCGCCATGGCCGGATGCTGGGCATCTCCCGCCCCTTCCTGGTGGAGCTGGTGGAGACGGTCATCCAGTCCAGCGAGAGCGCTTACCCCGAGCTGCGTGAGCACGATGCCTATATCAAGAAGGTCATCGGCACCGAGGAGGCAAACTTTGCCCGCACCATCGACGCCGGCATGAACATCCTGAACAACATGATCGACGGTCTGGAAAAGGCTCACGAGCACCTGCTGAAGGGTCTGGACGTCTTCAAGCTGAACGATACCTTCGGCTTCCCCCTCGACCTGACCAAGGAGATCGCTGCGGAGCAGGGCATCGAGATCGACGAGGAGGGCTTCCACGCCGAGATGACCAAGCAGAAGGAGCGCGCCCGTGCAGAGCGCCTCAAGAAAAACATCTCCGGCTGGAGCGAAGACCTGTTCGGCACTCTGACCGCTGAGCCCACCGAGTTCGTGGGCTACGACACCCTCAAGAGCGACAGCGTCGTTGTGGCGCTGAGCGACGAGGAGACTCTGACCGACGCCATCGCCACCGACGAGCAGGCCAAGGAAGGCGTGCTGGTCGTTCTCGATAAGACCCCGTTCTACGCTGAGATGGGCGGTCAGGCCGCAGACCACGGCGTCATCACCGGCGCTGAGTGCGTGCTGCGCGTGCAGGACGTCAAGAAGACCCCGAAGGGCTACTATGTCCACACCTGCACCCTCGAGAGCGGCATCGTCCATGTCGGCGACCATCTGACCGCCCGCGTGGATAAGGAATACCGCATGGCCATCGCCCGCAACCACACCGCTACCCACCTGCTGCAGGCAGCTCTGCGCGAGGTCCTGGGCGACCACGTCCATCAGGCAGGCTCCTATCAGGACGCTTCCATCACCCACTTCGACTTCACCCACTTCAGCGCTGTCACTCCCGAGGAGCTGGTCCGTGTGCAGAAGATCGTCAACGACAAGATCTTCGAGTCGATGAACGTCACTGTCAAGGAGATGCCCATCGAAGAGGCCAAGAAGCTGGGCGCTATGGCGCTGTTCGGCGAGAAGTACGGCAAGGTCGTCCGTGTTGTTGACATTGAGGGCTGGTCCACCGAGTTCTGCGGCGGCACCCACGTCAAGAACACCGCTCAGATCGGCGGCTTCAAGATCGTCAGCGAGAGCTCTGTTGCTGCCGGCATCCGCCGTATCGAGGCTGTCACCGGCCGCAATCTGCTGATCCGTGCCAATATGCAGGAAGCGATGCTGCACACTGTGGCGAACACCCTGAAGGCAAACAACGTCGCCGCTCTGCCCGTTCGTGCGGAGGCTGTCATGGCTGAGAACAAGGCTATGAGCAAGGAGCTGGAGGACATCAAGGCAAAGGTCGCTGCTTCCAAGGTCACCAGCCTGTTCGACAACGCTGAGACCGTCGGCGACGTCAAGATCGCTTCCGCTTACTTCACCGGTACCTCCGGCGACACCCTGCGCGGCATGTGCGACACCATCCGTGACAATGCCAAGGCTGCTGCTGTGGCTGTTCTGGTGGGCAAGTCTGACGACAAGATCACTATGGCCGTTACCGTGACCAAGGACGCTCAGGCAAAGGGCCTGAAGGCCGGCAATCTCGTCAAGGAGATCTCTGCCATCGCAGGCGGCAAGGGCGGCGGCAAGCCCGATTTCGCTATGGCTGGTCTGAAGGATGAGACCAAGATCGACGAGGCTCTGGCCGCTGTCAAGAGCATCGTGGAGAAGCAGCTGGGCTGATGTTTGGACAAAGGAACTGCGCGTGAAGGGCTCTCCCTCTGGGAGAGCTGTCACCGCAGGTGACTGAGAGGGCAAGCCTGTGGCCCCAGAGCTGCGGCGGCGTGATAGGCAAGAGTTTTGTCAGAGCGATAGTGTCGCTGTGCTTTTAATTTCTTGTCAGCGTCCTTGCCCTCTCCGTCTGCTTCGCAGACACCTCTCCCAAAGGGAGAGGCTTGACATCATGCAGCAGCATCCTGATAATAGATAGTAGGAAGGAGCGATTCCCATGGAAGATTGTCTGTTTTGCAAAATTGCAGCGGGGGACATCCCCTCGAAGAAGCTCTATGAGGACGAGCAGGTGGTGGCATTCTATGACATCGCCCCGCAGGCCAAGGTGCATTTCCTGGTCATCCCCAAAAAGCACATCCCCTCGGCCGCTGCGCTGACCGAGGAAGACGGCGCTCTGCTGGGCCATGTCTTTGCGGTCATCGCAAAGCTCGCCAGGGAGCAAGGCCTCGACAACGGCTACCGCGTCATCTCCAATGTGGGCGAGGACGCCGGCCAGACCGTCAAGCATCTGCACTTCCATGTTCTGGGCGGCGAGAAGCTGCCTGTCTGATTCCGAAAAAGTAAGGGAGATCGTTGAATATGGCTAAGACTTATACGCTGAATGTCGCGGGCCTGACCCGTGAGCTGACCATCTGCAAGGTGAACGACCACATGGACATTGCGGCCTTCATCATGCTGGGCGACGCCGAGCTGACGGTGGCTGCTGCCGCTGAGCTGCTCAAGAAATGCCCGGATTTTGACATCCTGCTGACCGCTGAGGCCAAGGGCATCCCGCTGGCTCACGAGATGAGCCGCCAGAGCGGCAAGCCCTACGTCTGCGCACGCAAGGGCGTCAAGCTGTATATGCCCGACCCTGTTGTTGTCGAGGACCAGTCCATCACTACTGCTGGCAAGCAGAAGCTGGTCATCGACCGCAAGGAGCTGGACAAGATGAGCGGCAAGCGGGTGCTGGTCGTGGATGATGTCATCTCCACCGGCGGCTCTCTCAAGGCTCTGGACGAGCTGGCCGAGCAGACCCAGTGTACCATCGTGGGTCAGGCCGCCGTTCTGGCCGAGGGTGATGCTGCCCAGCGCAAGGACATCATCTTCCTCGAGCCGCTGCCTCTGTTCCTCCACTAAACCGATATGCGACGCCCGCTCTGCGCGTTCTGCCTGAGTGCGCTGGGTGTGTTAGCGTTATGCTCATTTTTGCCGCAGATGGGGCTTTTGCTGCCGTCTGCGGCAATTTTTGTTGTCTTCTGCCTGCTGGTCTGGTGGAAAGGCGGGGCCGCGAGAGGGTATGCGGTCTGCCTGCTGTTGGGCGCAGTGCTGGGCGTCGGCATCATGAAAACGACCGGCGTGCGACTTGCAAAGATACAGGACGCCTACGCCGGAAAAGAAGTGGCCCTCACCGCCGAAGTGGAGAGCACAGGCCGCGCTTACACGGCGGGCCGGGTGAGCGCCGTGCTGATGGTGGAAAAAGTGGACGGGGAAGCTGTCCGCTTCCGGGTGGAGTGCGCCAGTCTGCCCAAATGTGAGGCCGGAGGCCGCATCCGGGGCCGCTTTTCGCTGGATGTGCCGGACGCTACCCAGCGTCTGGACGACTACGCCGACGGCATTGTCCTCAGCGCGGAATATCTGTCCGGGATGCTTCGTCTTGGGCCCAGCGAGAGCTTCCGCGCCCGGACGGCGCGGCTCCAGGCGGCGCTGAGCCGCGCCCTGCGAAAAGGCATGGCCGAAAACACCGGCGGCGTTCTGGCCGCGATGGTGGTGGGCGACCGGAGCCATCTGACTTCGACTCTCCGCAGTGCCTACCGGGGCGCGGGGCTTTCCCATGTGCTGGTGGTGAGCGGCCTCCACGTCACCATCTTCTGCGGCCTGCTGGATGCTCTGCCCCACAAGGAGCGGGAGCGGAGCCGGGCTTACCGCCGGATGCGGTCGCTGCTCCGGGCCGGAACGGCCCTTCTGCTGGTGGGCATCACCGGCGCGACGCCCTCTGTCCTCCGGGCGGCGGTGGCGGTCTGGGTCAGCTCCCTCGGCGTCTGGGTGGGAGGCCCGGCGGATACGCTCACCTCGCTGGGCGCGGCAGGCGTCCTTATGTGTCTGGGCAACGGATACGCGGTCTATGACGTGGGCTTCGAGCTGTCGTTTGCGGCAGTGATGGGAACACTGGCCGGTGCAGAGTGCGCAGGGCGTGGGAGGGAGCGCTATTACGACAGAAAGAAGAAACGGAAAAGCCGCCGGGAGAAACCGTCCCGCGCGGTGCTCCTCTTCCGGCGCTTTGCGGGCGGCGTGTGGGACTCGCTCTGCGTCTCCCTCTGTGCCTCGGCGGCGACCTTCCCGGTGCTGGTGCTGCGGGGGATGAGCACGACGGTCTGGGCTGTGGCGTCGGGCGTGGCCGTCCTCTGGCTGGTGGGGCCGATGCTGAGCTTCGGCCTCGGTGCAGCTCTGCTGGGTCTGGCGGCAGAAGGCTTGCCTTTGTTTGAGATCATCCGCCGCCCGGCGGCTTTCTGTGCCGAAAGGCTGGCATGGCTGATGAACGAGTGGGCTTTCCGGGTGTCCGTTCTGCCGGGAGCGTCCCTCTGGTTTGATGGGACCTATGCCGCACTGGTGTGTCTTGTGCTGATCTTACTCTGCGCAATGGCAATGCGTCGGCACATCCGACTCCGGGTAGCTCTGCCGACGGTCATTCTGCTGGCGGCGCTGGCCTTCGGACTGGAAACGGCCCTGAGCTGGAATGTGGTGAACATCGAGCTGGTGGGGACCCGGGCTTCACCCGCTGTCATTATTACCCAGAGAGAAAAGGCCGTCGTCCTCTTCCGGGGCGGCAGCACCACCCGGCGGGCGGTGGAAAGCCAACTGGAAAAGCGGGGCGTAAAGACGGTGGAGCTTCTGGTTGACCTGCGGATGCAGCCGGAAGAACCCTGCCGTATCGAGGCCCAAAAGCGTATCGAGGCTGCCGCTCTGGCCGAGAATACCACCCGCCGTGCTTCCTGCGGCGGGGTGGACTTGGAACTTTTCCGCACCCGGCAGGGCTGCATTCTGCGGATGCTTGTCGGCGGGCAGAGGTTCATCACCCTCAGCGGAACCGTCCGGCCTGCGAAGCCCATCCGGGCCGAGTGGCTGCTGGCCTCGTCGGCAAGGCCGGAGAATATCCGGTACACCGACTGCCTGACCCTGAGCAGCAAATACCGCTGGATGGAGGAAGACGCAGAGCCTGTCTCGCGGCTGCGCCTCCGTCTCGAGGGGTGAGCGCTTTTCAAAGCGGGCAGAGTATGATAAAATAAAATAATCCAAATACAAAGGAGCCGATCATTTGGCAACGGAAACGAAACTCCGGCAGCTGGCCCAGGGAGGCTGTCCGGTCTACTATTTTTATTCCAGCGAGCGCTATCTTGTCCGGCAGGCTGTGGCCCGGGCGGCAAAGCTTCTGGCCGAGGGTGAGGACGAAGAGACGACCGTTCTGGACGGTGCTGCGCCCGAAATCGAGCAGCTCATCATGGCGGCAGGAACCATCTCCTTCTTCGGGACACGGCGCGTGGTGCTTCTGCCCGAGGTGGACCCCGCCGCCTACAGCGACAAAGACCTCGACGAGCTGTGCGCCACGCTGGCCAGCCTCGAGAATGCCGTGGTGGTGCTGGGCAGCGTGTTCGAGATGGAGCGCAATAAGCTCAAGCTGGGCAAGCGGGCGCAGAAGCTCATCGCCCAGTGTACCAAGGTCGGTTTTGCCGAAGAGCTGGCCAAACCCAAGCCCTACGAGCTGAAGGTCATGATGATGGACCGCGCCAAGGCGCAGGACACCACCCTTTCCGAGGGTACGGCGGCGGCCCTGCTGGAACGCTGCGGCGAAGACCCGTTCCTTCTCGAGAACGAGGTGGACAAGCTCTGCGCCCTCTCCGGCTACCAGACCGTGACCACGGCCATGGTGGCCGAGATGGGGACTGTGAGTCTCGAGGCCGACGTCTTCGAGATGATACGGATGATCACGGCGAAAAACGCCACCGGCGCCTGCAAAAAGCTGCAAACGCTTCTCCGCCTGCAGCAGGAGCCCATCCCCATCACGGCGGCCATGATCGGCAGCTATGTGGACCTCTATCGGGTCAAACTGGGCGCAGCCAAGCGGAAGAGCTACAGCACCGTGTTCAAGGATTTCGGCTACAAGGGCAGCGACTACCGGCTCAAGCGTTCTGCCGAGACAGCCAGCCACTACACGCTGCCCCAGCTGGAAGCCTGTATGCAGGTGCTGCTGGAGCTGGAT
>OMNU01000236.1_pt1 | contig 25257 bp, 34 predicted proteins | sample 1673511 | NCBI WGS metagenome assembly OMNU01 (sample SAMEA103958113, study PRJEB25191) | human gut metagenome | reverse complement strand
AGCGCGGAAACGAGGTCGGTACAGTTCATAACGCCGCCGCCCGCGAGCTGAATGATGGAGTGAGTCTGATAGAAACCCGATCGCGAAACTGTCGGCGCGCTCACGCCGTACAGAATCGAAACTGCCTCTGCCGCGCTTTGGCCGACGACGGCGCTTTGCGCAGACGAGCTTCCCGTGTAGGCGTAGTATTCGCCGCCGTTCAGTCGGAGCAAAGAATCGGTATACGGAAGGAAGCAGTACGAGTTATTGATTACGTTCGCCACGCTTGCGCGGCAGTTTGTGAACGTCCCCGTGCTTGCTACTCGGCTATCTTGATAGGCCGTTATCCAGAAGCGGCAGTTTTCCGCGAAAACCGCGCCGCTCGTGCTACCGAAAACTCGGATAACAGTACCATTACCCGTCTGGTTCGCGACGAAGTTCGCGCCGATGATATGCGCGTTGACGCCGTGAAAAAGCGTGTTATACGTTCCCGCCGCAATCGGAAGCGTGATCTGCCCGCAAGACGAGAAGTCGAAAACGATTCTGCGGTTAGTTGCCGTATCCGCGCCGACGCTCAGCCAGCGATACGGATTCGAGGACGTGCCGCCGCCGCCGTATGCCGCCGTAGCGCCGAAAGTGCCGTAGACGCGGATGGTTTTACAAGCATAGTCGTCGCCGCCGTTAAGCCAGTCTTGCGCGATCTGCGACAAAAGAACGTTGTCGTTCGAGCCGTTGCAGATATAGGTATACTCGTTAGTGTTCGCCAGAACCGCGACTTGATCTTGCAGCGCCGTCACTTCGTCCGACACGCTGCCGAGGTCTGAGCCATCGATGCTTTTGTAAACCTTGACGACGATTTCCGTTCCCGCGACTTTCGTTCCGAGGCCGCCTCCGCCCGTTCCGAAAGTGATCGTACTGCCCGAAAGCGTGTAGTCCACGCCTTCAACTTCAAGCAGGCCGTTGACGTAGACGTTCACAATGTCAACGCCCGTGCTGTCGTACTGCGGGATATTGAAAGTCACGCTGGACGCGCTGCCCTCAAGCACCGTGCGCCAGAGATACTCTTTAAAAAGCGTCGTGCTTGCAAGCGTGTCCTTTTTATCGTCGAACCACTGCTCGAACTGCGAGTCAAGCGACGTAAAATAATCGTCGTAGCCGACGGGCGTAGTGATCCAGCCGCAGACGTTCGCGTTCGACCGCGTGTCGGTCAGCGTTACCGACGTGGCCGACGGCGCGACGAGAACGTAAGCAAGAATCAACTCCGTTACGTTCGTCGTCGTGTCTTTGGCTGGCGGCTTCGGAGAGCTTCCCGCCGTCCCCTGCCGATAAACGATCGACGCCGCGCGGGTCTGTTCGTTCGCGTCCACGCGCAAAATGACTGCATCCATGCGGGAGTAGTCGCCGACGGGCGGCGTTACCGTGCCGACGTGATAATCTGCGTCGAGCTGCACCCAGCGCCCGCCGCATACCGCATAGCCCATTTTCGCAGTCAATACAAGCCCGTTCGCCGTGATTTTGAAGTCGTCCATTCCCGAGCGGCGCACGCCGTCCTTGATGAACGCCGAGAAAACGTTTTTGTAGTCGTCGGCGTTGTAGAGTCTGTCATACGTCCCGCCGACGTTCATTGCGTTATAAAATCCGCTGGAAAGTGCCATGTTTCTGCCTCCTTATTTTCTTCCGTATTTCGCGCTGAGTTGGTAGCCGTTATCGTCTTGCACTTCGGTGATCTCAAGCAATCGAACGTTGATATACAGGCCTATTTCCAAGTCTTGAACCGTGACGATGTCGCCGAGCGCATAGTCCGTGCCGTACTCATACGAGCCGTTTTGCAAGTCGATTTCTCCGTCGAATCGCTCTACGATCGCGCTTTCCGCGATTTTCTGCCGCCCTTCGGAGATCAACTGCTGCGAATATTCCGCGTCGGTCAATGTCTGGTCTTTGCCGCTGTCGTCCTTGTACGTCTTCGAACTGTTTCGAGCGTCGACGAAAATCTCGCGTCGCGCCGCGCCCGTGCTGGCGCTGTCGGAAAGAACCACGCAGAACCGATCCAGCCCTTCACCCTGCCCGCCGATCAGCGCCGCGTTCTTATAAGTGCTTCGGTCGTACTCATACGTCGAAGAAAGCAAGTTGTCGAAGTCCTGCGAGAAAATTACTGGATCATTCCCCTCGGTGTTTTCTGTCGATCTGTCCGCGCCTTTGAAAACAGTATAAGCAAGCGTCAAGTCGTCCGCAAGGCCGCAATACGCGCCGAGGCCGTACTCTTCAAGAAGCGAGTCGGTATAATCGAGCAGGTTATCATACGTTACTTGCTTTTCCGCCGCGTTGCCACTTGAGTCGACGATCGTTTCCGTCGTCCCAGCCGACGCGCCGAGCGTCAATTCCGCGATATTCCGCGCCGAATCGAAAGTGCAGGAAATAGCGTTGCTCGACACGAGCGAGCGCGCCGCAGCTTCGACGTTGCCGCGCAAAATCGTAGCCGAAACGCTTGTGCCGCTCATGGTATAGATGATTCGACGCCCGAGCAGTTCTTTTGCGAAGCGGCCAGACGCGGCGATCATGCGACCCGATTCTGGGTCATAGGTAATCTCTATTTTCTCGATGATGCCGACGTTTCGATCGTCGTAGCGCGTGACGTAGTTTCCGACGGCAAGAAGGTTTATGTTTTCGGGCGTTGCAGGCGCGTAAACTTCAAAATCTCCCGTGCCATTATAGACCGTATGCCAAATAACCGACTTCGCCGTGTCCACGATGCCGACCATTTGCCGCGAAGCGTCCCGAATTTCGACGTACTCGATCATTACACAAACCTCCTTTTGAAGCTCAAAAGGAAGTAGACGTTCCCTTCCGTCTCGCCGTCGGAATTGATTGTAAACTCATTGTCGCCCGTGTCCATTTGAAGGAACGTACTGCCCGCCTTGATCTTGCTCAGGATGTTCACGCCGTTCTTCGTGATCGCCTTTTCGCCGCGCACCGTGTTAATGATGATCTCGTCGCCCGCTTCCATCGAGTCATTAACGCCGATGTAAGAGCCGTCCGACTTGTAAATCGTGGGGTTCAGCACGTCTCCAAGCGCTACGATCGAGATAACCATGCCGCAATCTGCGTCTCCGTCGTTGGTATATGTGCGCGTCATGTTCAAATCGTACTCCCCGAACGGGATTCCGTCGACGGGGAAGGCAAGCCCGCCCACGTCGAGCGGGAAGCAATGCAAGTCAAGCACGCGGGCAAGTTGAACGACCATGTTTTCGATGTCAGTCCAGTACGGTTGCGAGCAGTAGAGCGTGACTTGCATCGTGACGCTATCGGAGAAGCGCGGCATGTCGATCGTCTCGACGATTCCCGCTATTTCGATTTTTCGATCGTCTTGTATCATTTGCAAGCGCCCGCGTTGCTTCGGCTTGATTGTCCGCAAGACGAAGCGTTTCGCCTCCTCCACGGAGACGGGCTTTTTAACGTACAAGTCAAGCACGATTCCGCGCGGCGCAGTCTGCACGTTGTTTATCTTGTCGCCGTCCATCGACGGAGTAGTGCTTGCCGCGATCTTTGAAGAAACGCCAGTCAAGCCGTCCGCCGCGATGATCTGCACGAACGAATTATTGAAAAGGTCGATCGTGTTCCCATTCGCGCCGATAAAAAGCAGTTGCGTCGCCATTTTACGCGCCTCCTTCCAGCGCAAGCCGAACCGCCGCTGCGGTCTGTTGCTTGCTCTTATAGATTTCAAAGCGACTATGCGCTTGCGAGTAGTTGTTCGTCTGATACACGGTCACATTTCGCGTGTTACCTGCCGCCGCGCCGCTTTCCGTGTCGCCTGCATTGCTCTTCTCCGCCGCGCTCTTTTTCCCGCCGCTGGTCTGCGCCGCTTCGAGTTTATCGTAGGCGTTGTTTACCGCGCGCACCTGCCGCTTCGCCGCGCCGATCACGTCTTTCGTGCTGTCGTCGAGACCGTTTGCAAGGCCAAGCCCCAAGTTTTCACCGATGCCCTCCGTGACTTTAGACGGCGAATGCTCTTGAAAAAGGCGCTTGAACGTGGAAATGATTCCGCCCGCGATTCTGGCAGCAACGCTGTTCGTCGCGCTTTGCTGCCCATTCATGCCCTGCTGCAAGCCGAGCATAACGTTTTTACCGCTCTGCTTCGTCTTCCAAGAAGGCGAATGGTTGCCGAGCGCTTCGTTGATCGCGTTGATCAGGTCTTGCGCGTCGGTTTCCGTGTTACTGATAAGGCTATTATACGTCGCGTCGTCGAGAACGCCCTCCGCCAAGCCTTTCAACGCGTTCAAGCCGCTGTCTTGCAATTCTTCGGGAAGATCGCTATAAGCCGCGAGAATGTCCGCCGCGTTTTGCTTGTTTTCTTCGGTCAATTCGCCGCCCGTTGCGATCGTTTGCCCAAGCCAGTTAAAATAGGCACGTTCGTTTTCTTGAATCTTCTGGTCGGTAAGGAAATTGTAATTTGTCCAGCTTGCATCCATGCCCATAGAAAAATCATTCATCGCGTTCGACATATCCGCATAGAGCGATTGACGCGCCCAAAAGCGCTGCCAGCCGTTCAATTCTTCGTTCGCCGCAAGTTCGTCGATCTTTTGGTTATAGTAAGATTGAATTTCTTCCATGCTGCTGAAGTGATGCGTGCGGTTGTTGTAGTCTTCCATGTTGATATTTGCCATGCTTTGAAGATGGTCCAACGCCGCTTGTTCCGCGCCCTGCATGATGCTGTTAGTTTCCGTGCGGTTCGTTTCAAGTTTTGCAAGCAAGCGGTCTTTTTCCGCGATCATTTCGTCGGTATAGCCGCCTTCTTTTTGCGCGCGCATGTCTAAAATGGCAATCTGGTCGTAAACGCTTTGATCAAGCGACGCGACATAATCGGCGTTCAAGTCTTTAAGCGTGTTCAGAACGCCTTGCGTTTCTTTTTCGGACAAGTCCAAGTTTTCAAGCTGATATTTCAGTCCTTCGACCTGCGCTTCGAGCCGCGCGCGGTTCAATGCTTCGAGTTCGAGCAGTGCGTTATTATAATCGCTTGTAAATTGATGAATCTGTGCGATTTCGTCGTCACGCAAACCACGATTTTCATTAAACGCCGTCGCGTAAACCTGCGTGATATTGCTTTGCGCCGTGCGCATTTTGTTTTCAAGGTCTTCCGCTGATTCTCCCGCCGCCGTCGTCATGCCAGAAAAGTCGCCCAGCGTCGCCCGCGCTTCGTCCATCGTGTCGCGCCATTCTGCATTTGCCGCCGCGTTTCGGTCTGCCGCTTCGGTCATTTCATCCCATCCGTGCGCAACGTCGTTTCCTGCCTTTACCCATCGCTTGCAAGCGTCCACAAGCATAATAATTCCCGTAACCACCGCACCGATCACGTTTGCACTCATGGCAACGTTCAGCGTGTCTTGCGCAGTCTTTGCCGCTTTCAGCGCCGCAATCATTCCCGTAATGGCGGAAACGGTATTTTTGATGATGTTTACCGCTTTGAACGCCGCGAAGCCGATGCCAATAGCCTTAATCGTATCAAGCAGCACGTCGCCGTTTTTAATCAGCCATTGCACGCCCGAAACGACTTTCGGAAGAATCTTGTTTGTAAACGTGGAAAACGTCTTGTCGATGCTGCGTTCGATCTTTGACATATTCGCGCCGTCGGCAAGTTTCACAACGGTTTCAAGAATGTTCGTGAAGCCGTTTCGCACCCGCGTCGTTATCGGCTCGACCTTTTGCCCAAGTTTCGCCGTTGTTTTCTCGAATCGATCCTGCGCGGCATTCGCGTCCGTGATGCTCTTATTATTCGTTTGCCACGCTTCGCCCGCTTCCATCAACCCTTGATCCGCAAAAAGCTTCATGACAAGGTTTGCGCGTTGGGTTTCTGTTGCGCAGTTTTCAAGTTGTGTGTTGAAGTCGTCTTCCGATTCGCCCGCCCAATTCAATACGTCGGCAAATGTCCCCGTGACCTTTCCTGCTTTAATCGTCTCGTTCACACTTTCCGCAAGACCGTCAATCGGGATACTGTCGCCATAGCGACTCCAAGCGCCTATAACGCCGTTTGTGATCTGCATCAATTTATCTTGCTCAAACCCAAGCGCTTGCAAATTCGCCGTCGTCGTCGCTGCCGCTTGCGTGTCGCCCAAAACGCCGTTTAATACGCCGTAGGTTTCGGCGGTCTGTTCTGCCGTATATCCCGCGCGTGCGCTCGACGTTTCAAGGCTTGCCATGATAGTACGATACTCTCGCGTCGACTTGGCAAGATCAGCAATGCTGGAAATAGCGTCTTTCGCCGCTCCCGCAAGTGCAGAAAGGCCGTTCGCAATGAAGCCAGCGATCGCGCCCTTCGCCACGGTGAAGCCGTCCGCCGCATCCTTTGCCGTGTCGCCCGCTTTTTTCGTCTCCTTCGCGCTTTTTCCCGCTGCGTCGCCCGCTTCTTTGGTCGCATCCGCAAGATCGCCCGCTGCATCCGCTGCATCGTCCGTTTCGGCGGTCATGGTGTTTAACGCCTTTTCCTGCTTGCCGATTTCCTGCCGCGCTTTAATCAGCGCGTTTTGTTCGCGCAAGATTTTTTTGTTGACTTCATCGACCGCACGCGCAATTTCTTCGTTGCTTTTTCCCTCGGCGGTCATGGTGTCAATGATGTTTTGCTTTTCTTCTTCCAGCGCCGCGACCTTTGCCGTCTGGATTTCAACGACTTTCCGCAAGTGCGTAAGTCGGGCGTTCAGCCCGTCCGCGCTCTTAGTCCAGTCGTCCATGCCCGCCGCCGCGCTCTTGAACTCCGTCTCGCTTTCGCGGATAAGCCTGTTCGCCTGCGCAAGCCCCTTTTTTAAGTCGGTTATGTCGATCGCAAATACCGCGCCTAACGTTTCAGCCATTCGTGCCGCCTCCTTTCGCTGTTAGTACCATCCGCCCGTTGCCGTCGCATTCGTCACGCGTATACGCTTTTCTTTGTCGCCCGCGCCGCGCGGTTTCGCGCTCTGCGTCGGTTCGTTCGGTTCGTTTTCGGATTTCTCAAGATAATAGTTCAGAAGCATAATTATGCTGTCCTTGTCTTTTGCCATGATCTCAAACGGCAGGACGTTGAAATGTCGTGCAATCAGCATTGTAAAATCCATAAGTTCGTAGAATATAGATTTTGGGGGAAGGCTTTCGCCCTCCCCCTCCATCAGTTTTTTCTTTCTGCTCCCGCGCCGCTTGCGCGTCTGATTTTCTGCCCGCCGCGCGTAATCTGCTGGAAGGTGTTCATAACGTCAAGCGCGTCGGCGCGTTTGAGTTGTGCGTCCGTCAGTCCCGCGAAAACGGCTTTCACCAAATCGCCGACCGCTTCGAGCTGTTCTTTTGCGCTCATTTGCGGCAATTTTTCTTCGATCTCCGCCGCACGGATGAAAACCTCCCACGGGCAGACGTTAGATTCGTGCAGAACTTCGACCTCGTCGTTTTCGCCGTAAATCGGCAATTCAAATTTCGCCATTTTCGCTACCTCCAATTTTAGTTTACGCCGAAAGTGCGGTGTCGGGCGTAGTAACCTGCGCGAAGAATTTATCTTCCGTCACGTCGCCGAGCTTCATGCGCATAGACTTCGCCGACGCTTTCTTACCAGTGCCGCCGCCGTTCGCGAACTCGTGCGTCGTGTAGATGCCCGAGAACTCAAGCGACATGTTGTTGCTGTCCGTGCCGTCGTTCTTCGTCGCGTTCGTCTGGTCAGGGATATTAAACGTGCCCTTGTATCGCCATACGCAATACTCGTCTTCGCCTTCGCCCGTCTCTCCGTAGATGTAGCCGACGGCGAAATATTTGTTTGCGCGCGGCGCTTCAATGTACTGCTTCTTCGCAGAATCGTAAACGCGGCCTTCGATGTCCGCGCGCACCTCGTCAGTCGGCACGGCAATAGTGAAAGCGACCGTGTCCGCGCCTTCCGCGTCGATAATAAGCGCGGCAAGGTTATCGTAATACTTCGGCTCGCTGGACGTCTCAACGCTCTTGCTGATTTCCTGCACGGGCGCAAGCGTCTTGACCTCGCCGAACGTGATGCCTTCCGCGTTGTCGGTCAGCACTTCAGCATAAACGAGCTTCCTGCACCCTCTAAATTCTCTTGCCATTTTCTTTTTCCTCCTTCGTGTTGGTTACTGTTCCGCCTCGACGATCAAAAACTCCATCGCCGCACCCGTATGCGTCGGTTCGTCGGAAAGCACGTCGTGCGCTTTTCCCTGCGGGATGAATCCCGCCGTTTTCAGCGCCGCGCGGATTTCGTCGGGCTTAGTGTTGACTTTTGCCGCGTCGTTCGCGTAGTATACGACGGCAAAGCGCCACTCGTAGGACGTCGTTTCGTCGTCGTAGTGCGCCGCGTCGTCCGCATACATCGTAAAAAACGTGATAAACTCGTCGGGATAGGCTTTGTCTTCCGCGAGCGTGCCTTGCAGATATACGGGGACTCCGAACGACTCCAGAATTTTGATCAGCTTTTCTTTCAAATTTCAAGCCCCCTCAAGATTTCTTGCAATGCTTTCCGCTGCGCCTTTTTGACTTTCGGCGTTGCCGCTTTTTTTGCTCGTGCGATAAAGCCGCGCGGTTCGATCTTGCCACGGTTCGCGCCTTTGCTCGTTTTGCGTTGCGGCGTGCCGTAGTTAAGAAAAACCGCCTTGTAGCCCGCAGCGGGGTTGCGCGGGTTGTACTGCGGCATTTTCCAGCCGACGGAGCAAGAAATTTTGTTACCGCCGTTTTCCACGTCAACGTTCTGCGTGATCTCGTTCGTGATACTCGCGGGAACGTTTGACGCTTGCGCTTCTGCGCGCAATTCTTCGGCGATCACGTCAGCGCTTTTCTTCGCCGCCACAACTGCCGCCGCGTCTACGTCGCCGCCCGCGTTCTTGATCGATTCAAGCAGTGGCGAGAAGTTAACGGCCATTTTAATTCTGCTTCCAGCCACGTCACGCACCTCCCTTTAAGCGTCGAACCTTGAAAGTCATTTCCTGCTTTCGAAGCTCGATGTTTTCGGGTTCGCCGATGATCTCATAGTCCGCGCCCGTTTCAAGCAGGCGGATTCCGTCGCCGCTCTTGATATCGGGATCGTACCACGTCACGACCTGCGCCGTGTCCTCTACGACAAGCAGCCCGTTCGACTCGCTTTCCGTTCCGCCGTAGCTTGAGAAATTGCAGAATCGCGTCACGCCGTCGGGCGTGTACGTTTTCTTCTCAACGCCGAGAACCTTTTCGGTCGAGCCGATCAGACGCATAAACGGAGTTGTTTTTTGAGCGCCTTTCGCAAGTCGTCTCATGCTTTCACGCTCCCGTCGCAAGCTGCGTCACGCGCATTTTGAAATACTCTGAAAAACGCGCGCCGCCGCTTTCGTAGTTCCAAAGATCGTTTACACCTATAGCAATGCAGCCGACGGAGGCGGCGCTTGCAAGTTTTTCATCCGAAACGCCCGCGTCGCGCATAAACTCCTTGACTTCTCCGATATAAAGCGTGAGCAAATCGTCGCGCCATTCGCCCTGCGACGTGCCGAAAAGCATTTCTTTGACTTTTTGAAGCAGTTCCGCATCCGTCATTTGCATTCCTCCTTATAGTGTTTCACGTGAAACATTTTGAAAACGTTTCGCGTGAAAAGGTTTCGTTCTGTCGCAATTAGCCCGCCGCGACGGTCGCAACGATAAAGCCGCCCTTGACGGTAACAGCGCCGCCAAGCTCAACGTCGCCGCGAACGGCAAGCAGACCCTTGTCGAAGGCGAAGTCCTCACTAACCATGATCTCGTAGTTCGAGAACAGCGCCAGCTCGAAGTTCTGCGGCTGTCCATAGATCATAGTGCCAGAAGCAAGGTTGCTGTTGATGCAGTACGGGACAGCAAGACCGCCGTCGCGGATGATGCCCGTGTTCGGGTTCTGCGCGTCGGGAGTGATCTCGTAGACGGGCTTCTTGTCAGAGCCGCGAACGTCGCCGAGCGTCACAAGGTCGGCTTTGTTAATGAACAGCGTAGCTGCGCCGACGACGCTTTCGTCTCCGCCGTAGTTCAGCGCGATTTTGCGAAGCGCAGTCTCGTTGAGCGTGACGCCCGTCTTCTTAGTCACAAGGTCAGAGCCAGTGATCGCCGTAGTGATGATAGCCGCAGCACGCTTGCGCAGAGCGACACGCGCGGACTCTTCGACCTTCTGCGTGTAGTTAAGCGGGGTCTGCTTGCGCGCCTGCTTGGAGATGTAGGAAAGCACCGCCTCAGTTGCGGGCGTAATCTCCACGAAGCCGAACGTCGGATCGCTCGCGTTGTACGCGCTGCCCTCGGTCTGCGCCGCAGCGGTCGCGTCGGTGTCAAGATAGGCGACTTTGTACGCGCCCATGCCGCTCGCGTCCGTGATCTTTACCATGTCCACAATGGACGACACACGCGCGCCGACGGGGTCGTTAATGCCGCCGACTTCGGTCGGGGTCGCGATCTTGCCGCTGGATACCAGCACCGCGCGCGCCTCGCTGTTGTCCATCGTCATGCGACCACTCTTATAAAGCGCGTTCGCGCGTTCCTCGCCGTTGTCTTCCGCCTTTCGTGTCTGCATGGTAGCGACGACGTTTAGACCGCGCGCGTCGTCGGTCATATCAGCGGCAGGTTCGTCGAGCTTCGCAAGCTGTTCCTCGGCGGCGTTGATCTCGTCGCGGATTCTTGCCAGCGTTTCGCCCAGCGCGCGCACCTCGGCAAGATCGTTAGACGCGTCAGAACGCTCCTGCAACTTCTTAAATTCCGCCTTCTTGTCGGCGATCAGCTTTTCAAGAAATTTTTTCATGTTGGTTTTTCCTCCTTTTAGATCAAAATGTTTCTATTTTTTGCCTTCGCAAGCTCCAGCGCGTCCGCGCCTTTGTCGCTGTCCAGCGTGCCGCGCCACGTCTCCACGAGTTCGCGGCTTCTTGCGAAAATCGAAGTATCGTCATATGCAGGCATATCTACGACGGAAACGTCCCAAATACGCCCGAATTTTGAAATTGTTCTATGCGGCGTTTCGTCGCCGTTCTGCGTGTAGCTGTCGCCGTTTTTAGCGATCGTGAACGCGAAGCTCATTTTGTCGATCAGCCCCGCCTTAATTCGCTTATACATATCCACGCCGTCCGTCGTGTCGAGCAGTTCTGCGTGAATGCGCAAGCCTTTTTCGTCGGGCGTAAGCACAAGCGACTTATTCCGCGTGCGCGCCAGAATCGGAACTGTGTCCGAGTGGTTATATTTTAGAGGCACGTCTTTCAAGTCCGCGCCTTCAAACGCGCCCTTTTCGATACGCTCATAAAAGCCCCAGTCTTCGCCGCCGATCAGCGTTTCAGAATCGTAAACGGCAGCATACCCTTCGATTATAAGTTTGCCTTCGTCCTCGCGCCGTTCGATCTGAAAGTCCGAGATGTTGGCAATGCGGATTTCTTTTTCATTATTCGTCATTCGTCGCACCTCCGTTTTGCGTCGTGCTGTCAAGTTCATTATAACCGCGCGGGCGTATCGTGTCGCCGCCCTCAATCGGCGGGAAGCCGCCCATTGCTCGAATCTGGTTTACTGTCAATGCGCCAGCAGGAACGGCCACTTGCATATAAGCAATCTTATTCTCCATCGACATAAAGGTAATATCGTTCGGATACAAGATGATTTCATTCCCGAACGCCGCTTCGCGCTTCGAGAAGATAACCATGCTCATAGCCTGCCCGAGCGCTTTAATGTCCGCTTCAAGCGCGTGCTCGTAGTAAGCCTCTTTCTGCGCCTTCGTGTAATCGCCGTCAAGGATTGCAAGCGACGTTCCGTTTGCCCGCGTGATCGTCTGGTAGAAGAATTTCAGCGTTTCCGAATCCACGAGCTTAATATCACGCGATAAGTGCGTATAGTTCATTTTTCGGTCGCTGAAAAGTAGTCCGCTTTCGTTGGCCTCAAGCCGTCGCACGAAGTCCGCTTGCGCCGCGTCCATTTTTTCATCGCTCATGTACGAGTTATATTCAACGATTCCGTTGATCTTGCACGAGCAGTCTACCGCGCGTGCAATGCCTTCGCAAAGCTGGTCATACGCTTGCAGCGTTTTCAGAAGTTCCGCGTCGCCGCCGTATCCGTTTCCGCCGAAGTAGTCGTTCACGCCGAAATCTTTTCTCCAGTGAATGATCTCGTCGCGCGGCAAAGTCGTTTCGTAGCCGTTCGAAAACTTCAAGTTGACGAAGTAGCGCCCCGAATCGTCTACCATATACGACGCTTCGGACGGCTTGAGCGGATAAAGCCCCGTGTAATACTTTTCGCCGCTGTTGGCAATGTAGTACGCTGGATAGATGAAAACGTTTTTCGTCAGCTCAAGCAGAACCGTGATCTTTTCCAGAAACTCCGCTTGCGTCATGTACTCGTTCGGGCGTCGTAGCACCTGCGCAATGCTTGAGTCGGTCACGACGGCTTGCGCGCCGTTCGTCGTTCGGACGTGGCGCGGGTCGAGCTTCTTAAACTCGTTCGCTTTGCAACGTATCGACTGCATGACGATGTCGTATGCGTACAAGCTGTCACTTATCGAAGAGTAGGAAGGCGTCCGCCCTGTCATAGTGGGCGCGTAAAACAGCTTTTTCTTTTTCTTGCTTTTGAAGAAATCAATGAGTCCCAAGTTGCACCCCCTATTTCACATACCTCATATACTCGCTTTTGAAACGTTGAAGCGTCGCGAAAAGAATTATCATTGTTACCGCGCCGTCAATGCGGCGGGCGTGCTGTTTGTTGATCTTCACGCACATAACGCGCCCGAGGCTATCAACCTCCATCGACGCGTTCCCAAAGCACCACATATCAACGGGGTTTCGCCCGTAGTTGATCTGTCGCCCTTTCAATTCCGCTTCGACCTGCTTCATTGCGCCGCTCATTACGGCTGGCATCTGCTGAATCATTTCTGTTTCGATGCCATATTCTTCCATGCGGTTCAGAAAGTCTTTCGCAAAGCGCATATCATATCCGCATTTCAGAACGCGGATGTTGTAGTCACGTTTCAGCGACGCTATCCAATCGGCTACCTCAGTTAGACTATTATCATATCCTTCTCCGATTGTCAAATACCCCTCTTTTGCCCACTCAAGATACCGCGCGCCCGCGCTCGCATCGTCCGATCGTTCCAGCTTTCCGCGTGGTATCCAATAATGCGAAAAGACGTATTTTGTCGGGTCACCCTCTCGCATGAAAAGGAGCTTGCAGTTCGTCAAGTCGGTAGTTTCGGCAAGGTCAACGGCGGCCAGCGCTATGCAGCCGCGAAAATCTTCCAACGAAAGAACCTCCTGCGGATAATCGTAGTCTTCGGCCAGAAGCCAGCTCTCCGCCGTGTTCTGCTTGATGTTGAAATCTTTGCACATGGTGAAAACTCGTTCCGCTTTGTCTGTTCGCGCTTTGTTTAGCCGATCGCGCAAATAGTCGTATTGCTTGACCACTCCGAGCGTCGGGTTCGACTTCTGCCAAGTGCTTTCATCTTGCCAGATTTCTTGTTCGCTGTCCTGCGTGTAAAGCCAAATCAAAAGCGTTTCGTCGTCTTGTTCACCTGCCAGCACGCGGCGGGCATATTCGAGTTCATGATCGAGCGCGCCGTCGTTAGTGAAGCCCTCCGTCGTGATGATTATTCGCTTCGGATTCTGCTTGATGCTTTGCGACTGGTCGATGCTGTTTATAATCGTCGCCGTGCGCATCTCGTGAACCTCGTCGATAATGGCGAAGTCGATATTTCGGCCTTCTTTGTTCCGCGTCTTGTCGGATAACTTGAAAACCTTCGTCCCCGTCCTTTTGTTCTTGATGAACGAAAGGTTTTTATGCGTGCGCTTGTTCTTCGGGTCGAAAAGCTCGCGCATGGTGTTGATGCCGTCAAAAAGAATGTTCGCTTGCGAATCGTCGTTCGAGCTGCAAACGATGTCGCTTCCCTCGTTACCGATCATGAGTTCCGTAAACGCCAGCGCGTTGCATGTTTCGCTTTTCGTATTCTTCCGCCCGATAAGCAGGATAGCCCGCTTGAAGCGGTCGCGCCCCGTCTTCGCGATTTTGAAAGAGTAAAGGCATTCAATGAACGCCTTTTGCCAGAGCATGAGACGGAGCGGCTTGCCATAAAACGGCGACTTTGTCAACCGCACGAATTTTTCCATGAAGTCCATGCGAAAATCTGCGTCGTGCGTGTCGTAGATATAGCGCGGGTTCTTTATGTCCGTAACATACATATCGAGCGCGTCGGTCAGCTCCTGCCCCGCGATGATCTCCCCGCGCTTGATCGCGTCGCGGTATTGCTCAAGGTAATTCATTCGGGCAGGCGGCGCACGGCTTTAATTACTGCGCCAGTCACGGGGAAGACGACGACTTCATAAAGCGTTTTAAAAATCGCCTGCGCCGCGATCATGACGAGCAGGGACGAAAGCGGCATAGTGCCGTAGAACGCAATAGAAATAAAAATCAGCGCGTCGAGTCCTTCGCCGATCAGCGTAGAGAAAATACAACGTGCCATGAGCAACTTTTCACCGTTGTGCGCTTTCATAACCTCCATGACTTTTGCGTTTGCAATCGAGCCGACAAGATACGCCGCGAACGATGCCAGAAGAACGCGCCAAGTGCTTCCAAGTGTCAACGCGAACGCCGCCGCGCCTTCCGTTGCAAATTCGGGCGCGGGAAGCAGAATAGCGACGGAGTAAGCAAGCACGGCCAGCGCGTTCAGCGCGAAGCCGAGAAATATAATCGCCCGCGTCTTTTTGAAGCCGTAGATTTCCGCAAGCACGTCGTTCACGATGTAGACAAGCGGGAAGATGATAACCGCCGTCGGCAGAACGACGCTGCCGATCGTGAACGTCTTCGCTGCAAGGATGTTCGAGATAAGCAGGCAGGCGATGAAAACGCCCGTCAAAATCTGGTAAAGTTGCGTCTTGTTGGTTTTTTCCATTGTGGTTTCCTCCTTTTCACATTAGATGATTTTTGTAAAACGCAAGCTGTTTTCCAATAGGCAGGTTGCCAAGCGGAGCGATTGCGTTTGTAAACTTGCGCATCAAGTATTTTCTGTAGTTGTTTCCGCACAGAAATACCGATTTCTCGCCGTAGGAAATGCCTTTTTCTTCGCATTGCTTACACACGCGATAAGCCCACGCCTTTCGCTCGTGATCGCGCATTTTGTTGAGCGTTTGCTCGTATGGTTCTATTTTTTCGTCAAGCTCCAAAAGCCCATATTTCGCGCTCAGTATGTATACCTCGCGCGGTTTTAATTGCAGCGCATACGCAAGCGACTTTTTGAATAGATCGCTCGTATACATGTCTCGCGCCGCGCATGGCTCGCTCCGTTTTTGTTTTACGCACGAAAGAAATACGATCATATTTCACCCCCTTTACAAGTGCGTTTCCGCATATCTTTGAAACTTCACCCACTCGCGGAAATTGTGAAGAGCTACCGCGCGCGAATCGCGCAAGCGCTGTCTCTCTTTTTTATCGTGTTTTTGCATCGTCTTTCCGTCGAAAATGTAAATGCTGCCGAATCTGTTGCCAGATATCCACGCCGTAGAATCCACGCTGTCGAATTTGTATTTTTTCATTCCTTCAAGGTTCGTGAAGCCCAAACCGTGAACCTTTGCACCGCGCGCGTGCGCCTCCGCTATCAGCTTCGGGAAAAACTTGTATTCGTTCGGCTTGATTTCCCTCGTTACAATCCCGCCGATTGCAACGTAATCATACGCCTCGCACATTTTGTAATACTCGTCAAGCCCGCGCGACTTGTGCCAGACGGGAATAGCGGGCTTGCCTGTTAAGTCCTCAATCCGCTTCCGCAAGTCCAGAACGCGCGCATATCCGATCAGCGGGTCTATGTCAAGCTCGAAGAAAAGCTCTATCTTGTTCCGCACTATAAATTCCGAATAGCGTCGAACGTAGTCGTTCCAGTCGACCGCGCCGCCCTTTCCAAAAAACGTGAACGCGCCGCTGTCAATCATGAACCGTTTACAATTCGGCAAGATCACTTCTTCCGTAAATTTGTTGCAGTAGAAAAATGATTGTAAGATGTTCGTCCCTTGAAAAATTGCGCCTTCGCCCCACATTTCTTCCCAAGGGAAAACCCCTGCGCAGTAGATTTTCATGCGCCACATTCACCTTTTTTGTTAGCTTTCATAGCAGTATAGAAGCGCGCGTCCGTGTCGGCTAAATACAATTTCACGCTTTGCCCCACCCCTAAAATATGCGCTTCATAGGCCGCCGCTTTCAGCGAGATACAGATTTAAACCTCGAACCACTCGCCGCAATGCGGACACTGAATCCGCTTCGGCTCTTTTTCCTTCTGCTCCGCGTCCTCGAAAAAGCTGTCGATGTCCACGTCTTCGGCGGCGGGGAAGCCGAACGCGGTCATGTCCATATCGAGCGCGGCAAGTTCCGTTTCCAGCTTTGCAAAGTCCCATCCCGCAAGCTCGCCCGTTTTGTTATCGGCGAGTCGGAACGCTTTGATCTGCTCAGGCGTTAAGTCGTCCGCCACGATGCAAGGCACTTTGTCAAGCCCAAGCGCACGCGCGGCGCGAAGCCGAGTGTGTCCCGCGATGATTTCGTTATTCCCGTCGATCACTATAGGCACTTTGAAGCCGAACTCGCGGATGCTCGCCGCGACAGCATCGACCGCGCCGTCATTGTTTCTCGGGTTATTTTCGTATTCTTTCAGCTCGTCAGTTTTCTTTTCGATGATCTGCATGTTATCCCTCTTTTCTGTTTTCGCTAAGCCATTCGTCGAACGCGTCCGCCTCTTCGACGCTATACCGTCCGAGCGTCATTTGCAAAACCTTGATCGCGTTCAAATATGCCTGCATGGTTTCTTTGTATTGCTTGCCCGCCGCCGTGATCTCCTGCCGCGCGGGGTTCTTCGGATGAATCCGCAGTTGCGGCAGGCGTTGAAGCTCGTCGAGACGTTGTTCCATGTAGACCACCTGCGGCAAAAGCGGCGCTACGAGTGCCGCCTTGTCCTCGTCCACGTTCTGAAAAATCTCTTGTAACCGCGAAAGCCTATCCATCGTGCCGCACCTTCTTTCATGTTTTTTCTTTTTGGTCTATGTGTCGGGATTTTGGTTTAAACTTTTGGAAAAATCTCGTTTTTTCGGTTTGTGTGCGAAATGTGGGCGGCCACAGTTTGAAACGACTTTCCATTTTCACCGTCGAGGGGGGATATTTCACGGCTGGAACTCGTCGAACCAACGTTCAATATATCCGTGCCAATCGTCCGCAACGTGAATACGCTTCTCGTCACTTGCAAGTCGCATAAGACACGTTTCTTTGTCCACGTCGATAAATATATCTTCTGCGCCTAACGCCTCAATCCTGCGCGTTCTGTCGCCCTTCCTCGCGCCGCCTTCGATAATCCACGCACGCTCCCACTTCCCCGCACGCGTCTTCACGCAGTCGAGCAAAGCGTCCCGCATTGAGAATACCGCTGACTTGAGCGCGTCTGGTTTTTCGTACAGCTCGCCGCCCGTCGCCGCCTGCCATATCAAATCTATATCGACGACAAGATCGCTATTGCCCTTGTTCTCCCGCACGAACGTACTTTTCCCGCTGCACGGCGCGCCCCAGACGTAATAGACCTTCTTCTGCGTCATAAAGCCGTACCGCGCGTGAATGTCGTTATGCGACTTATGAGAAACGAGCATGATATTTTCGGGGTTCAGCGATACCGACGCGTCGTTGACGTTCTGCATGGTCAGCGGCTTTTTATGGTGCGCTACGATGTCCCACGCCTTTAAAAGCGGTTCGCCGCTATGCTCGTCATAAAGCACACCGTCCGTCGGGTTCGTCCTCTCTAAAATAAGAGCAGCGCGGAACGTGCGCCACTCTTGCGAAGTATAGAATTGCGGCAGGCTTGTGAACGTCCTCACTCGTCTTTGCCCGCCGTCGAAGCGTCAATGAAGCCCTCGGCGATGATGTAAGCGATAAGACCGCCGCCCGCCATAATAAGCCCCGTCACGGTCTCCGCCGTTTCCGCATTGCCGCCGAACGCAACGATCAGCCCAGAAACGAAGGCCGCAGCCGCCGCCCAAAGTTTACGAGAAGAAAGTTTACGCTTCCAGTCGATTTTGTCCATTTACTTTTCCTCCTTGATGATCACATCGAACCCCGCTGCTTTTAGACGCGCGACGAGCTTCTCCGCGTTCTCCTTGATTTTGAATGCGCCGCACTGCACACGGTAAAGCGTGTCACTCTGCGTCTCTTCGGGTTTCGGTTCTTCGATGAACGCTTTTCCGTCCGCTTCGCAGATGCCGCGCGCAATAGCTTCGCCGATCGCCGCGACGTTCTCGATGATCCATTTCGCAAGGTTCGCATTATCGTGGTATTCGCATTCAACCAATACCGCCGCGCACTTCGTCATTTTGATTTCGTAGAGATGGTTTCCAGACTTTAAGCCACGATCAGCGCCGATGCTGATAGCGGCCACGCGATTATAAATCGCCTGCGCGTATTTTTTTCCAGCCGCCGAAGTCGTCCAGTAATACGCCTCCGTTCCCTGCCCGCCGCCTGCGTTGGTATGAATGGCAAGATGAAGGTCAGCGCCCCAAGCGTTCGACTCTTTGACGTTCGCCGCAATCGTGTTGCCACGCGCCGCGCGCTTCACTTCGTAGCCGTTTCGGAGAAGGTGCGGAACGAGCGCGTCCGCGATTCTGTTGCACTGGACTTCCTCGTTCGTGCCGCCGTAGGAGTACGGGTTGCTCGTCTGGTTGCTGGGAGATACATAGATTTTCATGTGGTTTGCTCCTTTCAAAGTCCGAGATAGTTAGAGATAGTTAGAGTTTAATCTGTGATAAGCGGCAGCGCGTCCACTTGATGAAGCAGCGCGTCCGCGTCGCCGTTGCCGCCAAGTCCGTTATGATAGACTTCATGCCAATGATGGATAGAGCGTCGTTCGTCGAGCGTTATCTTGCCCGCCGCGATATACTCCTTGCACCGCTCTTGAATGATATAAAGCATGAGATACCGCAGCGCTTTTTTTGTCACGTCGTTTTCATCGGTTTCTTCGTCGCGCCGTTTCATGCGATAAAGCGTCAATGAGAAAATGCCCGTCGCAATCGCCGCGCCCGCACTGCCACACAAGATAGAAATTAAAGCATCCATGTCACCGCTCCGTCATACTGTCTTTTTCCATTCGCCGCCCACGCCGATATATGCCTCTGCCTTCTTCCATTCGCCATTTACGCCGATATACGGAACAGATTTTTTCCATTCGCCGACCGCGCCGACGTAAACATGCCCGCTTTCCGTTTCCAAGCGCGGAATCGTGACGGTATCGCTAAAGGAAATAGGTGAACGCCCGCTGTTTGATTGAAACTGCACTGCGACCGTAATTGGCGTGTTCGGATCATAGTCTCCGATTTCCCATTCAAGCCAACTCCATAAATTATTCGTCCATTGACTTGGGCTATTGTTCTTGATCGTTACGCCTTTCAAATTCGCATCGCTGATAACCCACGCATATCCCAAGATGTTATATCCAAAACTGCTTCCGCCAGATACCGCGCCTACAATGAAAGAAACGCCGATCCTTGCCGCGTTTGTAACGTCGTCGCGATATGTTACGATGTCGGAACTTACCGCTATCGGCGGCGCGCTTCCCCACGTTGCAGGCGCGCCCGCTACTGTCTTATATCCTACTTGTTTCCACGCCATTTATTCCACGCTCCCCGTCACTTATAGAGGAAAAAAAGCGCGCCGTCTGTTACCGTATCTGGCAACGCCGTCCCCGACATGATTTTAGCGGCTGGAAACGCTCCGATACTCGACGGCGTGATTTCGTCCGCCGCGCCCGTTGCGTGCTGGCTTGCGTGTTGTGCAGGTGCAGCACCGATTCCGTTGGGCGTGATCGCATCCGTTCCTCCTATCTCGTGCGTGCTTGCGTGCGAAGGAATGCCGTCAAGTGAAGAGTCGTCAGTGCAAAGATAAAGAATGCCATTCGCGCCGATTCGAACAACGCTTTTCCCGATCGTCGGAGCGGGCGAAAGCGCGTTGAACTCCGCCTCCGTCCCCGTCCAAATCTGCACCGCGCCGCCCGCGCGCAGTTCTTTCAGCTTTGAAATGACAGCGTCGTTCGGGTCGCCGATCGAGCCTTCCGTGACTGCCTGCTGAATCGCCGTCAAAATTTGCTCCGCCGTCATGCTTTCAAAGCGGCAGTCGTCGTCATTTATGACGTAATATTTTCTTTCGCTCATTTTTTACTCCTCCTTGTATTTCCAATGATAACCGCCCGCCGTTTTTCTTAGCCCTTTGCAGCATTCCAAAACATGTTTTGCTCCCGTTTGAATCTGCGCTTGATACGGGTTATCGTATTCCGCTAATACTTCTCCGTTTTTGCTGTACTTCAAAACGGGATTGTATTGCGCTTTTGAAATTTTATCTCGTGCTTCCGCAGAATGGCGATGCCCATAAAAGGCATTATTGCTTCCGCTCTGATTTTTGAATACATTTCCGCGCCCTTCTGCGTGAATCCTTTTTTGCGCGTTTGACTGATTCTTGCGTTGCGTTTCGCTGAGCCGCCAAGTATATCCAGTGTTGCACCCCCCTCCGCTTGACTTGTTATAGCCGTATAGCGGGTTCGCGCTGTCATGCGATTTTATGAGCAGAATTTCATGTCGCTCTGCTTCCTCCTTTGCGAGACCGTCAAGAAGTATTTCGTGCCGAATGTTTTTCCATCCGTATTTTTTTATTGCGTTCCAAAAATGCGGATTGTTTCTATATCCGTTCCCGTTGTTCCATCGCCTAAGCGGGTTTCTTCCCGTTATGCCGATATAGATTTTCCCGTTCGGCGCTGTGTGCTTGTATACGCAATACATTTAATCCTCCAGCTTTAAATCGAAGTTGTTCGCTTCTGCAATCTGCCGTCGAAGTTCAAGTTCCTGCCGTCTCAATTCGACGTGTGCAGGGTCATTGCTCCAATTTTCGCGGTCGAGATTTTTTAAAAGCAAGTTGATTGCCGCAATGTCGGGATCGACATCTTTCGTCGTGATCTCCGTGTATTGCGTCCTATGTCCCGTCTCCATATCCTGCCGAATATACTGCTTTTTTGTTTCGAGCGTATGTTTTCGCGCGACGCTTGCCAGCTCCCCGCGCAAGTCAAGCACGAACTCAAGCGTTCCCTTTTTTACGGCGTCAGCAAATTCGGGATGCTTTTTGGCATACTCAAAATACGTCGCTTTTGAAATGTCAAGCATTTCGCATATTTTATCGACCGTCGCGCCGACCTTCCGCCACTCGCGGATTTTATCAAGATACGGCCTAACGTTTGACTCGTATTTCCCGCGTGCGCCTCGCGCCATTATCGCCCCTCCTTTCTTTTTCCATATCATACCGCGCCGCGCTTGTCAATGTGTCATGCCGACGCAATAACGCGGCGTTTGACTCTATTATAGCAAAAGATTGTTTCATTTCGACACAAAAAAGGCGGGAAAGCCCCGCCCGTTTTTATTCGTCCGTATCATAGAAAATGCCGATGTTTATGTATCCGCGCGCACTCCACCACTTTCGCACATACTCAGTTGTTACTTGAGCATCGTCATTCCAGAAGCCGAGCCGCGTCATTTCGTCTTTCAGCATTTTTTGAAGGTTATCATTGTCGGGACGCGTGATCTTAAGTTTACCCTGCTTCTTCTTGTCTTTCGTCTCGAAGTGCCAGAATACTTGAAGCCTTATAGCCCCTTCCATCGGTTTAACGGGCTTGTACGGCAAAAGCGCCGCGCGCAGTTCGTTCCGTGCCTCTTTCAGCTTTGCTGAGTCGAAGAAGATCAGCCGCCCGTCTGGTCTCTTTCCTCCGTATCTGTGCGTTTGCGCCGTCGTTCGCGGCGGGTCAATGTTCAGTTCAAATATCATTTCTTTCACCTCTCAAAATTTAATGGCGACGATCGTTCGCGCCTCCCTCCTTTCGCGGCTGTTTCGCATACGCCTTGCGCGGTCATTTAACCTGTGAATTGAAGCAATACAATATGTTGTAAAAAAAGGAGCTACCTCTCTTTCTCAAAATGATTATTTTTGCGCAAGTTCACACGTTGCCAATCGAGCGCCCGCCGCCGAATATCGCTTATTCGTATTTTACCTCAAAACGCCAGTCTGGGAATTTGTATACCGCGTCGATCATGCGATATAACCCAGCGCGGATGTAGGCCGTTTCTGCCGCATGCATTACATACATGCTCCGCGCAGCGTCGTGAATCAGCTGCACTGCTTCCTCGCCGCGCAAGCCGTCGATCTCTTGAAGCCCTCGCTTGCCGAAGCCGACGAACAGAAACACGCTATCCGTCTGCCGCACGCGCATTTCCGCATACGGGATGCCGTAGCCGTCAACGTACCGAATGAGAATCAGTGCCGTTTTCTCTTCCATCGCTTTGCCCTCCTTTCCGTCAGCTCTTCCAGCCGATCAGCCGCAAGCCGCATAATGTAGTCGTCGCACATATCATGCAGGTCTGTCCCGCGCTTTTCATATGGCACGGGGCAATCTTCGCACGGGCAACTGTCGTCTCTTTCCCACGGCGCGCAGCACTGCCGAAGCGCTTTTATAAGATCAGCGTCAGTCATTTTCTTCCCCTCTCAAATCTGCGCCGCAGTACGGGCAAAAATTCCAGTGCTTGCCGTCGAGCCAGTTATCGTCTATGTAGCAGTCGCGGCATGCGCTGCAACGCAGAAAGCCGTCCCTGTTTGTTTTCTCCCACATCCCGTGCTTTACGGGAACAACGTCGGCGGCTTGCATTCTGCGCACACTCATAACACACTCTTCTACTGCGCTCGCCCATCTAATTTTATGTAGCAGCGCTTCTCTTTCGATATAGTCGCTCATGCTTCGTCCTCCGTTTTGTCCATCTTCGCTCCGCACACGGAGCAGAAGTTCCAGACGTTTTTCTTGTATTCTTCTTCTGTCAAAGCCGCGCCGCATCCAGTGCAACGCACGGCGGGCTTCCCATTGAGAAATGTATATCTGCCAGAATCGTCCCATCGTTCATGCCGAACACGCACAACGTCGTCGCACGGAACGTCTTCGATATATGCCATAACCGCTTTAAGCGCCGCAAAAGTCAGCCCGTCAAACGCGCTCTGTGCGCAGTTTTCATAATGCCGCAGTATGTCGGATCGCCTGATATAGTCACTCATTTTATTCTTCTCCACCTGCGCCGTTCAAAATGTCCCGAAGCCGCGCGGCGTTCTGCGCCGCCTTTTCCGCTCGCTTCGACGTGCCTTTAAATTCGATCGAAACTGTTGCGCCGCGCACGCGGTCAAATATGCGCTTCTTGTTTATATCGTCTGCCGAGTCCATGTCGGCGGGCGAAATGTTCGTCGTAACTACAATTGGTTTCCCCGTCTTGATCCTCTCGTCAATGAACTCAAATGCCTTCTCGCTCATGAATGCCGTGTCTCGCTCCGTCCCTATATCGTCCAAGATCAGCAACCCGCACCCGCGGACGCGGTTCATCATATGCGCCTTTCCGAATTTATCGTCGAAAACCGAATCGGCAAGCGACGGAATCGTCGTAATGAATACCGAAACGCCTTTGTCGATCAGCGCGTTTGCAAGGCAGTACGCCGAGTGCGTTTTTCCCGTTCCAACGCCGCCCCAAAGCAGAAGCCCCGCGCCGCCTGATCGCACAACGTCTTCCCATTTATCGGCATAACGCCGAATCGTGCGAAGGTTCACGCTTTCCTGCGACGTTTCAAAGCGGCAAAGTTTTGCGTTCGGGTTTGCAAACGTCCGATCGCGTGCGATCTCCACGTCATTGCGCCGCGCTTGCTCTTGATACTGCGCCGCGCGAAGCCGCGCGCATTCGCATTGTCTGGGCGTGATAACGCGCCGCATTTCCCCTCCGAACTCAACATCGAATGACTGATATTTCGGTTCGCCGCACACGTCGCACACGATCTTCAATTTTTCTTCGTCGCCACTCAAGCGAGAAATGATGCTTTCGCAGCCTTCTTTTACGCTTTTCATTTTTTCGTCCTCCTTAAAAATTCAAGCTATCAACGTCAAGGGCAAGCGGGTCTTTGTTTGGCTGATTGTACCCCATTTCCGAGATTTTTCGCCCGTAGATAGTGCCATGTTTCGGTTGTTGCCCGTACTGCTGGCGGGTCTGCCGCTGTTCGCGTTCTTTCAGCGCGTCGATAACCCACTTTCGAATAGCAAGATAATGGCTTTTCGCCTTGTACCCTTTCATTTCGATGTATTCGTCAAGGTAGCGAATGGCGTCGTCCGTCTTTTCTTTGCCGTATTCGGTTACGAGCTTTTCGACTTCTTCGTCTGTCAGCATGACGTGCTGATATTCACCACGTTTATGCTTTTTCGGTTTTGGAGCGGGCGAGGTCGGGTTCGCAGAATCCGCCATATCCTCGCATATCCTATCCTCGCCTATCCTATCCTTACCTAACCTATCCTTACCTATCCTTACCTGCGCGTCCAAGTTGGATACAGTATGTATACATGATGTATCCGCGAGTTCGTACGTTTTGTTCACGCTCGTTTCAAGCCTTGATTTTTCATCAAGATAAACTGTCTCGCGGTATCTGTCTTTTTGAATGTAGTTATGGATTTTCCAGTGTTTTATAACAACGATGCCGCTTTCAAACGGGATAATGAAGCTCTTTGCAATGAGAAGCTTTAAGTCGTCGTCGCCGCAGCCGATCATTCGTTGAATCTTCTTCGGGTTGTTAATGAAGCCGTCGTCGTCGGCGCGCATCGAAAGATGAAAATATAGCGCCTGCGTCGATAACGGCATATCTAAAAAGTTGTCGCTGTCTATGATTGTCTTTGCAAACATGCGGCGTTCTGCCATGTTTTTTCCTCCTTCTACGAAAAAATCCCGCTTCCACGATGTGGTAGCACCGTGGAAACAGGATAGGGAGCTGAGCCGAAGCTATGAAGTTTGTGCCGATCGCGTCTACCACCGCTTCGGCTCTATTTAATTATACGCCGTTTTGCCAGATTTTACAAGTGCTTTTGTGTCGTTTTGACACGAATTTCACGCAAAAGCCTGAGCATTTCTTCGCCGTCGATCGTCAGCGGTTTTTTATTCGGGGCGATGATCCGGTAACCCGTAAAACGCACCCGGCTGCTGTCGATCACAATTTTTTCCGTTCCCAACCCGAAAGTCGTACCGATCATAGGCACCTGCACCTGTGTTCCGGCGAAGTGAAGCGCCCCGTCGATCTTGGGTTTTGCGGAAGTTCCGGCCAGGGTCAGTTTGCCTTGCAGCGCACCGGAAAGACGCACGGCGTCTGGCGGCAGGAACGCATTGGCCGGAGCGAGCGGCAGGCCGGGAATCGACACGGTCAGTCCGAGCGGATTCTCCGTATCCCCGCCGCGGTACACGCCGTCCACGCTCAGCGCTTCGGCGCCGTCCA
>OMNU01000223.1_pt1 | contig 25953 bp, 23 predicted proteins | sample 1673511 | NCBI WGS metagenome assembly OMNU01 (sample SAMEA103958113, study PRJEB25191) | human gut metagenome | reverse complement strand
GCTTCGGATAATTCTTTGCAATGTTATCCTCCAGCCGGTAGATCTGACTGGTATGGTTTGCTTTCATCAGTTTCAGCCTGGATACCTGAATATCTAAGTCCATCTTTTCCTTGATATAAGGATTTCCGGTAGCAAGTGCTTTGACCTCGGCATAAGTAAGTGCTGCTTCATCCACATCCTCACAGCTTCGCACCGGTGATTTGCTGGTCATGATCTGACTGATAAACTTCTGCTTATTCTCCAGTGTCTGATAGAGGTAAGCGTCAAAAGTTCCTTCCGTCACATACTGATAAACCTGCACTTCTTTGTTTCGGTTTCCCTGACGGATGATACGACCATTTCGCTGGGTCATGTCCGCAGGCCGCCAGCCCACATCCAGATGATGCACGGCCACCAGCCTGTCCTGCACGTTCGTGCCTGCACCCATCTTCTGTGTCGAACCTAACAATACCCGTACCTGTCCAGTACGCACTTTGGCAAACAAATCTTTCTTTTTTGCCTCAGTATCGGCATCATGAATAAATGCGATTTCTTCTTCCGGCACACCGGACTGAATTAGTTTGGCGCGGATATCCTCATAGACATTGAAGGTTCCATCGTTCTTCGGCGTGCTGAGGTCGCAGAACAGCAACTGGGTCAGCTTATCCGACTGTCCTTCCTCATAAATCCGAAGCACATTCCGCACACAGGCGTTGAGCTTGCTATTTGGGTCATCCGGCAGGAGCGGATTCATCAATCGCTGATCCAATCCCAGTTTTCTGCCGTCCGATGTGATTTTCAGCATGTTATCGACCGACGGGTCTACCACACCGGAATGCACAGCCGCCGCCCGTTCCGAAAGCTCCGCCACCATCGCCTGCTGATGCTCCGAAGGCTGCACCACCACGGTTTCAAACTTTGCCTCCGGCACCGGCAGATGCAGCTGATCGGAAGTCTTGATATCCGCCACTTCCTTGAACATGTTCATCAGCTCCGGCAGGTTGAAGAATTTTGCAAATCTCGTTCTTGCCCGGTATCCGGTTCCCTCGGGAAAGAGTTTGTCAAGAGATTTTCTGTAACTTTTCTAAATTCAACAGACTGTTCGTAAAGAAATCACCTGCAACCTCGTGTCTGCACATATCCTCAAAGACCTTTTCAATCGGCTTCTTGGCTGTTTCCGACTGCTTTACGCTCACAATATAGGTGGTGTTCCCAATTCTCGCAGGAAAACTGCTTGCTTTTGCTGTGTTTCTGTTATCTGCCATTCAATACCTCCATAAATGAAAAATGCCCGACAAGGAAAGGCTGACAACGAAGTCCTGACAACGGACATTCAAAAACCTTTTATCTTGCCGGGCGGCTCTTATTACTTACTTTTTTCTTTTTCTTTGAAATCTTGGTTGTCATGGTTGTCAGAGAGAGAAAAGGCGGCTCTTGACGAGGCTTTTCCGCTTTTTGTCCGACAACGGGATTGACAACCGGCTCGACAACAAGCCGACAACCGGCTATGAATTTCTATCGCCATTCCTCCGGCAACTCCAACTGTTCAAGTTCAGCTTCGGACAGAGGGATAAATTTTCCGTCTCCGTTGTCAGCTTCTTCGTTGTCGGGCAAATCACGTTCCCAGCCTTTCTGACGAAGATACGGCTTCAGGAAGTGTCTCGGATTGCTGAACGCTCGCCAGCCTTTCACAACATTGTTCATAATGTCGTTTATCTCTCGCAGCTCCCATTGCTTCGGCTCGTCATACTCATGCCCCAACGCTTCTCGGTAAAGCTGTTTGGAGCAGACCGCATTGCCTGTGTAGCTGTCCAGATAGTCAAGTATCTGTCCGGCTTTGGTGTCCTCCGGCATAAACTCCCTTTGATGGGCTTTCAGATACTCATTCATTGTCGGGCTAAACCGCAGCTTGAAATCTCCGCTTCGGTAGATCGCCATTGCTTCTGCCCACATCTGATTGATATAGGCTCTGGATTCTTCCTCGTTATCAAGAATGTGTACCTCGGCTCTGTCGGGATAGACCATGACCGGCACGAAACGGCGGTTGCCTGTGCGGTCAAGCGGTAGGAAGTCCAGAGTGTTGGAACTGCCACCAAACACACATTGTCGCCTGCGGTCTGCCGGATGGGTTTCATAGGGTATCTTGTAAGTCTCTTTCTGTCGGCTCAAAAAGGACTTGATTTCCTCAATGCTTTTTGCGTTGGCGGTAGCTATCATTTCCGACATCTCGATTATCCAATGCCCCTGCATTTTGCGGTACACATTTTCATCGTCCAGCTTTTTAAGGTCATCGGTAAACCAATCATCATTGATGGCAAGCAGACGGAAAAAAGATGACTTTCCGGCTCCCTGTCCACCCACCAAGCAGAGCATAACTTCAAACTTGCACCCAGGCTTAAAGGCTCGGCTGATTGCACCAAGCAGAAACAGCTTCAAGGCTTCGTAGGTGTAATCATCGGCATCAGACCCAAGAAAGCGGTGCAGACAAAAGCGTATACGTTCCTGTCCGTCCCACTCCAAGCCGTTCAGAAAATCGCAAATGGGGTGATAGCGGTTTTCGTTGGCTATGACCGCTACGGCATCCTCGATTTTCTTCTCCACCGTCAGACCGTAGTTTTCTTCCAGATAGAGAAGCAGATACTTAATATCCACATCGGTCAAGGTAGTGCTTTCACGATACCATCCAAGCGGCTTTACAATGTCAATGCGTTCCGTCAAAAGATTTTTACGGATAGCACCTTTCAGCAGAGGGTCATTCTGAAATACCATCTTGTAATTCATAGCGGTATTGGCAGGTTTACCTTGCTGTGTCAGTTCTAAGCGGTCTCGGATTTCCTCGATAATGTTGTCGGTCTGCAAATCGTTGTTCAAGTTTCATCACCTCATTTCTTTGCTCGGCTACAACTGCCTTTCTATCTTCAAGTGTTCCGTCAATCAAGAGGTCAAGGAGATATTCGATATAGTCCCGTCTCTGCAAGGCTTCGGTAAAAAGCGGATGCCATTCGTCCTCCGGCTGCTTTGGTGCGTATTCACTTTCCCATTCTCGGAGAAGATGGAAGTAATCCGTTAAGACCTTGTAGCATTGATTTTCTTCTCCTTGATATTTCTGTTCGGGTGTTGGCTCTCGTATCTTGGCTCTGACAGATGGTTTCTGTCTGCTGTCATAGCTGATACCAAAATCATCAGCCAACCTCATAGCGGCTTCTTTGCAAGGAAGTCCGTACAAGCGTGAAACAAAATCAACTGCATCGCCATCTGCCTGACAAGCGAAGCAATGAAAACGCATATCCACTTTCATGCTTGGATTTTTGTCATTGTGAAAAGGGCAGACAGCCATGCCATTTCGATTGACACGGATGCCGTACATCTCTGCCGCCTGTCGGGTGGTCACATTACCTTTTACTGCTTCAAATACATTCATTGCATCATCCTTTCGGGAAACAAAAAAGGCACTCGACATTTTCGCAAAGAAAACGGCAAGTGCCTGTTAGAGTTCCATATTCTGTTTTTTCTGTTTGTGCTGCGGAGATTTCTGCTCCGGCTGTTTCTTCTGCTCTTGCAGATACTTCATCTTTTCTGTGACGGAGTGCTTCGGCTCCGGCTTCTTTTCAACCTCGCCCTGTTCCGGCTCAATCACTTTGCTTATCCAGTAGCGGACATCTTTCAACGGCTGAAGCTCGGCTTTGACTTCGGACAGCTTCGTATTGTTTTCTTCAACGGACTTTGCCAGAGTGTCAAATTCTGATTGCAACGCAGTCAGATCTACACGAAGGTCAAGTCCTTGCTTTTTAAGAAAACGGAACGATTTGTCAAAAGCAGAAAGAGCATCCTTGTGGGTTTCGGCATAAACTGCCTGTGCTGTTTTCCATCCGATTTTCACATACTTGTCTTTGACAGGCTTGTGTTCCATGCAGACGGAGACAGCTTTCTGAATCTGCGTAATGGTTTTCATTCGGTTCTCGGCTGTCTTGGTCGCACTTCGGATTGTAGCAGCTCTGCTATTTACTTCTTGCAGGGCTTCATCCAAATCTTTCAGCGTGTAAAGATTGTGGTCTCTCAAATATGCGACAGCTTTGGAAACTGCCTGCACATCAGCAAGACTGCCTTTGTTTTGTCCGTAGCGAGACCAGTCACGGCGTTCCTCTTTTCTGACATTGAGATATTCATTGAGCAATCCGGCAAGTGTCGGGGATGCGTTATGCTCACGCATTTCGGCAAGAGCTTCTTTCGTGGCTTCGCTCACATCAGCAATCCATTCAAGCAGAGACTTGATGGTTTTGCGGATAGCTGCCATCAGACTGTTGGCAGATTTAATGTCACGGTTGAGATTGCCGATATTGGTTTCTATGCCTTTGCGTTCCATAGCGGAGACAGCAGCTCCCATGTGAACGGTCGGGATAACATCAATTCCTTGTCTGGCATAAGAACGCATATCCACTCGTTCGGGACTTCCGGCAAGCTCCAGATATTTATTCTGGATAACTTCCCATCCGTGTCTCCATTCCTCTGCGTGATACTGTTCGTTCCAATCGACTGTGTTTTCCTTATGACTTTTCCATCTGCCGGATGGAAGTTTGATACGCTCGCCGTTCTCGTCAAGGTCATAAACCTTGCGGCTCTTTGGCATCCACTTTCCATTTTCATCAATGGCTCGCATAGTCAGCATGATGTGACAATGAGGATTGTGTCCCGGTGGGGCGGGGTCATGGATTGCAATATCGCAACACATCCCTTTGGAGACGAAGTGTTCCTCGCAGTATTCCTTTAACATCTGCGGACACATTTCAAGGGGAACTTCTCTCGGCAGGGCAATCACAAATCGCCTTGCAAGCTGAGAGTTCCATTGCTTCTCCACTTCCTCGGCAGAGTTCCAGAGCGTTGCTCGGTCTGCATATTCGGGTGGAGCATTTGCCGGAAGCATGATTTCCGTGTAAACCACTTCCTTTTGCTTTCTGCGGTGGTCTTTGTTCTTCTGGTCATACTCGGAAAACAATTTCTCTCCGGCTTGATAGGCAGCTCCGGCAACAGCAGAACTGCCTTTGCTTCTCTGAACAATTCGTATGTTCAGATGAGGTACTGGCATTTTGTTTGAACCTCCTTTCTCGGTGCAATAAAAAATGACCGATACTTTTCAGCACGGTCGGGATGAAAATATAAACTTGCTGTCGGTGGATGATTGCTTGCAATCGTTCATCGGCGGCAAGTCCACAAAGGGGTAGCTGTCGCAAGACAGCGCAGGGGAAGTGTAGCTTCCTCTGGATGATTGGAGCAGAGAGGACTTCTGCAAAAATCATCGGCTTCCGGCAGGAGCTTTCGGCAGAACGCAATCACCATCTTTAGGTGGTGTATAATTGCGCCCTCTAACGAGGGGTTAAACCTCGCCGTCCTCCGTTGTCGCTTCTTTCTTTCGTTCCTTAATCATCAAGTACAGTTTCTTTTGAACAACTGGGTCATGGAAGATGAAAGTCAAAAGCTCCATCACATCATCGTCCGTCAGCAAGGTCGGCTCTTGCAGAAACTTCTCCAACATTCCGGCACGAGTGCAAAGTCTGTGGGTTCTTTCGCTTCGGGTCAACTGTTTCAGTTTGTGTTCCAACTGCTTTTCCTTGTGCTTGGCTGCGGTCAGTTTCTTCTCCAATCTGTGTTGCTTCTGTTTCAGTTTTTCCAATTCTTCATTGGGCATCGGGTCAACCTCCTTTCAAAAATGAGCAAAACAAAAGCGACCAACTTCTTACGGTTGATCGCCTTTGGCTTGGTCATATATTTAATTTTTGTTGTCTGCGTGAAACTGAAATTTTCCTTTACTTTGATGTAATTTTCACATTCATCAAAATATAAAACAAGGCAACAACTGCAACAACCAATTCAGAAATTGGCAATGCCAACCATACGCCGGTGATCCCCATAGCCATCGGAAGGGCAAAAATCAACAAGGTGCTGATTACAACACTTCTAAGCAGAGCAATAAGCATGGACATCTTATCCTGCATAATGGATTGCAAATAATATGTTGTCAATACGGTGACACCAAGGGACGGGAAGTACAGAAAATACAAACGAATAATTGTCGGTGCTGCTGTGAGCATTTCTGGAGTTACATCAACAAACAGTCGAACGATTTGTGTTGGGAACAGTTCGCCAATAGCTGTAAAAATCACGCCAAGTATAAGCACTGTTGTCAGTGACATCTTCCAAAACTGTTTTACACGGATAGTTTCTTTAGCACCATAATTTACGGACACAAGAGGTTGTATTGCCTGTCCTACACCGCTAAATAACGCTTGGAACAAAGATGCGACAGTGGCAGCAACACCATAAACAGCCAAATCGGCAGTTCCACCGAATTTCATGATTTGATTGTTCATCATAACAGAAATGATGACTACACCCAAATCCAGAACACTGGCACCAAAACCGATTTCAAGGATTTTTCGCACACCTTTACCCATATTGAAAGGTTTCACCAGTTTCAACCCACATTTTTTATTAAAAAAGTGGCTACACATGATAAGACCCTGCACTGTCGTACCAGTTACTGATGCGATGGCTGCGCCCTCCATTCCCATTCCGAGGGGGAAGCAAAGAAACCAGTCACCAAAGATGTTGATACAGCCGCCGATAATAACGGCAGCCATAGCAAGTGTCGGTGCGCCGTCGTTGCGAATGAAAGAGCCGAGGAAAGTAGGTGCAACAAACACCGGGAATGTCCAGATCAGCCATTTCGCATACTCCATGAGCTTGGGCATGATGGTCTCATCCGCACCGAAGAAAGTGAAAATCTGCTTGTGAAACAGGGCAAGACCGGCCCACGCAATCACTGTCAGCAGTCCCATGATTAGCAGGGATGCCGTAAAGTAAGCATTGCCTTTTTCCTCCTTGCCTTCGCCCTTTGCATTGCTCATAAGTACCGAGCCACCGATTCCGCAGAGAATGGCAAAGAAAATAATAATGCCATAAAGAGGGGTAATAACAGCCATAGCAGCGGCACCCAATTCTCCCTCCGATTGACCAACGGCAATGGCATCTACAAAGCTGTATACGGACATAACCAATGCACTTGTCATGGACGCCACTAAGAATTTTGAATAAAGTTGTTTAGGGTTGTCAGTTAAGAAATTCATTTTTTCCTCCTAAAAATAAAAGCGCCGGATAAGTTGTACCGCACAAAGCAGTTGTCTTATCTGGCATCGCCCCATACGCTGCGCTTGCCCTCCGACAAAAGTCCTTATGCGACATCTTATCCGGCGCTGTAACTACGTCTTACAGTTCCTCTGATGACTATTATAATATAGCATAAAAGATTCTGTATTTCAATAGCACATTAAAATTTGGGGGAGGATTGAAGCTTTTTTATCAATTAGCTAAGAACAATAGTTTATGCGTTGCTATGTAATTGCGGTAAAAACATCAAGTGCAGACCCGACATTTTGACCGCAAATCAACCCTTATTGATACATTACCTCATAGTTCGTCTGGAACACATTTTCTGTTCTCTCATACGCTCCATCACGCTCCTACGGTAGTCTCTGATAGACATATCCACGGGAACAGGCTGACTGTCCGGCACATACTTGTGGTGGGGCATACGCTCCATATCCAGTCGCATATTGTAGTAGAAGTTGCGATACTGCTCATCAGTAGCATCCTCGTACAGCTTGACCGCCAGACTGAAAAGCGCTTTCTTGGCGGCAGGGTCAACAGCCAGAGCTGCGGCGTGGCGCAGTCTCTCAACAGTCAAGTCACGGTTCGGGCATCCGAAAGCAAACAGCATTTTCTTTTCATTCATACTCATCATAGTGTAGTCCTCCTTAGTCATTGTCGGCTTTTGCATTAAAGCCATTCTGTTTTGCGTATTCACTTGCTTTCTGTCTGCGTTCCTCACTCATCGGAGGTTGCAGACGAATGGAAAGTCTGGACTTGTCCAGAACATAAGAAACCCCGCCTTGATCGCAGGACTTTTCCAGTCGGCACAAGTCGGGGTGTTTCTTACTGAAATTCGCCAGTCGCTTACGCAATCCGGCATTATAGGTGTAGATACTTGCTGTGTCCTCGCCCTCGTTAAAAAGGATGATGGTTTCTTTCTCATACTTCGTCAGCTTTGCCATAATCGTCCTCCATATCATAGGTGCTGACTTCTGCCAGCTTCATGGTCAGCTCCGCATCGTAGTAGAGTTCCATTTCCTCTCGCAGAGTGCGGAAGAAGCACTGATACCAACGCTTCGCATCGTTCGTGTCCAGTTTGATTGACAGCCCCAAGAAGAACTTCTTGGTCTCGTAATCGGGTGTCATGGCAGCAATCATCTGGAGACGTTCAACCGTTGCTTCGTGATTGGGGCATCCGAAAGAGTACAGAGCCTTCTTCTCAAAAATGTTCATCTTCATAGTGTTTTCCTCCTTGAATTTCGAAAAATTAAAAGCGACAGAGACTTCACAAGGAAATACCTGTCGCTTTGTTTACGATATGAAATTGTGGGGTCAGGACTTGATAAATTTACGCAGTCCAAAGTTTAGGGTGGCAACTCTGACAATCAGCCATTCAGCGATATGTGGGATGATGAATACCGCAAAACTTACTGTCAGCATCCTTACTGCTTCTGCTCCGGCAGTTACACCGAACACAAAACCGATAACCGTGATTAGGAATATCAGCCCTGCAAGCAGATTGAAGATGATTGCAGAGAAGCTCGTGAAGAAGATACCCACCCATTGAATAATGGTTACTGCCAACATCAGCGGCAGAGCCAATATTTTGAATAACATCTTTATCAGAGCCATACTTTTCTCCTTAGTCGGCTTTTGGGAAGAATGGGCTGTGGAAGATTTCGCACATCAGCAGAACGCCCATTGTAAAGCCGTATTTGAAATGTTCTTGACTTACCATGAGACTGGCATCTGCATGATGGTCGTAGAGCTTTTCAAGCAGTTCATAGTCCTCATGGCTCAACTTCTCTTGAAAGAAATTCATTGTCCTGCTGATTTCCTCATTGGCGTGACTAAATTCGTCACTTTCCGGCACAACCGTTTCAGCCGGATAAATCTCTCCGCTGTAAATTGCTTCTAAAATCATGGTGTCCTCCTATCTTAACAGTAGATAAGTTCGTGCTTGATGATTTCCTCGGCTCGGTTGCGGATGGAGTTCATAGACTGCACCCACAACATCTGATTATCCGCTTTCATCTGCTCTGTCACGCCCTCGGCTTTTGCCATCTGCTCCATAATCAGAGTGAAGCGGTCACTTGCCTGTTCGTTCAGATCCGCAAGGACGGTATGAAGCCGACAGGACAAAACCAACTCATTGTAAACGGCGGGGCGGTAATTCTGCAAATAGGCTTTGTGAAGTCTGCCCCAATGCCCGATAGGTCGCTTTTCCTCCGGCAGCTTCAAATCCGGCACATAGTAATCTCCCACAAGGATATAGTCCATGCCGTTTTCGTGGATTCTCGTTTTCAGTTCTTTCATGCTGGTATTTCCTCCGTTTTTTCTATTTGTTGTTCTTCGGTGCTTTTTACTTTGTTCTGATGATAATACATCAAGGTCAGTTTGCTATGCTGTTTCCTTTGACAATCCTCGGAGCAGAATTTCTGACCGCTGCTGTTCGGCCAGAATGTCTCTCCGCATATCTCACAGACACGCTGACGGTAATAATGATTTCCTCGTTCCGCTTCTCTGTCGGCTGTCTTTTGGTCTTGCCTTGCCTGACCCCAACAATCCTTTGAGCAGTAAATCTGTCGGTTGCTTGCAGGGGTAAACTCTTGCCCACAATGAGGACAGATTTTCGTTTTGACGATTTCGCCGCCGTTTTCAGCGATTTTCTTTGCCTTTCTCTTTTCTCGATAGGCTTTTTCACGCTTACGCTGTTTCTCCAATCGCTCCCTGTCCTCCTGTTCCTCCTGTGCCTTAATCTCGGCAAGTTCTTCATCGGTAAAGGCAATATCGACTTGTCCCACATAGTTGAAATAAATGTCAACCTTTTGTGTTCGCTCTTTGCCAACGCCCTCGGCTTCATAGACCACAATCTTGTCAATGAGTTCGGCAAACATAGAATCGGAAATCTCCGTTGGATTTTTGCACCTGCGTATCAGCGAAATGAAATGCTTAATATCCACAGTGCTTGCCTTTTCCTCGGACAGTTCCTTTTTCATCGTTTCCATTTTCGTTTCCAGTTCTGCCTGTTCATCGTCATACTGCTTCATCAGTTGCTTGTACTGTCTTTCGGGCAGTAATCCCGACATGAGATTTTCATACAAGCCACGAATGAGGGTAGAGAGTTCGTCATAGCGTTTCTGGCAGTGTTGCAGTTCCGATTGGCTCTGCTTCGGTTTTTCCTCCTGCTTTTCGTTCCAGAGGGATTGCAGTTCCAAAGCAAAGGCTTTTTCGTCATTGAGGACGAATTTTGAAATGCGTTTGACAGAGGACAATATCAAGGCTTCAACAGTATCAGCACTGATGGAGTGTGCGGTACAGGCATCTACTCGGCTTGCATAGCCGCCGCATCGGTACGAATACTGAACAGAGCCGTCTTTCTTACTGTAATGCGTCTGCAAGGTCATTCTTCTTCCGCAATCGGCACAGTACAGATAACCGCTTAAACGGTTGGTATGCGTTCCCCAAGCAGAAGCACGACTTACTCTGTTTCTGCGTCTCTGAACGCTGTCCCAAAGTTCCTGTGAGATGATAGGCTCATGCGTATTGTGGAATACATACTGTTCGGCTTCATCGGTATTCTTTCTCTTGTGCAGCTTGAAATTGGTGCTGACAGACTTACGCAAAATCGTGTGTCCAAGATACTCCTGTCTGTCCAAAATTGTCCTTACCGTTGTCACGCCCCAAAGATAAGGGTCAGAAAACTTTGCTCCGTTATACTGTTCGGGGTGGTATTCTTTTGCGTATGCCGCCGGAATTAAAACCTTTTCTTCGGTCAGCAGTTCTGCGATCGCTCGTGGGCTTTTGCCCTCGTTGGCAAGCATAAAGATACGCTTTACCACCTCAGAAGCCACAGGGTCAACCACAAGCGTCTGCTTGTCGTTTGGCAGTCTATTGTACCCATAGGGGATTGAACCGCTGCAACGCTTTCCGTCTTTCATACGAGCATCAAACACAGCCTTGATTTTGTTGCTTGTGTCTTTGGCGTAAAACTCGTTCATGATGTTCAAAAACGGAGCAAAATCGTTATCCGAAGCATTATTGCTGTCAATGCTGTTGTTGATTGCAAGAAAACGGACATCTTTCTGCGGAAACAGAATTTCCGTATAAAATCCCACTTGAAGATAGTTACGCCCTAAACGGCTCATATCCTTAACAATCAAGGTTGCGACATTTCCTGCTTCAACTTCTTTTATCAGAGCTAAAAAGCCGGGACGATTGAAATTCACACCCGAAAATCCATCGTCAGTAAAATGGCGAATGTTACCAAAGCCATTCCTACGGGCATAATCTTCGAGGTATTTCTTTTGATTGGTAATGGAATTACTCTCGCCAGTTAGGTCATCGTCTCTTGACAAACGCTCATAAAGTGCTGTAATTTTTGAAGTCCTTGACATTCTCTAAGCCTCCTTTCCTATGTAATATGGTTTAGCATTACTGGGATTACTCCCCCTCACTAATAGGAGAAAAACAGGGTGTAAAGCGGAACTGTTTTTCAAAAAAGATAAAATATTTTTTCGTGACCTCCTAACTGCTTTTGACAACCTCTTTTTCAATTTAGAAAAGCAATATTTATCGTCCTATTAAAGTATAGCCCTCCGGGGCAAGCTCCAGCGCGGTGGTGGTTTCACCAAAGCGGCTTGCCCAGCAATCGAAGTGGCCCATACCCATCTCTTGCAGCCGGTCATGCTGCAAATAGCGCTGGATGGTATAAAGCTCTGTCATGGAGTTGGAAACCGGGGTGCCGGTGGCAAACACCACGCCGCGCCCGCCGGTCAGCTCATCCATGTAGCGGCACTTGGAGAACATATCCGAGGATTTCTGCGCATCGGTGGTGGAAAGCCCTGCCACGTTGCGCATCTTTGTATAGAGGAAAAGATTTTTATAATTGTCCGACTCGTCCACAAACATCCTGTCTACGCCGAGCTGTTCAAAGTAAATCACATCATCCTTGCGGTCGCTGGCTTGCAGCTTTTTCAGCCGCGCCTCCAGCCCCTTTTTCGTGCGCTCCAAGCTCTTGATGGTAAAGCTGTTGCCGCCTGCGAGCTTGGTATCCTGAATGCCATCGGTGATTTCCTCAATCTGCTGGTGAAGGAGCTGTTCCTGCCGCTCCGGACTGATGGGGATACGCTCAAACTGGCTGTGGCCGATGATAACGGCGTCATAGTCGCCGGTGGCGATACGGGCGCAGAATTTCTTGCGGTTGTGGGTTTCAAAGTCCTTCTTGGTAGTGACAAGGATGTTGGCCGAAGGGTAGAGCCGCAAAAACTCGGACGCCCACTGTTCCGTCAGATGGTTCGGCACGACAAAAATGGATTTCTGGCACAGTCCCAACCTCTTGGATTCCATCGCAGAGGCTACCATTTCAAAGGTTTTTCCCGCGCCAACTTCGTGTGCCAGCAGCGTATTCCCGCCGTACAGCACATGGGCGATGGCGTTTTTCTGATGCTCCCGGAGGGTGATTTCCGGGTTCATACCGGAGAAAACGATGTGGCTGCCGTCATACTCGCGGGGACGAGTGCTGTTCATTTCCTCGTTGTATTGCCGTACCAGCGTTTCGCGCCGCTCCGGGTCTTTCCAAATCCAGTCCTTGAACGCATCCCGGATAAGCTGCTGCTTCTGCGCGGCAAGGGTGGTTTCCTTGGCGTTGAGGACACGGCGCTCCCGTCCGTCTGCGTCCTCAATGGTATCGTAGATGCGAATATCGCGGAGGTTCAGCGCATCCTCCAGCAGCCGGTAGGCGCTGGCGCGGTCTGTGCCGTAGGTGGTGAATGCCGCCACGTCGTTGTAGCGCACCATGCTCTTGCGGGAAACCTGCCATTCTGCGGTGTACGGGACATAGCTGATCTCGATCTGTCCGCGCAGATAGCGGGGCGTTTCAAAGGTTTCGTACATGAATTGCTCGATGTACTTCTTATCAAACCATGTCGCACCCAGCCGCACCTCAATCTCACTGGCTTCAAGGTCTTTCGGCTGGGCAGCAATCAGGGCGTCCACATTCCCAGCGAAGAATGGGTCGCGCGCTGCCACGCGCTGCGCGGTACGGAGCTTCTGCCGGACGTTGCCGGAGAGATATTCGTCCGCCGTCTGCCAGCCCTTCGCCCAATGCTCGCCGCCGTCCTCCAAGTCAAACGGGCCACTGTTGGGTTCCTTGTAAATGACGCCCTTCAAATCCTCAACGATCTGCGGGATTTTCTCGCTGCCGCCCATGAGGGAGGCCATAAAGTCGAGATCGACGCAGGCTTTTTCTCCGATGCAGACAGCAAGGGCTTCGCTGGCGGTATCCACAGAATCTACGCTGCGCTGCTGCTTGATGGTGCGCTTGTGGAACATATCCGCCTTGCGCTCCAGCTTTCCGTCGTCATCCAGCACTTCCAGCGAACACAGGAGGTAGTAAGAGGAATCGTCAGAGAACGCAAGACGGTTCGCACGCTCATTGATTAGGCCGTGTTTTGCGGAGAACGCATCATAGAGGCGGTTTAGCTCGGCCTGCGCTTCCTGAATCCGGCTTTCTGCGCTGTACTCGTCCATTTGCAGGGCAATCAGCTCATTCACGCAATCCCGCAGCGCGACCATGCCCTTGACACGCTCGGCGGCGGTGGCGTTCAGCTCCGGTTTGACCATGCGGCTGTTTTCCCGGTAGTACACCTCGCCGTCCACCACGGTGTAGGAGTAGTTTTTCACATTGGGGTCTGCGGGGATAGACGTGTCGATCTGTTCGCCCTCGCCCAGCTCTGGCAGTTCCGCCTCCTGATAGGTGCCGCGAATGTTTTTCACGGCATCATGGAGCTGATCTGCAAGCGCCAGCCCCTCAATGGGGACAACGGTGAAATCCTGCTTGCCGTATTGGGTGCTTTCGGAGGTCTGCCTGCCTAAAATCATCTCCGGGTGGTCAACAAAATAGCGGTTGATGGCAAAGCCATCCTCGTTCTGGCCGAGGTGTACCCAATCCGGTTCGATCTCAATGGGACGGTCACGCTTTTGGAGAAAGAGAATGTCCGAAACCACATCCGTACCGGCGTTGGCGCGGAACGCATTGTTGGGCAGACGAATGGCACCCAGCAGCTCCGCCCGCTGCGCGATGTACCTGCGGACTTCGGGCGATTGCTTGTCCATCGTGTAGCGGGAGGTCACAAACGCAATCACGCCGCCCGGACGCACTTGGTCGAGGGTTTTGGCAAAGAAGTAGTCGTGAATGGAAAAACCGAGCTTGTTATAAGCCCGGTCATCTACCTGATATTGTCCGAACGGGACGTTGCCCACGGCGAGGTCGTAAAAGTCTTTTCTGTCCGTTGTTTCAAAGCCCGCGATGGTAATGTCCGCCTTGGGATAAAGCTGCTTGGCAATACGTCCGGTGATGCTGTCCAGCTCCACGCCGTAGAGCTTGCTGCCCTGCATCTGCTCCGGCAGCAGGCCAAAAAAGTTGCCGACGCCCATAGACGGCTCCAGAATGTTACCGCTCTGGAAGCCCATATTGCCGACCGCTTCATAGATCGCCTTGATAACGGTGGGGCTGGTGTAATGGGCATTCAGCGTGGACGCACGGGCGGCAGCGTATTCCTCCGGGGAAAGTGTGGCGTACAGCTCTGCAAACTCGTCCGACCAGTTTGGCTTATTCTCGTCGAAGGCATCCGCAAGACCGCCCCAGCCCACATAGCGGGAGAGGATTTCCTGCTGCTCCGGGCTGGCCTGTAAGCCCTCAAACTCCAGCTCTTGCAGGAGGCGGATCGCCGCCATATTTGCCCGAAACTTTGCTTTTGCGCCGCCGACGCCGAGGGCATCATCGGTGATGTGGAAATTCTGCGCGTCGCGGTGGCTTGCCGCCTTGAAGTCAGCGTAAGCGGCCTGCTCCGCAGCGGCAACGCTGGGAAAGCCCTGCCACTCGCCGTCAACGGGGATAGATACCGCAGGACGGTGTGCGGGAGGCTCGTCGATCTCGGCCTGTGAGATGGCATCATCAAAATCAGGCACGAACTCGCCCATTTCCGAAAGTGCCGCGCGCCCTTCCTGCTCCAGAATCAGAGCTTCTTCCTCGCTCATGGCAGGCGGTTCAGGCTTGGCGGGTTCCGCAGAGAGCGGGTCATGCTCCGGCTCGTCAAAGCGCAGGGTGCGAATCTCCACATCATAGGGGAGGTTGTTTTTGTCAGCGGGATACACCGCCACGGTCTGCTCGGTGTAGGCGGGTGCCTGTTCCGGCTGCGGATACCGCTCCATGAGCCGTGCGAAGCTCTCCCTGCTCTCCGCACGGGAAACGGGATAGCGAAGCGACGGATCGCGGAGAGAAATATCAAAAAGACCGATGCTCTCAATAATAAACGGCTTGCCGTCCTCCAAATATACCGTATCGCCTACGGAATACGGGAACTGTTCTCGCTGCGGGACAGGAGCTGTTTCGGGAACGTCTGTAACTGCTTCCCCTGGCTCATGCCAGCGGTATTGCTCCACATCCTCATCCGAAACATGAATGAGGTCGCTGAAATCGAGGTTTTCCAGCTCGTTGGTAATAATCTCTTGCAAAGAGCCGTACTGCCGGGTTTCCAGATGCTCGTCATCCAGATAGCGCTCCAGCCGGTAATTCACAAGGTCGATATTTACCTGAATGGGAATCTCATCGTCGGTGACGGTGGTGTAAGCGACGCCAATCTTGGTGGGGTCGCTGAAATCCGCCTCTGAGTCGTATTCACTCCGGCAGAAGTCGGAGATCAGTCCCTTTGCACGTTCCATGAGCGCCTGCTCCGCAACACGCTCCGCATCCTGCATCACACGCTGGATAAATGGATCGCTGTTCAGCTTTTCGGGGTCAACTACTTTGCCGCCCACGATGCCGCGCTCGGCGAGGGTTTCCCGAATGGCAACAGGGTCAATATCATCGAAATTGTCGCGTTCCGCCTCGGTGTAGAATTTATCCTCGCGGATGAGCTGCGCCAGTCGCCGCTGCACCTTCGGCCATGTCAGTTCGGCGGTTTCCGGGCTTCCAGCGCGGACGATAAAGAGATTGTTGCCCTCCTTGCCGCCGTACTCGTGAGCAAGCCATGCAGCAGTTTCTTTTTCACGTCCGTGCTGCTGCATATACCGCACTACGGCGTGTTTGCTCTCGATATTTCCGTTCCATGCACGGAGTGCATCGTCTATATCGTCCTGCGAGAGCGGGCGCAGCAGATCGTGAAGCCGCTCATAGGTTCCCTCAAAAACCTCCTGATGTAAGCGGCTGCGGAATTCTGGAACATCCGAAAATAGCCGGATAAGCTCCATATCTTTTGAATTGAGAACGGCGCGGCGCACGGCTGCATTACACTCGATCTCCGCATTTTCCCGGTCAGAGTGACCGCAGGCGTTGCGATAGGCCGTATCCTCCGAAACCGCTGCCATCACCACCGGCCTGTAATGCTCCAAACGTTCCTGCACCGTGGGCTGCGTCACATCGGCGGCAGGATCGTGGAACACGTTTGAACCGTCAGCGCCAAACTCCGTTTCCTGTACGTCGATGGCTGCCTCATGGTCAACGGAGCGCAGCGTGTAAATGTGGTACTCACCCCCAAAGTCTGGCGCTTCGGCAATCGTCACATCGTACTTGTCACGCAATTTCTCCACATACATCTCTAAATTGTGCGACGGAAGGCCGCACATTTCCACGCGCCCCACATCCGGGATATTCCGGGTTGTGAGGTTCATATCCAGCAGCTCCGCTGCCTGTCGCGCATCCTCGCCATAGATTTCAAAGAAATCTCCCACCTGATACAGCACTATATCGTCTGGATGCGCTTCTTTGATGGAATTGTAGTCCAAAGCAGAAGAAGCGGAGGACGTTTGCACGTTCTCCGCCTCTAGCATAAACGATATTTGCTCGCCTTGGACTGGCTCGGTTATGCGTAAATCAGCTCCGCGAGGATCACTTCCTCGGCTTGCGCCTTGCAGGTGTTCATCAGACCTGCCCACTTCAATGGGTCGGCTGCTTTCAGCGCTTCCGTCACTCCTGCCGACGTCATCAGCTCCGGCATCATCTGCTCCAACCTCCGGTTCGCCGCTTCGTCGATCTCCCGCAGGTGCGGAAACAGCGTTTCCGACAGAATCATCTGATTCCAGAGAATCGGGCGATGCTCCCGGAGATACATCTGCCGCATCCGTCCATACTTGCCAAGCGGCTGGCTCTGCGGATTCTCGCGCAGGCTCAGGTCGGGGATCTGAAATTCTCCGCTGGTCTTGTAAGTCAGGTTGTTCTCCATGTTCTTCCGTCCTTTCTGCGCGGCGTTCGCGCTCGTGTCTTTTTACGGTGATCTCGATTTGCCTTAAAACGCGCTGGCTGATCTCGCTGACGGCTGTTCCGAGGACGCTGACCGCGGCCGGGGTGTTGAAGTCAAAGACCGGCATAAAATCCTCCGGTTCAAAATAGCCGTCCGGGGAGAAGCCGCAGCGTGCCATAAGCGCGTAGGTGATGCTGGTGGATGCCGCCGTTTTGAACGCCATCCGTATGTTATCTTCATCATAACCGCTTAGAAACGAATCTGCAATGATGTCGCAGATATCGCGTTTCTGTTCCGTCCAGTATTCCAGCGCCAGTTTGTCTGCGACGCGCTCAAACTGCGCGATAATTCCACCGTCTTGGGGAATGTCATACTGTTCAGTCAGCATGGCGCTGACTGCCGCTTCATGCTCGGCACACATTTCCCACAGCGTAAAGCTGCGGGCGGCGTCGCGCGGCGCGGTGTCTGCCACGTCAAAAACGTACCGTAATCGCGGTTGATAGCCGCTGGTGTCAATGAGTGCGATGCCGGTGCTGCCGCGCTGCACATAGCGCCCCATGCGGTCTTTCCAGAAGTCATACTCCGCACACGCCGTTGCGTTCGGGCGCTGGGCATAGATCATAAGCTGCTCGTTGTAAGGGTACTTGTAGAGCCGCGCCGCCGTAGCGAGAAAGGCCGTCCAGCTTCGATAGCTGCCGGTGATCTGCCGCGCGGTGCGCTCGGCAAATTCTGAATAGAATTGTAGCTTGCTCGGCATATTCCAACCTCCTTGTCGTAAAAAATTAGCCAGTCAGTAAAAACTGACTGGCTATGCGTTTTCGCTATTCGGTTTTTGAAGTTACTTACGATGCAAACGCCGGTCGCACGCTGTCTACTGGCAAACCCAAACGAGTGGCCCTGTCGCGCTCGTAGGTGACTCTGGACACTTCTTCAATGAACAGCCGTTCTTTCTCGCTGGCGCTGCACCAGCTGACATGATACTTTCGGCACATCTTGAAGAAAATTTCATAAAACTGGTCTGCCTCCGGGTCTTTGCGGCAATACCACTCCGCGTCAGAAGCCGGTCTTTTCGGTTCGTTCATGCTGGTGTACCTCCTTATTCGCTGAGATATGTGAGGAAAATCTGCTTTGCGGCATCGTCTGCAATTAAATACCTCGGTGCGGATGATTGAAACGTCGGCAACAAAATTGCGCCGAAATCTTTTTCATAATGCTTTGCCAGTGCCGTCGTTTTTGCTTCCAGAATCACATCGCCTGCAAAGCCGTTGTCAATGGAGAGCTTGATTCCAAGCGCGATCATCAGCCGACCGAGCCCCGTATATTGTGGTTTTCCGCCATCCAGCGTCGGATTCGATTCCGGCTGCGCCTCCATGTACGCAATATGGACGACTAACGCATTTTTAAGAATCTCATACGCACCCAGCGCAATCAGTTCCTCATCGAGCTTTGCTGCGTATTTTTCAAGACGCAGATCGGAGAGATAATCGCTGGTCCACGCGGTTTGCCATGCAGAGATTGTCTTTTGCGCATCTGCATCCGTCATGGGCGCGATTGAAACAGGGATCTGTTCCTGTTTGGCATTATAAATAAAAGGTTTGAACTCCATATACAAAGCCTCCGTATTTGAAGTTTAACACGATTCAGCCGCTTTTACAAGTAGATACCACTAAAATCTCATGCGAACACCAATTTCAAAAATCGAAACAGTTGGTCCTCAAAAATCCGGGAACAGTTCCAGCTTTGTAAATTCCTCGTCGCTGATTTTACCCAGCTTTTGCAGCGCGGAATCCGTCATCGCCAGCAGCTCCGGCTGATCTGCACCGATGTAACCGCGCATTTCGCGCAGCTCCCACATCAGGCTCTCGCGCGAACCGGTGTTGTAAATGCACATCAGGTTCATTTCATCGTTTGTAAAATTCATATCATAGCTCCTTTTCTGCGCTCCGCTTGGGCGCGTGTTTTTCCGTTCTGTTTGTTGCCTCCACTGGCGCTTTTAGCTTGGCTAGAATGGATGACCGTTCTTCTTGCTCTGCGACGGTCTGTTTCGGAGCGTTGTTGATGATACCGTCGATCATGCCGTAATTATCCTCCAGTGCCATCTCCGCATTTTTCAGATAGTTTTCCGGCTGTGTTTTTGCGGTATCATCGTGAAGATAGGATAGCGTATCCGGCTGTTTCGGCGCAACGATGTCGCGCCTCGGTTGCAGCGTATCGCGAACGCTTTCCCATTCTGTGCGTTCAACGCCGAAAATACCGGAGTGTGCACCTAAATCTTCTGTGTCCAACACCATATACTCGGTGTTGTCGCTGTTCAGCACAAAAATCGGAACATCCTGCAAAAACAGCTCTCTGGCACGCTCTTTGGAGAGCGGCAGCATGGTGTTTCCGTCCGTATAGCCGAATTGATACATCTGTGCAAAATCCACAGTGGGGTCCGGCATGGGATAGCCTTGCTCCAACTGCGGGAGATCCGGCAGCGAATCGGCGGTGGACGTTGCCTCTACGCCGGTGATTTGTTCGCCAGCACCAAGCAGCAGCTCGTTTGCCTCCTGCAAACCGTTCAGCAGCTCCAGCGGCGCGAGGCGGATCGGGGCGGCATCGCCAATGTTATGGAGCTTGCAGACTGTAAGCGCCGCAGCGGATAGCAACTGTCCAGTATCGTCCAGCACGCCGCCATCCAGCGCCTTTGCGGACGCAGCATCATAAATGGTGTAATCAATGCCGGTGTCGCTGTGCTGCACATGGATATACTTCTCGTTATCCACCATGTAGAGTTTTTCTATGTCCTGCTCTGGCTGCTTCTGTGCGGGCTGCGCAGGTTCCAGCGAAATTCCGCGTTCCTTGCAAATCTCTTTGAATTGCTGCTCAACGCCGGAAATAAGCTCACTGGACGTTTTGCGGATGGTACCCAAACTATCCTTGAACGCTTTCAGGTCTTTGTCCTTTGACCATGTTGCCACATAGCCAAAGCTGTTTGCGCTTGTTTCAATGCCGAAGTAGGCACATACGGTGTAGGCAATGCTTTCTGCTTCAATTTCCTCCGTGCTGGAATCTTTCGGCTGGCTGTTCGGTTGCTTGGCGTAATCGTGGAGCTTCGAGTGCGCGATCTCATGGACGGCTGCGCACACGGTCTGCACCTCACTCATCCCATCGCGCAGCGTAATGCTCTGCTTGGAGGGCGAGAAAAAGCCGTCGAGGTCGTTGCTTAGCGGTTTCATTTCAATGGGCACCGGTGATATGCGACGCAGCGCCTCCATAAACGCCTCGTAATGCTCAACGTTGCCGGTCAGCTCCGCAACGGGAGATTGTACGCGCTCCGGGAGCGGTTTGCCGTCCGTCTGGCTTACATCAAAAACCTTGACCGGACGGAACATCGGAATCTGGACTTCTTTTTCTTCCGTGATTGTATTGCCGTCTGCATCCAGCAGCGGCAGTTTTGTAACGGGGTCGAGCTTTTCTTTTTCGACCTTGATTTTATATGGCGTCGGCGCAAGGATTGAAATGCCTTTCTCACCACGCAGCACATGACGGCTGAACTGATTTTGCCATTTCTGATACCCGGCAACGAGCGTCGCGTGCGGGCATTGCGAGAAAATAAGCATCTGATTGTTGACCGAGTAATGATGAAAGTGGCTCATCGTGCGCAAATACGCCTGGTACTTTTCTAAATCGCCGGACTGGAACAGCGCCTTGATGCCAGCCTCAATCTGGTCAGTCAGCTTCTTGATTTGTTCTTTGATTGGTGTTTTTTCTGCCATAAACTTCTCCTTTGCAGACAAAAAGCAGCCTCCGCACAAACGGTTCGTTCATGCGGAGGCTGCTTCGTTATTTAATTCTCCGCTGGGGCGGGGTCAAGCCATTTTTCAGGGCGCGTTCACTGTCTGCCTTGCGTCTAGCGTCGCTGTATGGCGGCCGGATGCCAACGCAGCTTTTCGGAACAATGTACCGTGCTGCGCCGTTCGGCTCATCGAAATCCGCATACACTTTCTCCGGCGTTGCATCGTGCAGCCGCTGCAGTTTGGCAATCAGCTTCGGGTCATGCGTGTAGACCATCGCGTTCGGCTCTGCCTGATTGTAAATGATGATGGTTTCGCGCTCATATTTGGAAAGTGTCATGTGAAGTCACATCGGTCACAGTACAGATCCTCGCATCGTTTGTGCAGCAGGCACGCCGCCGTGAAGCCAGCGGCCGCGCCGATCACTGTTCCAATGCCGAGAAACAGCCATTTCATTTCGTTCCCTCCTTTCCGAAGTCAAACCGATACGACGAGCGAACGCCGTCGTCCTCTAAAAGCAAATCCGTGCTGAAGCGTTTGCCGGTCTTTTCGGAATAAACATCGTCCACACGGACGCGACCGCGCTCCAGCAGCGCCGCGACCATCTGTTTGTCCAGCGTGATTCGCTTGGCAGTCAGGAACTTGTTGTCACGCCAGAGTCCAAATTTGCAGTCGCTTCGTTCGCAGAAAAAGCCTTTCTTGCTCTCCGTGACAGCGCTGCCGCAGCGCGGGCATCTGCCAATGACCTCTCGCCCGGAAGGGAACAGCACCTCCGCGCCGGGAACGACGCGGTAGCTGCGCGTCAGCTCTGTGAGCATGGCGGTAATGCCGCCGAGGAATGCATCCGCATCCAGCTCGCCGCGTTCCACCTGCTTTAGCTTATGCTCCCACTCCGCCGTGAGCAACGGCGATTGAAGCTGTTCCGGCAGAACGGTAATCAGCGAATTACCAATCTGTGTGGGAATGAGGGACACAGCCTTTTTGAGCTTCTTCCGCTCCGCGAATCCGGCAGACACCAGCTTTTCCAGAATGGCTGCGCGGGTCGCAGGCGTACCAAGGCCGCGCCGCTCGGCGTCCTCCGGCGCATCCTTTGCACCCGCGTTCTCCATCGCTGCCAGCAGCGTATCTTCGGTATAGTGTTTGGGCGGTGCCGTCTTGCCCTCCTTGACGGATACAGCGTCCACCGGAAGTGCGCTGCCCTCGGTAGGCTCCGGCAGCGGGGGTTCTACCGTTTCACCGCCGGAATACTGCTTCCATCCGGTCTGAAGAACGGTCTTTCCCTTGGCGGTAAATTCCTGACCGCCACACAATAAAGTGACCGTCGTTTCAGAATACCGATGTGCATCGCTGACCGTGCAAAGAAGCTGTTTGACCACAAGCCGCAGAACCTCGCGCTCTCCAAGCGGCAAATCCAGAAACGCGGATTTTGTGGCGCTTGCGGTTGGGAGCAGTGCATGGTGGTCGCTGACCTTTTTGCTGTTGCAGACCTGCTCTGCGTGAATCGCTTCCGGCTGCGGCGTTTCGCACAGCTCGGCTGCGACGGCGACATACGACGCAACACTGCTCTGCATATCATCGGTGAGGTAACGGGCGTCGGTGCGGGGATAAGTACAGAGCTTCTTTTCATAGAGCGCCTGTAAATAGTCCAGCGTTTGCTGTGCTGTGTAGCCAAGAATGCGGTTCGCGTCACGCTGGAGCGTAGTCAGATCGTAGAGCGCGGGCGGCTTTTCGGTTCGGTCTTTCTGCTCGACGCATTTCACCGCAGCCGTCTGACCAGCGCAGGCGTCAGCAAGCTGCATCGCGGCAGCTTTGTCCTTAAATTTTTCCGACACGGCAGATACGCCGCCGCAATCAAGCTGCACCGTGTAAAAAGGCTCTGCGCGGAACGCACCGATCTCTGCCTCACGCTGCACCAGCAGCGCCAGCGTTGGGGAAAGAACGCGCCCGACATTCAGCGTGCGATGATATAACACCGAAAAGAGCCGTGTGGCGTTGATGCCCACCAGCCAATCCGCCTTGGCGCGGCAGAGCGCCGACTGATGCAGACCGTCATAGTCGCTGCCCGGACGGAGGTTCTGGAATCCACTGCGGATCGCATCATCCTCCATTGACGAAATCCAGAGCCGCTGCATCGGCTTTGTGCAGCCAGCCATGCAGTAGACAGTACGGAAGATCAGCTCGCCCTCGCGCCCAGCGTCGCAGGCATTGATGACGCTGCCTACATCCTCACGGTGCAGGAGGATTTTCAAAATCTCAAACTGCGTCCACTTATCGCGGCTGATCTTCCAGCGCCACGAAAACGGCACGATGGGAAGATCATCATACGCCAGAACGTCCTGCTCTGTCCAGAATGCGAGCGGCTGTGAGGTCGGTTCACGCTTATCATAGGCATTGCAGCCGTTTTTCAGATACGCGCTCTGGCGGCGCACACTTTCGCTTGCCATTGTTCCAAGAATCATATGCAGACCGTTGGCTCTGGCATATTTATGCAAGGGGCGCTCTTTCATCACGGAGCAACACCTGTCTGATATGAGAAATGGCGCATCCAGCAGGAAACGCCATTTTTCATATCGCTCGTTGTATTTTGAAGGTGTGCAGTCTGCGTTCAGGCCATTCAGGTGTCGGACCGCCCACGGACTGCCTTGCCGCGCGTAATAGATGCGTCTGGCAACATCTTTAGAGATGATAGGATAGCCATACGTCGTCAAAACCTTTGAAAACGGAATTTCCGGCCGCAGCCACGTCACATTCGGAACGGTCTTTACAAACTCACGGATTTCTGGGTACTCTAAGCCGGTGTCTACAAACACAGCCGGAACGTCCGGAAATACCCTCCGCACCAAATCCAGAAGCACGGTAGAATCCTTTCCGCCCGAAAAGGAAATGGCAATCTTGCCGCCATAGTGGTGATGCCATTCCAGAATTTTAGCTTGTGTCACACGAATTTTGCGTTCCAGCGGCCACGCCTGCATGATGCTTAAATCCTGCCGGGTGTAAACGGGCATACGTCATGCACCTCCCGCTATCGCTCCTGCGTGGCAGACACGGTACGCTGCCTGGAAACTGCTAACGACGGACATTGCTTTTCGATGGCGTCAATCAAACCGGCGGCGCAGGAACGGATGGTATCAAGGGATGCTTTCAGTTCGTCCAGTTCTTTTCCTTTGCTCCAACCGGCGACGTAGCCGAACGAATAATCCGACGTATCAATCCCAAAATGCTGGCAAACGACATACGCCACACTTTCGGCTTCGACCTCGCGCGTGCGCTGGTCTTTGTACGGCGGTTCGTTTTTCTTGCGCCGGTGGAGTGTGGCGTGGCTGATTTCATGCAGCATGGTTTTGAGCGTCTGCTTCTGGCTCATGCCGGGGCGTACCAAAATTTCTTCCGTGACGTGGTTGAAACAGCCTTTTGCTGCTCCATGCGGTGCTTCATACAAAATGGGAACCGGCGAGACGCTTGTGATCGCGTTTGCCAGTTCCTCAAAATGTGCGATATTGCCTTGCAATTCGGATGCGCCGATGCTGGGAAGTTCCTTGCCCTCGGTCTGTGAAATGTCAAAGACGGTGACAATACGGAATCTCATAAGCTGCACCAGCGTCCGTTCCCGAAGTGGCTTGCCGTTTGCGTCTAAAAGCGGTTTTCCGTTCGTGTCCAAACGGTCTTGTTCGATAAAGCGCCGATATGGACAGGGCGCAAGAATTTTTAGCCCATGCTCGCTAGCCTTGACCGTGCGCCCAAACTCTTTCTTCCATGTGTGAAACCCGGCCACACAGGATGCAGCCGGGTTTTGCATGAGAATGAGCATGACGTTGCCGAAACTGTATGTGTGAAATTTTGACATGGCAGACAGATATTCCGCGTAGCGCCCACTGGTAAAAATCTCGCTGACACCCTGTTCCAGTTTTTCGGTCAGTTCTTTGAGACGTTCGTCCGGTGTTGCACCGGTCAGTTCAAACCCCATTTCAACGCTCCTGCGACGGTGGTTTGCGCTGCTTTTCGGGCGTCGCGTTTTTCTGCTTTGGCTCGACCTTTAGCGTAACCGGCTCGTCGCCGCGAAAACCAAGCAGAATTTCAGCCTTATGGAATTTCTTCTTGAAGCGTTCCATCTGGTCGGGAGGGAGCGAACAAAAGCTGTCCTCCGTCAAACCGCACACGAAAAAAGGACCCACCAGACCACCATAGCCGCCCTCGACACTACGGTTGAAATCCATACCCAAAAGAAGTCCTTCATCGTTTGCAACAATGCCGACCGGTTCCTCGTATGGATAAATAGCAGTAATCAGGCCGCCGACGATCTCCTGCATGGCATGAAGCTCATGCGGAATCGTCTTTTCGTATGGCGCATAGCCCGGCTCGACGACAAGCACGGTCATTTGCTCTGTGACTTTTTCTTCATCCATACAGTTATTCTCCGCGCCATTCCAGCACGAATACGACGGACAGGACCTCCTGCTCGGTGATTGCTTTGGAAACGGCGCTGACAACAGCATCATAAGAGAGCGTCATCCGGCTGTTCTCCGCAATTTCCCACGGAGCGGACAGTGCAAATGTTTCCGCATTGCCGTTTTTTGTAGTCTGTGCGCCGTTAATCTTAAAGCCGAGAAGCTGGGCATCAACCTTTTCGTGTGCCATATCGGTCGTGTAGGGAACGAGCTGCCAACCGTTTTTGGTGGAAATCGAAACGCTGGATACAACGACCTCGCCAGTAGAGCCGTTGATAATCTCTGCTGTGCCGGCATGAACCTCGCCGCTTTCGTCAACGATAAGCGGCAATGTAACCGGCACGGTCACGGAAAACACCTCGGTAATCT
>OMNU01000218.1_pt1 | contig 26126 bp, 23 predicted proteins | sample 1673511 | NCBI WGS metagenome assembly OMNU01 (sample SAMEA103958113, study PRJEB25191) | human gut metagenome | reverse complement strand
AGGAGGCCAATCTGATCTCCTCGGTTGTGGCGACCGTTACCAAGATCAACAGTATGGATTACCGCACCATCGCCTCCGTCCCGAGCGAGGATGACAAGTCGCTGAAGAAGGTTGCGGCCGGTGCGGCGATTCCCGAAACCCGCATCAAGACGCAGGAGAATCTGGTCAAGCTGCACAAGCGCGGCCGGATGCTGGTCGCCCCGTATGAGGCGCTCAAGTATCAGCGCCTCGACCTCTTTACGGTCACGCTGAAGCAGATCGGCGCCTATATCGCCCGTCAGCAGTTCCAGGACGCGGTGGACGTGCTGGTAAACGGCGACGGAAACAATAACGCCGCGACCAAGATCACGGCCGCAACCACCGGCACGCTGGCGTATACCGACCTGATCAGCCTGGTCAACACGCTTGATCCGTATACCCTCAATACGCTGATTGCCCCGCCCGACATGATGATTGCCATGCTGAATCTGAAGGAGTTCCAGAACCCGCAGACCGGCATCAATTTCCAGGGCACCGGCAAGCTCAACCGGCCGATGGGCGCCAATTTCCTCAAGTCCAAATCGGTCGACAGCGGCCATATTATTGCGCTGGATAAAGACTGCGCGCTGGAGATGGTCGTGGCCGCGGACGTGCTGGTCGACTATGACAAGCTGATTGATCGGCAGCTCGAGCGGGCGGCGGTCACCTCGACCTCCGGCTTTGCCAAGATTTTCCCGGACGCTTCGGCAGTGCTGAAGGTTTCCGAATAAGCGGAAGGCTTGAGACCGGCCGGGGTTTTGAGGGGCGAAAATCAGATGGAATGATATGGTAGGCTTCTCCCGGAAAATGAGAAGAGGGAGAACAAAACTCCGGCTTTTGCCATGCGGGCCGCGGACGGAGAGACCGCCCGCGACCCGCATTTTTTGATAAGGGGAGGAACACTATGCTGGACATGGATATGATCGGAAAATTTTTCCGGGATTTCAGCGGAGAGACGGAGACTGCCGCGTGGAGCGACCTTTTGCGTATCTGCGCGGTGGAGATAGAGGGGATGCTGCGGCCGGACGCGGATCTTCAAAAAGCGGGAGACCGCCTCTGCTACGCGGCGGCCGCGCTGGCGTTTTACCGCTACAGCCTGAAAAGCGCGGCATCCGATGTGGCGCACTTCAAGGCGGGAGAGGTCACGCTCGCCATGGGTGGCGGGGTCGAGGCGGCCTATGAGATATATAAAGAGGCTTTGCGCGCGGTCAGGGCGTTTTTGAATCCGGATGATTTTGCGTTTATCTGCATATAGGAGGTGCGCCGCGTGCAGTTTGTCAGGCAGATTGCCATTATGCTGGAGCGCTTTGGCCAGCCGGTTTTTGTGACCTGCGGCAAAAAGCGCCAGGGGGTCAAGGCCTTTGTTCAGCCGGTGCAGTATACCAGCAAAATGTATCTGGAGCCGGCGGTCTCCTCACTCGGGAGCGTGGATGAGGGGCTGTTTGTATACATCGGGCCGCCCGAGCCGGCGATTGACACGCTGGGGCGGGACGTGCTGGTAGAAGCGGCCGGCGGAAAGTATGATGTGACCCGGGCGCAGGCCATCTCCTTCGGGAGTGAGCGGCTGTACTGCTGGGCGGTGCTGAAGCCGCGATACGAAAATGGGGAGGCGGAGAGATGATTAACCCGGTTGCGGAAATTCTGGAGGAAATTCGGGACGAGCTTGAAAAAAGCCCTTACCTGGACGGGAGTACGGTGATCGCCGGTTATCCCTCCGCCATTAAGGATGTGCCGCTGCGCCGGTCGGTGATTGCGGTCAGCATCGGCTCGGTGGAGCTTGAACACGGCGCGCTCGGCGGGTACTTCGGCCGCTCCGAACGCGGGGAGGAGATCTGCGGCCGCAAGTGCCGGCTGGAGGTTCGGATGGACATCGCGGTGCCCAAGCTCCTCGGGGGCGAGGTCTGTCACGAGATGCTGGGCGCGCTGGTTTCGGCTCTCATTGCGGGGGAGACAGGCAGCGGCGCCGTCTCGGTTCGGGCGGGTGAAATCCGTTTTGACCGGGCGCTGGGGGCGTTGATTCTGCCGGCGACGCTGACGGTCGACGCGGTCATCCGTGAAGGAACGGCTGACGCCGGGGAGGCGTTTGACCGGTTTATTGTAAGAATGAAATAGGGGGAATCTATATGACGACCTATGGAGAACGGCCGGGCGTGTATATCGACTACGATGCCTCCGCCGTGGTATCGTCGACTGCGGCGTCGGGCAGCGTCACGCTGCTTTGCGAGCTTTCCAGCAGCGACGCGGTAAAGAGCTTTTACAGCCTGCGCGCGGCGCTGGCCGACCGGGAGGTCGCAGCCGCTCCCGACCTGCAGAAAGTGCTGACGGCCGCCTTTGAGAGCGGGGCGCGGGCGGTGTTTCTGCTTCCGGCTGCGGAGGACACGGCGGCAGCCTTTACCGCTGCGATGGAGACGGCCGAGAGCCTGAACGCCGCAGAGGTGCTGGTGCTTTGCAGCATGAATACGGAGGTGCAGGCGGCCTTTGTCGATTTTTTGAACGCGGGTGCCGAAAAGGGGCGGCCGCAGATCGGCTTTACCTATTGCGCCGACGAGGGCGCCGCCAGAAAGCGGGCGGCCGCCTGCAACTGCGAGCGGCTGGTTATTACGGCGCAGGGAGGCGCGGTGAACGCGGCGGCGCTGGCGGCGGCCGTGGCGGTCGCGCCCGTTTCCGATCCGCTCTACGGACTGGAGCTTGGGGGCGCGGCGCTGCCGATCTCCCGGCTGAGCGAGGCCGCAGTCGACGCCATGATCGCGGGCGGCGTCACGCCGCTGGAGGCGGTTGGCGGCAAAATCTACAGCATCCGCACCGTCTCTACCCGGACGGCAACCAGCGGTGTGGCGGATCGCAGCTTTCTCGATTTGCAGACGGTGCGGATTGTCGACCGGGTGCTGGACGGCGTGCGCGCCTCTCTCAGTCGGATGCTCGGCGCCGCGCGCAACAGCAGCCGCAGCCGGCTGGCGATTGGTACCCAGACCAGTATTGTACTGGCGCAGTGCCGGCAGGAGGAGCTGCTTTCGGATTATGACAGCCCGGTGGTTGAAGCGGACGCGGAGGACCCCACGGCCTGTCGTGTGCTGCTCTCCTTCACGGTAGCGCGGGGGATCAGCCGGATTCACATCTCAGCAACCGTCACGGTGTAGAAGGAGGCGCATACGCATGAGCAGTTTTTTTGTTCCCACAAGCAAGGATATTTATCTGGAGGCGAACGGCGTCCGTCTCGGCACGGTGGAAAGCTATAAATGCTATGCCGTTCGCAAGAGCCGCTCGATTGAGGCCTTCGGCGAGGAGGAGCCGGTTGCGGCGGTGACCGGCCGGACAAGCTATACCCTCGAGCTGTCGCGGGTGGATACCTCTCCCGCCTACAGCGACGGCGTGGATTTTTACGATCTGGAGGATTTCAGCCTCGTGGTGGTCAAGCCGGATCGCCGGATTGTCTATACCGGCTGCCACTGGTCGGATATTCAGGAAACCGCAGAGGTCGGCTCGGCAGTGCTTGAAAAGGTTAAAATTGTCGCGGCAAAAAGGATGGTGCTGCAATGACGCTGGAGAAAATTCTCGCCTCGCCGGAGATTCTGCTTTGCGCGGGGGAGGCGACCTGCCCCGTCACGCTGGGCGGCCGGGAGCTGGAGTTGCGGCTGCTTTCGGCCTATGAGGCGGCCGTCTGCCTGCGGGAGGCGGCGCGGCTCGGAGAAAAGCTTGCGGCGCAGCAGCTGGACAACAGCGCCGCGCTGGCTTATGGCGCCTGCCTTGCCGCCGGGTGCTTGCGGGACAGCCTCGGCCGGGTGTTTGAAACCGGGGAGGAGGCGCTGCTGCGCCTGACGGCCGATGAAATTGCGCTGGTTTCCGAGCGGTACGGCGCGCTGCGCCGAAGTGATCTGGACGTCGACAGCCTTTCGGAGGGCGACCTCGACCGGCTGAAAGCGGCGATGGAGAAAGCGGCGCTCGGCCGGATCCGGTGGCGGGTGCTTCGGGCGCTGCGCCGCCTGCCGAGCGAGGGGGCGGTCAAGCGCATGACCGACGCGCAGTATCTCTACTGCTACATCCAGCTGCTGCTGGACGGCGAGCTTCCGGATGAGGAGGAGGCCGGTCCTCGTTTCGCACGGGAGGAGGATATATGATGCAATTCGATTTGTTTGAGGCGATGAGCGCGCTGACCGCCGCAGTCGAGACGGCGCTGCCGGTCGGCCATATCTCTGACAGAATCGGAAGGCCGGCCGCAGCGGAAAAGACGGACAACCCCTCCTTTTCATGGGAGGCCGCCCTGCCGCCGGAGGAGGGCGGATTTTCCTCCAGCGCGGAGATTCTGTCCGCAGATTCGATGGGAGCGGCGGAGGGGCTGCGCGACCTCTCCGACCGGCTGGAGTTGGAAGCGCTGCGGTATGTGCGCTTTCTGGATACGGGGGTGAATGCATGAACAGGCTGCAATTTCGGGATTTTGCCTTTCCGCACAATCCCAAAACGCTTCAGGTGGCGTACAGCCGCAATTTCAAGGTGTTTCGGCCTCCCCTGCGGGAGGCGGTGCTGCAGCATCTCGGCAGGGATTTCCGGGTTGTGACCGGCCGCGGTGAGTTCTATGGAGAGGATGCTTTCCCGCAGTTTCTGCGCCTGACAAAGCAGTTTGAGTCCGAGCAGCGCGGCGTGTTGGTTTTGCCCGGCTTCGAGCCGTTTTACGCCTGGTTCAGGTCGCTGAAGCTGATTGGAGAGGCCGGCACCGGCGTGCTGGAATATGCGTTTGAGTTCTGGGAGCTTCCGGCTGAGCCGGTGGAGGCCGCCTCTTTAACCCAAAGCCGGTACATCCCGGCCGAGGGGGAGACGCTTTGGAGCATATCAGCGGCCACCGGCGTTTCGGTCGAGAGGCTGCTGGCGCTCAATCCCTATATCCGCAATCCCTTTGATCTGACGCCCGGGCGGGAGGTGGCGCTGGTATGATGATCGACGCATATACAAAGGAGGGGGCGCTCTCCTCCTTTGACGCGCCGCTTTCGGTGGAGATTGCCGACGACCTGTACGCGGCCGGGGCGCTGCGCTGCACGCTGCCGGTGGAGACGCTTCCGCCTGATTTTACAAGGGTGCGGGTGACGCACACCGGACGGCTGCTGTTTTACGGCCCGGTGGATAAGCAGACCTTCTCCTGCAGCGAGGCCGGACGGCTGCTGACACTGGAGGCGCGGGACTGCACCGCTTTGCTGCTGGACAACGAGGCGCAGCCGCGGCTTTATGAAACCGTCTCCATGAACGACATCTACTACAATCACGTCCGCCGGTACGGGATCGAACGCGCCATCTCTCAAAACCCGCGGCTACAGCGGCAGTTTACCGTGACCAAGGGTATGAGCGACTTTGAGGTGGTGGAGAAGTTCTGCCGCCTTGCCGGGCTGCCCCGCCCCTATGCGGACGAACGCGGCAGACTGGCGCTGCGAAACTATAATGTGGAGGCCGCGCTGCCCGGAGACGGCGGGGTTCTCTTTTCGGCAAAGCAGGTGACCGCGCGCTACAAGCCGCTGTCGGAGATTATCCTGAGCGATCCGCTGACGAGAGAGTACAGCATCTCGATCCGGTCGACCGCCGCGCTGGCCAAAAGCGGAAAACGCCGCCGCTTTCGGCGGCTCTATACCCTGACCGAGGGGGAGCAGCGGGAGGAGGCGCGGCGGCTTCTTTCCGAAAGCTTGCTGGGGAGCCGGGTGTACGAGGTCTGCGTGACCGGCGTGGATCGGACGCCGGTCGGCGCGCGGACGGGCTTTTCATTCGACCGGCTGACGGCGCGGGGACTCCGCGTGGTCGAGCGGGAGATTCACTACGGCACGGATGGGATTTACACCCTTTTCCGGCTCTATCCGGCGGAGGATATTTGCTGAAAGCGGCGTGCTGATATTTTATCTCTTACCATTTTCATCTTAAAAAAAGAAAGGCGCGGGTGATCCGTATGTGGATGACAGAAAGGCTTTTGCCGGCCGAACAGGCGGCCGGCTTCTGTGGGGCGATTGAGGCCGACGGGAACGGAGCGCTCTTTTTGAACGACGGGCGGCCGGTGCCGCTGTCAGGCGTTCTGGCTCCGTACGGGTATATTTCTCTCCCCGCGGTGGGGAGTACAGGACGCGCGCTGCCCGACGGAGAGAAGGGGTATCTTCTGGCCGGGGTTACGGCGTCCGCCGACGGACTGCAGGCCGGAGAGGTTCGGATTTCCTCCGCCGGAGGGGCATACATCCTGCTGAAAAACACCGGCGAGGTAGTGATCAACGGACTGGTGATCGGGGCCGACGGCAGGATTGCGGACGCGTAACGTAGCTGCGGCGCGGAAATACTCTGCCCGCACGGCGTGAGAGGTGCGGCCGCGGCGGCTTTATATGTGAGGAAGGAATGCATGCTATGGATATGAAATTATATGCGGGAGATTTTGTCCCGGCCGGGACCGATTTTGTCACCGTCTCCGGCCGGGAGGAGCTTTTGCAGCGGGCGCTTATCCGTCTGTCGGTGAGGAAGGGCAGCTTTCCGCTGCTGCCGGAGCTTGGCAGCGAGCTGTACAAGCTCCGGACAAAGGAGAAAACCGACCTTGCGGCGCGGGCGCGAACCTTCGCCAACGCGGCGCTGCTGCCCATGGGGCTGGAGGTGGAAAGCGTGCTGGCCAGCGGGGACGGGGACGCGTTGTCTCTGGAGTTTTTTGTAAGCGGCGGGGGCAGCCTCTCGCTGACTGTGTAGAAGGAAAGGATGACAGGTATGGCTTTGATCGAAGAAATTACCTATGAAAGCGTTTTGAAGGACATGCTGGCCGCGTATGAGGCTGAGGCCGGCTTCGTCCCGGATGAGGCGTCGGATATTTCCATCCGGCTGCGGGTGCTGGCTTCGCAGATTCACAGCGCGGCCGAGACCGGCAAGTGGCTGCTGCGGCAGATGTTTTTCTCCACGGCAGAGGGGGAGTACCTCGACCGGCACGCCGAGCTGCAGGGCCTTTCGAGAAACGAGGGCAGCCGGGCCGCGGGAAAGGTAACCTTCCGGCTGGCCGCAAAGCTCGGGTACGATGTGGCGATTCCGCAGGGGCTGGTTTGCGCGACCTCCGACGCCGAGCCGATCCGGTATCTGGTGAAGTCGGGCGGCAGCATTCCTGCCGGATCGTATGAGACCACGCTGGACGTTGCGGCGGAGGAGCCGGGCGTGGCCGGCAATATCAAGAGCGGTCGGATCGCGGTGGTTGTCTCGCCGCCCAGCGCCGGGATGACCTGCCGCAACGCCTTTGCCTTTTCGGGCGGCAGCGACCCCGAGGATGACAAGACGCTGCGGGAGCGGATTGCGGCCGCGTTGCAGCAGCCCTCCAACGGCACCAACGCCGCCTTCTATGTCGCCGAAACGCTCAAGGTGCCCGGCGTGCAGTCGGCGACGGCTGTGCCGCGGGCGAGCGGGCGGGGCACCGTCTCGGTCTATGCGGCCGGCGTTGGAAAAACCGCCGACAGCACGATGCTGTCCGCGATCAGAACCCACCTCTCCGATCAGCGGGAGATCAACGTGGACGTGACGGTAGCGGCGGCGACCGAGCGGGAAATCCCGGTTTCGGTTAAAATCAAGCCGGCGGACGGATATCTGTTTTCGGAGATTTCGGCCAGCTGCTATACGGCCGTGACCGATTATTTTAACCATCTGATGATTGGGGAGGCGTTTCGCCTCAACCGGCTGGGAAATCTTCTTCTGGCCTGCGAAGGGGTGGAGGATTATACCTTCCTGGCGCCGACGTCCAACATCTCGGTGGCGTCGACCGCGCTGGGCGTGCCGGGCAATATTACCGTAGCGGAGTGGGTGGAATAATATGAACAGCCTGGAAACCATGATCTCCCTTTTAAAGCCGACCGGCCTATACAAGCTGGACGACGGCTATGTTTTGTGCGAGCTGAAGGCGGAGGCGGCCGGCCTCGACCGGCTTTTCGCGGCGCTGAACGAGCTGCTGCGGGAGTGCTTTCCCCAAACGGCGGAGGAAAAGGGGCTGCAGGTGTACGAGCGGGTGATGCACCTCGGCGTCATCCCGGAGGATACAGCTGCGCGGCAGAACCGGATCACCGGGGCGCTTGCCCTCTGCGGAAAGGATAAGACGCTGGCCGCCCTTCGGAAAAGCGGCCGCATTTTCGGCGTCGACTGGACCATCACCGAATCGCCGTCGGACGAAAAACTGACAATTTCGGGAGAGGGGTACAGCCTTCCCTACGATACGGCAAACGATATTTTCGCCATGCTCGGCAGCCTGCTGCCGGCGCATCTCGGCGTTTCGTTCAGCCTTCATGTGGCTACCTGGTACACCTGGAACCGGCTGGGCAAGACCTTCTCCGAGCTGGACGGCGAAAATCTCAGCTTTACCGCGCGGAGCGCCGCGGCGACTTTGACCGGCAGCCTGTAAACCGCACGGCATAAACGAAGGAAGAACAGCATAGTATTACTCGGACAGTAAAAAGGGAGGTATACAAAATGCGAACATATTTACCAGAGGGCAGAAGCCTCAACACACTTCGGAATCGGCAGTACCTCAGCTCTCCGGCCGCCGTGGCCGAGGCGGCTGCCAAGGGGGAAATCCTCGAAGCGATGGTTCTGCTGTGCGATCTTAAGCATAATTTGATTGTGGACCTCGGCTGCATGCGCGGCATCATCCCGCGGGAGGAGGGTGCGATCGGCATTGCGGAGGGAAAGGTGCGGGACATCGCCCTGATCTCCCGGGTGGGGAAGGCGGTTTCCTTCATGGTCAGCGCGATCAAAACGGATGAGGAAGGTAAGCTCTACGCCATCCTTTCCCGCCGCGCGGCGCAGGAAAAGTGCCGGGAGGCATACATCTCCACACTGGAGACCGGCCGGGTTATCGACGCGCGGATTACCCATCTTGAAAACTTCGGGGCGTTTTGCGACATCGGCTGCGGCATTGTCTCCCTGCTGCCGATTGACGCCATCTCGGTCTCCCGGATTTCGCATCCCGCCGACCGGTTCAGCCCGGGCGACGATATCCGCGCGGTCGTCAAGGGGATCGACGCGCAGGGGCGCATCTCCCTCTCCCACAAGGAGCTGCTCGGCACCTGGGAGGAAAATGCGGCCCGCTTCTCGCTCGGCGAGACGGTGACCGGCATCGTCCGCTCGGTGGAGGATTACGGCATCTTCGTGGAACTGGCGCCGAACCTCGCCGGACTGGCCGAGCCGCGCGCCGGCGTGCGGCCGGGACAGATGGCCAGCGCGTATATCAAAAATCTCCTGCCGGAGAAGATGAAGGTCAAACTGATTATTATTGACGCATTTGACGCCGAATATACAAAAAAGCCGATTGAATATTTTTTTGAAGGAGATTTTCTGGACAAATGGCGCTATTCTCCCGAAAAATGCGACAAATCGGTTGAGACGGTTTTCGCCTCCTCCGGCGTCGTGTGCTGAAAAAAGCAGAACTGCTTTGTGCCGGGCGGGTTTCGGTGGGCGGCCTCTTTTGAAAAAGGAGGCGCTTTCCGGGACTCGCCCGGTTTTGTCATGCCCGGCGGTAAAAATGAACAAAAAAGAGAGGGAACATGGCCGACACTGCTTGTATTTTATCAGTTGCATTCCGCCCGCGATGCGTGTATAATAAATAGGTCAGCCGATAAGCGGATAAAGGCTTGTCGTGCGAAAGCTGCCGCGGCATCCGGGCCTTTTCCGATTGTTCGGTACCGCTTTGAAGAATCTTAAAAGATGTCCGGCCGGTTTTGGGTCGGGCAGAATGGGGGATAAGTCATGGTTAAAGCTGTTGTTGGCGCAAACTGGGGCGACGAGGGTAAGGGTAAAATTACCGATATGCTCGCCGGAGACGCTGATGTTGTCGTCCGGTTTCAGGGCGGTGCAAACGCCGGCCACACCATCAAAAACCAGTATGGAAAATTTGCGCTTCATCTTCTGCCTTCGGGTGTGTTCAACTCGAACGTTACCAATATGATCGGGGACGGAGTCGCGCTGAACATTCCCCGCCTGCTGGAGGAATTGCAGGGAGTTATCGACCGCGGCGTTCCCGCGCCGAAGCTGATGATTTCCTCCCGGACGCAGATGGTCATGCCCTACCACATCCTCTTCGATCAGTATGAGGAGGAGCGGCTGGGCGCCGGAAGCTTCGGCTCGACCAAGTCGGGTATAGCGCCCTTTTACTCGGACAAATACGCCAAGATCGGGTTTCAGGTATGCGAGCTGTTTGACGAGGCGGCGCTGCGGGACAAGCTTGCCCGCGTGATCGAGGTAAAGAACGTCCTGCTTGAGCATCTGTATCACAAGCCCCAGCTGGATGTGGAGGAACTGCTCTCCACCCTGACGACCTGGCGGGAGGGGATTGCCCCCTACGTCGGCAACACCCACGCCTTTTTGCGGGAGGCGGAGCGCTCGGGCAAAACCATCCTGCTGGAGGGGCAGCTGGGCTCTTTGAAGGATCCCGATCACGGCATCTATCCCATGGTGACCTCTTCCTCGACTCTGGCCGGCTTCGGCGCGGTCGGCGCGGGAGTTGCGCCCCACTCGATCCGGGAGATTTACACGGTCTGCAAGGCTTACTCCAGCGCGGTCGGCGCCGGCGCCTTTGTCAGTGAGATTTTCGGGGATGAGGCGGACGCCATGCGGCGGCACGGCGGAGATGGCGGCGAGTTCGGCGCCACGACCGGACGGCCGCGGCGGATGGGCTGGTTCGACGCGGTGGCTTCCCGCTACGGCTGCGAGCTGCAGGGCACGACGCAGGTGGTGCTGACCGTCGTCGACGCGCTCGGTTATCTGGATGAGCTTAAGGTCTGCACCGGGTATGAGATTGACGGGAAGATTACCCGTGAGTTTCCGGTTACCCCTCTGCTTGAGCGGGCGAAGCCGGTCTATACCACGCTACCGGGCTGGAAGTGCGATGTTTCGGGCATCCGCAGCTACGCCGACTTGCCGGAAAACTGCCGGAAGTATATCGAGTTTATTGAAAAAGAGATCGGCTATCCGATCAAGATGGTCTCCAACGGTCCGGCGCGTGAGGACATCATCCTCCGCTGAGGACAGCCGGATGAATATGGGATAAAAAAGCCAGGCAATGGCGCCTTGTGCATTCCTCTGAGGGCGGGATTTTCCTGCCCTCGGGGCGTGCTGCGCGCCGCCTGGCTTGTTTTTTATATGTAAGCCGGACGCGGCCGGGCGGCGGAGCGGGCTGTGCCCCTTTTTGGGGGAGAGGTGAGGTCTCCTCTTTTTGGGGGTGCGGCCGGGCATCCTTTTTGGGAGTGACCGGTTCGGCAGGCATGCGGACGAAAAAAGAAAGGACGGTTTGTCGGATATGTTTGACAATCTTCATGAGGAATGCGGCGTTTTTGGCATTTGTGAAAACCGCCGTACCAATGTTGCGGGTGCGGCCTATCTCGCCCTGTACGCGCTCCAGCACCGCGGGCAGGAGAACTGCGGCATCGCGGTGAATGATGATGGCGTTTTCACCTATCATCGGGACACCGGCCTTGTGCCGGATGTCTTTTCGGCCGAGCGGCTGGCGCGGCTGGGAGAGGGGAATATGGCCATCGGGCATGTCCGCTATTCCACCACCGGCGGCAACCACCGCGCCAACGCACAGCCGCTGGTTGTGCGGCATATCAAGGGGAACCTCGCCCTCGCGCATAACGGCAACCTTGTCAACGCGGCCGAACTGCGCCGCGCCTTTGAGATAAACGGCGCGATTTTCCACGCGACAACCGATACGGAGGTCATCGCCTATGCCGTGACGCAGGCGCGGCTTCACTGCCCGACGACCGAGGCCGCTCTGGAGGAGATTATGCCCCGCCTCAAAGGGGCGTATTCGGTGGTGCTGATGACCGCGACCAAGCTGATCGGTGTCCGGGATCCCAACGGCTTCCGGCCGCTGTGCATCGGAAAAACGGCCGACGGCGCCTATGTCATCGCCTCTGAAAGCTGCGCGCTGGACACGATCGGTGCGGCCTTCCTCCGGGACGTTCGGCCGGGAGAGATTGTCGTGGTCGAGGACGGACAGCTTAAATCCATTACGACCCATTGCGGAAAGAAGGGCACGCTCTGCGTTTTTGAATACATCTATTTCGCACGGCCGGACAGCGTGATCGAGGGCGCCTCGGTGCATCATGCACGCATCCGGGCCGGCCGCTTCCTGGCCGAGGAGCATCCGGTGGAGGCCGATATTGTCATCGGCGTGCCCGACTCCGGCCTGGACGCCGCGCTGGGCTACGCGCAGGCTTCGGGCATTCCCTATGGCGTCGGGTTTGTCAAAAACCGGTATGTCGGCCGCAGCTTTATCCAGCCGACGCAGGGTCAGCGGGAAAACGCGGTTCGCATCAAGCTGAATGTCATTGCGGAGAATATTAGGGATAAGCGGGTGGTGATGATCGACGACTCGATTGTGCGCGGTACCACCAGTGCCCGGATCGTCCGCCTCCTGCGGGAGGCCGGGGCGAAGGAGGTGCACATGCGGATCTCCTCGCCGCCCTTTATCAGCCAGTGCTACTTTGGCACCGACGTCGACAGCAGGGAGAATCTGATCGCCTGCCGTCTGCATACGACCGAGAAAATCGCGGCCGAGCTGGGGGTGGACAGCCTCGGCTATCTGAGTGTGGAGAACACCCATCGCCTTGCAGAAGGGGCGAGCTGCGGCTTTTGCGACGGCTGCTTTACCGGCCGTTACCCGATCCACGTGCCGGAGAGCCCGGGAAAGGATAAATTCGAGCTGCCGCTTGGCCGTCGCGGCGGCGAGGTGGAGTAAGGCCTGCCGTCTGCCTGCCACTTTACCGCATACTGTCCGCCGCCTTACCATATGTTATCCGCCGTTTCATCCCTCCCGGCCTGGGGAGGGCGGAGGGCCTGTCGTCTCTGAAATAACGCCGCATTTTCCGGCAGAACTGTGCAAAAAAGGGGGGGCGATCCGTCCTCTCTGCATGGCATCCCGCCTTCGCGGCACGCAAGATAAGCCGGTGCGGCCTTTGTTGGAAATTTGCCTTTTTTGCGCGTCCCGTTCCCGGCTTTTGCAGCGGATAACATGATTGCTGTATCCAAAAAAACGCCGCCCTCTGCCGATTGCAGCAGGAAAGCGCGATCATTTTGCCAATGTAAAAACCGTTCCGGCATTTGTGCTGCCGGAACGGTTTTTTTAAAACACAGATATGTAATTTTAAATTTTTATGATTTTATGCGAGAATCAGCGCTCTTGCCGCGATGATGTCGCTGACTACCAGCTTGCCGTCCCCGTCAATGTCGGCTACGACTCTGGCACCGTCCGAAAGATGTACGCTGCCGAGGATGATGCTCCGCAGCGTAACGATGTCCGAAACCGAGATTCTGCCATCTCCGTCCACGTCGCCAACCTGCGTTGCAGAGGCCAGAACAGTCAGCCTGCAAACGGCAGTCTCCCCGGTCGGGAGGGTTGCGGTAATCTCGGAGTCCCCTGCGGCCGTGGCAATGATCTGCCCGTTGGCGCAGATGGCTACATCTTCATTTGTCGAAGACCAGGTGGGAGAGCCGGCCTCCTCCGGTGAGACGGAGGCGCTGAGCTGCATGCTGTCACCCGGCGTCAGAATTGCGCCTTCCCGGCTCAGCGAAACGGACGCGGCAGGCTGCGCCGGCACCTCCGGCTCCTCCGGGGCTGCCGGTTCCTGCGGCTGGTTGGGATTTTCAACCTGCTCCGCATAGTTCAGCGCACACCAGGCCTCCTGACTCAGATAATTGGTCAGTCCCCAGGTGTAGCCGCCGTTTGCAATCATGCGGGAGACGTGGAAAATCGCACCCTTGGGGACGCTGCCGACGATGGTGGCGCCGACCGAATAGCTGCTGCGCAGGTTGAGGGGATCGGTCTCGGTCACGACCCGGTAGTAGGCGTCAACCTCCTCACCGGCCGGCTCCTCCGGCTGAACGCCGGCGTTGCCGGAATTCCCCGCCGTGGTATAGGCCGGCGTGCCGTATCCGACAATGCTGCTTTTTCCGTACCAGTAGCCGCCGCCCGAGGTGATGGTACGGTCGTTGACCTTGTCGCTGAAATTGCCGTCGATAATATGAATGCCGCCCGAAGCGTCAACATAATTGACAATACCGACATGTCCCCATACGAAGAAGATCAGGTCGCCCGGGTTCGGCGTGTAGGAAGCACCCTGCCAGAGGCCGGCGTTGCGATACGCCGCGATGCCGCTGCTGCAATCTCCAAAGTTCAGGAAGATCGAGGAGGGGATGCCGGCTTTCTCGGCGCACCATTTGACAAAGTAGGTGCACCAGGGCGCGGTCGGTCCGTATTTCTGAATGTTGTCGCCGCTCTCCCGATAGCCGACCTGCGTCAGCGCGATGCCGACGATGTCGGCGCGCTGGTTGCCGGTGAGGGTGTAGGCCGTCTCGTCATACGCGGCGGAGGCGGAAAAAACCGAGGCGCCGGCGCAGCCGATTACAATGGTAAGACACAGAAGTATACCGATTATACGCTTCATAAATATCAAAAACTCCTTCATATAATACCCTGTTAACGCCCTGAGGACGCAGTCGAAAAAATTTGCATATCGGTATATTACCACAGTTATTACAAAATTGCAACCTTTTTATGAAGAAAAAGTTACAACTTCTTAATTTTTGTTTTTGATTTGTTTCCGATTAAAGGTCAGAAAAAGTCAGTTATTTTTTCGATCTTTTACATTTCGTTCACATTTGGCTATTGACAAACCCTTGTGGAAGTGGTAAATTATAGACAGTTAGCACTCAAGGTGATCGAGTGCTAAACCCTAAAGTGAAGGAGGAAGCCGCATGGAGCTGAACGCGAGGAAGCGGGAAATTCTGGCCGCCATCATTAAAACATATATGGAAACAGGCGAGCCGGTCGGCTCCAAGCTGCTTTGCGGTATATTGGGAAACCGGCTTTCCTCCGCCACTCTGCGGAATGAGATGAGCGACCTTTGCGCACTGGGATATCTTGAGCAGCCGCACACCTCGGCCGGGCGTGCCCCGACCAAGGAGGGGTATCGCTTCTATCTGAAAAACCTGATGCCGGCCACGCCGCCCGATCGCAAGACGGTGCAGCAAATCGATCGGCTACTGGATAAAATCCCGACCGAGCCGGAGCATGTCCTTTCGGCGGCGGCCGACCGGCTGTCGGATTTCACCGGGCTGCCGGCGGTGGCCGCCCTGCTCCCGAGCGAAGAGGCTAAAATTCTCACCGCACGCATTCTTCCGACCGGACGGGAGGGGCGCTTCCTTGCGGTTGTGATGACCTCCGACGGGCAGCACGGCGTCCGCATGGTGGAGGCGATCTGGCCTCCCGGCGCGGCGGAGGTGGAGCGGCTCAACCGGATTCTGGCAGACAGCCTGATCGGCCGTCCGGTCGGTGTGCTGACGCCGCTGATGCAGCAGCACATCATCGCCGCCGATGGAAACGGCCTCCTGTTTGCTCCGCTGCTCAGCGCGGTGTTTGAACTGGCTCTCGACCTTGTAAGGGCGAGGTGCGGCGGCGGCGGTGCGGCGCGGGTGTACGATTATCCCGAGCTTTGCGGCCGTGCGCGCGGCCTGCTGGAGCTGCTGAGCGACTCCGACCGGATGACCGACCTGCTTGCGGGCAGTACCGCACCGGTCTCGGTGCTTTTCGGGGAGGAGAGCGGCGTTGACGCACTTCGCCCGGCGGTTCTGGTCATTGCGGGCTTTCGCCTTGGCAATGCGCGGATCGGCCGGATGGGGGTCGTCGGCCCGACGAGGATGAATTATTCCTACCTCGTCCCAAGTATTGAATATTTTGCGAAGGGGCTTGGAACCAGGCTTTCCTCCGCATGGAAAACGGAGGCATGATGGATTTGGCAAAGAAACAGACCAAAACAGAAAAAGAAATAAAGGAACAGCAAAATCAGCCGGAAGCAGAAAACGCAGCCGAAAGCACTGCGGAGGCGGCGGAAGCCGAGCCGGTCTCGGCCGAGCTGGAAACGCTGAAGACCGAGCTGGAAAAGCAGAAGGATCTGCTGCTGCGGACGGCGGCCGAGTTTGATAACTACAAGCGCCGCACCGAGCGGGAGCGCGTCGCCGTCGGAGAGCATGCCAGAGCCACAACTCTCAAGCCGCTGCTGCCGGTGTTCGACAGCCTGGATCGGGCGCAGGGGGTTGATCCCGCCTCTCCCGAATATGCCAAGGGGATTGAGATGATCGTAAAGCAGCTCTCGGACGCGGCCGCCAAGCTCGGCCTGGTCGAGATTGCCGCCGCGGGGGAGACTTTCGACCCCACCCTGCACGAAGCGGTCATGCATGTGGAGGACGATACCGTCGGGGAGAACACGGTGGTTGAGGTTCTGCAAAAGGGGTACAAGATCGGCGATACGGTTGTCCGTCACGCCATGGTAAAGGTCGCCAATTAAGACGGCCGGAAAAAAGGATATTTCATTTCCGGCCATCCTACCATCGTCAATTGATGGTATACTATATAAAATAAATAATAGAATCATATTTCATTGGAGGTAATCTGTTATGGGAAAAATTATTGGTATTGATTTGGGTACAACAAACTCCTGCGTCGCGGTTATGGAAGGCGGAGAGCCGGTCGTAATCGCCAATGCCGAGGGCGCGCGCACCACGCCGTCGGTTGTCGCCTTCTCCAAAACGGGGGAGAGAATGGTCGGCCAGGTCGCCAAAAGACAGGCCATCACCAACCCCGATCGGACGATCAGCTCGATCAAGCGGGAGATGGGTACCGCGCACACGGTCGAAATCGACGGCAAAAAATATACGCCGGAGGAAATTTCGGCCATCATCCTGCAGAAGCTGAAGGCTGACGCCGAAAGCTATCTCGGCACTCCGGTGACCGAGGCGGTTATCACCGTTCCGGCCTACTTCACCGACGCCCAGCGTCAGGCGACCAAGAATGCCGGTACCATCGCCGGCCTCGACGTCAAGCGTATTATCAACGAGCCGACGGCTGCCGCCCTCGCCTACAGCATTGATAAAGAGGACGACCAGAAGGTTATGGTATACGACCTCGGCGGCGGCACCTTCGATGTCTCGATCATCGAGATGGGCGACGGCGTGCAGGAGGTTCTGGCGACCGCCGGTAACAACCGCCTGGGCGGCGACGACTTTGACCAGCGGATTATGGACTGGATCACCGACTCCTTCAAGGCGGAGAACGGCATCGACCTCAAGGGCGACAAGATGGCCATGCAGCGGGTCAAGGAAGCGGCTGAAAAGGCTAAGATTGACCTGTCCGGCGTGACCTCGACCGATATCAACCTGCCCTTCATCACGGCTGACGCCAACGGCCCCAAGCATTTTGAGGCCACTCTCACCCGCGCCAAATTCAATGAGATGACGGCCGACCTGGTTGAAAAGACCATGGGCCCGGTGCGTCAGGCGCTGAGCGATTCCGGGCTGAAAACCTCGGAAATTCATAAGGTCCTGATGGTCGGCGGCTCGAGCCGTATCCCGGCCGTGCAGGAGGCAGTCAAGAACTTCATCGGCCGCGAGCCCTTCAAGGGCATCAACCCGGATGAGTGCGTCGCCATCGGCGCCGCGATTCAGGCCGGCGTCCTCGGCGGCGACGTCAAGGGTCTGCTGCTGCTGGATGTTACGCCGCTGTCTTTGGGAATTGAGACGATGGGCGGCGTGTCGACCAAGGTAATCGACCGCAACACCACCATCCCGACCAAGAAGAGCCAGATCTTCTCGACCGCCGCGGACGGCCAGACCTCGGTAGAGGTGCATGTCCTCCAGGGCGAGCGTGAGTTTGCAAGAGATAACAAGAGCCTGGGCGTTTTCCACCTCGACGGCATTGCCCCGGCACCGCGCGGCATCCCGCAGATTGAGGTCACCTTCGACATCGACGCCAACGGCATCGTGCATGTCTCGGCCAAGGATCTCGGCACCGGGAAGGAGCAGTCGATCACCATCACCGCTTCGACCAACATGTCCAAGGAGGATATCGACAAGGCGGTCAAGGACGCCGAGCAGTATGCAGCCGAGGACAAAAAGCGCCGGGAAGAGGTCGATCTGCGCAACAACGCCGATCAGATGATTTATCAGACCGAAAAGACCCTCTCCGACCTCGGCGATAAGGTCTCCGAGGAGGAGAAGAAGGATGTGCAGACGGCTGTCGACGGACTGAAGGAGGCGCTGAAGGGCACCGACAACGATAAGATCAAGTCGGCCAAGGAGGAGCTGGAGAAAAAGCTCTACGCCATTTCGGAGAAGGTGTATCAGGCCGCGCAGCAGGCTCAGCAGGCGGCGCAGGGTCAGGCGGACGGCGGCGCGCAGGGAACGCAGAGCGACCCGAACGTCTATGACGCCGAGTTCACCGACGTGGACGACGATAAGAAGAACTAACACGCCGATCGGTTTTAGAAAAACAGAGGTTTTTTCCGGCAAAGCGCCGCTCTCCGTATAAAGCGGAAAGCGGCCGCTTTGCCCCCTGCTTTGACACAGAAAATGCGGGAGATACCCCTATTCGGGAGATGCTTTGTGGAGATTTTGACGCCCGGGCAGAGGGTTTCTCCGCGCAGTTTTACATATTCTAAACAGAGGAGCGTGGCGTTATTTTGGCCGATAAAAAGGATTATTATGAGGTGCTGGGCGTTGACCGCGGCGCCAGCGAGGATGAAATCAAGAAGGCCTACCGCGCGACCGCGAAAAAATATCATCCCGACCTCCATCCCGGCGACGCCGAGGCGGAGGCGAAGTTTAAGGAAGCAAACGAGGCTTATGAGGTGCTGTCCGACAAGGATAAGCGCGCGCGGTACGACCAGTTTGGCCATGCCGGCGTAGATCCCAATTTCGGCGCGGGCGGCGGTGGCGGCGGCGCCTACTCCGGCGGGTTTGGAGATTTTGGGGATATCGGGGATATCTTCAGCTCGATCTTCGGCGGAGGGTTTGGCGGCGGCGGCCGGCAGGCCGATCCCAACGCGCCCCGTCGGGGAAACGATACCTCCACCACCCTGTATCTGGATTTTGTTGAGGCGGCCAAGGGCTGCCGCAAAAAGGTAAAGACCACCCGGGTGGAAAGCTGCGGCGAGTGCGGCGGCAGCGGCGCGGCCAAGGGCTCGAGTCCCAAGACCTGCCCCTCCTGCCACGGCACAGGACAGATTCGGATGACCCAGCGCACCCCCTTCGGCTCGATGCAGACGCAGCGTGTCTGCGATCAGTGCCGCGGCACGGGTAAGATTATCGACAATCCCTGCCGCGCCTGTGCCGGAAAAGGACGCGTGCGCCGCACCCACGAGCAGGAAATCAATATTCCTGCCGGTATCGACGAAGGACAGATTCTCAATGTCCGGGGCGGCGGCGACGCCGGTGTGAACGGCGGCCCGGCCGGCGATCTGCATATCCACATCTCCATCCGGCCGCACACGCTTTTTGAACGACAGGGCTATGATGTCTACTGCGATCTGCCGATCACCTTTGTGCAGGCCGCACTGGGGGCGGAGGTTACGGTGCCCACCCTCGACGGCAAGATCAAGTTCACCGTGCATGAGGGAACCCAGCCGGGCGACGTCTTCAAGCTGCGCGGCAAGGGTATCGCCAAGCTGAACGGCGTCGGCCGCGGAGACCAGTATGTCAAGGTCAATGTCGAGGTACCGAAGAATCTTTCTCCCTCTCAGAAAAATCTGCTGAAGGAATTTGAGAACAAGACCGACGAGAGCAACTATAAAAAGCGCAAAGGCTTTTTTGACAAGCTCAAGGACCGCCCCGATAAGGGGCGGCCCTTGAGTATTGGTTTATTTCCGGATCACTTTCTCCAGGCGGTATCGTCCTCCGTGTAGCGGGAGGCGCTGCGGCGGCGGAAGTAGAAGTACAAACCCGCGCCGAGTGCCAGGACGGCCACGATGATGCCCGTGATGAGAAGGATGCGGCCGAGACCGCCGGACGACGTGGTGTCCTTGGTGTCGTCGTTTTTCTTCACATCGCCGATGGCTTCCTTCACGGTGAGCGTCGCGGCGTTGCTCTCAACGGAACCGGCAGCGTTTTTGATCACGCAGCGGTACTTCCAGCCGTTCTGCTCGGCGGTGACCTTTTCGACGGTGTAGCTCGCGTTCACCGCGCCGGAGATATCCGTCCAGCCGCTGCCGTCGTTTTTGTCCACCTGCCACTGGCAGAGCAGCGGCGTGGTGCCGCTCGCCGTCACGGTGAACGTGGCGGAGCTGTCCGCGTTGACGGACGCGCTTGCGGGCTGGGAGGATACGGTCGGGGCAACGGTCTTATCCTTCGCCTTGATGGTGAACTTGGCCTTCGCGCTGCCGTCGCCGTAGACGAGCGTCACGGTGTGGGAGCCCGCGGCGAGCGTGTCGAGATATTCCGGCTTGAGCGTGACGGTGGAGCCGTCCGCGGAGGCGGTGTATTTCCCGGCGGCGACCGCGGCGCCGTCCACCTTCACGGTGAATGTACCCTTGCCGCTGCCGGAGAATTCAATGCCCTTGTCTCCGCCCTGCGTCCATTCGCTGTTCGCACCTTTGGTGACGGTGTACTCACTGCCGGCGACGACGAGCGTCATCTGCCGCGTAGAGAAGCCGGTGGAGTTCGTCGCCTTCACGGCGAAGCGGAAGGAGCCTTCCTGCGTGGGCGTGCCGGAGAGAATACCGGTGTTGGCCGCGAGCGTCATGCCGTCGGGCAGCGTGCCGCTGTAGGACCAGGTGATCGGCGTGCCGCCGGTGGCGGTGATCTGCTGGCGGTATTCCTTGCCCATCGTGGCCGCGGCGAGCGTCGTGGTGGTGATGGCGGGCGCGGCGGGCAGCGTGCCGCCGCCGGTGTTCTGGCTCTTCACAATGCCGGACACGCTGACGGTCTGGTTGGCGTTGATGTTGCTGATGGTATAAACGCCGTTGTTGCTCGTGAGCGTCGTGCCGTTGGCCTTTACGGAAAAGCCGTTGCCGCGGGTGTAGCCGTTGCTGGGCGTCACGGTGAAGGAGAAGCTGCCGCCGGCGTTTACGGGGCTCTTGGAGCCGCCGGTCGCGGCAATGGTATAGCCGGTGCCGCCCTGAAGCGTCACGGTGTAGGTCGTGGGAGCGCTCGTCGGCGTCGCGGTCGGGGCCGGCGTCGGGGTGGGCGTCGGCTGCGCGCTGTAGGCGGGAACGGTGATCGTGAACACGTCGCTCAGATTGCCGCTCTTATCGCGCACAACGACATAGACCTTGCGGGCGTTCGTATCGGCGATATCGCTGAGCTTAATGGTAGTGCGGGCGTTGGTGCAGCCGCCGTGCGGGTTCTTGTCGTCGGCGATCTGCTCCGCGGTCGGAACACCGCCGTTCACGCTGCCAACCATGTAGTAATACGTTCCATCTTCGGAGGAGGTGAAGTAGAACTCCGCGGTCTTCGCGTCGATGCGCTTGGAGGGCTCGCCCTTGATGGTGGGCTTCTGGGTGTCGCGCTTATAGCTCGTGGCGGAAGCGTCCGACCACTCGCTCTGCGTTCCGGCGGCGGCCGCCTGCACGCGGAAGGTGTAAACGCCGTCGTCGTTCATGTGGGGCGCAAGGTCCGAGGTCGTAACGGAGCCGCCGTTGACGACGATCACGTTGCCGTAATCGCTGCCGTCGCGGAGAAGCTGGATGTTATAGGCTTCCGCGCCGGACACGGCGTTCCACATGGCGGTCGCGGTGTTGTTGACCCAGGTGATCGTGGTGGGCTTTGCGAGATATACGGGAACTTTCACGGTCTTAACGTCGCTCTTGTTCCCGGCGGCGTCCACGACCATAAGATACACGTTCGTTGCTTCGGCGCCGAGACCGGAGAAATCGATCTTCGTTTCGCCGGAGGCGATGTCCTTCACGTTTGCCGAGGCAAGAAGAGCATCCTGCGTAGGCTTCTCGCCGCCGACGATGTAGTAGGCCTTGCCGGCCTCGTCGGAGGTGAAGGTCACGGAGCCGTTGGAAGCGTCCGTGCGGCTCGCGCTCTCGCCGGAGATGGCGGGCGCGGTCTTATCGATGGCGAGAGCGCCGCTCGCTTCCGACCACGCGCTCAGAATATCGCCGTTGAGGGCCTGCACCTTGAAGGTGTAGGAACCGGACTCTTCCAGCGTGAAGGTGTAGCTGGTCGTATCCGCGGTGACGGCAGGCGTGACCTCCGCGCCGTCCTTATAGAGCTGCACGCAGTAGGACGCAGCGCCGGGGACTTCCGACCACATCGCGGTGGAGGTGCCGTTCACCCAGGTGAGCGTGGCGGGGGCCGCGAGATAGAGCGGCACGGTCACGGTCTGCACTTCGCCGCGGTTTCCGAGACCGTCCTCGGCGGCGTAGCGGACGACGACGGCGGCGCTGTCGGCAAGGCCGGTGAGCGTGAGCGTGTTGTCCTCGCCCTTCGTGAGCGCCATGGTGCTGCCGGAGGTGAATACATCGGCGGCATCGTCGTTGAGAACATAGTAAAGCTTGCCGTCCTCGTTGGAGACGAAGGCGACGGTGGCGGTGTCCTGCGCCGTGCGCTTGACGCCGTCGGCCGGCACCGTGAGGATGGGGGCGGCGGTGTCGCGCACCGTTTCGGCGCTGCGCTCAGACCACGCGCCGACGGTGTTCGCGCCGACGGAACGCACGGCGAACGTGTAAACGCCGTCGTCCTTCATCACGTCGGAGAGATCATCCGTAGCGGACGCACCATTCACGGGGATGGGATCGCCGTAGGCGTCGGAGCCCAGATAGAGCTGCACGGTGTAATCATTCACACCCTCCACGCCGGTCCACGCGGCCTTCTTGCCGTCCCAGACGGGGGCGGTCGGCGCGGCGAGCACCGCGGGGATCGCTGCGGTCAGAAGCTCGGTCGTATGGCCGAAGGCGTCCTTCGCGGCAATGTAGACGGTGTGGGCGTTGGCGTCGAGATCCTTGAGAGAGATCGTATTCGCGCCGCGGACGAGCTCGGCCTTCGCCTCGTCCTTCATGATGTCCGCCGCGGAAGCGGGTTCGCCGTCGAGCTGGTAGTAGTATGTACCGGCTTTCGAGGCAGTGAAGGTGACGCTGCCCTCGGTCTCCGAGGTGCGCACGGCGGAGGAAATAGTCAGCGCGGGGGCTTTGCCGTCGTCAAAAACAAGCTCCTTCATTTCGGCGGTGGGAGCGGCGGCGAGCTGCTCCTCCGTGGCGGCCGTGCCGCCGATGTAGAGCGTGGAGCCGTCGAGCATCTTGCCGAGCGTGAGCGCGTTGTCCTTATCGGGGGCAATGGCGCAGACGCTGCCCTTGACCGTGCCGGAGGCGATCTTGATCTCGCCGGAAGCGCCGGACAGGTTGATGCCGTTTGCCGACTCGATCTTGCCGAGCGTATTCACGCGGATCTTCACGCCGGAAGCGCCGACAACGGCCTTCACGCCGGAAGCGCCGCCGGAGATGCCGACCTCGCCCGAGATGGTCACGGCGGCGTCCTTCGCGACAACGACGCCGGAGGCGTTATCCGGCACCTTGACCGTGCCGGAGCCCTTGAGCGTCAGACTGCCGCTCTCCACATGGAAAACGGAAGCGTCGGCATAGCTCTCGCCGTCGGCGAGCTTGAGCGTGACCGTCTGACCGGTCAGCTCGAGCGTCACGTCCTTGTCGAGCGTAAGCGGCGCGGAAAGGACGATATCCTTGACGGATTTATCGACAACATAGGATCCTCCCGCGGAAATGCCCGAAAGGTCCGTGATGACTTGGGCGTCGCCTGCCATCGCCGGCATAGGCAGCAGCGATACTGCCATCAGCACGGCGAGCAGAAGAGCCATCAGTTTCTTTGTCATAACAAAGTACCTCCTTGAAAACGGCGCGGCGCATAGCCCTGCCGCTTGCTTTCTGACTATAAGACGCGCGGCGGGGTCAAAAGGTTTCCTCCGCACTCGGAATTTTTGTTATTTTTCGTTGCCAGTTTTTACCGGATGCCCTCCGCGATCACATCGGCGAGCGCTTCGATCTCAGCGAGCTGTCCTTCGGTGAGCGAGGAGCGGATCGCGACGCTCTGCTCGAGCACCGTCATGTTCTTGAGCGGAGCGAGGATCGCCGCCATCTGCCGCGCGCTGACGGGCGCCCACGTGCCGTTTTCCATAAAAGCGACGGTGCGCTTCTGGAGATTGTGCGCGGCAATATCGCGCAGCAGCTCGTCCATCGTGACGAAAATGCCGCCGTTGTACGTCGCCGAGGCAAACACCAGATGGCTCCACCGGAAGCACTCGGCGATGATGTCCGAGGCCGGGGTGACGGACACGTCGTACATCGCGGTGCGCACACCGCGCTCGCGCAGCTTCGAGGCGAGGAACTCGGCGGCGTTTTCCGTGTTGCCGTAGATCGAGGCGTACGCGATCATCACGCCCTTGTCCTCCGGCGTATAGGTGCTCCAGAGGTTGTACTTTTCCAGAATATATCCGAGATCACGCCGCCAGACGAAGCCGTGCAGCGGGCAGAGCATCTGAATGTCCAGACCCGCGATCTTCTTGAAGAGATTCTGCACCTGCACGCCGTATTTGCCGACGATGTTCGTATAGTACCGGCGCGCCTCCTTGAGATAGTCGCGGTCAAAATCCACCTCGTCAGCGAAGATCGCGCCGTTGAGCGCGCCGAAAACGCCGAAGGCGTCCGCGGTGAAGAGCGTGTGCGCGCTCTTGTCGTAGGTCATCATGACCTCCGGCCAGTGGATCATCGGGGCAAGATAGAACGTGAGCTCGTGCGCGCCCGCGGAGAGCACGTCGCCCTCCTTGACGAGATGCATGTTCTTCACGGCGTTCTTGCCGAAAAACTGCGCGATCATCACGGCGGTCTTGTCGTTGCAGACGACCGTGGTTTCCGGGTGGCGCAGCAGCAGCTCCGAGAGCGTGGCGGAGTGGTCCGGCTCCATGTGGTGTACGATCACATAGTCGAGCGGCCGCCCGCCGAGCTCGCCGACGCCGACCTCGAAGGAGACCCGCGTCCGGGTCGAGGATTTGGCGAAAATCAGCCCGATGCTTCTGCCGGCCAGCGGAGTGAAGGGAACCCGCCCCCGCTCCGCCTTGAGTTTCGCCGCCAGTTCAAAAATCGTATCGAGATCATCCCGGGTGATATCCCGCAAAGTCAACAGGTCTTTCTTCATAGTTCTCATCCCTCCTTGATCGACCGGTCGAGTTCAGCGAGAGCGGCGGAGATCCGCTCCACCCCCTGCTCGGCCTCGGCCCGGGTAATGTTCAGCGGCGGCAGCAGCCGCAAGACGCACTCTCCGGCGGTCAGAACCACCAGATGCTGTTTCAGACAGAGTCCGGCCAGCGTCGCGGCCTCCCGGTCAAGCACCAGGCCGATCATCAGCCCCATGCCGCGCACGCCGCGCACAAACGGATACGGCCGGGCGACCTCCGCCAGAGCCTTCCGCAGAAATTCGCCCTGCACCCGGCAATTTTCAAGCACACCCTCCTCATCGAAAGCGCGCTGCACCGCCAGCGCGGCGGCGCTCACCAGCGGGGTTCCGCCGAAGGTGCTCGCGTGGGTGCCGACCGTCAACGTTCCGGCGTACTTGCGCTGCACGATGAAGGCCCCCATCGGCAGCCCGTTGGCGATCGCCTTGGCCATCGAGAAGGCGTCCGGCTGGACGCCGAAGCTCTGCCACGCGAACCGGGTGCCGATCCGCCCCATGCCGCACTGGACCTCGTCGAACAGCAGCAGGATCCCCTTCTCGTCGCAGAGCGCGCGGACCTCTTCAAGATACTTCCGGTCGGCCGGAAGGATGCCGCCCTCGCCCTGCACCGGCTCCAGCAGCACCGCGCAGGTGGCCGGGGTGATCGCGGCGCGGAGCGCCTCGATGTCGTTGAAGGGGACCTGCCGGAAGCCCGGCACATCCGGTTCAAACCCCTTGCGGTACTTGGCCCGGCCGGTAGCGGCCAGCGTCGCCAGAGTCCGGCCGTGGAAGGAGTTGTCCATCGAAATGATCTCGTTGCGGCCGGAGGCGTTGCCGATCTTCCGGGCGAACTTGATCATCCCCTCGTTGGACTCCGCGCCGGAATTGCAGAAGAACGCCTTCTCGAAGTGGCTGAGGGACAGCAGTTCCTCGGCGAGATCGAGCTGTTCTTCCTGATAGAAAAGGTTGCTCACGTGGATGAGCTTGCGGGCCTGCTTTTCGATGACTTCCGCAAGTTCCTCGTTGCAGTGGCCGAGGCTGGTCACGGCGATCCCGGAGAGCAGATCGACGTATTCCTTGCCGTCGAGGTCGGTGAGCCGGGAACCCTTGCCGCCGGCGATGCTGATGGGATACCGCCCGTAGGTCCG
>OMNU01000209.1_pt1 | contig 26463 bp, 20 predicted proteins | sample 1673511 | NCBI WGS metagenome assembly OMNU01 (sample SAMEA103958113, study PRJEB25191) | human gut metagenome | reverse complement strand
CTGGGTTCAGTATAGCACATTTTCCGGCCCAGTTACACCCCGCAGCGCAGAGGGCAGCTGCGTAAAATTTTTGCATTCTGCGTGCGCGGTGCGCCATAGTATGGTATACTGGAAAAGCGAGAAACGCCGCGCGTTCCCGCGTGTGCAAAAAGGAGGGATTTCTTACGTTCTGGGAAATCATCAAAGCAATTTTAATGGGCATCGTGGAGGGCATCACCGAGTGGCTGCCCATCTCGTCCACGGGCCATATGATCCTGCTGGAGCAGATCGTCAAATTCAACGCCAGCGAAGAGTTCATGTCCATGTTCCGGGTGGTCATCCAGCTGGGTGCCATCCTGGCCGTGGTGGTGCTGTTCTGGGGCAAGCTGTGGCCCTTCGGCCTGCGGCAGGGCCGTGTGATCTCCAAGCCCAGTGTCTGGAGCCTGTGGTTCAAGGTGGTGGCGGCCACCCTGCCGGTGCTGGTCATCAGCCCGCTGGACGACTGGATGGAGGCGCACTTCTACAATTACATCACGGTGGCCGCCATGCTCATCCTGTACGGTGTGCTGTTCCTGGTGGTGGAGAACCGCCGCATCGCGCCCCATGTGATGCGGCTGGATCAGATCACCTACCGGGATGCGCTGCTCATCGGCGTGTGGCAGTGCCTGGCCATCATCCCCGGCACCTCCCGCTCCGGTGCCACCATCGTGGGCGGCCTGCTGCTGGGTCTGTCCCGTGCCTGCGTGGCCGAGTTCACCTTCTTCCTCGCCATCCCGGTTATGGCGGGCGCGTCCCTGCTCAAGGTGGTCAAGTTCGTCCTCTCCGGCGCTGCGATGACCGGCACCGAGATCGCTGTTCTCGTGGTGGGCTGCGTGGTCGCCTTTGTGGTCAGCCTTGCCGCCATCCGCTTCCTGATGGATTACGTCAAGCGCCATAACTTCAAGTTCTTCGGCCTCTACCGCATCGTGCTGGGCCTGATCGTCCTGGCCGTGGCCGCCATCACCGCCATTGCGTAAATCGCCCCCGACCCCCCAGCCGCCCGCCCGGGCGGCTTTTTTGCGCCCTGGGGCAATTGCACCGGCCCCGGCCTTGTGTTATACTGGAGCCATAAAGAGAGAACCCGGCGGCGGGAGAGTGCCGCGCCTGAAATTGTCAAAAACGGAGGAGATCCCTATGGAAGCATCGACTGTATATTACACCGACTTCCGGTGTCCTGTGGGCACCAGCCTGACCGAAAAGCTGCGCCGCCTGTGCATTGCGGCAGGCATCAAGAGCATTGATATGGATGGCAAGTTCGTGGCCATCAAGATGCACTTTGGCGAGCTGGGCAACCTGGCTTTCCTGCGCCCGAACTACGCCAAGGTGGTGGCAGACCTGTGCAAGGAGCAGGGGGGCCAGCCCTTCCTGACCGACTGCAACACGCTGTACCCGGGTAGCCGTAAGAACGCGCTGGAGCACCTGAGCTGCGCGCAGGAAAACGGCTTCTGGCCCATGACCACTGGCTGCCAGATTATCATTGGCGATGGCCTGCGCGGCACCGATGAGCTTGAGGTGCCCGTGCCCAACGGCGAATACTGCAAGACCGCCAAGATCGGCCGCGCCATTATGGATGCCGACATCTTCATCAGCCTGACCCACTTCAAGGGCCACGAAGCGACCGGCTTCGGCGGAGCCATCAAGAACATCGGCATGGGATGCGGTTCCCGTGCGGGCAAGATGGAGCAGCACTCCTCCGGTAAGCCCGCCGTGCAGGAGGAGCTCTGCCGCGGCTGCCACCGCTGCGCCAAGGAGTGCGGCTCCGATGCCATCCGCTACAATGAGAACAACAAGGCGGTCATTGATTACGAAAAGTGCAAGGGCTGCGGCCGCTGCATCGGTGCCTGCAACTTCGATGCCATCTATTCCATCGACAGCAGCGCCAACGAGGAGCTGGACCGCAAGATGGCAGAGTACGCCGCCGCCGTCTGTGCAGACCGCCCCTGCTTCCACATCAGCCTGGTGCAGGATATCAGCCCCAACTGTGACTGCCACGGCGAGAACGATGCCCCCATCCTGCCGGATATCGGCATGTTCGCCTCCTTTGACCCCGTGGCGCTGGATCAGGCCTGTGCCGATGCCTGCCTGAACGCACAGCCCCTGCCCAACAGCCAGCTGGGCCAGAACCTTGCAAAGCCCGGCTGGAACTGCCACCACGACAACTTCAAGGATTCCAACCCCAATGTCGAGTGGAAGGCAACGCTGGATCAAGCCGAAAAGATCGGCATGGGCACCCGCCAGTACACCCTGAAGAAGATCTGAACATAAAAATAAGCCCGACAACGTCGGGCTTATTTTTATGTCTCTTGCATTCAGGGGCAGACGGAACGATCAATACTCACTGGAAGCCGGGACCAGTACGTCAATGACATCGGCCAGGGTTTTCCAGTTTTCCTCGGAACAGCCGGGCAGCTCTTTGGCATCCAGACCGGCATCCTCGATGCGGCCGGTCATGCTGTCCTTGTCGGTCAGCAGGGTCTCGGCATCGGCCTTGATGAGCGGCCAGGCATCGGCAAAGCTCTGCTGGTCATCGGCGCTCAGGCTGTCGAACCACTGGGTATAGGCATCTTTGATGTCGCTGACCGGCTGGATGCTCATGTTGCAGCCATCGGCCCATTTCAGCAGGGAAGCCGCCGCGATGACGGATTTCAGCGAGCAGCCGGACACGCCGGGGCCCCAGCCGAGGCAGGGGGCAAAGGCATCGTCCGGGTCAGAGAGGGAGAACAGGGAGTTCTCGCCTGCGTCCAGCGGGCCCACCTTGCCAGTGTCGGCGGTCACGGTGGAAGAGGGGATGCTCTCGCTTGCAGAAGCGGAAGAGCTGGAAGCGGCAGTGCTGCCGGAAGAGGTGCTGCAGCCTGCCAGCACGCCGCACAGCAGGGCGGCGCAGACCAGCAGGGAAAGAATACGCTTGCGAATCATAGGAAAGCCTCCTTTTATCGTGTTCCGGCCCATCTGCCGGAGAAACTGCTCTGGTACATTTCTAGTATACTGTTCTGCCGGGCTGTTGTCAATCGGCGTGCGCAGGACGATTTTTCACCCCGGCTGTGCAAACTATACAAACTTTTGTCCTTTTTTTCTCAGTCGGGCGGGATTGACATTTTTTGCGCTGGCGCGTATAATTCTGCCATGGTCAAACTGGGAGAAACGGGTGAAGAACCGGAAAAAGGGGGAGAAACGGATGCAGAAATTCCTGCGGCGGCTGGAACGCTTTTCACAGTCGCTGCTGTCGCCGCTGTCTTATCTTTCGGCGGCGGGCCTGCTGCTGGTGCTGGGGGCGCTGCTCACCAGCAAGCCCCTGTGTCAGGCGCTGCCGGTGCTGCAGTGGGCTCCGCTGCAGCTGATGGGGCAGCTGCTCTATAACGGGATGATGGTGCTCATCAACAACCTCAGCGTCATTCTCTGCGTGGGGGTGGCTGCCGTGCGCGCCAAAACCGAAAAGCAGGATGCCGCCCTGCTGGCGCTGATGGCCTACCTTGTGTTCCTCACAGCCAACCACACCGCGCTGGAAGCGCTGGGGCTGCTTGCCCAGCCGAACGGGATGACCGGCCTTGCGGGCACGGGCCAGACCACCATTCTGGGCATTCAGGTGGTGGACACCGGCGTGGCAAGCGGCATCGTGCTGGGCTTTGCGGCGGCGTGGCTCTTCAACCGCACCTGCGAAAAGCAGTTTTATGGCATGATCACCCAGCTCTATTCGGGCCTGCGGTGGTCGTTTTTGTGGCTGTCGGCGCTGGCGGTGGCACTGGGGCTGGGGTTCTGCTTCGTCTGCCCGCCGCTGCAGCGGGCGGTCAGCGCCCTCACGGGCTGGATCGCGGCTTCAGGGAACGCGGGTGTGTTCCTTTACGGCTTTCTGGAACGGCTGCTCATCCCCACCGGTCTGCATCACCTCATCTATATGCCCTTCCAGTTCTCCTCGCTGGGCGGCAGCCTGACCGTAGGCTCTGTGACCTACACGGGCGCTTACGCCGTCTGCATGACCGAGTACACCATGGGCCTGCCCCTCTCGGACGGCATCGTCTGGATGTACACCGGCTTCACCAAGACCTTTGGCTATCTGGGCATTGCAGCGGCCTTCATCTTCACGGCCCGCAGGGAGAACCGTGCCCGTACCGCCGCCGCTATGATCCCGCTGGCGGTCACGGCCTCGGTGGCCTCCATCACTGAACCCATTGATTTTCTGTTCTGCTTCGTTTCGCCCCTGCTCTGGGTGGCCCATGCGGTCATTACGGGCGGCTTTATGGTGCTGCTCCATGTCCTGCATGTCCGGGCTTTTACCTCCAACCTGCTGGGGTCGCTGGTGTTCAACCTGAGCGCCGGGGAGCAGCTGCAGAACATGCCGCTGCTCTATCTGCTGGGCCTTGCGGAGACCCTGACCTACTTTGCCGTGTTCAGCGTCCTCATCAAGGCAAAGGATCTGCCCACCCCGGGCCGGGAAGCAGCCCTTTCCGCAGACCAGTCCCCGTACGCCGACCCGCAGGAGGTGTGCCGGTTCATCGCCGCGCTGGGCGGGCCGGAGAACATCGCCCAGCTGGGAAACTGCTTCACCCGCCTCCGGCTCACGGTGCGGGATGCCTCGCTGCTGGATATGGGGGCTCTGCTCTCCCTGCCCCATAAAGGTCTTGTGGTGCAGGGCACCCGGGTCCAGCTGGTCTGCGGCCTGCACGCCGCCCAGCTTCGCCATGCGCTTGAACAGCAGCTTGCCGAGATGGCCCCGGTGTGATTGCTTTTTGATAAGAGAAACGGTATAATTGTGGCGAAACCTCTCAGTTGTCTGCGGCGACAGCTCCCCTAACAGGGGAGCCAAGAAAGGCCCCTGCCTCTCCTATTAGGCAACAACAACCGCCGCCAGTGGCGGATGAAGGGAGTTGTTGTTGGGGCAGCGGCCAACAAGGCACAAGTGCAATACTTTGCACGAAGTGAATGTTGGGAGCCGCAACCCGGACAAGTGGCATTGCGAAGCAATGACGGAGAGGTTTAGCAACGGGTAACCTGAAAATAAAGGAGAACATAAAATGCAGAATAACACCTTTTCCGTCGAAGGTCTCTTCGATTTCCTGAACGCCGGTGTCAGCGCCTTCCACTCCACGGCTGCGGCTGTGAAGATCCTGGAGGAGAACGGCTACCAGAACTGCCCCGAGAGTGCAGCCTGGGAGCTGGTGCCCGGCGGCAGATATTACACCACCCGCAACGGCTCTGCCGTGCTGGCATGGCGGATGCCCAAGGGCGAGCTGACCGGCTGGCATGTCACCGCCAGCCATAGCGATTCTCCCACCTGGCGCATCAAGCAGCTGGACGGCGGCAAGGACACGGTCTTTGCCAAGGCGGAGACCGAGGGCTACGGCGGCATGATCATGCCCACCTGGCTGGACCGTCCCCTGAGCGTGGCGGGCCGCATTCTGGTCCGCACGGAGAACGGCATCCGGAGCCTGCTGGTCCACCCCGACCGGGCGCTGGCTGTCATCCCCAACCTCTGCATCCACTTCAACCATGACCTGAACAACGGCATGAAGTACAACCCTCAGGTGGATCTGCAGCCCATCTTTGGTGAGGCGGGTTCCACCCTGCGGGACGCTCTGGCTGAGGAGGCCGGGGTCAAGGCTGAGGATATCGTGGACGCTGACCTGGTGCTCTGCACCCGCGAAAAGGCCGAGCGCGTGGGCCTGAAGGGCGAATACTTCATGTCCGGCCGCATCGATGACCTGGAATGCGCCTACACCACCCTGTGGGGCTTCCTGCAGGGCCGCGGCGAGGAGGAAGGCCGGGGCGATATGTGGGTCATGTTCGACAACGAGGAGGTGGGCTCCTCCAGCCGGCAAGGCGCACAGGGCACCCTGATGGCCAATGTACTGGCCCGCATTGAGGAAAAGCTGGGCGTGACCCGGGAGCAGAGCATCCGTGCCTGCACCAACAGCCTGCTGCTGAGCGCCGACAATGGCCACGCTACTCACCCCAACCACCCCGAAAAGAGCGATCCCGCCAACGTGGCGGTCATGGGTGGCGGTGTGCTGCTGAAGTACAATGCCCGCCAGACCTACACCACCAGCGGCTTTACCGGCGCTGCCTTTGCCGAGATCTGCAAAAAGGCCGGTGTGCCGGTGCAGGTGGCCGCAAACCGCGCGGATGTTCCCGGCGGCTCCACGCTGGGCAACCTGCTGGGCCACCAGATCCTGATCCCCATGGTGGATATCGGTCTGGCACAGCTGGCCATGCATTCCGCAATGGAGACCGCCAGCTGCAAGGATGCCGAGTACATGGCAAAGGCCGTGGCCGAGTTCTATAACACGCCCATCTCCCAGCCTGTGGACGGCGAGTGGAAGCTGGGCCTGTGAGCGCTGTGACCGGGCGCTTTGCCCCCAGCCCCAGCGGGCGGCTGCATCTGGGCAATCTGGCCTGCAGCCTGCTGGCCTGGCTCAGCGCCAGAAGTCAGGGCGGGCGCATCGTTCTGCGCATTGAGGATCTGGATGCCGAGCGCTGCCCCCGCAAATATGCCGACACACTGGAAGAGGACCTGCGCTGGCTGGGCCTTGTCTGGGACGAGGGCGGCAGCAGCGGCGGCCCCAACGGCCCCTATTACCAGAGCGAGTGCGCCGCCATCTACACCGAGAGCTATAACAAACTGGAAGCACAGGGCCTTGTTTACCCCTGTTTCTGCTCCCGTGCCCAGCTCCATGCCGCCAGCGCACCCCACACCTCCGACGGCAATGTGATCTATCCCGGCACCTGCCGGGGGCTGACGGCGGAGCAGATCGCCGAAAAGCGCAAAAAGAAAGCCCCGGCCTATCGTCTCATGGTTCCCGACGAGGACATTACCTTCATCGATGGCTGTATGGGCCCCCACACCGAGAACCTGCTCCGCGACTGCGGGGATTTCTACCTCCGCCGCGCCGACGGTGTGTTTGCCTACCAGCTGGCCGTGGTGGTGGACGATGCCCGCATGGGCGTGACGGAGGTGGTGCGGGGCGCAGACCTGCTCTCTTCCACCGCCCGGCAGCTCTATCTCTATCGTCTGCTGGGGCTGAAAGCGCCGCAGTTCGCCCATTGTCCGCTCCTGCTGGCTCCCGATGGCCGCCGCCTGTCCAAACGGGACGGGGACCAGAGCCTGGAAAACCTCCGGGCAAAGTATACGGCACAGGAGATCGTGGGCAGGCTTGCCTTTGCCTATGGTCTCCAACCTGAACCGGCTCCCCGCACCCCGGAAAGCCTGATCCCAGACTTTTCCTGGGACAAGGTGCCCAAGCAGGATATCTACCTGCCGGAAAATCTGTTTTAAGCAAACCCACGATTTTTGCCATGCCTGTGCAAAGATTGTGGGTTTTTCTTTACAAAAAAACAATCTATGGTAAAATATAATTGGAGATTTTGCCGAAACAGAAAGGAGCCTGCTATGCGTAAAATATTAAAAGCGTCGAGCCTGTTGATCTGCACAATGCTTTTGTTCAGCGGCTGTGCAGGGGTTCCCAAGCAGAAACCAGGGCTGTATCGTTCTCCAATGAATGAGATTTTTGCTCAGCAAAAAGAAATCACAGTTCCTGCCCGACAGGTGGAACACGGCGAGGATTATGTTATCGAATGGCAAGACCCGGTAATGGAAAAGCACGTCCGAAACTGGCTTGACAGGCCGGAGGGAGATATCTACCACAGCGATGTGTGGGACTATCAGAGCGTTACTTTGGGCACTGGAGACAAGACCGCCGATGACCTTATCAAAAACGCCCCGGACGGAGAAAACCTTGGGGATAGTTTTAGCTACGATGATCCGTTGGAAGCCTACAGAAGCAGAGTGGAAGGTACTTATGAGCCCCTGACCTCTCTGGCAGATCTGCGGCATTTCGACAGCCTGCAGGTGCTGTGCGTCAACAGCAAAAATGTCAGCACCCCCCTTCAGGACCTGACGGGGCTGGAGAAATGCAGGAATCTGGTGTATCTGACCCTGCCCAGCGTGGAAAGTGGCGCATTCGCCGCCTTTGCAGAGATGGACTCTGTGGTGAAGCTGATGTACGGCAGCAGCCAGCAGCGGCCGGAGGTCAACGTTGCAGACCTTTCGGCGCTGGCACAGATGCAGTCTCTGGAGGTGCTGTGGATCACCGGCAGTGAGGTCGATCTGACCCGGCTGGCCGGAGCTGACTTGCGGGTCCTGAGACTGGACGTGACCCGGATCGGTTCGCTGGAACCGCTGAAGCAGATGGAAAATCTGAGCTTTCTGCAGCTGTGCCAAGGGCCGGAGATCGACAGCTTTGCCCCGCTGGCGGAGAGCAGTGTGCAGTATCTGAGTATGTCTCTCTCTCAGGGTGCACAGGAAGCCTACAAGGACATGGATTATACTCCCCTGACCCAGATGCCGCAGCTGATCTGGCTGGATCTGACCAACAACATCACGTTTGATACGGAAACCTGCAAAAAACTGCTGGCAAACGATACGGCCCTGAAATATCTGAAAATTTCCTATACATCAGCGGCCAAAGATGCCGAAGAGCTGGATACAGCGCACCTGAAAGAGTTCACTGCCCCGGCTCCGTAATGCCCCAAAATGCAAAACACCCATGCCAGCGCCGGCATGGGTGTTTTTCTGTACAGATTCAGAGCCGCTGCAAGGCTCTTGCATCGCTGCGTTCCAGTGCGGTCATGGCCGTATCCAGAACCATGGCCAGGAGGATGCCCAGCAATACGTCAATGCAGCTGTGCTGCTTGAGCAGGACCGTGGACGCAATGATGGAAACGCAGAGCACGGCGGAGGCAGGCCGCATCCAGCGGCGGCCCGGCGTTTCAAAGATGCGGCTGCGGTAGTAGGCCATCATCAGGGTGACGGAGTTGAACACATGGATGGAGGGGCAGACGTTGAGGGGCGTGTCGGTGGCATAGAGCATCCGCACAGCCTGAGCAAAGAGGTCGCTGCCGTATACCCGGTAGGGCCGCAGATCCAGCCCGGTGGGCAGGATGACATAGCAGGCCAGCGCAATGGTCATGCCCGCAAACAGGGGCAGGCAGAGCCGCCAGAAGTCGGCCCGGGGCGCTTTCCACAGCAGGTAGAACAGGGTGAACGGGATCCATACGAACCACGCAAAGTAGGGCACGATGGCATATTTGCAAAAGGGGATCAGGTCGTCCAGATGGCAGTGCACCAGAACATCGGGCACGGCAATATGGACTTCGAGCCAATGGAACGCCGAAAGGTAAAACAGGAGATAAAACGCCATGAACGAAACGGGATGGCGGGAAAACCAGTTGCGCATGGAACACACTTCCTTTTCTGGAATGGGGGCCGCAGCCCCGCCTAAAGTTCTTTGCAGCGTATGATTATACCGCGCAAAGACGAAGAAAACAAGACAAAAAGCTGACAAAATCGTGAACACATCCGCGCGGAATTTGGTATGCTTTGGGGAAGCGGATGCAGGGGAGAGAAGCTTCTGCCTATTGATACGAGACAGGATGCAGGTTTCCTGCACAAAAAAGGCCCTCCCCGCCAAAACTGCAATGGCGGAGAGGGCCGGATATACGGAAACTCAGATCACCTTTTGTTCCATCCACCTGCCGCGGACAAAGCGGACGCAGAAGAACAGCGAGCGCATGGCCCAATCCAGGAACATGCCCATCCAGATGAACAGCAGGCCGCAGTGGAACTTAAGCACCATCAGGTAGCAGAAGGCCACCCGGAACACCCACATGGAGATGACGCTGACCGTCATGGTAAAGGCGGCATCTCCGGCGGCGCGCAGGATGTTGGGCAGGGTGAAGCTGGAGGGCCACAGGATCAGCGATACAGCGTTGAACCAGACCATCAGCTCCAGTGCCATGCCGTAGGCCTCCGGCGAGAGGTTGAACCAGGAGAGCGCCAGCTTGTTCAGGAAGAACAGGCCGGAAAGATTCATCAGCCAGTCCCCGGCGTAGGCGGTCAGGAGCAGCAGGCGGGAATAGCGCTTGGCCTGCACCTTTTCCCCGGCACCCAGACACTGGCCCACAACGGTCAGCGCGCCGATGCCAACGGCGGAGGCGGGCACGTTCAGGAAGCTGGAGATGTTGCCTGCCACGGCGTTTGCCGCAATGGCGGCGGTGCCCAGCGTGCTGGTCAGGCTGGAGACCGACAGCTTGCCGATCTGGAACATGCCGTTCTCAATGCCGGCGGGAATGCCGACTTTCAGGATGCGCTTGATGAGGTCGAGGTCAGGCTTCAGGTCGGTGAGGTGGTCGATGCGCAGCGCACAGTCCGGCTTCTGCAGCAGGAACATCACGGTGAAGCAGGCGATCATCCGGCTCACGAGGCTGGCGGTGGCCGCACCCATCACGCCCATGCCGAACCTGTAGATCAGGATGGCGTTGCCGCCAATGTTCACCACGTTCATCACCAGGCTGGAAAGCATGCTGATCTTGCTGTTGCCCTGGGCGCGGAACAGGGCCGCACCGGCGTTGTACACGCCAATAAAGGGATAGCTCAGGGCCGAGAGCAGGAAATAGGTCTCAGCGTAGCGCATCACATCCGCGTCAATGGAGCCGAAGATGCCCCGCAGGATGGCGTGCCGCCCCACCGCCACGATGACGGCGGTGACCACGCTGAGCGAGATCATAATGAACATGATCTGGGCGGCACTGGCCTTGGCCCGTTTGGGCTCCCGGTGGCCGATGTACTGGCTGGCGACCACCGCGCCGCCGGTGGCCAGTGCGCTGAGCAGCTGGATCATCAGCACGTTGAAGGAGTCCACCAGGCTCACGCCCGAAACGGCGGCTTCGCCCACCGAGGAGACCATCAGGGTGTCCGCCAGACCGATGGAGATGCTGAGGGCCTGCTCTGCCACCAGCGGCAGGAAAAGTGAAATGAGCTGTTGACGGTTGAACAGCGGTCTTGATGTGGTCGATGCGTCTGTCATGGTGTCCTCCCTTGGCGCGTGGATTCAAACACACCCATGATAGCGCGGAATGACGTGAAAATCAAGATGTTGTATCCAACAAATCAAAAAATCAGGCAAACTCTTTGCTGGGGGTCAGGCTGGAGCCGTAATAAACAATGTAGTCATAGGGGATCTGAGGGTTGTATGCGGCCAGATCGCCGTACTTGGCCAGAATGTCGTTCCGCAGGTTCTCCGGGGTGTAGGGCTGCCCGGCGGAAAGGGTGTCGGCGCAGACAGCGTTCCACATGCTCTCGGTAAAGGCGGCGCAGTTGAAGTAGGCCGACCAGTGGTCAGATTTGGCAAGGTTGCGGTTGACCACGTCCAGCTGGCCCTGATCCAGTGAGGTCTGGACAGCATAGATGTTCTGGTAGTAGGAATCGGCCAGATAGCGCTTGTAGTAGCCCTCCAGATTGTACCAGATGCCGGTGTGTTCCCAGCGGTTGCCGCGGGGGCTGAAGGTCATCTCGGTGTCGGGCGCGATCCGTAGGCCGCCCACCTCGATGTCATGGTCCGAAACGTTCCGCACCGAGAGGAAGGAGTGGCCGCTGGAATTGATGGAGGCATCGCCCCGGTCCTCGGCCCGGGCGTAGATGCGCAGCAGGGCCACGGCACCCTCGGCGGGTTCTGCACCGTAGGCCTGCACGGCAGATTTATGGTCGGCCTGTTCAAAATCGTAGGGGCCGCCGGTGCTGGTGGTAAAGCCGACGATGTTGCGGATCTGATCCTCAAGGGGGCTTACATCGGTGATGACACGTTCGTCCTGGGGGGCGGGCGTGGCGGCGGGAGCCTCGGCCAGCGCGGCGGTGCTGCAGAACACGCACAGGGCCAGCGTCAGGCAGAGGGAAAGGGCGCGGAACAGCTTTTTCATGGGGTGACCTCCAAAGAGAAAAAAATTCAGGTCAAGGATAGACGATTTTTGGGGCGCTGTCAAGAAAAAGATGTCTGCCGCCTTTACCCCCGGGGCCGGTTGTGTTAAAATGTAGCTGGCAGCCGTGCCCGGTGGTTTGGGGCATGGGGCCGATCGGAAGGTAAATGAATCTGACCCAGAGAGGGGAACAACCTATGCCAAAAGAAGCACACAAGGTCGTGGTCATCGGGCACCGCAACCCCGATACCGATTCCATCTGCTCCGCCATTGCCTATGCGGAGCTCAAAAACCGCACCAGCACGCTGGTCTGCGAGCCGCGCCGTGCTGGTAAAATGAATCAGGAGACCGAGTTCGTCCTGAAAAAATTCGGTGTCACGCCGCCCCGGATGTGCACCGACGTGAACCCCAAGATCCGGGACGTGGATTACCGCGAGATGCCGGGCATCCCGGGCTCCACCAGCCTGCGCCGCGCATGGAAGATCATGCGCGACCAGCAGATCGACACCCTGTCCATCACCAGCGCGGACAACGAGCTGGAGGGCATCATCACCGTGAAGGATCTTGCTACCGCCAACATGGACGTGTTCGATACCGCAGTGCTGGCCAAGAGCCGTACCTCTTATAAGAATATCCTTGAAACGCTGAACGGCACCATGGTGGTGGGCAATGCCGACGCGGTCTGCACCACCGGCCACATCAAGATCGGCACCGCCACCCCCGAGATGCTGGAAAGCAGTGTGGAAAAGGGGGATATCGTCATTCTGAGCAACCGGTACGAAAGCCAGCTCTGCGCCATTGAAAAGGAAGCCTCCCTGCTCATCATCTGCAATGGGGCCAAGGTGGGCCGCACCATCCAGCGCATTGCCGATGAGACCGGCGTTGCCATTATGACCACCCCCGTGGATACCTACGCGGCGGGCAAGCTCATCAGCCAGTGCGCCCCCATCTCCTATTATATGACCCGGGACAACATCCTCAAATTCACCCTCGTCACCCCCGTGGCCGATGTGCTGCGGGTGATGGCAAAGGTGCGCCACCGCTATTTCCCCATCCTCGATGAGGAAGGCAAATACTGCGGCATGGTCAGCCGCCGCAACGTCATTGCCCTGCGCAAGCGGCGCATCATTCTGGTGGACCACAACGAGGCCACCCAGGCCGTGGAGGGCTTTGATCAGGCCGAGATCCTGGAGATCATCGACCACCACCGCATCGGCAGTCTGGAGACCAGTGGCCCGGTCTACTTCCGCAACCAGCCCGTGGGCTGCACCGCCACCATCATCACCCAGATGTACGATGAAAACGGTGTGGACATCCCGCCCCAGATCGCGGGCCTGCTGCTGGCGGCTATCCTTTCGGATACGCTGGCCTTCCGCAGCCCCACCTGCACCCCCGTGGATGAAAACGCCGCCAAGCGTCTGGCCAAGATCGCAGGCGTGGACATTGAAGAGTTTTCCACCGAAATGTTCGAGGCCGGTGAAAAACTGGACGGCAAGACCCCCGAAGAGGTCTTTTTGCAGGACTTCAAGGTGTTCATGTGCGGCGATATCCGCTTTGGCGTGGCGCAGGGCAGCTACATGACCCGCAAAAACCTGCAGGCCGCCCAGGCGCTGCTCCAGCCCTATCTGGAGGAGGCCCGCAACAAGCAGAACGTGGAGGACCTCTACATGCTGCTGACCGATGTGCCCAAGGAGGAGAGCGTGGTCATCTGCACCGGCCGCTACGCCGCCGAGGTGTTGAGCAACGGCTTTGAGAGTCGGCCCGCCGCCGACGGCAGCTGGACGCTGCCCGGCGTGGTCAGCCGCAAAAAGCAGTTCATCCCCGCCATGATGAGCGCCTATCAGGAGCTGTAACCCCCGATATAAAACACGAAGCCCCCGGAACCCTGCATGTTCCGGGGGCTGTTGTGTTTTGTAAGGGAGCGTCAGGCTGCGACTTTTAAGGGAGAGTTATCAGTCCAGATGGTGCCATCCAAAAGCTTTGTTACGGCCAGTGTGCCGTTTACGCTGACCCGCGCGGGGTCCAGCGCATAGAAATCGCTCTCCCGCAGGTTTTCGGGGTCTGCCGTGGGGGAGATGCCCACCACGCACACCCAGTGTCCGTAGGTGCTGCTGGTGGCGATGTGGGGGTAGTTGACCTCTTTCCAGCCGGAGCCGGAGAGATGGTATTCATAGCTTGTCACGCGGTTGGTGTGCTTGGACACGCCGCTGACGGCGGTGTTTTTCAGATGTACGATGACGGGCCGCCCGGCCTGCAGCTCTTCATACAGGCGGGAAAGACAGCCGGAAAGGGAGCCGCTGTAAGCGTAGTACCCGGCGGCAGACCATACCGCGCCGTTCGACCACATCCCGCTGCCTGAGCAGGGCTTGCCATCCAGAATGGTGCGGGCGTAGCGCAGGGCGTACCAGCTGCACCGGCCCGAGGTCTGGTTGCCGATGGAGACGATCTGCTGGCTGTCGAAGGACAGCAGCGTGATGCCGTTCACATTCTGCAATTGTGCCGCCGCAGCCTTTGGCGCGGCCAGAAAGCTCAGGCACAGCAGAACTGCTGCCATGAAAACGCGCACCGGAGCGCGCAGGGAACCATGCTGCATGGGGCAAACTCCTTTTCCTTGTTCAGGAACGGCACCCGGCGGTTCCCATTGCCTTAAGTTTAGCACCAAATCGTGGTAGAATTGTGTAAACGCCGGAAATATTTTCCGGTTTTTGCCCCGGGCATGGCAAAGGATCTTTGCGAAGATTCGTTCTGGAAAAAATAACAAAAGCAGGAGAAAATGTTTGGTGAAGCTGGCAATTGACAAAAGCGACAGTCGTTGGATAAAATAAAGCCAGAAGGGGGCCCTGTTTCAAAATGAAAAGGCACCCTGCATATTATGAAAAACACAACAAAACGACTGGAGGTCCCGACATGAAAATGCTGAAAAAACTGGCCGCTTTGGTTCTGGCGGCGACCATGGTACTTGTTCTATTCACCGCCTGCGGTGGTGATGGCGGCAGCACCGGTACCAGAGAGCCGGAAAAAGAAAAAGCCGCGTTCGAGTCCATCGCTAAGGATAATCGCATGGCCGCCACTGCAAAGGTCAATGATCCGCAGCTGCAGGCTGTGGCTGAGAAGCACCTGAACGAAGATCTGCAGGCACAGATCGATTTCTTTGGCGCAAAGTTCTTTGGCAAAGTTCACGTGGATGGCAAAGAGGAAGAGTATCTGACCATTACCGTGACGACAAGATACGATTACGGGTCTTTCTTGACGAAAATCCTGAAGGCAGTTGAGAGTGAGATCAATAGAGAGGTCGGCACCAACGTCAAAGTGGATGGCAATGGCAGCTGGACTAAGCTGGGTGTCGTGGTCAAGAGCGACAATAGCCATAGCTACATGGCAGTGGCATTCCAGATCAAAAACCCCAAGAAGTAAATTAAATCAGTTTTTATCCCCGGAGCGTGGCTGAAAGGCCGCCCTCCGGGGCTTTTTGTATTTGTGGCAAAATCCTTCTGATTGTGGTACAATAAAAGATAGATTTTATCGAAAGAAAGGAACCTTTGGATGCAGCTGTTTGAACTGGTCAGCCCGCGGCTGTTCCGCCCGCTGGCGGGGCCCAACCGGGCGTTTTATGCGGAGCTGCTGCTCCTGCTGTGGGAGGAGTGCCGCCACACGGCGGATTACTCCATCTCCCGGGCAGAAGCGGTGAGCCGGGCCGAGGATTACTTTGCGGCGCTGGCAAAGCCGCTGGCACTGGATGCCGATGACGCGGGCGATGAAGCCGAACAGCCCACCCGGGATCCCCATACCCTTGCGCTGGGCTTTCTGCTCCGCCTGCGCCGCACCGGCTGGCTGGAAGAGCAGCCCGGCAGCTATGAGGAAGAGCCTGCCCTTGCCTTTGTGCCCGAGGTGGCTCCTCTGCTGGAAGCGCTGGAAGAGATCCTGAACCCGCGTGTTGTCACCTACACCGGCAAGCTGTACAAGGCCTGGCAGCTGCTGCAGAACATCGGGGAGGAAAAGAGCCCCTATGAAAATGTTCTGCGGGAGGTGGCCTCCGATCTGGAAGCACTGAACAAGTCCCTGCGGGCGCTGAACGCATCCATCGGGCATTATATCGACCGGCTCACCCGCAACCGCACCCCGCAGGAGGTGCTGGAGCTTTTCGACCAGTACGAGGAAAAGGTGGTGGCCGCCGCTTACCACCGCTTTAAGACCAGCGATAACCTGTTCAACTACCGCGCTTATCTGGAAGAGGAGCTGGACGACTGCGAGGCAGAACACCTGCCCCGGCTGGCGTTGGATTACGCCCGGGTGGAGCGCTGCGCCCCCGGCGAGGCAGCCCCTGCCGTGCGTGCCCTCATCCAGAAACTGCGGGATTCGCTGGAAGAGATGAGCACCCTGATGCGCCAGATCGACCAGAGCCACATCCGCTACCGCAAGCGGGCCGTGCAGCGGGCACAGTTCCTGCTGCTGAGCGACCGCTCCTCGCAGGGCAGTGTCACCGCCCTGCTCCGCCGCTATGCCGAGGAGATCAAAACGCCCGACCAGCTGTTCGAGCCGGATGACGGCCCGGTGGCAAAGCACCTGCACCTCTACCCGGCGGCGGTGTTCGGAGCAAAGCCCCTCTACCCGCCCGCCGCGCCCCGCAGCGAAACGCCGCTGGCCCCGGTGCGGCAGGCCGAGCTGGATGCGGAGCAGCTGCGCAAAGAACAGCAGCTGCTGCTGGATTACGCCCGGATGGCCGTGACTGAGGAGAATGTGGGCCTGCTGGCAAAACAGGCCCTTGCCGCCCGCAGTGCGGTGGCCGCTTCCACGCTGGCGGAGGAATACCCACGCGATTTTGCCCGCATCATCGGCCTGCACACCTATTCGCAGTCGCCGCGCCGGGCTTACGATATCACCCTTACCGGAAACTGGGTCGAACGGGGCGGCTTCCGGTTTGAAGAGTTTATTCTGACACCCCGCAGGGAGGACGCTGACCATGGCCGAACCGAATAAAATGCTGGAAGAGACCGCAAACTATCTGCTCAACCACTGCTTTGTGCTGGGCGGCGTGGAGGATCAGCGGGCAAAATACCTCTATGTGCAGGATCATCTGCCCGAGGTGCGGGCTGTGTTCGCGCCGCTGGGCTATGCGGTAACGCTTTACCCGGCTCCGTTGCAGGCTGCGGCGCTGGTCAACGAGCATGAGGGCAGCCAGGCCCGGCTCCTGAAATACGAGAGCATCCTGCTGCTGGTGCTCCGCCTGCTCTACCTGCAAAAGCGGGAGAGCCTTGCCGCCAGCGCCGATCAGGTGCTGGTCACGGTGGAAGAGGTGCAGACAGAGCTGCAGAAGATGAACCTGCCCCGGCGGCTGGACCAGCGCACGCTGGAGGAGCTGATGCGCACCCTGCGCAGGTACAATCTGGCCCGCCCGGTGGGACGGCTGACTGGTCTGGACAGCCGCATCGAGGTGTTCCCCACTGTGCTGCTGGCTCTGCCGGACGCAGACCTTGCCGATGCCGCCGCCGAGAGCAGCCGCACCCGGGAGGAACTGGCCCTCTACGAGCGGCCTGACGGAGATGCCAGCGGGGAGGAAGAAGAATGATCGAATTAAAGCGCCTGAAGCTTATCAACTGGCACAACTTTGAAAATGTCACCTTCGATTGTGCCCGTCTGACTTATATGATCGGTGTCAACGCGGTGGGCAAGACCACCATTCTGGATGCCATCCGCTACTGCCTGACCACCAACCGCAATTTCAATGCCCTGGGCAATAAAAAGAGCGGCCGCACCCTGCAGGGCTCTGTCCACGCCAAGCAGCGCGGCGAGAACGCCTACCGCCGCCCGGGCCGCACGGTGGCATACATCGGAGCAGAGTTCTGGGATACCGTCAAGCGGACAAACTTTGTCATCGCTGTCCGGGTGGAATCCGAGGGCCCCATGCAGGAGCTCCACCCCGGCGACCAGACCTGGTACATCTCCGAGGACGGCATCACGCTGGAAAAGCTGCCCTTCCTTGATCCGCGCACCGGTGCCCCCAGCGCCAAGGAGGACTTCAAGCCCGCCGTGGGCCGCCTGTCCTACACCCGCAGCCCCAGCGAGGCCCGGGACCGCATCTGCCGTGCCCTGGGCATTGGCCGCGCCTCCAGCCCGCTGGGCAAAAAGTTCAACGAAGTGTTCCAGATGGGCACCAGCATGGACGAGATCCCCAACTTCCGGGAGTTCCTGTACCAGTACATCCTGCCCCAGCCTGAGCTGGATCTGGAAGCGCTGCAGGGCGACCGGGTGGAGCTGGAAAACCTCCACGCCGTTCTGGCCGAGGCCCAGACCCGTGCCGCCGCGCTGGAACAGATCGTGGCGTATGGCCGGGAAGCTGCTGCCAAAGAAACGGATGCCCTTGTCAATCGGGGCGCGGCCCTGCTGGCCCGCGCCGAAGCGGATGCCGGTGAGGATGCCTCCTGGCAGAGCCATCTGGATGCAGGCCGCCGCCAGTTGGCCGACCTGAACGCAAAATACGAGGCCGCCAAGAACGCCGAAGCCGAAGCCCGCCGGGCCTATCTGGCGGCCCACGGTGCGGCCGGTGACAGCGGCGCGGGCCGGGCGCTGGATGCCCTGACCGAGGAGCTGGCCCGGAAAAAGAGTGCACTGGATGCAGCGGCCCGGACAAGGAACGGTCTGGAGGCAACTGCGGATACCATCACCGGCCTGCTGACCCAGCTGAACCGCAGCGGCTTTGCGGTGGAGAAGGAGCTCTGGCCCCAGCGCCTGACGGCGGAACATCTCCCCGCCCTGACCGAGGCACTGGCCCGCATCGAAAAGCCGCTGGAGGAGCAGTATTTTGCTGCCCGGCAGGCTTCGGCGGATCTGGCAAAAGAGCAGGAGGCCCTGCGGGCCGAGCTGAACGCCGTGTCCGGCGGCAAGTGGGTCTACCCCCACGGCGATGCCGCCACCAAAGTGCGGGATGCCGTGAACGCCGAGCTGAAAAGCCGCGGCATGACAGCGGATGCAAAGATCTTCTGTGAGCTGCTGACCGTGGCCGACGAGAGCTGGCAGGACTGTGTGGAGGCCTGCCTGGGTGACCGCCGGTTCGATATCCTTGTGCCGCCTGCCCACTACGCCGCCGCCAAGAGCGCTTTTGTGGCGCTGGGTGACCGGGTGGGGCCCATCAGCCTGCTGGATACCCCGGGCATCCGCAAGGCGGACCGCCATGCGGAGACGGCCCCCGCCGACAGCCTTGCCGCCCAGGTCACCAGCGAAAACCCGCTGGCCGCACAGTATGCGGACACCATCCTGCGCCGCATCGTCTGCTGCGACATCCCCGATACGCTGGAACATTTCCCCGACAGCGCCACCCGGGACCTGCTGCGCCACCATCCCTTCCGGCTGGAACGCCTGCGCAGGCCACAGCGCTATATCGGCCTGGATGCCCGCAGGGAGCGTGCCGAAGCGCTGGAAGCACAGCTTGCCGCCCGGGCCGACCGCTGCCGCGAAGCCGCCCAGACCGAAAAGACCCTGAAATCTGCCTACGACCAGTACCAGAACGTCCTGCGGGGCCATGCGCTGGAACAGCTGGCCGAACTCTGGGCCAGCCGGGCCGCGCTGGATGCCGCCCGTGCCGACTACGCCGCGCAGGAGCAGAAGCTGGCGGACTGCCGCGAGAACCCCATGCTGCAGCAGCTCTACCGCGAGGAAGAAGCCCGGGAAGCTGCGTGGGAGACTGCCCGCAAGGCCGTGGAGCAGGTGGGCGGCGATATCCGCGTTTGCGAAAAGCAGATCGCATCCTGTGAGGCAGAGCAGGGTAAGGCGGTGGAGACCGCCGCACAGAGCCGGGAGGCGGCAGAGACATTCTTTGCACAGCACCCGCTGCTGGAGCCTCTGGCACAGGAACGCAAAAAGGGCCTGATGACGGGCGGGCGCACGGCCCGTGCCGCCGCACAGACTGCCGAAAAGGCACAGACCAGGCTGGACGATGCCCTGCGAGCTTATCTCACTTCCACGCTGGAACCCGCCCAGAGGGATTACAACGAGCACTACGTCTGCGATTATCCGCTGGGTCTGGCCGGGGTGGAGCAGTACCGCGCCCAGCACGACAGCCTTGTCCGCATTGATCTGGAACGCTACGCCGCCCGGCTGGAGCAGGCACAGCGGGACTGCAAGGACCGCTTCCGCAAGGATATCCTCTTCCGGATGAAGGATGATATCTTCAACGCCCGCCGCCAGTTCCGGGAGCTGAACAAGGTGATGGAACAGCTGACCTACGGCGAGGAAGTCTACCGCTTTGAGCTGGAACCCAGCCGTGACCCCCAGCTGGCTGCCTTCTATCAGGTCATTGTGGACAAGGGCAACCAGCAGATGACCGATGGCGACTCGCTGGACAACCTTGCCGCCACTGCTGACCCCGTCTACGAGCGGCAGGTGGACGCGCTGATGGAAAAGATCATGGCGGATGTGGACGAGAACACCCGGGCCCGGCAGGAGGGCCGCACTACCTCCGGTGCCACCCTCTCGGATTATGTGGACTACCGCACCTATCTGGACTATGACATCAAGGTGACCAACACCGTCTCGGGCCAGCAGGCCTATCTTTCCCGCGTCAGCCGCGATTCCTCCGGCGGCGAGAACCAGGCTCCCTTCTATGTGGCCATCTGCGCCAGTCTGCTGCAGATCTACCAGAAGAGCGAGAACAGCATCCGCCTTGTCCTGCTGGACGAGGCCTTCAGCAAGATGACCAGTGACCGCATCCGCCCCATGATGGAGCTGTTCCGTCGCCTGCAGCTGCAGGTGCTGCTCATCTCCACCGTGGAAAAGAGCACGGCCATCCAGCCCTACTGCGACATTACCTATTCCATCGTGCGCCACGGCGATGCCAACGCCATTGCGCCGTTCTACCGGGCCGGCACCCTTGCCGATGCCCCGGAAAAGGAGACTGAATATGAATAACACCCTTGCAAACATCTGGCTCTTTGCCACCCACTGGACCAAGCTGGATGCTTTTGATACCGAGGAAGAGCTCAACGATGAACTGGAGCTGCTCCAGCGCCAGAGCCTGCCCACCAAAGTCCGTCAGGTCACAGACAAGGAAGGCAGGGAACAGTTCCTCCTTTACGTCAAACAGGCCGACCGCGATTACGCCCGCTACTGCACCGGCTGGCGGCCCGGCGGGATGATGTGATCCACCCCTGCAAAAAGGAGAATCCATGTCAAAACAGAAAATTCAACTTTCGGATCACTTTGATTATTCACGGCTGATCCGTTTTGTGCTGCCCTGCATCGGCACCATGCTGTTTACTTCCATTTATGGCATTGTGGACGGCCTGTGTGTCTCGAATTTTGTGGGCAAAACGGCCTTTGCGGCAGTCAACCTCATCATGCCCGTGCCCATGCTGGTGGGCACAGTGGGCTTTATGCTGGGCACCGGCGGCAGCGCCATTGTGGGCATCACGCTGGGTGAGGGCGATAAAGCCCGTGCCGACCGCTATTTCAGCCTGTTCATGTCAACGGCGCTGATTGCCGGCATCGTGCTGTCCGTGCTGGGGATGCTGCTGCTCCGGCCGGTGGCCCTGATGCTGGGTGCCGAAGGCGAGATGCTGGACTATGCCCTGCGTTATGGCCGGGTACTGATGCTCAGCCTGCCCACCTTTATCCTGCAGAATATGTTCCAGAGCTTTTTTGTCACCGCCGAAAAGCCGCATCTGGGCTTTTATTTCACGGTGGGCGCGGGCTGCACCAACATGGTGCTGGACGTGCTGCTGGTGGGTATCCTGCACTGGAGCGTAGAGGGTGCCGCCATTGCCACCATGCTCAGCCAGGTGGTGGGCGGCCTGCTGCCGGTGTTCTACTTCCTCAACCGGAAAAACACCAGCCTGATCCACCTCTGCCGCCCGCAGTTTGAGGGCGGTGTGCTGCTGAAAGCCTGTGTGAACGGCTCCTCTGAGCTGATGACCAATCTTTCCATGTCGCTGGTGAACATCCTGTACAACTATCAGCTGCTCCGCTTTGCGGGCGAGGATGGCGTGGCCGCCTATGGTGTGATCATGTACGCGTCCTTCCTGTTCGTGGCAGTGTTTGTGGGCTACGCCGTGGGCAGTGCGCCCATCGTCAGCTACCACTATGGTGCCAATAACCGCAAAGAGGTCAACAACCTCTACCGCAAGAGCCTGAAGCTCATCGGTGTGGTTGCGGTGGTAATGACCATCGGCTCCATGTTCATCATCCCCCATGTGGCCCGCTTCTTTGTGGGCTATGATGAAAACCTGCTCATTCTGACCACCCGGGCCTTCCGGCTCTATGGCCTGAGCTTCCTCATCATGGGCTTCAACGTCTATGCGTCCTCCTTCTTCACGGCCCTGGGCGACGGTGTGACCAGTGCGCTCATCTCGTTCCTGCGCACCCTGCTGTTCCAGGTGGCGGCGGTTCTGCTGCTGCCGCTCCTGCTGGGCATTGACGGCATCTGGCTGGCCGTGACTGCCGCCGAGCTGGCCGCTCTGCTGGTCAGCATCGGCCTGTTCATCACCAGAGACCAGCAGTTCCATTACCGCAAGGCAGAATAACCGCAAACAAAGAAAGGACCCTCGGCGGGTCCTTTCTTTGTTCAGAATGTAAACTCCACGAACGCGCAGTTTTTGATGCCTGCCGCCGCGTACTCCTCGTTGGTCATATCGTAAAAATAGGACTGCACCACCCGGGCAATGCCGTTGTGGGCCACCAGCAGGTAGGTCTTATCGGTGTCGGCCCGGAGCTCGTCCAGCAGATTGTAGATGCGCTGGGCCAGCTGCATCATGCTCTCGCCGCCGGAGTAGCGGTCGGCAAAGTGGGTCTTGGAGATGCGGAACTCTTCGCCGTCCCGGGGCGTGCCCTCGTAGCGGCCAAAGCACTGCTCCCGGAGCCGGGGCTCACACCGGGCAGGAATGCCGGTGGCCTCTGCAATGGCCCGGGCGGTGTCGGCGGCGCGGGACAGGGGAGAGTACAGGATCTCATCGATCCGGAGACCGCTGGCCCGGAGCTTTTCGCCCAGCTCCCGGGCCTGGGCGCGGCCTTTTTCGGTCAGGGGGCTGTCGGTCATGCCGCAGATCTTGTTTTCCACGTTCCACACGGTCTCGCCGTGGCGGGTGAAATAGACCTTGTGCGCCGCCTTGATCAGTCTGTGATCCCGCAGGGTGACGGTGCTGCCCTCGTTGATGTCCAGCCGGGTCAGCTCGGCATCCGGGTAGGGGAGAACCCACTGCGTGCCGTCGGCAGCCTCCAGCAGGACATCACAGAGCACAGGCTGGCCCTCGGGCAGCTCCTCGCAGCCATAAAGCTGCTCCTCAATGCGCAGAACGCGGTAGTTTTTTTCTTCCATCCTCTTCGACCTCTTTCGGGCAGATTGTTTCTTACATTATAAAACGGCAGTGGGGCCCCGTCAACGCTTGACAGCCCCGTGTGCCGCCTGATAAACTAGGCGCAAGGGATAAAAACGCCAAAAGGAGAGAAAAAGTTGAACATTACAGAACTGCGGTATCTCGTCGCCATCATGGAATGCGGATCTGTGAGTGCGGCGGCAAAGCGGCTGTATGCCGCTCAGCCCAATGTGAGCAAGGCGCTGAAAAATCTGGAAGAAGAATACCATCTCCGCATTTTTGAGCGGTCATCCACCGGCATGATCCCCACGGAGCAGGGGCGGCACTTCATCGAGCAGGCCGAGCGGGTGCTGCGGGAGGTGGACCGGCTGGACCGGAGCGTGCAGGAGGAGCAGGAGCGCTGCGCCGAACTGCGGGTAATGATCCCCCACGCCACCTATGCCTCCTATGCGGCGGTGGATTATCTGGAGCGGGCAGCATCCATTGAGCGGCTCCACATCCACATCCGGGAGGGTGGCTCCATGGAGGCACTGGATCATGTCCTGCGGCAGGGGTATCATCTGGCTCTGCTGCGGTACGCCGTGGAGGATGACGAGCACTATACCCATTACTGCGCCCGGCGGGGCCTGAAAATGGAACCCATTATGGATTTTGAATACAGTCTGCTGACCAACCGGGACGGCCCGCTGGCCCGGAAAGAGATCCGCGACCTGTCTGAGCTGGACAAGTATATGGAGATCCTCCACGATGATTTCCAGCTGCCCGGCGAGGAGGGCGGCGACGGTGTGCGCTGGCATGTCAACCCGGAACGCCGTATCCATGTGTATGAGCGGTGCAGCCAGTTCTCGATCCTGCAGCGGCTGCCCACGGCCTACATGTGGGCATCGCCCATGCCCCGCAGGGCACTGGAGCAGTACCATCTGGTGCTGAAAAGGTGCCCGGCCCAGCGCCAGCAGATGCGGGATGTGCTGGTCTACCCGGACAAGGGCCGCCTGCGCCCCGAGGAGCAGGCCTTTGTGGATCTGCTCCACAAGGAAGCGGCTTCCACCGTGAAATAAAGGGGCTTTCCGGCTAAGGCACGGCAAAGGTTGCTTCCTTTGAAATTGACAGAAAAACCAATAAATGGATGCAAAACCGGGCGAAAATAAGCGCCCGGTTTTATTTTTGCTGATAAATGGTCAAAAAATAAACGGAAAAGCGGCAAAAATTCTTTGCAGCTATATCGGAAACCATATGGCCCCATGCCGGAAAGATATTTCTCCGCTGGAAAAAAGTGTGCTACCATGAGGCCAGAAAAGAGCCCCGGGTATGCGGCAGAATGGGGCCGCGGCCGGCAGGGGCAAAAAGGAGGTTTCTGGTATGATTAGTTTCCTGCTCTGTCTTGCGATCCTGGTGGGCGGATACTTCGTCTATGGCAAGATCGTGGACAATACCTTCGGCCCGGACGACCGTGAAACGCCTGCTGTGCGCATCAACGACGGCGTGGACTATGTCGTGATGCCCCAGTGGAAGCTGTTCCTCGTCCAGCTGCTGAACATTGCGGGCCTTGGCCCCATCTTTGGTGCCATGCAGGGCGCTCTGTGGGGCCCCGTGGTGTTCCTGTGGATCACCTTCGGCACCATCTTTGCCGGCGGCGTGCATGACTACTTCTCCGGCATGATGAGTGAGCGCAACGACGGTGCTTCCATCGCGGAGATCACCGGCAAATACTTAGGCCCCGTGATGCAGAACGTGATGCGTGTGTTCTCTGTTGTGCTGCTGATCATGGTGGGCACCGTGTTCGCCGTCGGCCCCGCCGGTCTGATCGTTGAGCTGTGCAGCCAGAGCGGTGCATCCGGCGTGATGACCTCGCTGCTGTTCTGGCTGGTCATCATTCTGACCTACTACTTCATCGCGACCTTTATCTCCATCGATGCGGTCATCGGCAAGATCTACCCTGTGTTCGGCATCTGCCTGATCATCATGGCCATCGGTGTCATCTTTGGCATCTTCACCAACCCTGCCTATACCATCCCCGAGATCTGGGATCATTTCGGCAGCATGCACCCGTCGGGCACGCCCATCTGGAGCTTCATGTTCATCACGGTTGCCTGCGGCGCGATCTCCGGCTTCCACTCCACCCAGTCGCCTCTGATGGCCCGCTGCATGAAGAGTGAGAAGCAGGGCCACTTTGTGTTCTATGGTGCCATGGTCTGCGAGGGTGTCATTGCCCTGATCTGGGCTGCTGCAGGCTGCTCTCTGTACGAGGTCACCGATGGCCTGAACACCGGTCTGGCACAGGCACTGGCAATGGGTCAGTCCAAGGCCATCTATGATGTCTGCTCCAAGACCATGGGCGGCGTGGGCATCGCACTGGCCATGATCGGCGTGGTCGTCTGCCCCATCACCTCCGGCGATACCGCCTTCCGTTCTGCCCGCCTGACCCTGGCCGACTGGTTCAAGATCGATCAGGACAGCTACGGCAACCGCCTGAAGCTCTGCGTTCCCGTTCTGGGCGTGGGTGCATTCCTGGGCATCGGCAATGCACTGGGCTTCATCAACTACACCGTGATCTGGCGTTACTTCAGCTGGACCAACCAGACGCTGGCCATGATCGTTCTGTGGGCCGCTTCCATGTACCTGTTCAAGGAGAAGAAGAACTACTGGATCACCGCAGTGCCCGCCACCTTTATGAGCGCCGTGTCCGCTACTTACTTCGTGCTGGCTCCCGAGTGCCTGGGCGGCCTGCTGAACCATAAGACTGCCGAGGGCGCTATCGTCTATAACACCGCAGTTGCTTACCCGGTGGGCATCCTCTTTGCGATCGCCATGCTGGCGCTGTTCATCTATGCAACCAAAAAGCAGACGGTGAAAAAGACTGCATAGTTGACATTTCCCCCTCTTCAACCTTCTCGATACCCATTCACAACCGCAAAAGCCGCCTGCCGGGCCGTCCGGCAGGCGGCTTTTGCTTGTGCAGAGAAACAACGAATTGCGGCAAAAAGAACAGGAATGCAGACAAGATGCACAAAAATATGCCAAAAAGTTTGGCAGGGTGCACTGAAAACGGAAAAACACCCGCTGAAACGATTTCGGAAAAGAAGTTTTGCCGAGGATACGTTAAAAAATATTTGCCGGGATTCCCGGGAACGGCTGACTTATATAGTTTTTGATATAAGGGCCATTCTGGAAGGATATTACCAGACTTATGAAGATTGTGTTAATATAGGGCCAAGGAATGGCCGTGACGGGGCAGAATGGGGCTCCGGGCACGGACGATAAAAGGAGGTTTCTGGTATGATTAGTTTCTTACTCTGTCTGGCGCTCCTGATCATCGGCTACTTTGTCTATGGCAAGATCGTTGACAATACGTTCGGACCGGACGACCGCGAAACTCCTGCTGTGCGCATCAACGATGGCGTTG
>OMNU01000192.1_pt1 | contig 27645 bp, 20 predicted proteins | sample 1673511 | NCBI WGS metagenome assembly OMNU01 (sample SAMEA103958113, study PRJEB25191) | human gut metagenome | reverse complement strand
CAAGATAGCTGTATACCTTTCGTTTCACTTCTGAGATATCTCTAAGATTGGAGATTCCAAAATCAGCAACATCATCTACAGAAGTATTTATAGAAGGGAAATAGCCTCCCATTTGTTTGCTATATCTCACCTCGCCGGCCGTCTGGTCGGCGTTTTTGCTTTTTGCGGCCTTTACGCTTTCAGAATAAGCCGCAGCCCACAAATCGCGAAGCCGGGTAACAGATTCAAGATTGCGATTCGCGCGTTCCGCAATGGCGGGGATAACCTCATGCTTGTAAAGATACTCAGAGATTTTGTCCGTAATATCCGCAAAGAAATCCCAAATCTTTTCAAACAGCGTGCGGTTTGTGGACAACACTTTGCTCAGGAAAACTTTGTCTTTCAAAATGCTTTCCGCCGTCTCTGCGGCAAGTTCTTCCACCGCGCCCGCACGGTCGGTGCTATACTTCTCCTGATATTTCTGCAATATGCTTTCCCGCGCATCCTCGTTCCCGTCAAAGAGGTAATCCAGCAAATAGGATTCATAATCCCCATACGATTTGGGGGAGGTATCATGCAGCCAGTGGGTCAATTCATGGAACAGTGTAGAGTACAGATTCGGGGAGGAAAGCGAGATCGTTACACGCCCGCTTTCATATTTGCCGTATGCCCGCTTTCCATCCTGTGTGGTCATTTCGCTGCCGCGAATCTGGATATCCAGTCCCGTTCGTTTTGCGATTCTTTTGGCCGTCCGGCGGAAAGTTTTATCCGCCTGCGCAGAATGATCCGAAACAGTATTCCCTTTAAACTGCGCGCGCATATCCGCCCATGCGGCCTCTACAGCTGCCGGGTCGCGGAACATTTCGGAGAATTTTTCGCTCAGATGCCCGTCGTTTTCAAAAATATCGCCGGACACAAACGCGCAGAATTCGTTATAGAACTTTTGCGGGTTTTCAAATGCGCTGAAATCCTCACCATACGCCGCGACAATTGCATCATGTATCTGCTCAAAAAAAGCGCTATGAGGATTTACCCCGCCGTCTGAAACCGTCTTTCTGAAAGTCTGCGATCTCCCGCTTTTTTCCGCCACATGGAAAAATTCATGCCCGGAAATCCGGCGGGTGGGCGCAGTGCTTTCCCCATCATTGCGCACCAGAACAGAGCCATCCGCAATTGTGGTGGCTTCTCCTCCAAGCACGGTTTTTACGCCGTTCCGTGTAACCTCTGCTTTCCCGTCGATAACCGTGCTCTCTATTCCGAGCTCGTCAAACTCGGCCTGTAGAGCCTTAGAACGTTCCGATTTTGCAGATTCGGAGGTTTTGGCATATTGGTATTCTGCGTTATTTATTCTTCTGGCTTCGCCTTTTCCTCCAACTTTTGAAAGAACATTTTCTTCTGCTCCTTCTGTTTCTCCGTGAGCCTCGGTTTCCAATCCTTCGGAAGCCCATAATGATCCCGCACGATCTCGGTTATCTCGTCTATCTGCTCTTTGAGTTTCTCGTCCGACATAGATACTACTCTCCCCTGCATTTTTTATAGTTTGTCCGGCTGCCTCTGCATAAAGGAACGCCACGTCCCCGATCTGGTCAATCTCCCCGGCGTACCGTTTCCGCAGGCTATCCTCCTGCATGCCCTGCCGGCTGCTTTCCGCGATCCGGTCAAACGCGCTCTTATATTCCGCTATATCCAGCCCGGCATTCTGCCCCTTCGCGCTCTCATACCCACTGAGGAAAGCGTTTCCGGTGGCCGTGCCGTACTCCTGCGCGGCGTACTGATACAACAGCGGTACGACCGGATTCTCAAAGGACACCGAATTCATATCCACCGCACCGGAAGTTGTGTTCAACACAACCCTGCCGTTCTCTGCTGATTTCAGCGGGGCGGCGCTGATCGTGACCGGGCTGCCGGAGGCCTCGGTGGCCGTGATGTTGCGGAGCCTCAGATTACTGTCCCCATTATACGACCCGGTATTCACGCTGTCAACGCGGGAGGGAGCAGCCGGGGAATCCTCTACAACAAAATGGCCATCCACGATGTCAACAATTTCCCTTGCGGGCGTATCGCCGGCATAAGGTTGGGCGGACGTCTGCCTCGCCTCTCTGCCGCGCAAAGCGTCTCCCGTCCGGCTCACAGAGCGCAGCGTATCATATGTGGTGTTCAGCCTCGTCAATGATTTGAAAGTCAGGCGTCCTCCGGCAAGGGTGAGAAAGCTATCGAATTGTGGCAGGAAGGAGGCACCCGCCGCAAGCTCGCCGGCCTGTCCTTTTACGCCTGCAAATCGGAAAAAGGCATAAAAACGGCGCCATGTCATAAGACACCGCGCCGAATATCAGAATATAAAAAATCGCCGCCAATTTTCAAATTGGAGGCGGTTTTTGTAGGAAGTCCGGGGAAGGAGAAAGGAGGGCAAAAAGAAAGGAACGACAAACTTCAAAAGAAGAATGTCGTTCCTTTTTGTTTGGCTCCCCAAGTTGGACTCGAACCAACGACCCTTCGGTTAACAGCCGAATGCTCTACCGACTGAGCTATTGAGGAATATGCAAATCTCTCATCCGAATACGGACAAGAGATTTTTGTATGTCGGCGTCGACCTATTTTCCCGGGGCGTCGCCACCCAAGTATCTTCGGCGCGGCCCAGCTTAACTTCCGTGTTCGGGATGGGAACGGGTGGACCCTGGGCGCCATTGACACCGACTATTCAGTTGTCCGATGTCTCCACCGGAGAACGAAATTTATATTACCACACTCTTTTCCAAAATGCAAGTCCTTTTTTATATTTTTTTAAATTTTTTTGCATCGCCGCATTTTAACCGAAGAAAAACGCGATTGCTTATTGAAACTCCGAAGCTTTCATGTTAAAATATGACCAGATAAACCGTTTCGGTCATATTTGTTGGAGGTGCTTCCTTGGCTTTTTCTGATTTTGAAACCGAGCAGATTCGCAAGGCGCTGCTCAGGGAAACGCGGCGTCACGCCGTCACGCTCGGCATGCGGAAGACTTCTGTGGATCAGCTGACGCAGGCGGTAGGCATCTCAAAAGGTTCCTTTTATAAGTTTTATGAATCCAAGGAGCTGCTGTTTTTCGCCGTTCTTGAGGATATCCACGCCGAGCTCTATGCAGTTGCCGACCGGGCGCTTCATGAGAATATCGACCTTCCTCCGGCGGAGCGTGTGGCGAAGGCCATTCTCGCCGTATGCGAGCGGATGTCAGATACCGGCGTGATGACCTTTATCGAAAACGACGTGACATCCCTCCTGCAAAGGCTTCCCGAAAATATCAAGGCAGAACACTATCACGACGACGAAACCCACATTCGCGCCCTGCTCGAGGAAAACGATCTCATCCCCAAAGGCGGAGCGGAGCTGGCGACGGCGACGGTGCGGGGGCTGATTTTAACAATCTCTCACAAGGAACAGATCGGCGCGCTTTACCCGCAGGTGCTGCATCTGCTGGTGCACGGCGCCTGTACGGAGCTGTTTTCATAATAAAGCGGAAGGCTGCCGCAAGGCAGCTTTTCAAAAGCCGTATGGTTAGCATGTCCTAACCGACGTTGAATAAGCGAGGTGTGAAAGATGAATTTCAAAGAACTGAAAGCTTATAAAAGGGACGCATTGCTCGGCGCGTTCGGCGCTGTTCTGATGCTTGTGGGCGACCTTTGCCTGAGCGTGATTCCGGCAAGCCAAAACGACAGCGGCCTCTTCGCCAGAGAGGCATATCTGAGCGGATCGTGGGAGGGCTGGCGGCTGCCGTTGCTGCTTGCAACGGGACTTTGCGGCATGGCGCTCGGCTTTTTCTCGGTGCGCGTGTCCTATCGGCAAATACGGCCGCAGTGTCATAAGACCCGCACAGCGGTTCTCATCGGCGGCGTGATCTACATAGCCACGGCCGGCACGCTGCACCTCTTTATCGGCAGCCTTGCCGATTGGACGAATACGCTCTCGCCGCTTCTCGGGCGGGAGGAGACGGCGGCGCTGATACAGGCGCAGTACGACCGCCTGATGCCCGCAATGCTGATCGCCTATGCGGGAATGATTCTGCTGATTCTCGGCAGCGCCGCCGCCCTGCTGAGCGGGAAAACCTTTTTGCCGCGGTGGATGTTTGTATTTCATATGGTCGTTTTTCAGGTTCTGCTTGTGCTGATCCCGGATATTCGTCAGGCGCTCGGCGCGAAGGTTTCGACATGGGATTTTGTGCTGAGCCAGGGGTCGGGAAATGCGGCGCTGTGCATCTGGATGCTTGCGAATGCTGTCTGGGCGGGTCTCGGGTGCAAAGCTGCAGAACCGACTGCGCCGGAGGAAAGAGGCTGCACAGCGAAACAGAGGTGAAATCCATAACGCTTGGAGGCGATGTAAATGTCTTTTTTTGAAAACACCCGCAAGCCGGTTGGCCTCGGGGGAAAAATGATGGTTTCCATGATGAATTTCGGCCACCGGGCGCTGGCGGACTGGGGATTCCGGTTCCTGCGGGCGGCCGGGGACGCGACGGTTCTGGACTGCGGCTGCGGGGGCGGCGCAAACATCAAAAGGCTGCTTGAACAATGCCCGGAGGGCCGCGTTTTCGGCATCGATTATGCCGATGTCAGCGTCGCAGCCTCTCAGAAAAACAACCGCGCAGCCATTGAGGCCGGGCGCTGCGTCATATCAAAGGCCTGCGTAACCGACCTCCCGTTTGAAGACGCGGCGTTCGACCTCGTCACCGCGTTTGAGACGGTTTACTTCTGGCCGGAGCCGGTGCAAAGCTTTGGAGAGGTTCTCCGCGTGCTGAAGCCCGGCGGCAGCCTGCTCGTCTGCAACGAATGCGGCGGCAGCGCCGGCAAGGGGGAAAAATGGGAAAAGAAAATCGACGGGATGACGGTCTATGGCGAGGGGGAGCTGACCTCTCTTCTGAAAGAGGCCGGGTTCCGAAGCATTCGATCTTACAAAAATCAAAAGGGCTGGCTTTGTGTAACAGCGCAGAAATGAGGGGAAGACATGTCCAAAAAAGCAACCGAGTTTCAGAAAAAGGAAATGAGCAGGATGTACCGCGGCAAGCAGATTTTCAAGCCGCTGAACACCGGATGGATCGACGAAAACGTCGCCTGCGTGCGGGAGTGGGTGGCGAACATCTTCTTCTACCGCAAGGGCGACACAACCATCATGATCGACGCGGGGTACAACTATGACCGGCTGGAGGAAAAGATGGGCTGGCTCGGCATCGACCCGAAGTCGATCCGCCACATCCTCATCACCCATCAGGACACCGACCACGTCGGCGCGGTGGAGGCCGACAGCCCGGGTCTCTTCAAAAAGGCGAAGCTGTACATTGGAGAGGTCGAGAACCGTTACCTCACCGGCGAGGTGCGCCGGAAGGTGATCTATCACCTCTACAAGCTGCCGCAGGTGACGATCAACAATAAAAAGCGCCTGCTGAAGGACGGCGAGACGCTGCGCATCGGCGACATCAAAATCCACTGTTTTCTTGTCCCCGGCCACACCTGGGGGCATATGGTCTACCTCATCGACGACAAATACCTTTTCACCGGTGATACGCTCTGGTTCGGCGCGGACGGCGGCTACAGCTTTATCTCCGCGCTGGCGGAGGATAACAAGCTGGCAGTGAAATCTCTGGCCATTCTGGAAACAAAGCTCAAAAAGATGGGCGCGCAGCCTCTGTTCATCACCGGGCACACCGGCTGGACGGACAATTTCGCCTTCGCCTTTGCCAAAAAGGATCAGCTTTGCTCGCCCTTTAAGAAAAGAGTGCCCGATCCGACCGCGCCCTACGACGCCTATGATGAGTCGGACGACACCGAGGAAAAGGCAAAGCGCGGCTTTTTGAAAGGGGTCGGCACGGAGCCGGATCGGAGGGAAGCGGAATGAGTGTGTTTGCTTCGGCATTGCGCGCCGCCTATCGGGTGATCGGCGCAAAAAAGGCCTTCTCCCTGCCGGAGGAGGAGATCAAAAAGGTCATCGAAAAGCAGAATCGCCATCGGGGTGTGTTTACCCCCACCGACCGCAAGGCATATTACGAGACCGTTCAGGTAAACGGCTTTCCCTGCCTGATTGTCCGGGAAAATCCCCGGCCGGCAAAGCGTGCCATCCTCTACTTTTTCGGCGGCGGCATGGTGATCGGCCCGGACAAAGGCGACCTGCCGGTCATGCGCAAGCTGGCGCACGGGACCGGCTGTGACGTGTGGTTTCCGTTCTACCCACTCTGCACGGAGCATTGCATCACCGAAACCTACGATATGGCTTTTGAATGCTATCGCCGGATGATCGAGCTGTACGGCGGCGGAAATGTCAGCACCTGCGGCTTTTCCTCCGGCGGCGCGCTGGCGCTGGGCATCGCGGCGCACAACAGCGCGCTGGGGACTCCCCTGCCGCAGCCGAGGCATATTGTCGCCGTCTCCCCCGGAGAGGTGCCGTGGAACGACGCGGAAAAGGCGCGGATGCAGGCGCTGAACGAGCGGGATGTTGCAATCGACTATGCCTTTATGGTTCTGGTGGAAAAATTCATGCGCCATGGGCAAAAGGATGTGCCGGATTACATGATCTCAGGCTCGCGCGGCGACTTCTCCGGCACGGGGGATATCCATTTCTTTTATTCATCGGACGAGGTTCTCTACGGCGCGCTCCCGGATTTCGAGGCCGCCTGCAAACGGGCGAAGGTTCCCTGCACCGCCTTTGCAAGGCCGAAGATGGTGCATTGCTACTGCATGCTCCCCTATTTCAAAGAGGCCAGAGAGGATTTTGCCAAAATCACGGAATTTTTGAAAAAGTAAGGGCGAAAATCGCCGTATGAGGTGTTTTAAAGCCGGAAAAGAAAATTCCGAACGGACGGTCATGCTGCACGGCGACGGCACAATAAATATGGGAGGGGATCAGCAATGATATTTCAGGTAATTTTGGAAGGACTCGGCCTCGGCATTCTGCTGATACTGGTCTGCGCGGTGGGCATCCGTAAGGGCGCGGTGGGAATGGTGCACCTTTACAGCCCGGAGGTGCAGGCGCGGTGCGTCGAGCTGGGGCTTACAACCCACGAAAAGATCCGGCGAAACGCGCTGCTTTTCAAAGCGATCTGCATTCCGGGGTATATCGCCTATGTGCTGGTGTGCACGTACGCCGTCAACGGCGCACGCGGCTTTGGCGCCGGCTTCTGGCAGCTGCTCGTTATTCTGTCGGTGATGAATCTCATCGACCGGTTTCTGGTGGACGGCTTCTGGGTCGGACACACAAAGGCGTGGACGATCCCCGGTACGGAGGATCTGAAGCCCTACATCACCGCGGCGGACAAACGAAAAAAATGGCTCTTCGGAACGGTCGGCATGGCGGTGATCGCCGCAGTTCTTTCGGCGGTCATGCTGCTGTTTGTCCGCTGAGCGGCAAAAAAGGCTTCCCGCGCCGGCCGCGTTTTTTGAGAAAAATTGGGAACAGCACTTTTTCATACCGCTTTTTGATACGGGCGCCTATCGGAGGATCTGACGCGGGCGGCAAGCCCTTCTGCAAAAAGCCGCTGCATTCCGCCCCTTTTCTCACTGTCAAAGGCGGCAGGACGACTTTTCCTTATACTGTGAGGTGCAAACCATGCTGTTTGAAACATACGGAAAAACAAAAAAACCCGGCCGCACTCTTTTTTCACGCCATGGGCGTGACGGGCGCCAGCAGCGAGCCGGTGGCAAAGGCTCTGCGGGATCGGTACTTCTGCATTCTGCCCACCTCCACCGTCTACTGCGCCGGGCAGAAATACCTGGGCAAAGCGGACGAGCTGCGGCAGATAGAGGCCTTTCTGCAAGCGCAGGGGGTAAAGCGCCTCGCGCTGGTCGTGGCCTCCTTCATCGGCGCGGACCTTGCCCTGGCCTTTCTGGCGCAGACGGCGCTGGCGGTCGGCCACGTATACTTCGACGGCGGGCAGTTCGCGCAGATCAAAAAAGCGGTTCGCCGCAGCATGACGCCGCTGCTCTACCTCGCCATCAAAAGCCTTTACTGGTCGGGCGGCCGGACGCTGAAAAAATCCTCTGGTGCGACAGCGACGCCATCAGGCCGTATTTCATCGCCGCAGGAAAGGCGCTGCGCTACGGCAACCTGCGCCGCCAGCTTGCGGACAGCCTGGAGGACAGGCCGTTTGTGCCTCTGCCGAAGGCGCTGCAAAAAAACATCTGCTTCGCGTTCGGCAGCGCGGAGGAGCATTACAAATACCGCAGCGCCGTGATGCACGCCTATCCCTACGGCAAATTCCCGGTTTTTACGGGCTATAACCACATGCAGTACCAAATCGAAAATCCGGAGGGCTTTGCCGCCACGCTTTCGTCGCTGGCCGAACAGGATACGCTGCCTCAGCTGCCGAACCTGAAGCTGCAGCAGCGGTAAAGGGGCGGCGCGGCCGCATCGCCTTTTTTGATTGAAAAAACAAAAAAATCTGAAATTTTTCTAAGCGGTGCGCCCTTCCCAAAAAGCCAAAAGTAAAGCCGGAGTCGGCTGAACACCGGCTCCCCTTGCCCTCCCACCCGGCCGGGGGTTTTTCTCTATACAAAAAAGGCAGCTACCTTACGATAGCTGCCTTTTTTGTATCCGGGATGGATCATCTGCCATCCTGTCTCTTTTTCGAAATAAGCGTAGTTCCGACAACCGCGCCGCCGCTGATAAACAGCAGCGCAATCCAGAGGAACGTGCCGGCATCTCCGGTTTTCGGGAAGATGGCGTTGTCCCCGCTTTTGGCACCTGCATTGCCGCTGTCAAAGCTGCTGTTACTCGTGTTACTTCCGACGCTGCCGGAAGTGCCAGAGTCCTTGCTGCCGGCGTTTTCGCTGCCGGTACTGCCGGTGTTTTTGCTGCTGTCATCCGACAGCTTTTCGATCACGGTGTTCTCACTGCGTTTTGCGCCGCAGACGCTGCACTCCTCATGCTTCAGCCCCGCTTCGGTTTTGGTAGCGGCCTTGTCCACCTTCCAGACAAAGGTGTGCGCCGCCTCGTCGGACCTGTCGCCGCAGGAGCACTCGTGCCAGTGGTTCGTTTTGTCGGACTTCCACTCTGTCCCATAGCTGTGCGTATGAGAAGCGTCCGCCTGAATTTCAAAGCTTGCGCTGCACGCCCCGTCGCCGTAAACCACCGTCAGCGTGTGTCTGCCAACCGCCAGCCCGGCGAGGTACGCCTTTTCCAGCGTAATCACGCCCGAGTCGGAAACCGTGTATTTGTCGGAGGCGATGGTCTCGCCATCCACCTGAATGCCGATGCATCCCGAGAGGTCGTTGTTGACCCGGAAGCTGAGCGTTTTGTCGCTGTCCTTCGCCCAGGCGCCATCCGCCCCCTCAACAACCCGGTAGGCCGGAGCGTCGCCTTCCTCCACGGTCACACCCAAAGCCTCTCCGGCGTTGTAGTTTGCAGCCTCTTTGTACCTTATCTCATAGCTGCCGGCGGCAAGCCCGGCAATCTCACTGCCGGTGCAGGCGATCCAGGCGGAGTCTCCCGCTTTGCGGTACTCCATATCGGCCGTCACGCCGGTAATCTTTCCGTCGCTCGCCCCGAGTACGGTAGGCCGCACAGCGGCAAGCCCGGCGGGCGCCTTGCGATCGGCCTTTTCAATTTTCCAGCTGAATTCCCTTGCGTTCGTGCTGCCGTCCTCCCACTGCTTGCCGGCAGCAGGCTTTACAGATACCGTATAGGTTCCCGCGTCGGTGGCCGTGTTGCTGCCGGAGGAGACCACATAGTCATCTCCCAGCACAATGCCGGTATGCTCCGCCCCGTCATAGGTGTAGCTGCCCGGGGTGGGTTCGGCCACCGTGGGAACGCTGTACGAAGGGACAAAGCATGTGCTGATGGGAGAGGCGAGATCGGCAAGCGTGCCCTTATAGCGCACCTCATAGGTGTAGCCCGCCTCCACCGCGTGATAAACCAGCCCGCCGAAGTCCAGCCATTCTTCGGTACCCTGCCGGCGGTATTCCAGAGCGTATTTGACTTCGTTGGTGTTGATATAGCCCTCGCCGTCCGCCGTCTGAGGCGCCTCGCCCCACACGCGGGGCGCCGAATGGCTCCTCTTTCCGGTCGTGACAAGCGTGATTTCGACATCCTGCTGGGGCGTGCCGGTGATGACGACGCTCTCACTCTCGGCCTGCGTCGCCAGATAAATACCGCTTCCTTCCAGCATTGCCCTGATCTCTTTGATATTGTCGTTGCTGAAATAGTGGGTGCTGTCCGCATTGACTCTCACAGCTCTGTAGCGGCCGTCGGCCTTCACCGTCTGCTCGAGATCGCCGGTGTCGTCGGCCGGGCTTGCACTGCCGTCTGCGGGCAGGTTGATCTTCACGGTGAAGCTCTTCTCCGTCCTCATGCCCAGCACAACATATCCGTTTGCGTCAATCGAGGTTTCGTATGCCGCGTTATCCGAAACAAAATAGTTCTTCGTCACGGTGTCGCCGGTAATGGTCAGCGTTTCCTCGGCCGAGGGCGCAGAGGCGGTGGTCACACCGATTTTCGCCCCGTCGGTCAGTCCGGCCGCAAGGACGCGGAAGTCCGACCGCGTCAGATAGAGGTTGTTCGCCTCCCCGTCCGCTTCGGTTTTGTTCCCGGTAACCCGTACGCTTCCGCTCAGCGTGATCGTGTCGCTTCTGCCCATATGCACGCCGCCGCCAAGGCTCGCGGTGTTCCCGGTAACCGATCCGCCGGAGGCGTTCCACTTACCGCGGCTGACATAGATACCTCCGCCCCGGCGCGCCGTGTTGCCGGAGATGCTGCCGCCCTCCTGCTTGAACACGGGAGTGCCGAGCTGTCCGTCCGAGTTGAATACGCCGCCGCCGTTGCCCTTATCGGCTTCCGTGCTGGCAGCGGTATTGCCCTTGACCTCGGCGTTTCCGGACAGGGTCACGGCCGCACTGCCGCCAATGCCGACGCCGCCGCCGTTTTTCGCCTTGTTATCCCGGATCACCGCGCTGCCCGTCAGGGTAACGGTCAGCGTCGCGGCCTCATCGGCGGAATTGCATATACCGCCGCCGACTGCGTCCGCCTCGTTATCAAAAATCGCACCGCCGGTCATGGTGAAGGAGCCGGAGGTGGTGTCCGCAGAGGAATAGGACGAGGCGGTATTGCCCACACCGCCGCCGCAATTGGCCTTGTTTCCGGAGATCTCGCCGCCCTCCATGATAAGGGTGCCGAGATAGTTGTCAATACCGCCGCCGGAGGAGCTTGTGTTCTCCGGATCAATGCGGTTGTTCCGGATAGAGGCGGTACCGGACATCTTGACGGTGCCCCTATAGTTTGAGATGCCGCCGCCCGATCCGGTCGCATAGTTGTCGGAGATGCTTCCGCCCGACAGATTCACCTTGGACCGGTTGTAGATGCCGGCGCCCTGACCGTAATCGCCGGTGCTGTTGTTCGAAACCCGGCCGCCGTACATGTTGAAGGTGGCGTCGGGAATATCCAGGCCGCCGTTGCATACACCCGCGCCGACGCTTTTAACGCTGTTGCCGGAGATTCCTCCGCGCCACAGGTTGAATGTGCCCCGGTTTTCGACTCCGCGGCCGTTTTTGCCGGAGGTATGCGTGATCCTTCCGCTTTCGTCTGCGCTGCAATCCGTCAGCGTAAAGCTGCTCTCTTCTTCTATCTTTACAGTATCCGCATCCGCGTCGCAGGTCACGCTGTACCCATTGAGGCAGAGCACCGTGCCGCTGACCGGTTTCCACGAAGCCACAGTGACCACATTGTTCTTCAGATAATAGTATGTATGCTCCGTGCTGATCTCATCCAGGCTGGTTATCCCCACCCACTCGGTCACCTTGCCGTGGGCGTGCGATTTCTCCGCCGCGGTGTCCAGGCCGCATATACAGTGCGCCTGATGTCCTGTCCCCGCCGCCCATACGCCAAGCGGCAGTACCCCTGTCACTACCGTAAGGCAAAGCAGGATTGCAAACAATTTTCTCCTCATAATAACGCCTCCGAACTGAGATTGTCCGCTTGTTTTTTCCTCCGGGAACGGACGCACCGACGGGAAAATCAGCGGTTCATGCTGCAAATGCGTTTCTTCGCATTTTCGCTTTGCAGCAGCGGCCGCAAGCCGCCGCAGCTTTTGCGGATTTCTTCGCATGGTCCGCCCGCTTCCCTGCCATTCCCTGACCCGGAGGGACAAAAAGGCGGTTTTGCAGCTGCCGGCGATAAATTTTCCGGGATGCTTTCTGGCTTTTGCAGCCGCAAATAGGCTGCCGCCCGTAAGGGTAGGCGGGACAAAAAGCACTGCGAAAACGCGCCGGCAGACCTGTCCTCCGGCCATGCGAATGGTATTATCTCAGTCTGATTATATACCCCTTCCGGAGGGCGGAACGCGCCCCTTCGCGAAATGTAATTTTTTCGGTGTGAAATGCAGGCAAAAAATGCACATCCTGCCACCCCGCCGGCCGGGGCGGTATGGCGGCCAAAGCTGCAAAGCAAAAAGCCGAAGGCGAGGCGTGCTTCGCCCCGTCTCCGGCCTTTTCTCCCCTTATGGATTTCGTAATCATAAAGCTCCGCTTGTCCCCCCAAAAAGCGCGGCAGCCTCCCGCGCCCGCTTCCGGTTAAAAAAGCATAAATACCAAAATGCCGCAGACGATGATCGCATTGCCGATGATCCGTTTTTTGGTAATGGATTCCTTCAAAATCATGCGGGAAAGCAGCATGACAAACACGGTGGACAACGAGTTGATCACCACGCCAAAGCGATAATCAATCCTTGTATATATAAACACATTCAGCACAAGCACGCCGACATAGCATGTATAGGAAAACAAAACATACGGATTCAGATATTCAAAAACGACGTTCCTGTGCTTTCTGTTTGCGCTCTTTTTAAGGATAATCTGCGAGAAGGCGGTAACAAACGCGCTCAATATCATCAGGATGTAAAACAGAAGGTTACTCACTTCGCATCACCCAAATCCCCGCGATAATCAGTACGGTTCCGAAAATATTTCCGATCGTAATCTTTTCGGAAAAAATCAGCACCGACCACAAAAGACTCCATATATTATAAACCGACCGGTGCGCATATGCGACGTTCACATCAAAATGCTTTAAATTCTGCTGCCAGAATATGGCGTATATCCCGCAGTTGAGAAGAATCAGCCCCGCAAAAATAACAGTATAGACGCTGAATATTCCGTTTTCGCCGATGCTGTTTGCACAAAGCTTTGAAAAGATTCCCGTAAACGAAAACAGCAGTATATTGATGTGAAGAATCAGCAGCCGTTTCGCCTTCCCCATAGTTACTCTCCCTCAAAAAATGAATATATGTTTTCCAGGATATAATCGACGTCCTCTTTGGTCAGATCCTTGTACATCGGAAGCCTTACCAGCGTTTCGAAGGTTTTGGTGGTAACCCTGTCCTCCCCGCAAAAGGAGGAGCACGCTCTGCCAAAGGGGGAGGAGTGGAGGGGAACATAGTGAAAAACGCACAGTATATCCTTCGTTTTCATATACTCGATAAAATCGCACCGCTGCTTGAAATCCCTCAGCTTTATATAAAACATGTGCGCATTGTGCCTGCAGGCGTCAGGAACGACCGGCAGAGTAATGCGCCCTCTTTTTTCAAGCTCCCGCAAGCCGGAGTAGTACTGGTTGTACCTTGCCATGCGGGCGTCGTTGATCTGCTCCGCCTTCTCCAGCTGCGCGTACAAAAAGGCCGCGCCAAGCTCACTCGGCAGGTAGGAGGAACCTCTGCCCACCCAGGTGTATTTGTCCGCCATGCCGAGCAGGAACTGCGCACGGTTTGTCCCCTTTTCCCTTATAATCTCCGCCTTGAGGACATCCTCCGCCAAGCGGATGAGTAAAGCGCCGCCCTCTCCCATGGTGTAATTTTTGGTTTCATGAAAGCTGTACGCGCCGAAATCTCCGATCGTGCCGAGCGCTTTTCCTTTATAATAAGCGTTTACCCCCTGCGCGGCGTCCTCCACCACCTTCAGCGAATATGCCTTCGCAATGGCGGTGATGGTGTCCATTTCGCAACCCACGCCGGCGTAGTGAACGGGAACGATCGCGCGGGTCTTGTCCGTAATCGCCGCCTCAATCTGCGTTTCATCAATATTCTGCGTGTCCGGGCGAATATCGACAAACACAATTTTCGCCCCCCGCAGCACGAAGGCGTTTGCGGTGGACACAAATGTAAACGACGGCATTATAACCTCGTCCCCCGGCTTTATATCACAAAGGAAGGCCGCCATCTCCAAAGCGTGCGTGCAGGAGGGGGTTAAAAGCACCTTTTTTGCATGATACTTTTCTTCAATCAGCCGGCTGCACGCCTTGGTATAGAAATTATTCCCGCACAGCCTGCGTCTGTTGATCGCATCCTCGATGAATGCAGTTTCTGTACCGACAACCGGCGGTATGTTAAATGAAATTTTCATAAATCAACACCTTATTTTTGTTCGCTCAGTTCTCTGAAAGCTTCTGTCAGGCTGTATTGGCATGCAAAGCCAAACGCACCTTTTGCTTTTTCCGTATTCAGGCAGCAAACCGAGGTATCCTCTTTTTTATCGCGGCAAACCTCGATTTTCGACGCGGAATGAAATCCTTCAATCACCGCGGCTGCAAGCTCCATATTCGTCGTTCCAACCCCCGACCCGATGTTAAACACGCCGCAGAGGGCGTATTTCCGAAGGGCAAGCCATATCGCGCGGCAGGCGTCCTTTACATAAATGTAATCGCGTCTGCCGACCGCGTCCCCGTATACGGGAAGCGGTTTTCCGGCCGCCGCATTTTCCATATACAGGCTGGTCAGATAGCCGTTTTTGTCCTTCCCGATGACCTGTGAAAGTCTCAAAACCTTTATATTTGTTCCAAAATTACGATTGTAATAATCGCAGAGCAGCTCGCCCGAATACTTGGATATTCCGTAATAGTTGATGGGAGCAATCTCCCCGTTTTCGTCAATGGGAGAGGCCTGCCGGTTGGAATACACGCACCTTGACGAAAGATAGACGATGTTCTTTATCCCCAGCCTTCTGCAGGCGATCAGCGTGTTTTCGAGTGTTGTAAGATTCTCCGCATACAGCGCAAGCGACTGCGCCTCATTCCGGCTTACCTTCTTCGCCGCAAAAATGACCGCGCTGTCGCAGCCCGCCAGCGCCTTTTCGAGCTGCTCCGCAGAATATTCACCGACCGCGCCGCCCGTCCGCGAAATTTCCACAAGCCCGGCCTTCTTGGCATACATGCCGCAGAAGCTTCGCCCGATCAATCCGCTGCCGCCGATCAGGCCGATTTTCCCCGGCGCGTGAAAAATCCGATACCCGCATTTTTCCATATATCCGTTGATCTTTTTGACGGTGTCCCCGGTATCGTAATACATTTCTTTATAATCGGCCGGGTAATTTTCATATTTCCCGGCGTCAAAGGCCGTGCCCGGCGGCTCGCAGAAAAATTCCGTGTGAACCGGCGTCCTGCCGACCGTATACCGCGGCGCGGCCACATCCTCGCCCAACAGCTGCCGCACCGTCATCTCGAGAAGATTTACGCCGCAGTATTCTTTTATCAGGCGCCACATGTGGCAGCCGTCAAGGCGGGGCGTAACCTCAATCAGATACGGCTGCCCCGCCGACACCTTGATCTGAAAATAAACCGGGCCGTTTTCTATGCAGAGGCGCTTCACCGCTCCCCTTACAAGCGCGTTTATTTTTTCGTGGGTCGGCGTTCCCTCAAACACTGAGGGAAGATGATGGGCCTTGATGATGCCGCCGGGCAGATTCTCAAACGACTCCCGATCCGACAGCATGGAGAAGAGAATTTCGCCGTCTTTTATGTAGGCGTTGACCGAAACCTCGCTGCCGGATATATGCTTTTCAAGGATGACCCTCCCGCACCTTGAATACGTCATGGCGCGGTCAAAGCAGCGCGACAATTCCTCCAAATTTTCCACCTTAAAAATGCCCCGCTGCCCCTGTGAATCGACCGGCTTGATCATGAGCGGGTAAAAGCCCACCGCCTTCGCCTCGTCCAGCGTTTTGCAAACCGCAAAGGGCAGGTTAAATGGGAAATCTTTTCCAAGCGCCTCCCGCACGAGGTGCTTGTTGCAGCAGATCTCGGCCGTTTCGCCGGACACGAAATGGAACATATGAAGCTTTTCCGCCACCCTGCAAAAGGTCGGCACGGCAATATCGCTGCCGACGGAATATATGTAATCTATCCCATTCTCTTTTACATAGCTTTCGATTCCTTCGACATCCACGATGTTGATCTCGGCAAAAACATCCGCCAGAGAGGCCCCTTTGTCGCCGCCCGAATAGCTGCAGGCGAAAACCGCAAGTCCGATGCTTTTCGCATATTCTATTAAATCGATCTGTGCGTTACCTGCGCCCAGCACCAGCAACTTCTTTTTCATATAATACATCCCCCGACAAGGTATCCTGCCTTATAATATACTGTGGCTCTTTGGTCACGGCCATAAACATCCGGATAACATACTCTCCCACAACGCCGATCGCCGACAGTATCAGACCAGAAAACACACCGATTTCGGCATAGATTTTCTGTTCGGCGCCGCCGAAGATGCAGGCCGCGATCAAACAAATCAGCGAAACGGCAAAAATCACCGTGCCCGATTTTAAAATCAGCCTGACCGGCTTTAAGGAGTAATTTAAAAGCGATGCCCACAAACGGATCAGCTTTTTGAAGGTATACCCGCTTTTTCCAAACCGCCTGTCAAAATGTTCGATATCCACGTTTGCGATTTTTAAGGTTGTACGCAGAAACAGACCCTGCAAATTGGAAAAGCTGCTCTCGCTTTTTATGATTTCGTCGCGCACAAAGCGGCGGATAATATACATGGGACAGGCCTTCAGATCCTTCGGCTTGTCCAGAAGATAGCAAACCGAAAGATGGCTGAGCCGGCTCATAAGATTCCGGAAAAGGCCGTGGTGCCGCTTCTGAAAACGGCCGTAAACAATATCGTACCCCGCGTTCAGCTTGTCCAGAAGCTTTCTGATCTGCGAGGGGTGGGTCTGAAAATCGTCGTCCATGCCGAGGATATAATCCCCGCTCGCATACTTCATCCCGGCGAGGATCGCATTGTGCTGACCGCAGTTTTTGGCCAGATCCACGCCGATGACAAAGGGGAACCTTGCAGCAAGCTCCCTGATTTCGGAATAGGTCCCGTCGTCCGAGCCGTCGTTTACCAGCACAAACTCATAATCGCAGTATTTATCAAGCTCCTCGGCCGTTTTCTCCACAACGCCCGCGATGGATTTTTCCGCATAGTAGCAGGGGATTACAACGGAAATTTTATATCTATTCATCATCTACCACCATGTATACGTAAAGTATATCCTTTTCCGTCTGTATTTTGTCTACCTCTGCCAGCTTCTTGTTATAAACGTCCTTCAGCGTTTTGGTAATGCCCATCCGGGGCGAACCGGTCGAAATAAAGTAAACGTCCACGTCGTTTTTTGTAAGGCCGTCGATCGCCGTTTCAAAGCCGAACGCACGGTTCCTCTCATAATAAAGCGGCGAGCGCGCATTCCAGGAGCCGGTGGATTCATTGTTCAGCACCTGCCCTTTTTCATAGGTCTGAAAAACATACCCGGTCGATGAAATAAAATCATAGGTGTCGTAAAAGAAAAAGGTGTCCGGGTATTTTGCCGTATATTGCACAAGCGCCTCAAGCTTTGAATTGGTCGTCTGACGAAGTGCAAGCGACTTGTTATCCAGGTCGTTTTGCATATTGCAGATGCCCACCGCCGAAAACAGAACCCCCGCAAGCAGCAGGCCGCACAAGCAAAGCGACTTTACCCGATCCTTTTTAAAACGATTTATATATTCCGCAAAGGACGCCGTTCTTTCCTCCATAAGATCAAGCATGGCAAAAGCGCCGCTGACAGACATGGTCAGCATCATCAGATCGACAAGGCGCGCCATGACTCTGCCGTTGAATTCAAGGAAGGTAATCTCCAGCACCATTCCCGCCACGATGAAAGGAAATATGATTTCGACCCTTCGCTTTTTTATGGATATCGCTATGCACAAAAAGAACAGAACCGTCACAAAAATCGCGCAATATTTAATGGTTGCGTCGCTCGACAAATACCATTCCGAAAGGCCGTTCTGTATCGCCAGAGAAACCCTTTCCAGAGTGCTCCTGGTCGTCGAGCGTATCTGCTTCATGTAGGAGGAGATCAGGGTCAACGTCTCGGTATTTACCCGGTCGTCCACATCCAGAAACCGGCCGCTAATCGCCCGGTAGGTCACTTCGTTTATGCCGTTCTCCTTATAAAACGGCATGTTCTCATAATACCCCGGAATGGAGCCGTAGTCATAAACCTCCGCCCGCACTTCCTTAAAGGCCTTAAACTCGGCATACTCCGGCCTGCTCCATGCGGCCGCGTCGACCGTAAGAACCGCAAAGCACAGCGCAAAGGTGGCCGCGCCCCACAGAATATACTTTCCCATCTGCCGTTTATCCCGAAATATGCGAACCGCAATAACCCATATCAGCGCCGGCACGATCAGATAAAATGCCTTCGACCGGATCGAAAACGAAAAAACGGCAAATATGCAGGCAAGAACAATATGCTTTGTGCAGCTTTTGTCCGGCATTTCATGCAGCAGCGCAAAGGCTCCGACCCCCAAAAACGCGGAGGTCAGCGTAAACTGCGGAAGGCAGACATATTTCTGTATAAAAAGCATAAAGAGCAGAAAATATAAAAAAATGCCTGCAAAAACCCGGTTTTTCTCATACGCCTTTTTGACGATGTAATAGCAGAAAACGCAGCTTGGAAAAAACATGCAAAGCATGGTGAAGAGGCCGTACCACGGAACGCTTGTCGTAATGCGATATAAACCGGACAGCAAAAGCCCGATCGGATAACGCATAAAAACAATGTCGGGGCTTGGCGTTCCCGAGTAGGCGCCCGACACGATGGTCATCATGCGAAAATCATCATTTGTATACCAGCTCGGCGGATTGTGCACTATCGCCGCCAGAAAAAGCAGCGCGTTGCAAATAAGAGAGAGCAGGAAAATTTTCCTTTTGTACGCCGGCCGGCCTTCGCCGTCCATGGCCTTATCCCATGGGCACACTTTCATCTTCAACATCGTTCGTCACCTCGGTATCCACGGTATTCACGGCTTCCACGGTTTCCACAAACGTCACCTCTGTCTCCAGGCGCATTTTCCGTTTGTACAAAAAGCGCGCCGCAAAGAACCCGCCCACAAACAAGGCAAATCCAAACAGAAGGATACAGATGGCCGTTTGAATAACCGAGTACCGGGGTGCAAAAATGTTGTCATATGTAAGCCGTAATGTATAAATGCTGTAGGTGTCCTCGCTTGGGGAGGTCACCAGGATATTTACAAACACCGGCTGCCGCTCGTTCATCGCTTCGGCGCCGATCACCTGCACCATATCGCTTCGGTCGGCGGGATAGGCCTGAATATCGAGGTTTTTCACCGATTTCGGAACCGTCAAATCGTAATAAGCCCTGTGCTCCGAAAAAGGAACGCTCACCTCGCCGCCGTTTATCTTGATGTTGGAAAGCACCGCGGTATCGCTTATGGAGGAGGTGATGTGCGCCTTTCTGTACAGGTTCAGATAGTAGGTCTTGCTTTTCCCGTTCGCCTCCGTCACCTTCATCTCGAACTCCGTCCGCTTGCCCTCCCGCAGTGTTCCGTCGCTGTTCAGCTCGTCACGACAGGCAATCTCCACCGTGGCGTCAGGATTGATCGTCCGGTAGTTCACGCCCGCCTCGTCAAAGCTTTGGACATTGTTCTCCAAAATCGCATAGTAGGTGATTCTGTAACGGCTGAACTGCGGCGAAAAAATGCCGTTCTCCACATCCAGATAGGAAAGCCCGGTCCAGGGAATCGAGTGGATCGCGTCGTTCCCGACATAAATGCTCAGGTAATATTCGACGGTTTCGTACCTGCCCAGCGTGTCATAAACGGATACGGTCACGATGTTTTCGGAATCGGAGGAGGCGGTTATCTCATCAGCGCCGCTGATTTCATACTCGAACCGTGAATCGGTCAGCTCCACCGAAATCGAAAGGTTGTAGGTAAAGGAGGACATGATCACATCGTAGTAGTATACGTTCGGGTTAAAATCGTTGAGAAAATATCCGTTTTCGACGGATATTTTCTCAACCATATACGAGAGGTCGTCATTCCTTTCGGCTGCGGCCGTCTGCACGAACAGCATCGAAAAGAAGGTCAAAAGCACCAGCATCCGTGCCGTGATTTTTATCCTGTTTTGCTTCATCGGCACATACCTCCGGCTAATGATTTCATGCAAAATTTATGACAATATCGTAATAGCGCGTCTCTCCGAGCATGGTTATCTTGGTTTTGACAAGAATCGAGCTCTTATCCCTCTTGGAAATCGTGTAGGTTCTGTCGGCCGCGTTGTAGACAACCTTGTTCCCCATATAGCTCTTCATCCAGATTTGTCCCTTGATATTGGACTGGCAGATCTGATCTATATAGAGCAGAATGCTGTCACAGTTTTCAACCGTATCAATCGTTATGACCTTGTTCTCATGGTCGATGGTTACGTTCTTGACATTTTCGGCCTTTACGTCGTCAAAGCCCCAAACCACACTGGGGAAGTCCACAGTGATCAGGTATTGCTCGACAACGCCGTTGATGGTAATGTTGGCCTTGACAGAAACACTGTTCTTTCCGTTGGCATATATCGTGTACACGCCGTTCGGATCATAGGTGACCCTGTTCCCGAGATAGCTTGCCATTCTCAGCTTTCCGCCATAAATCGTGCTGTGCTGATTTACGTACAGGATAATATCATCCGCGCCGGCGCTTGCCGTTATATGAATGGTTTTCTCGCTGTGATTTACGGATACGGTGTCAAGCCTCTCGCCCTTTAGGGATGTAAAGTCGAAGTTGGCCTTTGACGCGTCGAAATTCACATTCACCAGGTACTGCTCGCTGACGCCGTCTATGGTGATATTGGCCTTGACCGACACGGTGAAATTATGGACGAAGTAGACGCGATAGCTTCCGTTCTGATCGTATATGACCCGGTTGCCGAGATAGCTTGCCATTCTGAATGTGCCGCCCGGGATAATCTCCTTCTGATGGACAAAGATGGTAATATACCCGGCGGCGTCCGCCGCTTCAATATCTATCGTTTTGGTTTGCTGGTTTACGGTTATATTCTTCGTCCCAAGCGTTCTCAGGCTTGTAAAGTCAAACACCGGGCCGTCCTTCGTGAACTTGGCCGTATAGGTCTTATCCCCGCTCACGCCCACGGCGACAAATTCCGTCGTATCGCAGACCTTCGTGTCTCCATCATACCAGCCGTCGAAGGTGTAGCCGGCCTTTGCCGATGCGGTGAGAGTAATGCTGCCGCCCTCGGCCACCGTGCCGCCGCCGGAAACTGCGCCGCCGGTCTCCGCCACTGCGGTAACCGTGTAAAGGCTTTTATCCGGGAAGGTCACCGTCCGCCGATCGGCCGTCCAGTTGTAATCAATCAGGTTGGAGGTCGCGCCGGTAACGGAAGTCTCCAGAGAAGAAATCGCGGTAAACGCGCCCGACGCCGGCAAAGCCGCGTCTGCCCAGCCCTCTCCAAAAACAAAGCTGGTAACCGGAATAAAGTATGCAAAACGCGTCAGCTTTTCCGAATCGGAAAGAGAAACCGTAAATCCGCTCAGATCAAGCTGGGTAAACGCCTTGCTGATCGCCCCGCAATAGGCAAACATGCGGCTCATATCGGTTACATTTGCGGTATCAAACAGGTCGCCGAGGTCGAGAGTGAACACCTCGCTGCTCTGCCCGCAGGAGTTGAACATATCCCGCATATCGGTTACGTTTGCGGTGTCGAACAGGTCGCCGAGGTCGAGGGTGAACGCCGTGCTCCGCAGTCCGCAGGAGTTGAACATATTCCTCATATCGGTTACGTTTGCAGTGTCAAACAGGTCGCCGAGGTCGAGGGTAAACACCGTGCTGTTCAATCCGCAGCAGTTGAACATATTCCTCATATCGGTTACTCTCGAGGTGTCGAATTTGTCGCCGAGATTCAGCGTGAATACCTCGCTGCTCTGTCCGCAGGATTCAAACATACGCGACATGTCCGACACACCGTCGGTGTCAAAATGGGTGCCGAGGTCGAGGGTAAAAACCTTGCTGCTCATGCCGCAGTAGGCGAACATGCCGGACATGTCGCCCACTCTGAGCGTATAGAACATTTTGCCGAGATTCAGCGTAAAGGCCTCGCTGTTCATGCCGCAGTAGGCGAACATGTCAGCCATAGTTATCGCCTGTACGGTGCTGAAATCGTCGCCGAGATCCAGCGTAAAGCTGTCGCTGTACTCTCCGCAGCTGTAAAACATGCCGTTCATCAAGGCCACATATCCGGTCTCCAGCAGATCCAGCCCGTTGATCGCGTCGATGTATTTCCCGTCATAGAACGCGTATGCCAGAGAGCCTTCTCCAACGACCTTTCCTTCGCCGCCGATGTAAAGGGCGGAATTTGCCTCGTCATACCAGGCGAGGGTGCGGCCGTCGCCCTCTGCGGAATAGTCCACAGTTTTGATCCCCGTCAGGTCGTAGCTGTTCAGATCCACAAACGACACGGATTTTATAGAATTTATGCTTTTCACAAGGCCGCCCTCCACCGCCTTGGAAAGGAGGGTGTTCGACGCGTCCGTCTCAAACAGCACCGAGATTTTCGTGAATTTTGCTGTATAGGTCTTCTCGCCGGTTACATTTTCGACCAAAAACTCCGTCGTATCGCAGACCATCGTATCTCCGTCATACCAGCCGTCGAAACGATAGCCGGAGTCCGCCGATGAGAGAAGCTCTATTTTTCCGCCCTCGGGTACGCTGCCGCCGTTCCAGGCCGAGCCGCCCTCGGTCGCCGCCGCCGTTATGGTGTAGTAAGTTTTATCCGGAAATGTCGCCGTCCGCTTATCCAAGTCCCAGGAATAGGAAACCAGGTTGGAGGTAGCGCCGGTCACGGTGGTCTCAAGATTGGAGGAGGCGGTGGAAGGCGCGGTGAACGTCTTCCATGTCGGCAGAACCGCATTAGCCCAGCCCGCTCCGAAAATAAAGCTTGTAACGGGGATTTCACTTGCGAAATCCGCCAGCTTTCTTGAATCGGTGATGGAAACCGTAAATCCGCTCAGGTCAAGCTCGGTGAATTTCGTGGAGGAATTTCCGCATTTCCAGAACATTTCCGCCATATCCGTTACCTTTGCGGTGTTGAATTTGCTGCCGAGATTCAGGGTGAAGTTTTCATTTCCCTCTCCGCAGCTGGCGAACATGTCGCGCATGCTTTTACAGCTTGAGGTGTCGAAGTTGCAGCCGCTGAGATCCAGCGTAAAGGTTTCGCAGTTCTGCCCGCAGTAGTAGAACATGTGCGACATGTCGGTTACCTTCGAGGTGTCGAACTTGTCCCCGAGATCCAGCGTGAAGACCTTGCTCCCCGCGCCGCAGTACTGGAACATCCAGGCCATGTTGGTTACCTTTGAGGTGTCGAACTTGTCCCCGAGGTCCAGCGTGAAACTTTCATCGCCCCGTCCGCAGGACTGGAACATGCTCTGCATATTGGTTACATTGGAGGTGTCGAAATTATCCCCGAGATCCAGCGTAAAAACATCGCTGTAATGTCCGCATCCGGAAAACATATACGACATATCCGTTACATTCGAGACATCCAGCAGCTCAAGTCCGTGGATCGCGTCGACTCTTGTTCCGCCGCCGAGCGCATATTTCAAAGAGCTTCCCGCTATGATTTTTCCACCGTTGCCGCCGATATAAAACCCGGAATTGGTTTGGTCATACCACGCAAGAACGCTGCCGTCCTTGCGGGCGGAATAATCCACCGTCGTAACGTCGGTCAGGTCATAGTCGTTTTTATTGACAAACCATATGGATTTGATATATCCGGCATTGCTCACCAGCCCTTCGCTTGACGCCCTGTTAAGGAAGCCGTCAATGAGGTTGCTGGGGGAATACAGCTTCGATTCCGTCTGCGTATCCGCCGCATAGGCCGTCATCGGCACAGCCGTGCAGAGCAGAACCGCTATGCTGAGCAAAAGAGATATCAGACCTTTCATTTTCTTAAACATCTTTTCGCACCTCTCTGTTTGATTTTCTATATTCGCCGGGCGGACGTCCTCCCGTCCCGGATAATTACAATGCCGTTTTATCGCTTTTTTGAATTTCTTCCGCCGGTACCGTCGCAGCGGCCGCGCCGCCCTGTACCGGGCCGCTTTTTCGCAGCGCATTTTCCTACCGGCTTTCTTCCAGCATAAGCTGATCGGTTTTGCTCCGCAGCAGAAGAAGCATGTCAAACTCCTTCAGCGTAATGTCCAGCCCCTCTTTTTTAAAAAGCTGCAGTATTTTCGACAGATACTCGGTTCTCGCCATATCGTTTCGGCATAAGGAAAGCTTTTTAAGCTCCTCCTTCAGCGCCTCGTTGGTGTCCAGCTCATAGTTGAATTTTGCAACCGTATCAAACGTGATCTTCTTTTTGAAAAGCAATGACTTCACCCCCGGACAAATCTATTACATTATAGAGTATAGCAAAAGAGCCACCCTTGCGGATGGCTCCCGTCGTAATTGGTCGATTTTGGAACGCAATTGGTTCCGTTTGGCATTTTGAAAAATGCATATTCAGGAATTCAGCAGAATGCAGGCGGTCAGCACGCCTTCCTCAACGCTGTATTTGATGTCGCCGTCATATTTCCGGATTGCCGAAAGCATGCTGGCAATTCCGATGCCGCGGTTTTTGATCATATTGTTTTCTATTGCAATATCCTGCCGGCAGGGATTGCTGCATACAATTACGGTTTTGTCCGCCACCGTCCGGATCTTCACTCGTATCTCGCCGCCGCTGCCGCATTCCGCGCAGCCGTTTATGGCATTTTCCAGAAGATTGGACAAAATCGCCACAAAATCCATGTCGGATATGCTTGTGTTTTCTCCCGTATCCGCTTCAATAAAAGCCGAAATGCCTCGACCCTGCGCCTTTGTATAAAAGCCGTCCAGAATGGCGTTTACGGTAACATTCGGGCAAAAGCGGTTTCCCTTCGCCGCGTCCAGGCTGTCGTTATATTGTCTCAGATACCCCATCGCCTCCGAGACCTCGCCCCTTTCCAGCATGGATTCCACATTTTGGATATGATGCCTGAAATCGTGGCGGATGGTCTTTGCCAACAGCTCGTTTTCCCTTGCGGTTTTCAGCTCTTCCTGTAAATAGGCCGTATTTTGCTTGATCAGCTCGGTGCTGCTCTCGGCGATCAGAGATTTGATCGTCCCGAAAATCACCCACAGGATGGATATGTAAATCAGGATAACCACCGCAAAGAGCGGAATATACTGCGCGACGCGCTCGTATTTGGCATTGAATATCACCACAAACGCCGCAAATATGATGAGAAACAAAATCGAAACGGTCGATATGGAGTACCAGGTTTTGCGGCGCTGTCCGGACACGGCCCGCACCGCAGGGCGCAGAAACCGCATATAGATCAGCGCCATTGGGATGAACAAAACGGTTCTGATGATATTTCTCGCATAATATATGACCATCTCCGACGCGCCCCGCAAAAACACCGTGCACAGTATAAGGGAAATACACACAAACACGCAAAACACATTGGCATAGCTGATGAAGAGGAAAATCTTTTTACAGGTCGAGTCGGCAGAGGTCAGTATAAAAACAAGGAGGGCCACCACAATCGTACTCGTAAACGCCGTGGCATAGGCCGCCGGGCTGTTTTCGAACGCAAGGTAGGAAAGCGCCGCAAGACATATGAACGCAGCAAAGAACAGCGAATAGATGGCGGCGGTTTTCCGCAGGGAGTATTTGGGCACGGTCAGCACCCAGAAGCAGAGTATATGCGAAACGCCAAGCAGAATCCAGGCCGCAAGCATATGTATCATTTGTTCATCGCCTCCTCCCTGTAAAAATCAAAGTACCGCTTCTTAACCTCGTTTCTGAGGCGCCTCGGAATAGGAATATTTTGTCCGTTTGTTATGATCAGCTCGGTCGAAAGTACGCTCTGCACACATCTCAGGTTGACAACATAGGAGGCGCCGATGGATATAAAGCCTTTCACATCGCAAAGCAGATTTTTCATATCGGCAAGCGTGGTATGGATCTTGATACTCCTGCCGGATTTTAAGTATATCTCAACGTTATGATTTTTAGATTCCATATACAGCACCGAATACAGGTCGATGCGGTGAATTTCCCGACCGCAGGTCACCGGCACAAACAGACGCTTGTTTCTTTTTTCAATAACCCGATCCAGCGTGTCGGTCAGCCTTTCTTTTGTAAACGGTTTGGTCAGATAGTCGTTGACATGTAGGGCAAAGGCTTCCACCGCAAAGTCAGCGCTTGTCGTCAGAAAAATGATGTCGGTATTGTCCTCGCTTTGGCTTTTCAAATCCTTTGCGACCTCGGTTCCCAGAACGCCGGGCATGCAGATATCAAGCAATGCGATGTCCGGAGTGCCGTTTTTACCGACCTCATCCAGCATGTCCAGCGGGTTTGAAAAACAGCGGATTGTAATCGACAGCTCCCGGTGCGCGTCCGCATATTCCGACACAATGCGTTCAATGCCTTCAAGCTCATTTTTCTGATCGTCACATATCATAATGTTCATTCTTATGACCATTCCTTTCCATTGAGCTTTAAGGCACGAAGCAAAGGACGCGGCCCCGCTCCTCTTTGCCGCGGCCAGTCCAAATCGCCAAAATCTGCAAAGGCGGAGGCGGGCGCATGGCTGCGCCGTTCTGCCGTTCGTTCCGTCGTTCTGATTTAAATGCATTCTATCATAAATTGCCCCCCGCGGCAGCAGGGGACGGCACAAAGTGCCGGCGGCGAAAGCCGTAATTTAGTCATTCAATGTTCTCCGAAACGGTCAAAATCTTTGATTTTGCCAGCGTTTCGTGTGTTCATTATACCACAAAGCCCGGGGAAAATGGGTCTTTGCAAAAAACCCCTGCCACATCTGGGTCGAAAAAGCCCATTTTCGGGAGGGATGCCACGGCTGTGTTTCGGAATACACAAGGCTATAGGGCGTCCCCTATTATACCATGAAATCGCGTTTTTTCTACCATTAAGTTTTTGGCCGCCGCATGCCTCTTAAAGCTGCCGATCCGGAAAAGAGGTTTTAACGTCCACACCTCCTACAGTGCGTCAACTCTCTGTGCAAAAGGCTTTTTGAAAGCGCCGATCCCCAATATAAAACCCGGGGGGCTTTGACGCATCAAGCCTCCCGGGGGAGTGCGGCACTGTTTTTATACGAAAATCGCAGGGCTGGAGGTAGTACAGCCCTAAATCCGTATCGTAGTAATACCCTCTGTAGCGTATCGGGTTGATGTTGCCGATGAAGCTGGACGAAGCTTGTGCAACTCCCGCCGCGTTGGTCACGGAGAGCACCTTGCCCCACGCGTCGTAGGTGTATTTCGCCACCGTGTCGGCGTTGTGATCGAGGATGGCGATTACATCCCCCTGCAGGTTGTGCCGGTAGTAGTACTGCGTTCCGTTGTAGGTAAAGCCGATCCGCCGGCCGTTTGCGTCGAACTGGTAAAGCAGCTTCTTAACCCCCGCGTTGTACCGGTACTCGCCCAGAATCTCCCCATCCTCGATGTAGTAGACCGTTTCCTCCCCAGTCGTGCTGCCGGCGCTTTGCACCTTGCCCGTCCGGATGCCGTCCTGGTTATACTGCATGGTGTAGGTCAGGTTCCCCACCGTCGCCGTTTTCATCTGCCGCCCGG
>OMNU01000183.1_pt1 | contig 28056 bp, 29 predicted proteins | sample 1673511 | NCBI WGS metagenome assembly OMNU01 (sample SAMEA103958113, study PRJEB25191) | human gut metagenome | reverse complement strand
CGCGGCTGCGCCGTACACCGCCTTCCGGCGCTGCCATGCTGCGCATGGACGATTCTTGGTATAATAACCGCAGAGCGGTTATTATACCGCTGGATTTTAACGCAGCTTTGGCTCACCGACCGTAAAAACGGCCGGTGAGCCAAAGCTATGCACACTATATCTCCGGATTCTGACACGGCTTTTTCCGCCGCCTGCAAGGTGGCCAAACACAATAAAAAGCAAAGAAGGTTTGCGGCTATGGAATGCGTCTTGCTGAACGCTGCGTCCTATCTGGACGGGGAGTCGGACATCAACGTGCATCAATATACCGTCGGAAGCGACGCGGCATGCACACCCACGATTTTAATGAGATCGCCTACATCTCCGGCGGCAGAGGCGTGCACTGCATCGGCGGAGAGCGCTTTTTGGTGCAGAAGGGAGATTTTGTCATCCTCAACGCCTTTGTGCCCCACCAGTTTATCTCGGACGCCGACGCGCCGCTGGTCATTTACAACTGCGTCTTTCTTCCGCCCGCACTGCATCAGGATCTCGGCGAAAGCGGAAACTTCATCCATGTCGCTTTCCGCTACCTCTTCCGCACTCTGCACGACGCGTCGGCGCCCAAGGATTTTATCAAAATCAGCGGCATCCGACCGGCGGAGATTGAGCCCATCCTCCGCGAAATGCAAAACGAACGCGCAAAACAGCAGGACGGCTACCGTCAGGTGCTGCAATCCGATCTGACCCGCCTTCTGATTTTCATTTTTCGCCTGTACAGGCAGGATGCAGGGCAGGTACAGACCCCCTCCGCCTACAAACAGCTGGTGGTAGAAAACGCGCTGGCCTACATCCACGATCACTGCGACCGGGAAATTCGGGTGGACGAGCTGGCCGGACGGGCATATATCAGCGGTGGCTATTTCTCCCGTATTTTTAAGGAGGTCACCGGCAAAAGCGTCATCCGCGCCGTGCAGGAGATCCGCATGGAACGCGCTGCCGCATTACTGAAGGACACCAACTACCCCGTCGCCGAAATTGCGGCGAACGCGGGATACAATGATCTGAAATATTTTTATACGCTTTTTGCGCAGCATTTCGGCATGACGCCGGGAGAGTTCCGCTCCCACAGCCGACCGCTCACCGTATAAACCCCATTTACAACAGTAAAAAACCGGTATACAAAAACGTATACCGGTTCTTTGCGCCTGCAGCGCCGCGGAATAGTCCTTGCCTTTTCCCATCCCGTCGGCCGAAGAGAAGAGAAGCCCGCCGGCCGAAGAGGAAAGAAGCCCGGCCGCCTGCTCCGCCGGGCGCGCAGCCTTTCTCCGCTCCCCCGTGGCCGGCGGAAAGCGGCGCTCTGCCCGCATGAAAATAACCCTTTCGTTTTGCCCCGCATAGTATGTACTGACTGCAGCCTGTTTCCCACAGGCAGTCAATTCCTAATCAATTTTGGAGGTAAAAATGGAAGATTATATGAAACATTCCGGCAGTCCCTACCACGAATGCTCCCGCGAAAGCGGCTTCGACGTCCTCCCGCTGAGGGAACTGCCGCTCACCATGGCTTACGTGCCCATGCAGACGCTGGGGGCGGTTTATGAACCGGAGGAAGCGCTCTGCGCCGGCACACTTTTCCCCGCGCTTGACAAACCGTTTCTCGGAAGGCGGTGGGACAAATGAGCGAACGCGAAAAAATGCTCTGCCGGCTCTCGGCATTACAATTCGCCGCATGGGAGTCCCATGTTTTCCTCGACACCCACCCGAACAACCGACAGGCGTTTGAAATGTATCAGAAATATCTCGACCGGGCGCAAAAATACAAAGCGGAATTTGAAGAAAAATTCGGGCCGCTCTTTGCACCCGACGATTTCGACGGCGGACAGTGGACCTGGCTGGACAGTCCGTGGCCCTGGGAACGTATAAAGGAGGATTGTTAGCACATGTGGCAATATGAAAAAAAGCTGCAATACCCGATCAACATCAAAAACTCCAATCCGGCGCTCGCCAAACTGATCATTTCGCAATACGGCGGCCCCGATGGCGAGCTCGGAGCCAGTCTGCGCTATCTGAGCCAGCGATTCTCCATGCCTTATCCCGAGTTGAAAGGGCTGCTTACCGACATCGGTACGGAAGAGCTGGGACATCTTGAGATGATCGGCGCCATCGTATATCAGCTGACGCGCAACCTCTCTATAAAAGAGATCAAGGACAGCGGCTTTGACACGTATTTTGTGGATCACACGACCGGCATTTATCCCGTGGCCGCCTCCGGCGTGCCCTTCACCGCCTCTTCTATGGCTTCAAAGGGCGATGTCATCACCGATTTGCACGAGGATCTGGCGGCAGAGCAGAAGGCGCGCACAACCTATGACAACATTCTGCGCTTCTGCGACGATCCAGACGTCCGGGACGCCATTAAATTCCTCCGCCAGCGCGAGGTTGTACACTATCAGCGGTTCGGCGAGGGGCTTCGCCTTGCCACCGACCGGCTGAATTCCAAAAACTTCTACGCCTTCAACCCGGAGTTTGACAAGTAGTTTCTTTACCTGCGCCGCGCTCGGGGAGGCTTTTACCATCTCCCGGTCGGCTTAAAGGTGCGGTGCGCTGCAGGCGGCCGAGGTTGTCCGCAGCCTTACCTTTTGCTGCAAGGCGCCGCCTCCATCTGCCAGGCTTCGACGCTTTTCAAGGCAGCACAAAACCAATGCCAAAAACAGTATTGCCCATCCGGCGGATAACCGCCTTTTGCTGCAATACTGTTTTTTCTTTTACATATCGCGCGAAAAAAGAAGCGCTCTTCCCGCGGGGGGGCAAAAGCGCCCCTCCCCTTTTTATCGCTTTCGGCGAGGCTTAATCCTCCAGCGCGCGGCCGTCGGTAGAGATCACATGCACCTGCCAGGGAATCCATTTTCCGCTTTTTTGCAGCGCCGTCTGCACCGCATGCTCTATGCCGCCGCAGCAGGGAACCTCCATTCGAAGAACCGTCACGCTCTTGATCTCATTACGGGAGAGGATCTCGGTCAGCTTTTCGGCATAATCCACCGCGTCCAGCTTGGGACAGCCGATCAGCGTAACCCGATTTTTCATAAACCGGGTATGGAAATCCCCATAGGCATAGGCGGTGCAATCGGCGGCAACGAGCAGGTTTGCCCCATTGAAATAGGGTGCGTTGACCGGAACCAGCTTGATCTGCACCGGCCACTGGGCAAGCTGGCTCTGCACCGCGGCCGACTGCGGAAGATCATCCTGCTGCGCCGGGCGGTGAATCGTTTTGGAATGCGTACCCGGGCAACCGCAGGGCAGCGGCTCGGCCGACTCCGCCGGTGCTTCCGCTTTTGCCGACTGTGCCGATTGAGCCGATTGAGCCGATTGAGCCGATCGAGCCGACTGCGCTGCCGCGACCGCCGCCGCGTCATAGGCCGGCGCCTCCCTCTCCTCAAAGGTGATCGCACCGGTCGGGCAGGCCGGCAGGCAATCGCCCAGTCCGTCGCAATAATCCTCCCGCAGCAGGACGGCCTTGCCGTCCACCATACCGATCGCCCCCTCGTGGCAGGCGTCGGCACAAAGGCCGCAGCCGGAACATTTTTCCTGATCAATTTTGATAATCTTTCGAACCATATTTTTTCCTCCTAACTGTCGGGCTGTTCGTTTTGCCGACCAGCCCGCCCCGGTCTCATTCATGTATTGACCTGACACGATAAGGATAGTATATTATTACTGAAAAGTATGTTGTCGTTACAACGAAAGGATGAAAATATATATGAAATATCTGGATTTTTTAGAAAACGTGCCGCTTTTCGCCGGCCTCTCCCCCACCGATCTGCAGGCGTTGCTCGAAACACTCCGGGTAGAAAGGGAGGCCTTCGCCGCCGGAGAAATCCTTCTGCGCACCGGAGAGGTCATCGACCGCTTCGGCATTCTGCTCGCCGGGAGGGTGGAAATCGTCAAGGAAAATTTTGAGGGGAACCAAACCCTTGTGGCACAAATCACGCCGGGACACATTTTTGCTGAGGCGTTTGCCTGCAGCCGCGCGCCTCTGACCGTGACGGTGCAGGCCGGCCGGTCGGGGGCTAAAGTCCTGTGGCTCAGCTACGCCGATCTGTTTGCCCCGCACGGCGAGCTGGACGCCGTCTGCCGGCAGATCGGGCAGCGGCTGATCGAAAGCTTTGCTTCCAAAAACCTCTTTTTAACCGGGAGGATCGAGCATCTGGCCAAGCGGTCGCTGCGGGAAAAGGTGCTGTCCTACCTATCCGGGCAGGCGACTGCGGCCGGCAGCCGAAGCTTTGATATTCCGCTCGACCGCCGCCAGATGGCCGACTACCTCGCGGCCGACCGCAGCGCCCTGTCGGCCGTCCTCGGAAAGCTGCGGGAGGAGGGCGTCCTCCAATTCCGGAAAAATCACTTTACGCTGCTGTGATGAACGCCTCCGTAAAAGAGCGGATTTTCCAAAAGCGACCGGCGGGATGAAGCTTCGATATTCCGCTCGACCGCCGCTTTGAAAAGCAAAAAAACCGCGCCCTGCCGGACGAACCGACAGGACGCGGGTTTTTCTAAGTGTTTTTATCCGCAGCGAGGGGGGTGAGCCCATCCGCCTGCAGAACCGAAGGAAACCTATCCCTTAACGATCAGGGCGCGCAGCGCCACCACGTCGGAGACGGTCAGGTTCTGATCCGAATCATCGAGGTTGCCGGCCGCGAACTCGCGGTCGGTCCAGCTGCCGGCAACAATCAGCTTACGCAGCAGCACAACGTCGGAGACGGTCACCTTGCCGTCGCCGTCCACGTCACCCGGCTTTACCGTATCCGACAAAGCGTTCAGGGCGGCGAGGAGTGCGTCAAAGGCGGAGGACAGCTTCTCCTCCGACGCGGCGGCGTCGGCAAGCACCGCCTGTGCCGAGGTGATCGCAGACTCGAGCGCCTGTGTCTTCTCGGTCGGCAGGCCGGTCAGGTCAGCCTCCTGCGCACGTTTGACCAGCGCCTCCAGCGCGGCGCGGGTGTCGGCCTCCCCAAAGACGAGAGACTTGAGGTTGCAGACATTGCCTCCCTTTTCGGACAGGAATACGATGGCGATATCCTGCTCTCCGGTCAGCACACGGTTCAGGTTGGCCGACGCGGTGGTGTAAATCGACCAGTCGGCCGATCCCTGCTGGGTAGAGGTCTGCGGCAGAGTGACCGTGCCGAGCAGCTCACCGTGCTGATCGCCGAGGCGGATCTCCGCCTTTGGCGCCTCGCCGGTGTTCCAGCCCGAATAGTTCAGGGTCACCTTATCCGCGCCCTTGTCGCCGAACTGAATTCCCTTGTAAATCACCCAGGACTCATCCGAAATGCCGCCCAGATTTTTCGCAACGCCGTTTTCCTTATCAATCTTGACCGAGGAGGTGCGCTTCTTGTTGTAATCCGGCGCGAAAATATCCTTGTAAGCCGAGCGCTTCTCAATCAGATTGCGGATAGCCTTTCCAAGGCGGCTGGCCGCAGTCGAAATGTCGTTGCAGTTGGCAGAAGCGTCCGCCGACACGGTTTTTGCAAAGCTGTAAGCGGCGTCCAGCTCGCCCAGGCTCTCCTCCGAATAGAGGCTGCGGTCGATGGCGGCCGCCTGACGCTGCACCTGCTCGAAATAATCCTCCGGCACGCCGATGTAGAGATCGTCGATATAGGCGGTGAAATTGCCGGTGTCGCCCGGGTGGTCATAAGCGATCATCACAGCGTCCAGAACCGACCCCGGCGCATAGGCGTACAGGTCGATGGTCACCGTGACCCACTCGCCCACCTTGCCGTGTCCGATGTTGGGATGCACCAGAAGGCCTTCGGCATCCACGGCCGATTTGCGGTCGCGCAGCGGGTCGCCCCAGGTCATCCGCAGATCGACCGCCGCATAGCGGCCAAGCTCGTTCCCGGCATAGAATTTATAGGTCAGCACCGTTCCCGGAATGACAGTGAAGCTCTCTCTCGACAGGTCGAGATAGGCATACGATTTTTCGGTAGAGGTGTCGCTGCCCGAAAACTTCAGCGAGCTACGGCCGCTGTAGGCCTGCTCGGTCGAAATCTCGGCTTTGGCGTTATCCACCGAGGTGATGTTGCTCGTGCTGTTGTTGATCGAGAGAGCGCTGTCCTCCCCCTCAAAGTCGAAGGTCAGCGCCGTTCTGGTCTCCGCCGTGCGCTCCCGCTCGTCATGCAGCCGGGAAACGGCCGAGATCCGGCTGTTCTCCTCATCCGCGGCGGTCGCGGCAAAGAGGATGATGTCGCTGTCGTTCGGCAGCGTAATCTCGGCCGCACCGGTGATGTCGATGGTGTAGGAGAACATGTAGGTGATCGCGGCAACATTGTCCGCGCCGAAGGTGTGGCGATGGGTCGCCACGATGGCCGGCACCTGCTCCTTCACATAGCCGGTGATGCCGAGGCTGCGGATATCTCCCGCGCCGATATTTTCGGCATAGTCGCCGATCTCCAGCTCGGCGGCCTTTCCATCGACCAGGAAGGTGGCCTCTTTATCTCCGCCGGCGGAGGCGGCCAGCAGATGCAGGGTGGTATACCCGGCCGGCAGCTTGATCGTCTGCCCTGCGGCCTTGACCGCGTTTTTGGCGCCGTCGGTCATATCGCCCATCTGATAGGTGATGCCGGCCACCGTCTCACGCGCGCCGATCAGCTCGGTCGGATAGCAGTCGCCGATGAGGTTGATACCGCCGTCGGCTCTGTTCGCGTTGGAGGAGTAGGCGTCGATGTTGTAGGGCAGCTCGACCGCCGTGCTCTTTTTCGCTCCTGCAAGGCCGGTGGGGGCATCCTTCAGGGTCAGGGCGAAGGACTTGACGCCATAGGCGCCGATGTCAAAGACCAGCTTGCCGTCGCGAACCGTGGCGGTGCTGTTCTCCACACTCTCCTCCGAGGCGTAGATTTCCCGCACCTGCTCGATTCCGCTGCCGAGCGTCAGCTCCACGCCGGTCTGTGCCTCGCCCGAGCCTTCGTTCACGCGGATGACGATCTCATCCGAAGCCTCCGCACCCTTGAGGGCGCGAACCAGCACGCGGTCGTTGCTGAGGCTGCCGAAGCTGTAGCTGCCGCCGAGGACGCCCTCGTGCGCCGTGACGGCAAAGGCGTTCATCGGCTGGTTGAAGGCCTCCGCCTCGATCTGCACATCCGAGCCGGAGAAGCCGCCCTCGTGCGAATAGACGCCGAAGGCAAACTCATTCAGGCCCATATCCTGCACATTCTGGCCGGCAGCGCCGCACTCTCCGTCATAGCCGTACTGATCCGAGTCGTGGGAGTAGTCGTTCTGCGGCGTGTGCAGGAGGGTCAGGCGAATGGTATTGTCGTCATACTTATCCATGCCGTATTTGCAGTCGTTGAGAACCGAAACGCCGAAGGATCCGTTCTTGTCCGTGATGTCCGCCCATTTCTGAACCGGAACCTCCGCCTTGTCGTCGTTATTATTAGAGCGCTCGATCGCGCCGAGGCCGAGGTCATAGGTCGCGGTCGGGTTGCTTGCGGCCAGATTGAACTCCGCCTTCAGCAGCTTGCCCTTCTCCTCCCAATCGACCGCGTTGTCCACACGGACAACCTGGCCTCCGGCGGTGAGGCTGACTACCTGCGTATATGTAGAATTGCCGTTCGTGCGGGTAAGCTCGACCGCCACACGGGCAGGACCTTTCTCCAAAACCTTGATGCCCGCGTTGGAGACATAATCGTCCCCGAGCTGGGTGGAATAATCCTCAAAATTCAGCTCCCACGCAGCCCAGTAGATGTAGCTTTCATCAAACAGAGAGAGCCGGATGGGATCGCTGAGAATCTCCTGATTCAGCTCCTTGTCGGTGATGCTGGCGATATCGCCGTTTTCGTCAATATACACCTTGTATTTGTCGTTGGAAAGCTCGGGTCCGCGAACGCTCAGCCCGGTCTTGACCTGCGACGGAATGCTGGAGGGCAGCACCGAGTAGGTGCGGTATCCCATCGAGCCGACCGTGGCGATAAAGACAATCTCGTACTCATTTGCGACGCGGCTGTTGACCTGCGCGGCTACCTCGTTGCCCTCATCGTCGAAAACGCGAACATACGGCAGCGTCGAATCCAGCGTCAGCGTGCACTCGACCGCGTCGGTGCGCTCGGCGGCCAGCGGGTTACTGACAACCACCGGAACTGCCTCCGCCTTCGACGGACGGGTATCCATTGAGGCCGCGACGCCGCCGACACCGCTTGTATACTCGGCCGCTGCCTGCTTGATGGCGACCATATAGTCGTTGTAGCTGCGGGCGTAGGTCGTGGCGTTCGAGGTGCCGGTGATGTCGTCATGGAACTGGTGCGCTACCACGCGGGTCCAGATCTCCTCAAACTTTTCGGTGGGATACTCGGTCGCGCCGAGATAGCTCGAAGCGACGTTGGCGCGCTCGGCCGCGTCGGCAATCAGCTCGGCACGGCGGTTCCAGCGCTTGGACAGCGCGCGGGAGGTGTAGCAGCCGGCGCCATGCTTTTTCATGACCATCTCACCGTCATAGCTGGGCAGCGCGTCCAGCTTGGCGGAATCGGCCGCAATCTCCTTAAACAGATCGTCGGTGGAGGCAAAGCGCACCTTGATGCTGTTGGTATCGTTGGCCGCAATCTCCTTCGAGACGGCGCGGACGGTCGCCTCATACACGCCGCCGCCGCGGTCGCCGCCGAAGCCGGTCAGCATGGCCGCGCGGCCGATCGGAGAGCGGTTCAGCTTGTTGTTTGCATCTCCGTCTCCGCGCACGCCGGAGTTGTAGCTGTTGGTGTAATTGTTATAGTTGATATTGGCAACCACATAGCTGCCGTCCACGCCAACCCATTTGCCGATGTCAAAAGGCAGCTTCCCGCCCGGGAAGCTGTTGCCCCAGGACAGCTTCTGGGTAGAGAAGCCGATCAGGTTGGAGTGCGCGGCGATGGACGGCAGCGCGTATCCAAAGCCGAAGCAGTCGGGCAGATAGATGTCCCGGCTTGTCACGCCGAACTTATCCTTCCAGTAGCTGTTTCCGTAAAGAATGTTGCGGAAGAGCGCCTCCGGCGAAGGGGTGTTGACGTCCCCGTTCTCCAGCGCGGAGCCGGCGACATTCCACTGTCCCCGCTCGATATATCCGCCAAGCTTTTCAAACAGCTCGGGATAATACTCCTCCAGAAGCTGGTAGCGGTAAGCCCCTTCAAAGTTAAACTGAAAATCCGGGTAGTTGTCCGCCAACTCAAAATTTTCGATAAATGTTTTGGGGATGTAATCGGAAATCGTCGTTTCCAGATCCCAGCTCCACACGGTGTCCAGATGGGCTGTCGTTACAACGTCGATTGTCCCCTCTGCCGCGGCGGCTGAGCCGAACAGAGATAATACCAGCGCGCCGGCCAGTGCCAAGGCAACCACCTTCCTCTTCATAAATCGCGTCACATCACTTTCGCAATTATAAAATATTACAAATTTGTCTGCCCCCTCGCCAAAGCGCTCCACCTGTCCGGTCGGTGTGTTCTGCTGCACCGTCCGCAAAAAGCGGCTTATACAGCGGCTGTCCCGGCCATTTGTATGAAGCATTTTGCCGAAAAGATTGACATTTCTGCCTGTTTATTGTATCATATGACCAAAGGCTTTGTCTATGACATTTTTATGCTATAATTGTACATTTTTGCTTTTATGCAGTTCAAAACGCGAAAGAGTGGGCGGAGAATGGAAAAGTATTTTATAGAGCCGACGTTTACAAAAGACGGGATTCCCACCTCCTTCGACACCGAGACGCAAAGCTATAACGGTCGGGTCATCACCGCGCACGCCCACATACATGATAAGATCGAAATCCTCTATTGCCTGGAGGGGGCGCTGGTCGCCTTTCTCAACGGGGAGGAGCACCACATCTCCGCCGGGGATATGGCGGTCATCAACTCCAACGAAATTCATCAAATCATCGGGGACACCGACGAGGTGAACCGCTACCTGGTTTTCAAGATTGAGCCGGAGATGCTCTCGACCTCCTCTCAGGCGGTGTTTGAGATGAAATACATCCTCCCCTTCACCATAAGCAGCGCCGATTATCCGCAGATTATCCGGAAGCAGATTCTCGACGCCACCGAGCTGCCCGATATTTTCCGCTTGGTGGATGAGGAGAACCGGCAAAAAGCCTATGGCTACGAGCTGGCCATTCACGGCTGTGCCTGCCGCATATTTCTCTGGATTCTGCGGTACTGGCACTCTCTGGGGCTGGAGATCAGCGACGACGCCATCCCTGCCAACCACATCGACATGCTGAAGCGCGCCTTCTCCTATGTAGACACGCATTATATGGAGAATATTTCGGCCTCCAGCACGGCCGAGCGCTGCAACGTCAGCTACAGCTATTTTTCAAGGATGTTCAAGAAAAACATGGGCAGAAGCTTTACCGATTATCTCAACCAGTACCGGATTACCAAGGCCGAGCGGCTGCTGATCTCCACCGAGAAAAGCGTGACCGAAATCGCGCTGGAAACCGGATTTTCCGACGCGGGGTATTTTATCAAGGTATTCAAAAAGCAAAAGGGGCTGTCCCCCCGCAAATTCAAGAAGATTTATACCCAAACCGCCTGAGCCGCACGCACCACCGAAGGGACAGCGATTTTTTGTGACTTTGCGCAGAACACGTCTATAAGAGTCAGCTGCCCGCACAATGACGGCAGCCATGAACAGGAGGGTACGATATGCCCCAACAAAGCAGAGCTTTTTGCGGAGAATGGATTACCCTCCCTTTGGCGGCGGAGCTTCGCCCGGTCGAGGTTTTTCACCGCCAGCTCTCGCCGATGCCCATTGATCGGAGGCTGCCGGAAAACCTGCATATTCTCTTCCGGAAAAGCTTTTCTCTCCAAAATACCGCGGAGAAAATCCATATTCACATTACGGCCGACGACTATTACAAACTGTATATAAACGGCCGGTTTGTCTCTCAGGGGCCGGCACCCGGTTTTCCCTTTCACTATTACTACAACACGCTGGACATTACAGATTTTGTCCACGCGGGAGAAAACACGCTGGCCATTCACACCTATTATCAGGGGTTGATCAACCGCGTCTGGGTCAGCGGCGACGACCGCCACGGTCTGCTGTTCGATCTTGTCCAGGGGGAGCGGGTGCTGGCCTGCAGCGACCAATCGGTCAAATGCCGGCTGCATGACGGCTTTATGCAGATTGCCCCCTGCGGGTATGATACCCAGTTTCTTGAGCGGTACGACAGCAGAGCCGACTGCGTAGGGTTCGAGCGGGTCGGCTTTGACGACTCCGGGTGGGAGGCTGCCGCCCTCCGCCGTTATGCGGACTATCGGTTTTTTCCACAGCCAACGGCACAGCTTACGTCGGAACAGTTGAGGCCGGTTCGGCTGATCCGAGGGGAGAAAAGCTGTTTTGCGGATTTCGGAAGTATCTACGTCGGCTATCTTACCCTCACGGCACAAGGGTACCCGGGGCAAAAGGTAAACATATACTGCGGGCAGGAACTGACCGAAGACGGCCGGGTGCGATATGAAATGCGCGCCTCCACCCGATATGCGGAGGAGTGGATTCTGTCCGGCGGACAGGATTCGCTCGACTGGTTTGACTACAAATCCTTCCGGTATGTACAGATAGAAAGCGACGCGCCGCTGGAAATTGACGGCATCGGTCTGACCGCCCGGCACTACCCCTTTACAAACACAAGAACCTGCCAATACAGCGAGCCCGCGCTCCGGCAGGTTTGGGATTTGTGTGTACGCTCGCTGCACTACGGCGTGCAGGAGGTCATTCAGGACTGCATGGAACGGGAAAAAGGGCAATATCTCGGAGACGGGGCGCTGACCTCCGCCGCGCTGACCGTCCTGACGGGGGATGCCTCCATTATGGAAAAGCTGATCGACGAAGCGCTGCGCACCTCTTTTATTGATGAGGGATTGATGATCTGCTCTCCCTGCTCCTTTATGCAGGAGATTGCGGAGTATCCGCTGATGCTGCCGCACTTGTTGGCTGCACACCGCCGGCTGACGGGAGATACTGCCTTTCTGCGGGAGAGATACCATGCACTGACCCAAATGCTGGATAGCTATGCCGGCCGTTACGCCGCCGAAAACGGTTTGATCGGCAATTTGGACAAATGGTGCGTCGTTGATTGGCCGGCCGAGGCACGGGACGATTACGATTTTGATCTGGTGACCGACGGGGTAGCGCCCGGCGTACACAATGTCATCAACGCCTACTACATCGGCGCGATCAAAATGATGAACAAATTGGCCGATATTTTACAGCTTCCCCCTTATCGGGAGACCGCTTCGCTGGAGCGGGCGTTTTGCGAAGCTTTCTACGATCCGGCGCGGCACCTCTTTCGGGACACGCCGGAATCTTCCCACATCAGCTTGCCGGGCAACGCCTTTGCACTGCTGTTCGGGCTCTATCCAACGGACGAGGCGGCGGCATGCATCGTCGACCTGATCGCACGGACAAAGCCCGACCGTGTCGCCTTTTTTACCACTTTCGCCTGTCTGGCCGGCCTGACCCGTCTGGGGCAGGAGGAGGCCTGCAAGGCCCTGCTGTCGGATGAAGGACGGTGGCTTCGCATGATCCGCGAAGGTGCCACGGTCACCTTTGAGGCCTGGGGAAAGGATGCCAAGTGGAACACCTCCCTATTCCACCTCTGCTACAGCTATGCAGTGCTGTTCCTGACCGACTGGGGGATGGAGGACTGCTTTGTTTGAAGATTTGAGGGGATATTTCCGTATTTCACCCTCGAACGCCCCTTCTTTTCACGGTACAAAAAACCAACCGCAATGCCCCCAGCTGCCGGAAAAGGTGGCCGGGGGCATTGCGGTTGACCCCAAAAATCAGGAGGCGTTTTTTGTGCGTCGGACAAAAGCTTTTTCAAATGCTGTAATCGTTTCCGGCAAGCGAGATGGCGTGATTGGCCAGCTCCTGCAAGGTCACATCGTCCACATAGTCGGTGATTGCGCGGTAAAACCCCTCCCAAAACTGAAGGGTCGCACAGGCATCGCTGCGCACGCACTGGTTCGGGGTGTCCCGCAGACAGGCGACCGGCGCCAGCGTTCCCTCCGCCGCGCGAAGGATGTCGCCGGCCGTATAGCTTTCAGCCGGCCGGGCCAGGCGGTAGCCGCCGTTGTTTCCCCGCAGGCTATGCAGAAAGCCTGCCTTGTTCAAAAGAGAAACCACCTGCTCCAGATACTTAACCGATATATCCTGACGGGCGGAAATATCCTTGAGCGCGATATATTCTCCCCCCGAATGGACGGCAATATCAATCATAACCCGCAAGGCGTAACGCCCCTTTGTGGAAATCATCATACAAAAAGGCTCCTTTCCATAAAAGCTCGCACTCTATTTTACTATAGGAATAATAGGAAAGTCAAGTAAAATGGCGGAAATTTTTCCGTCATTTTCCCATCGCTCTGCTATGGAGGAATTGCGCCTCCGGCAGAGTGGAGGTTTTTGGAAGGCCCTCTCCCCTCCCTGCCCGTCAATCGGAGGGAGAGAAAAAAGCCAAAGCCTCCTCCACGGCGCTTTTGCCGCGAAAGAGGCTTTGGGTTCATGCCGATCTCTGATTGATGCGGCTGATCAGGTCGTTGATGTAATTGGCGCCCCGGCTGGCGAAAATCCCGGTCAGCAGCTTTCCTACAAAGCCGCTCTGGAACGAGACGCCGACGGCCGAGAACAGATCCGCGCCCGCGATAAAGCAAAGCAGGATCGAGGTTGCCAGTGCCGAAATTCTGGCCACCAGCTTTTTATACTCCTTCTGGATCACATAGCCGTATATGCACCGGATGGCGTCGACAACCGCCTCCACCGTGACCGCAATGGCCAGAACAAGCGCTATGCCGTTCAACAGGAAACCACCCCTTTGCGAAAAAATCAGTTGATGCGTACGATCTGATGCAGCGTGTCAATCCGCTTGTGCGCGGATTTGCAGCTTTCCTCCGTCCGGGTCAGCCGGATGTCAATGCTGTCCAGCTTATCCCCCAGCGCACTGACTTCGGAGAGCGTACTGCCCACCATTTCCTTTATATGCTTAACATCGGATTTCAGTTCCGCGTCGGCAGCCGATCGCTTCTGTCCTCTGGAGACCAGAGTGGAAATCGTCACCGCAAGTGAGAGAACCATCCCGACCGCCGACAGAACTGCCACCCAATCCGAAAGAGCCAGTTTGTCCATTATGCCACCTCCTCTCCCCGATAAGGGCGCCAAACTCCTCCCGCTCCGGCGGGAACCGCACAGGGAAAGGCACCCTTTGTAATCCGGGGCAAAAGCAAAAGAAGTTGCCCCAAAAGAGGCAACTTCTTTTTTTATAGAGGATATGTAAAGCAGAGGTTTCGCACCATATTCCTTGACAAAACGCATTGCCAAAAGACTTACGGCGCCAAAACGTCGGCAGAGCTTTAAGCCGCGCCGCGCACGATCAGGGCGGGCAGTTCCACCACGTCGGAGACGGTCAGGCTCTTGCTCACGTCAAAATCGCCGGCCAGCCGCTCTGCGGCAGTGCTCTCTCCCCGGACGATCAGGGCGCGCAGCGCCACCACGTCGGAAACGGTTACGCCGCCGTCTCCGTCAAGGTCGCCGGACACCGCCACCACATAGGAGGCCGGTGTTCCATCGGTGTGCCGCAGGGTCATGCCGGTGCACATTTTACCGGATGTGACCGCCTTTCCGGCAGCGTCGAGCACCTCCAGCTTTCCGCAGGTGCAGGTAAGTCCGGACAGGAAGGACTGAACCTCCGTGCCGGCCGGCACAGCGGAAATGAACCCGTCGGCAGAGATCGCATACTGCTCGCTCGTAAGCGTGCAGGCCTCCTCCTCCTTCGCAAGGGAGTAAACCTCCATCTCACAAAGCTGGAGTCGGTAGCTGTTGGAGTCGGTCCCCTTTGCGCGCAGGCTGTCCGCATACAGGCGGACATAGCGAGCCTTTCCGGCGTTGAAGCTGAAGGAGAGCGGACCGTATTCGGGAAGCGGATAATCCCGCTCGGTCAGGACGGTCTCCCAATTTTCGCCGTCGGCGGAAAGCTGTATCCGAAAGCCCTCCGGCATGCCGTAGCCCAGCCACTTTCCGTCGACCAGGCTGCTGGCGGGATAGATCACAACGTTGTCGACCGACCGAACCTCTCCAAGATCAATCGACACCCACTCGACGTGGTTGACATCCGGTGTCGTCTCGCTGGAATAGCCGACATACTCGCCCGCCTGACGGCTCTCGTGCCTGATCTGCCCATCGTTCAGGTAGGACAGGTTCCAGCCCCAGTAATCATCGTCGTGGGTGGAGGAGACAGTCGCCTTCTTCCCGAGCGCCAGGTTCTCCGCTTTGGAGGCCTTCAGATCCTCCAGAGCGTTTTTCAGCGTCTCTGCGGCGGCGTCCAAAGCAGCGTCGTCCAGCGTGTAGTCGTTCACGGCTGCCTTTGCGGCTGCGAGGCTTGTGCGATAAGCCTTGCGCTTATCGACCGGGTAATGGGTTTCGAGAGGCTGCTCAGCCTCCGCCGCCTCGATCTGCGCGCGCAGCGCCTGCCGCGCGCCGCTGCCGTTCAGCAGATCCAGCAGATTGCGCAGCGCCTCCAGCGCGCCGTTTACATCATCCTGTGTTGCGGACGCGTTCTCCAGAACCGTCTTTGCGGCGGCGAGGGCCTGATCATACTTCTCCCGCGTGGCGGTGTCCAAAGCGGCGGCGTCGAAGCCCTCCGCCTCCGCCACGGCCGAGCGCAGGCCTTTCTTATATACCGTAATGCGGTCGGTCGGACTCCGGAAAAGATAGCTGCCCGAGCCGACGGTAACAACCGCCTGCCCGTCGACGACCGTAATCTCCTTTACGCCGTCAATTTCGGTGGAATGCACCTTGCCGTCCAGCATAACGCCGTCGGCAGAGGCCGTCGGCAGATAGATTTTCGCCGTCGCGCCAAAGGGCACGGTAACCTTAACCTCCGCCATGGCGTCGTCCGAAAGCTGCCAGCCGGCCTCCAGCGAACCGCGCGGAGTGTCGATGGCCGCGCCGGCCGAAGTCAGGTCGCCCATGATGCCCGGCTTGACCGAGAAGGTCTTGTACCCATCCACAATGTCGGTCACGCCGGCCAGGTGGCTGTAAAACCACTCGTCATACGTGCCGAGGAAGTAGCGGTCGTAGGAGCGGGTCGTAGACTCCCACATCTCCCAGGTGGAGGTAGCGCCGTTCTCCAGCCAGAAGCCCCAGCTCGGGTAGCTGGTCTGGGTCACGATGCGATAGGCGATGTCGGCATAGCCGTAATCGCAGAGCACCGGGAGGATGTACCGCGTGCCCACGCACCCGGTATCGAGATGATAATCCTTCTCCCGGATGTCGGCGATCAGATTCTCCACCACCGTCTCCACATATTCATCCGGGACGAGGCCGAAGCGCAGCGCAACCAGATTGTCGGTCTGACGATAGCGGGTGCGGGTGCCGATCTGGGTCCAGTAGTCGGTCTGATAAATGCCCTGCTCCGCCTTGTAGAACTTCTTGTTAAAGGCGGCATAAACCTTCTGCATGGCGTCGCGGTATTCGGCCGCGTCGTCTGCCTTGTCCAGGCGGACGGCCAGCCCGGACATATAGTCAAGCACGCCGTACAGCAGGGAGGTTGCGGTGATTCCCGCTCCCTCGGAAATATTCTCGTTATACGCTACATCCGGGTCGCTTCCGCCGATCGGCGCCACCCAGTCGCCGAGGCCGCCGTCGCCCCAGACCCAGCCGTTTTTCTTCAGCTCTTCAATCTGCATCAGGGCATAGCGGCGCAGAACGTCATACTTTCCGGCGGCGTATTCCGCTGTGCCGAAATACTGCTCCAGCCCCTCTATGCCATAGACAAAGAGGGTGTTCCAGACCGGCGTGTTGTCAATCCACCAGTCGGCCGTCGGCGCAGTAACCGTTACGCTTCCGTACTGCTCAAAGCAGTCCTCCATCACGGCCAGCCAGCCGGGCAGACTCGCCGCCATGTCATAGCTGTACATCAGTGAGCCGAGGGAGACGTTGGCATCTCCCAGCCAGCCGCACTTTTCAAGCACGGGATCGCAGTGCTCTCCCTGGAAGTTGTTGGCCATCGCCCGCTGCATCATCAGGTGCAGCTGATTCAGCATTTCGTTCGAGGAGGTAAAGGTGGAGATGTGATCCACACCGTTGGAGACGCGGTAAATCGTGATATTCTCCGCCGTCAGCTCGCCCTCGAAGCCGTCAATCTGAATATACTGATGCCCTTTGTAGCTGAACTTGGGCTCGAAGCTCTCGTCCCCTGTGCCCTTGGCGATATAGTTGTCCTGCTGGATATAGGCGTGCGGCCACCAGTGATTGGTCTTGCCGTCCGGGCCGCCCCACTTGACCACGGTTCCATCCTCATTCAGCGCCTGACCGTAGGTCAGCGTGATCTTGCTTCCGGCCGCCTGATTGATGCCGGAAAGTTTGGCCCAGCCGGCCACCATCTCGGGCGCGGTGACAAGGTAGGAGCCGTTTTTCAGCTTTTCGATCTTCGCGGGCTTGAACTCTGCCACCCGCTTGATCGGCGCTTTCATCTGGGCGCGCAGCTCTCCCTCCGGCGCGGCGGCAACCGCGGCCGTCTCCCAGGCGGAGTCGTCAAACCCGGCGGCAGAGAAGCCGGTCTGCTCTCTGCGGGCGTCATAGGTGTCGCCGTAATACATGCTGTTGGAGACGGTCGGACCCGCGTTGGTCACCTTCCAGCTCGTGTCGGTCGATACCGTCTCGCTCGAGCCGTCGGTGTAGCGGATCTCCAGATTCATCAAAAGCTTGGGATCGTCCCTCCAGGAGGCCGTCTGCCAGTTCCAGACGCCGCCGATCTCGTTGTAATAGGCGTTGCCAAGCTCCACGCCGATGGCGTTTTTACCGCTTTTCAGCAGCTCGGTTACATCAAAGGTGCGGTAAAGCACCGTCTTGTTATACTGGGTGATATACGGGTTGAGGAGGCTGTCGTCCGGCAGCGTTCCGTTCACCGTCAGCTCAAAGAAGCCAAGGCCGCAGATGTAAGTATAGGCCTCCGCAATCTCCTTCTCCACCGAAAACTCCTTGCGAAGCATGACCGCCGCCCGCGCGCCGCTGTACTCGAGGGCGAGGCCGGCGTCGATGTAGACAATTTCGATAAAGTCGTGCGCGTGCTCGGGATGCCTGCCCTCCACCCGGTCGACCAGGATCCGGACATCCTCCCCTTTGGTGATATAATCTATAAACTTGATCTCATAGGCCATCTGCCGCGCCTCCAAACCGCCGGAGTTTTTCTGCATATTTATTATAGGGGCAATCCGCCTCAAATGCAAGCCGTGCGCCGTCGGGTTTTTGAAAGGCGCGGCGGCCTTTCTTTGAAAAGAGGAGGGAAGCCTTTTCCTTTGCGGGAACACACAAAACGCCTCCGGCACCGGGTGCCAGAGGCGTTTTTGCATAAATCGGGATTCTGCAAAGCAGAGTTGTAGGATTACTTAACCTCCGCCTGGACGGGAATATCCACGTCCGACACGTGCACATTCACTCGCGACACGGCGCAGTTGGTCATATCCTGTATCGCCTTTTTGACGTTTTGCTGCACCTGCTCCGCAACGTCGAAGATTTTTGCCGTCCGCGCAACCTTGATGGATACGTCGAGGATAATCTCCCCGTCCCGGCGCTGGACAGTGACACCGTCAGCCCCTCCGGCCGCGCGCACAATCACATCCTTCAGGTTATTCGGCCGCGGGCAGAGGGCAGAGACCCCCGCTACCTCCAGCGCGGCCGCGCCGGCGATGGAGATGAAAACCTCATCGCTGATGACCAGGTCGGTTTTGCTTTTATTCAGTGGATTCATAAAAATTTGCCCCTTCCGTATTTTTTTCGATTCCACAGCCGGAGGTAAAGTATGCCGGGCTGTAAAGCCCTCCCCGGCGTGGAGAATTTTCCTGTTCTGCAATGCACCGTCCGAAGCCGGACGATCCCTTTGCGTATATCGTTTTGCAGGCCGCTTGACCCATATCGCCTGCACAAGAGCGAAAGGATTGTGCGTACCTGCGCACCCAATCTTCCGATCGGCCGTGCATTCGCACACCTGATTGTGCAGCACAACCGGCATTCCCGGCAAGCCAAGGCCGATATGCTGCTGTCAGGCCGATATGACCGTCACGCTTTAAAGCCCAGCGGTATAATAACCGCTCTGCGGTTATTATACCATGAACGCGAAGCGTGAATGGTATAATGTGCATAGCTTTTGCGGTTGCCGCCGTTTTTTACGGACGGCGAGCAAAAGATGCGTTAAAATCCAGCGGTATAATAACCGCTCTGCGGTTATTATACCATATTTTCCGGTTTGCACAACTACTTTACAGTAATTATTTTGATGTTTTCAAGGCTCTGCCCGGTCACAGAGGTCACCGCGTCCTGAATCTGCACCGTCTGATACTGCTGCAGCTCCCCGGCCGAGACGGTCACCGTCGTGCCGGCATCCCCGATTACGGCGATGGCCGAATACCCCTTTGCGCTGAGCAGCGTCTCAATCGAGGCTTCCTTATCCATCCGGTCGGAGATTTCACTGATCTTGGCCAGAGCCGCCTCCACATCGGCGCCGGAGGCCTTGGCGTCGTTTACCGTATCCTCCAACAACTCGATCGCCTCTTTCCTTGTGTCGGCGCGCTCGTTTTTCGCCTTTTTCATGCTGTCCGGCAGGGCGGCCACCGCCACCGCCTCCTCAGAGGAGACTGCCTCTCCCTCGACCGACGCGCCGACGTATTCCGCCTCCCCCAGATATTTTGAGGAGGCGCTCTCGGCCGTGAGGTCAAAGCCGCCCTCCTTCGCCGCGTAGTTCATGTTGAGCCAGACCGCGATCGCCAGCGCAAAGACGAGGCCGGCCAGCACCATTTGCCGTTTTCCGATAATCATGCTTTTTTTCATCTGCTACTCCACTCCGTTTCCGCCGCGTGCCGCGACATATTCATATGTTTTGCCCCCTGTATAAAATCCGCCTCTCACCTATCCGCCCATGCCGGTCACACAAACCCTGCGGGAGGAGAGGCCGAGCGCGGTCTTGACCGCCTCCTCAATCCGAACCCTGGTCGCGTCCTCTCCGCCGCCCTCGCAGACGACCACCACCCCCTGCACCGTCGGGGCATAGCTGGTCACCAGCAGGGCGACCTTGTTGCCGTTTGCGTCCTCGACCGTGATATAATTCTCCTCGGTGCTCCCCTTCTGGCGGAGGCTGCCGCTTTCCTCCCCGGTGACGTCGGTATCGCTCTTTTTGTCGTTGGCATAGACATACTCGGTTCCGGTGCGCAGCGTAATCATCACGCTGACCCGCCCGCTCCCCGTAATGTCGGAGACCATCGCGGCCACCTGCTTTTCCAGCAGCTCCCGGTACTCCTGATCGGTCAGCGCGGCGGTGCCGTCTCCGGTCGGGCGCGCCTTTCCCTCCCCCGCGAAAAGGGAGGAGAGGAAGATCAGCAGGATTCCGGCAATACCGGCAGCAATCAGCCATTTCCCGCCCCTGCCGGAGAAAAGCGCCGCCTTGATTTTTGTAAGCCCTTTTTCCACATTTATTCCTCCTGCGCTTTGACCGCGACGTCTCTGCCGATCTCTCCGGACAGGAGCTGATACGCCTCGTCCGTGCGGGCGGCGTCCGCCCTGCGCAGCAGAACGGTAACGTCTGTAAAATATATGCCGCCGTCGGCGGTTTTATCCGCCTTTATCCGAATTTCTTCCGGCGAGAGGGAAATTTTGTCCAGCGTTTGCAAAATCAGCTTGCGCATGGCGCTTTCGGCCGCCGCCGTGTATCCGTAGTCGGCCGCCTCCGAAAGATCGGTGGGCGGCTCGGCGGCGTAGAATTCCAGCTCCTTCGTCAGGGAGGAGTAGTCGGCCGACAGCGCGGAGATAATCACGCAAAGCACCACCGCCGAGCAGAGGAAGCGCAGCGGCCTCCCGAACTCGCCCGGCGGGGCAAGCAGCAGCACCGCGCCCGAGGCAATCAGCACCAGGCAAACCTGCAGGACTGCGGTTTTCACCGTCTCCATTCTTCCGACCTCCCGCCTAAAATTTTTCGTCCTCATCCCCCGCCGGCCAGGACAACAACGGTCAGCGAGATGATGAAAAGTAGCGCCGTCCAGACCGTCACCCCGATCAGGATCGAGACGGCCGACCCGACATTCCGGTAAAGTGAGGCAAGCATCCCGCAGCCGAACAGCTCCCCCGCCGCCTCCGACAGCAAAAGGGAGAGCCGCCAAAAGCAGAGCTGGAGGAAAACCGGCAGCAGGATGGCCAGCACGCCGACCACGCCGTAAGCACCCACCCCCGTCCGCAGCAGGGAGACGCAACTCTCCACCGTGCCGAGCGCCTCCCCCACCGACGCGCCGACCACCGGCAGAAAGGAGCCGGCGACAAACCGCACCGTCTTCATCGAGAGGCTGTCCCCGGCGGCCGAAACCGCCGTCTGGATTCCCAGCACGCCGCAAAACAGGGTCAGCAGCAGCCCGAGCAGCCAGGTCGCCGCCTTTTTTATCCCCTCGGTCAGCCGTCCCACCGGAAGGCTGGTGGCCGAGGCCGAAAAGGACAGCGCCGTGTAGAGCGAGACAAACGGAATGACAAGGCCGCCAATCACGCCCGAGGCCGCCGTCGCCGCAAAGAGCAGCAGGGTTTGAAATCCGGCCGCTGTCGCCGCCTTTCCCCCGGCCAGCAGGATACCGGCGTAAACCGGCACAAAGGCGGCCATGAATTTTCCGGTGCCGCCGACCGCGCAAACGGCGGTCGAAACCGTCTGTACCAACGGAAAGAGGCCGCCGGCCGCCGCGCAGACGGCGGCATACCCCGCCGTCTTGCCGATTCCCTCTCCGCCCAGCGCCCCGAACGCCGCAAAAAGCAGCACCGCCCCGAGGCAGACGGCAAGTCCTTTGGCGGGCGCGCCGACCCCCTCCGATGCGAGGGAAAGCAGCGCGGCCAGCATCCCCTCCCCCAGCCCGTTGGAAAAGCGCTCCGGCTCTCCGGGGGAAAGGCCGAGGGAGTCCACCCACGCTCTCGCCTCATCCGGCAGCGCGTCGGGCAGATCGGCCGCCCCGCTGTCGGAATAGAGGCTGTCATACGCCTCCCGCAGGCCGGTTTTTGCCTCTCCATCGGCCGCGGCCGGCATGCAGAGAAAAGAAAAACTCAGCAAAACGCTTATCCAAAATACAACCGTTTTTTTCATCATCTCACCAGAGTTACGGTAAATTCCACAATGCTGCGGATCAGCGGCAGGCAGAGCAGCAGCACCGCGCACCGGCCGCAAAGCTCAATCTTTTCCGAAAGGAGTGTGTGTCCCGAATCCCGGCAGAAGGCGGCGGCAAATCGGGTAATATAGCAGACGCCGAGCGCCTTGAGCAGCAGGGTGAAATACGCCGCGCCCTCCGCCGCCTCGAACAGCTCCCGAAGCTGTGTAAACACGGGGGAGGCTATGCTCAGCGCCGCCCCGAACACCATCACGGCTGCCGCCAGCAGAAGAAAGAAGGCGTGCTCCTCCTTATACCGGCGCAGCACGGCCGACAGAAACACCGTGATAATACAAAGGGCGGCGATTGTGATGATCCTCTCCATACGTTACAGCCCAAACACCGATTTGATGGTGTCGAAGAGGTTGGCAATCTGATTGATCAGCATCATCAGCACCACCACCAGACCGGCCAGAGTCGTCAGCATGGCCTGCTCCTCCCGGCCGGAGCGGATCAGCACCTGATTGAGGACGGCGACAATGATGCCGATCGCGGCGATCCGAAAAATAAAATCCACATCCATGACGAAACGACCTTTCCTTTCGAGATCTGTTGGTTTTTGCGGCAGACCCATGGCGGCGGTTTTTCTAAAAAGGCCGCATCTTCAAAGAAGCTGTCTTTCCAAAGAGTCCGCCCTTTCAAAGGGGCGGCTGCGTTGGTGCAGCCGCTGCTCCCATGCAGCCGCTGCTCCGGCGGCACAATCCGCTACTCCCCCATTGGCGGGAACGCGCAAGGTTTACATAAAGTCGAAGAAAGCAGCCTCTTCCCGGAGAGTTTCCCCTTCACAACGAGTCTGCCTCCCCGGGAAGAGTCTGCCCTTCTGCAAAGGGACAGCCCCTCCGTGCGCCGGGTCAGAGGAGCAGCACTGCCAGAAAAGCGCCCATATAAAATCCAAGGCTTCGATAAAGTCGCCCCTTTTCCAGATAGGTTTGCCGCAGCACCTCCCGATGCTCGGAAAGCAGATCGGTATAGGCGTCGCAGAGCGCCTCCTGCGCGGCGCGGTCGCTTTGTCCAAGCTCTCGGCAGAAGCCGGCGAACCCCTCCCAAAGCCCGGGCGGCAGGCTGCTGCCCGGCAGCGCCGTCCACGCCTCCGCCGGATCCGCCCCCTCCCGCATGGCGGTCGCCCACGGCTTCAGAAAGCCGAGGTGGGGGTAGTTCTCCTCCCGCGTCAGGCGATCTACAACAAGATACACCGGCACCACACTGCGGCGCAGCGCAATTTTGCAGGCCGCCAGAAAATGCAGCAGCTCCTCCGCCGTTTCGACCCGACTTTTAAGAGACATGCTTTTCATATACCCCGCCGCCGTCGCTGTTATAAACAAAATCAGAACACCCGCCAGCCGCATTCCGCTCGCCTCCAAAAACAAAAATCTCCGGCTTTGCAAAAACCTCCGGCAAAAACACGGCCGCGCCGAACGCGCCGGAGGAAAGCAGCGGCGCCGCTGAGGGACGCACCGCAAGCTCTTCCGGGCTCCCGGCATGGAGGGTGGTGACAAACTGCACGCCGCTGCAAAAGCCGGCCGAAACCGCCTGCGCCTCCTGCGGGCCGCCGATCTCATCAAACAGGATAACCTGCGGGTTCAGGGAGCGGATCGCCATCTCAATCCCCGCCGCCTTTGGACAGCCGGAGAGAATGTCGCAGCCCGGCCCGAAATCAAACCCGGCCGCCCCCTCACAAAAATCGCCCAGCTCTCCCCGCTCGTCCACCAGCACGCAGCGGTAGCCCCGCAGCGACAGCAGCCGGGCGGTATCCCGGAGATAGGTGGTCTTGCCGCAGCCCGGCGGCCCAAAATAGAAAAAGCTTCCGATCCCGCCAAAGTCCCGCAGCAGCCCCGACACCACCTGTGCCGCCACGCCCGAAACCTCCCGCGCGATTCGTATGTTGATGCCGTAGACCTCCCCCACCGAGGTGATCCGGCCGTTCTGCACCGCCATTTTTCCCGAGATGCCGGCGCGGTGTCCGCCCCGCATGGAGACAAAGCCGGCGGCCAGCTCCTGCTCATGGACGTGCACCGAATATTCGCACAGGGAAAAGAAGCTTCGGCGCACCTCCTGCGCGTCCGCGCGCAGCGCGCCGACGGTCAGCACACGGCTGTACCCTCCCCCGGGCATGAGATAGCCGGTGCCGTCCGGCAGAGTCAGCGCGACAGGCTGTCCGCAGCGCAGACGGATTTCAAACACCCTGCGTTTCACGGAATCGGGGAGAGCCTGCAGCGCCTCCCGCAGGCGGGGCGGAACGGCATAGAGCGCGCTGTCAAATCGGTCGGGCATAAAAAATCCTCCTTTAAAGGGCGGCGGAGGCATTTTCCTGCCCCTGCCGCTTGTCCTTAGTAAAAACTATATGCAAGGCCGGGGCGCGATATGCCACCGCTTTGTCCGGCGGAGGGGATAGAAAGGAAAGGTGGCTTCCGCCTCTTCATCCTGGGGCGATCGGCCTTTCCCGCGCCGCTGCAAAGCCTCCCCCCGGCCTTGTCCTTTTTATACACCATATGCAAAAGGCGGCGCAGGAATGCCGCAGGAGACGCGCCCCTCCCGCCGTTCGGCTATGCGTTTTCTGCAAAAAAATAAGGCTCCGGAAAACTTCCGAAGCCTTTAGATTTTTATTATTAAGAACGGCCGCTCAGCCGACCAGATGCTCCACCAGAATTTTGACCCCCATAAGGATCAGAACCACGCCGCCGGCAATCTCCGCCCCCTTTTTGTATCGGGAACCAAAAAAGCGTCCGATATAAAATCCGACGGTACAGATGACGGTCGTGGTGGCCGCAATGATTCCGCTGGCGCCCGAAATCGCCGCCAGTGTATCGACCCCCGCCATGGAAAAGCTGACCCCGACCGCCAGCGCGTCGATGCTGGTCGCCAGCGACATAAGCATCAGTTCCCTAAAATTAAAGCGGGAGACTCCGCTGTCCTCCTCCTTCGCAGAGACCGCCTCATAAATCATATGGCCGCCGATAAAGACCAGCAGTCCGAACGCGATCCAGTGATCGATCGCCTCAATCTTCGATGAAAAACCGATGCCAAGGCGCCAGCCCAGCATCGGCATAATCCCCTGAAACACGCCGAAGGACAGCGCTGAAATCAGTGCATGCTTAAAACCCGAGGAGGTTTGTTTGATCCCGTTGGTAATCGACACGGCAAAGGCATCCATTGACAGCCCGATCGCAATCATCAGAATCGTTAAAATTCCCATATAAACCAACCACCCTCCCAAGCAGGTAGAATCCCGGCGACAGGTCGTTATAAAAAGTATTATATCGCGTTACACTGGAGGAGTCAACCGTTTTTTTGAGTCGCAGCCCACACTTTTTTTGCAAAATCATCAACAATACACTGCGCACCGAAAAAAAGAAAATCTCCTTCAAAAAAACAATCGGGCAGCCGCACCGCCGTACAGCCGCACAAAAGAAGGATTATACTCCCGCCGGCGCGCCGCTTCACAATTGCAGAAGAAAAAAATCGCAATCCCTGTACGGATGGCTGAAAGCCACAGGCAGCTCGCTCTCTTCAACCCTTCTGAAGCCCGCCTTTTCATAAAATTTATGCGCTCTGACCGTATTGCGGGGTGTGTCCAGCAGGATGGTGCGAAATCCCCTCTCTTTGGCAAACCGCAGAAAAACGGCATACAGCTGCCGGCCAAGGTGAACCGGCTCTCCCTGATGGCTTTCGTATACAAAAAACTTTTTCAAAACAGCGATATCCCTGCCGCAGGGCATGATGCCGATAGAGCCGACCAATCGTCCATCCTCCAGCGCCAGCCAGAAGTTTCCGCCGGCGCGGATATAGGCGTCTGCGATATTCAGCAAATCCGGCTGATCGGCGACGGTTACGGTCGGACGCGTTCCATCATTTTGAAAATGCAGTACCAGATCAATGACATCCTGCGTATAACCTTCTTCAAACGGAACAATTGAAATCATGGCAACGATGCTTCCTTTGGAAAATTCATTTCTCTGATCCTATAAAAATATGTATTCCCAAAAACGGCGCGCAGAACCGATGTTTACAGATTCCCTGCGGCTCTATACCGGCATCCCGCAAACCACGGGCAAAAAGCCCCGGGAGAGCGAAAATCCTCCGGACCGCGCAAATTTCTTTGGCGGTGCAGGCCTTCCCGGCCTTTCCAAAAATGGGAACGGAGAAAAAGCGCGGCAAAAAGCCGGCGGTCGGATGTGTTTAACTCCCTGCGGGCCGGCGGCATGGAGGCCGCATATTACAGGCATATCTCCTCCAGCAGCGCGCACCAGTCCTTCGGATAAACGCCCAGAAGCTCCTCATGCCGCAGGTTCTGTTCGTGAATAACGGGGTTCTTAAAATATTTATGATATCTTTTCAAATATTTTTCCCCCATCTTTTTGGCGTAAAAAACATGTATCTCGGTTTCCCCGTTTTCGATTTGCTCGGGAAGCGGTGTGGCAAGATCCGATCGGAACTGATTTTTCAAGCTTTCCTTTGTGATAAAGTGCATATCATACCGATCTCTGCCAACCATCGCCACAAAGGCGCGATTGTACGGATCGGGATCCTCCATCTGTTTTTTGAAACGCTTTTGCATGAGTTTGGAGCGGTATTTTCCGGTATGGATAAAAGAATAGGTTGCCTTTACCATCAGGTTGGCCAGCAGCCCGGCTTTTATTTTTCCGGCCTGATCCATGTCCGAGCTGCCTATAATTCCATATTGCATATGGATGTTGTGCCTTGCGGCGAGATGCGCGACAAAGCTTCCACCCAAAGAACAGCCGTAAGCCGCACGGATTTCGCCGTTATAGTGCGCCTTTATATATTCTTCTATTTTTTCCAGCTCATCTTCAACGCAGATATAATTTTCAGAATCTCCCTCGTCAAAGCCGGTGTATGCAACCACCGCGACAAAGAATTTTTCGGATAGCCGATCTATAACACGGCCGAAATTGCCCTTCCAGTAACACATCGTCCCCGGAAAAAGCATTATAACCGGATTTTTCTTCTCTCCAAATTCATGAACGGTCATTCTTCATTTCTCCGATTACGGCAGCGGTTTTGGCAGATATTGCAGAGCCTTTCAAAAATGGGCAATCCCGATCAGGACTGCCCATTTGTTTTTTTGAAATATGCGTTTTTTCTCCTCCGGCGGTTTTCGCAGGCGGATGCTGCAAAAATTCCAGAATCATGGAAGCCGCCGCTTTAATACAGCTTTGCGCCTGCCGGAATGTGGCTGTCCACCATCAGCAGATGGAGGCGCTCCTCCCCCTCCTCCGAATGGACGGCGGAGAGCAGCATCCCGCAGGAGTCAATGCCCATCATCGCTCTGGGCGGCAGGTTGGTAATGGCAATCAGCGTCTTTCCGACCAGCTCCTCCGGCTCATAATAGCTATGAATGCCGCTCAGGATGGTGCGCTCGGTGCCGGTTCCGTCGTCAAGCGTGAACTGCAGCAGCTTCTTGGACTTCTTCACAGCCTCACACGCGAGGACCTTCACCGCCCTGAAATCCGATTTTGAGAAGGTTTCAAAATCCACAAAATCCTTGAACAGCGGCTCAATCTCCACCTTGGAGAAATCAATAGGCTCATCCTTGATCTCGACCTCAACCGTACCCTCGGCGCCGCCGATGATGGCCGCTTCCTCAGGCTTTTTCTCCGCCTTGGGGGCGCCCAGCGGCTTCATTGTGGGGATTCGGACAGAAACCCGGAATTATCGGGAATTATCAAGCATTTACGGGCATTCCCCAATAATAAAACCACACAAATAAAGTCATATCGAGAATTATCAAAAATTCCGGCGTGCGTATATTGGTGTAACTTTTGGCGTAAGGTGTAAGCTTGATATACCTAATTGCCCGACAAAGAAGCACATCTTTCATTCCAACAAAGCTGTATTATACACCAAAACTCCAAGAAAATCAAGTGATATCATTGCTGAGGTTTGTCCTTCCACC
>OMNU01000181.1_pt1 | contig 28249 bp, 17 predicted proteins | sample 1673511 | NCBI WGS metagenome assembly OMNU01 (sample SAMEA103958113, study PRJEB25191) | human gut metagenome | reverse complement strand
ACATAGCAAGGCCACTGCACATATCCTATCAACTGCTCTGTTCTATCTGCCAGGAAAAGAGGGATATTGACAAAAGTATCATCCTTTTTGAGATTAAGCATGGAATATCTGATGCGCAGACGTGGAGAATACTTCTTGTTATACTCTATCAAACTGCGCCCAGTAACACTTGTTCCCGACTTCACCTCCATAGGAATCACATCCAAACCACGCTGAATAATGAATTCTACTTCGACCGTATTTCCTGATGCCCAATAATGAGAGCAACTGATTCCATTGGCCACCAGACTCTGAAGAACATAGTTCTCAGCCAAAGCTCCCTTATATTCCTTAAAAATTGGATTATCACTCAAATATGCCTCAGGACTCAACTCTGCAAGAACTCGCAACAAGCCCACATCAAGACTGTAAATCTTAAAGATGCTCAAATCTTCATATGATTTCAAAGGTACCTGTGGAGTAGAACACAAACTTACCTTATATATCAGTCCTGCATTCTGAAGCCATGTAAGAGCATTCTCATATTCACGGGCTCTCGCACCAGGACGGACCAGCTGATAAACAAATTTTCTATTCTCCTTGGCCAACTGTGACGGCAATGACCGCCAGACATGCGAAATTCTATTGGCAAGCAAAGGCGTGGCATGCTTCACAAAGTCCAAGGAATAATCCTGCAGTATGTTACGAAGCATCGTTTCCACACCATTCAAATCTTTCTCTATCATCTTCATAGCCACTGCCGGCATTCCACCAGAAATACGATAGGCGGTAAAGGCTTGCGAGAGACGGTCGAAAAACACATCAGGAAGTGGTTCCAAACTATCTATCGACATATAATACTGATAGAGGCTAGCATCACGCTGTTCCAGAAACTCAGAAAAAGTAACAGGATACATGTTCATGTGATCCACCTTTCCCACTGGAAACGAAAATCTCTGATGCCCAAAAGCCAACCTCAGGAGCGAACCAGCACAAGCCACAGCATACTCGGGGGTCTTTTCGCAGAAATATTTCATGGCACTAATGGCTTCCGGACAATCCTGTATCTCATCAAGGATAAGCAAAGTCTTTTGAGGCAAGATTGGCTCGGATGTAAGATACGACAACTGCTCGATGATTTGCAGCGGGTTCTTGGTCTTGCGAAAGATATCACAAACACCCTCTTCTTCATCAAGACAGAAATAAGCACAATGCGCAAAGCTGTCTTTTCCAAATTTCTTCAGCACCGATGTCTTGCCTACTTGTCGAGCTCCCAGCATCATCAATGGCTTGCGGTCTCTACGCTCTTTCCATTGCTCCAATTCGTGAATATCGTTCTGTTAAACATATCCTTATTTTTTCTTGAAGTGGGAAAAATGTGGAGTTTTACACATTTTTGATACCTCTTTTGTGTAATTCTCCACATTTTCCACACTTGAATCCATAATTATGGGGCAAAAGTACTAAAAAAACAAACAAGGAAACAAACTTCCTCACGTTCTTTATATTACTTTTAACCAACTTTACCATATTCCCGGAACAAAAAAAGAGTGCACTGTAACAAACAATGCACTCTTTTTTTATTATCTTAATTCCTTATCCAGGAAATATTATCTGATGAACAACAGCTCACGATACTTTGGCAAAGTCCAAAGTTCATCGGCTACGAGAAGCTCGAGCTTGTCTATCTGATAACGGATTTCCTCCATTTTTGGAGCTACCGTGTCGTGATATGCTACTGCCTTCTCGCGCTCACTCTCTATCTTGTTGGCTACCTTGCGGGCATCTACCAATGCCTCTACACCACGCTCTATTGCCTCGGTGCGCTCGGCTATCTCACGGATAATCTTCACGTTGCGGGCTGTCAGTTTCTTACCTTCCTCGCCACCGAAGATGTGAATCATGCCCTCTACATTCTTTGCCAGACGGCTCTGATAGTGGGTAGCCACAGGGATGATATGGTTCATGCTCAGGTCGCCCATCACACGAGCCTCAATCTGAATCTTCTTGGTATAGGTCTCCCACTTCACCTCGTTGCGTGCCTTCAACTCGCTCTCGCTCATCACGTTGGTCTTGGCAAACATCTCAATGCTTTCCTTGTCCAGATAACGGTCGAAGACTACCGGGCAGGATGCCTCGCAGTCCAGACCTCGCTTCTGAGCCTCTTCCTTCCACTCATCAGAATAGCCGTTGCCGTCGAAGCGGATAGGCTTGCAGGCCTTGATATCCTCGCGTACAATATCTATAATAGCCGATGTCTGGTCCTCGCCCTTTGCTATCAAGGCATCTACACGAGCCTTGAAGTCTTCGAGCGCCTCAGCTACGGCAGCATTCAGTACGATGAGAGATGACGCACAGTTGGCCTCTGAACCTACGGCACGGAACTCGAAACGGTTTCCGGTGAAGGCGAATGGAGAGGTACGGTTGCGGTCGGTGTTATCGATCATCAGCTCCGGAATTTCAGGGATATCCAGCTCCATACCCTTCTTGCCAGCCAGGGCGAAGAGTTCTTCCTTGTCTGCCTTCTCGATATGGTCGAGCAGGTCGGTGAGCTGCTTTCCGAGGAATGAAGAGATGATGGCTGGTGGTGCCTCGTTGGCTCCCAAACGGTGCGCATTGGTAGCACTCATGATAGAAGCCTTCAGCAGTCCGTTGTGCTTATATACACCCATCAGGGTCTCTACGATGAAGACTACGAAGCGGAGATTGTCCTCTGGTGTCTTACCTGCTGCATGGAGCAGTACGCCGGTATCGGTGCAGAGACTCCAGTTGTTGTGCTTGCCCGAACCGTTGACGCCAGCGAATGGCTTCTCGTGAAGGAGCACACGGAAACCATGCTTGTGAGCCACACGCTTCATCAGACTCATCAGGAGCATATTATGGTCTACGGCAAGATTGCACTCCTCATAGATAGGTGCTAGCTCAAACTGGTTTGGTGCCACCTCGTTATGACGGGTCTTGCAAGGGATGCCGAGTTCGAGTGCCTGCACTTCCAGATCCTTCATGAAAGCCTGCACACGCTCAGGGATTGTTCCGAAATAGTGGTCGTCCATCTGCTGGTTCTTCGCAGAGTCGTGTCCCATCAGGGTACGGCCTGTGAGCATCAGGTCAGGGCGAGCCGAATAGAGACTCTCATCTACCAGGAAGTACTCCTGCTCCCATCCGAGATTGGTCTGCACCTTCTTTACCTGTGGGTAGAAGTAGTGGCACACCTCGGTAGCCGCCTCGCTCAGGGTATGGAGCGAGCGGAGCAATGGAGCCTTGTAGTCCAGCGCCTCACCGGTATAAGAAATAAAGATGGTAGGGATACAGAGGGTATCGTCGATGATGAACACAGGCGATGTAGGATCCCATGCAGAATAGCCACGAGCCTCGAAGGTGTTGCGGATACCGCCGTTAGGGAATGAGCTGGCATCAGGTTCCTGCTGGACAAGCAATTTGCCAGAGAATTCCTCAATCATACCACCCTTTCCGTCATGCTCCACGAAGGCATCATGCTTCTCGGCAGTACCTTCTGTCAATGGCTGGAACCAGTGAGTATAATGTGTTACCCCGTTTTCCTCAGCCCAGAGCTTCATGCCGGCAGCCACGGCATCAGCGATGGAACGGTCCAGACGAGTACCGTTATCTATCACATCGATGAGTTTCTCATACACATCAGATGGCAGATACTTGTACATCTTCTGGCGGTTGAATACATACTTGGCGAAGTACTCCGAAGGGCGCACCTTGGGAGCCTCTACCTCTACAGGTCTTTTCTTAAAGGCCTCGGCTACAACCTCAAATCTCAAATTAGCCATTCTTTCTTTTATTATTAATTATAAGTTTGCGGGTGCAAAGTTACGAAAAAATGAGCAAATTGCTAGCGTTTGAGCGTATTTTTTATGCAAAATTCAAACTTTTCTTATACATAAAGTGCCTTTTTCCTACATGGCGACGTAATCTTTCCTACGTCCTGACACAGAAACTCCTGCGTCGCCATGTAATTTCAAGGGCATTAGAAGAGAAAAAATCCCTTGCAACCACTAGAGTCGCAAGGGATTCACATTATCCACTTATCTATTTGTACCTTAAGGGTTTATTGAAGATTGGAGGTAGGCAATTAGAAACGGTATACAACAAAGCTGTTTGGCTTCATCTTCACGTTCAATACATTGCCCTGAACCTGTGCATCTGATACAACAGGAACAACCACATTTTTATTGTCTATCTTGTTTTCTGCCTGAATATCGTCGGCATGGAGAACGGTTACCTTACCTGGGTTCAACTTCTTGATACCATTAAAGGTTACGTTGATTTCCTTTGCCTCGTTAGAGGTATTGGCAATCTTCACGATGTAGCTCTTGGTAGCCTTGTCGAAGCAAGCGGTGGCATAGAGACCATTCTCGCCTGCTACAGCCTTGCCGTTCTCGGTAAGTTTCAACACATTGGTACCCTTGTTCTCGCCGTAGAGCTGCTGAACATAGTAGTTGGCAGAACGGACAGAGCTGAGGTTATCGAACCAGATGAGGTCCGGACGCCACTGCCATCCCTCTACATGAGCGAAAAGAGGTGCATAGGTAGCCTGATAAACCACATCGGCATTACGCTCCAAACCGGTCATGAAAGCTGCCTCAGAAAGGGCTGCCTCCCAAGAGTTTGGATCATTCTCGGCATGAGCAGCATACTCGCCGGCAAAGACCTTAGGACCCTTGCGGTCGTACTTGTCGTAACGGCTGGCATTGCTGCGGAACCATTCCGGACTCTTGTAGTAGTGCTCATCCACCATGTCTACACCCAACTTGCGCATCTGCTCCCAACCGTAGTCGAAGTCCTTGCCATCAGCAGATGGACCTGATGAACCGCAGATCTTGATCTTTGGATACTTGGCATGAATCTGCTCCATGAACTTCTGCAGACGCTCAGGGTACATAGGTCCCCACTGCTCATTACCGATACCAATCTGCTTCAGATTGAATGGTGCTGGATGACCCATATCGGCACGGAGCTTACCCCACTTGGAGGTGACAGGACCATTGGCAAACTCGATGAGGTCGAGTGCATCGTCGATATAGCTCTGGAGATCCTTGACTGCTACATGCGCATTAGGATCCTTATCATCGTTCTGATACTGGCAAGCCAGACCTACAGAGAGAATAGGCAATGGCTCAGCACCAATCTTCTCTGAAAGGAGGAAATACTCATAGAAGCCCAAGCCCAATGACTGATAGTAGTTAGGGAAAAGGCGATGTGGGAAGGTATCTCTCCAGCGGTTCTCGTTCAGAGGACGGTTCTCAGGAGCACCCACAGAGTTCTTCCACTCATAACGGGTATCGAGGTCGGTTCCCTCTACGATACATCCGCCAGGGAAACGGAAGATGCCTGGCTTCAAGTCAGCCAAATCCTGTACGAGGTCGGCACGGAGACCATTCCAGTTGTCCTCAGGGAAGAGAGAGATATGGTCGAGATCTACGCTCTCAGAACCCTTCTCCAGATATACTCGCATCAAACCCTTGGCATCGGTCTGAGGAGAAGTAAGGGTAGCAGTAAGCTTCTGCCATTTATTATTGGTGATGTTGATGACCTGCTTGGCAATGACATCATTCTTTGAATTGACGAGTTCTACGCGAATCTTGCCCTGCTTGCCATCGATGAGATGAAGACGGCCATATACGGTGAAATCGTACTTCATATCCTTCTTCAAGCCCATGCCGAAGAAACCACGGTTCTCAAGACCAGTCTGCTTCTCACGTGCGCCTGCGCTCTCAAGTGTTACATAATGAGGATTGCGGTCGAAGGCAGGTTTTACGTCGCTGAGGGTTACATTTCCGAATGTATTCCATCCCATCAGGCGCTGTGGGAATTCGAAGGAACGGTTCTCTACCATCTCTGCATAGAGTCCACCATCGGCACCGAAGTTGATATCCTCGAAGAAGATACCATACATGGTAGGCTGGATTTCTGCTCCAGGCTTGTTAGCCTGAACAGTAAACTGATGCTGTGCGAAAGCTCCGAGTGAAGACATCGCCAGCAATGCTGCTGCGAAAAATTTTGCTTTTCTCATATTGTTCGTTATTGTTTTATTTTTAGGCTGTACCTACACTTTTCCGTGATAGGTGGTGCAAAGATAAAAAAATCCACCCCGAATGAGGTGGATTTTCTGTTTAAATATATTGGATTTTCGTACAAATCCCTGCTTTTCTACTATTTATCTAATGGAATGAGCACGAAAGTGAAGTTCTTATCGCCATAATGGAGGCGATACTTCTCCAAAGGCCATGCACCCCAAGAGTTCTCACCAGCCACACCAGAATGCTCTGCATCGAGGAAGAGATTGGTGAATTTTGACTTCTTCAGGTTGAAACTGTGGCGCTGATCCTTGTCATCACCATCATCCAATTCTTCTGTGTCGAAGTGGATAGCGGAAGCATAGAATGGCTTGCAGCTCTTCACCTTGAATCCGAAGCCGGAAGCATCGGTCTGATTCCACCAGCGCATATCGCCCTTGGTTCCACTCTCCTGTGGACGGATGTATGGGAAGTACTGGTTGTCGGCATCATCGCTGTAGATTCCGATGCGCATGCAGTCCTCACGGTCAGAATAGTTCTCGATAGGACCACGGCCGTAATACTGGCTCTTGTCCATATCGTATGGCAACTGCATCAGCATACCGAAACGGAACAGATCGCTGACCTTGGCATCATCAGAAGCATCAAACTCCTGGCTTACCTTCATCGCACCGGTATTAGGCATGATGAGATATTCTATTTCCAGCTCGCCCTTCACCTCTGGCATCTCATAGGTTGCACAGATGCTGATGGTGTTTGCCTTCTTATCCTTTTCAACAGCTACACCCTTCAGGTTCATGACAGGGTTCTTCCAAACCTGGAACTTTTTCTGCAGGCCGGCACCGAAATCATTATCGGTAGGAGCACGCCAGAAGTTTGGCTTCAGGGTACCGCCCTCGCCGAGGAGCGACTTGCCACGATAGGTATATTCAGAGATGAGACCGGTGGTACGGTTCACCTTCACGGTCAGATCAGGAGTAGTAACGGTGATATCCTGCTCGCCCTTCTTGTCGATGAGCTTAGCCTTCACCTTCTTGCCGTCCTGAGCCTTAGCCATGTTTTCTGCACAATGACCGCAGCACTTCTTCTCCTTCACCGCCAGCTGGGCATAAGCCACAATCTGACCAGCCTCCATCAGAGGTTCAGCCTTCTTCAGACGGAAATCGATGTTGAGGAACACCTCCTTGCCCGTTACCTTAGAAAGGTCATAAGGGATGGTGAAGTTCTTGGTCTGCTGGGCAGCTACATCGATATCAGCAATAGTACCGTTCTGAGTCTCCACGCCATCCTCAATGAGACTCCATGCCAAGGCATAGTTGCTCAAATTGCGGAAGAAGTTCTCATTGTATACACTTACTTCACCCTTCTCTGCATTCACCATCTTAGCCCAGATGTTCTGATACTGGTAGGCTACCTCGTAGGCATGAGGATTGAGCTGACGGTCAGGACCGATGATACCATTGCAGTTGAAGTTATTGTCGCTAGGGTCGTAATTGTTATAATCGCCACCGTAGCAATATTCTATTTTGCGGAGCTCTTCATAGCTCATCTTCTCAGGATTCTTGATGGTCATCGGCTTCAATACCTTGCGGTGCAAGCCCTGGTCAACGAAATCCCAGTCAAAACCACCCTGGAGGATAGGATACTTGCGAATCAGAGCCCAGTAATCCTTCAAGTTACCGCCTGAGTTACCCATGGTATGGTTGTACTCGCACTGGATAAGCGGCATCGGACTGTTAGGGTCCTTAGCATACTTTTCACAAGCACTTACAGGATAGTACATAGGGCAGAAGATATCGGTACCCTCGCCTCTGTGAGCCTGCTCATACTGAACCGGACGGCTCTGGTCCTGGCTCTTGATCCACTTGTAAGCCTGCAGGAAGTTATCGCCCATCACAGTCTCATTACCCATACTCCAGGTTACGACACTAGGATGATTGAAGTACATGGAAACATTGTGCTGGTTGCGCTCCATAATCTGCTTGGCAAACATCGGTTTCTTGGCAGCTGCATCATCGCCATACTGGAAACCGTGACTCTCCTGGTTAGCCTCAGCTACCACATAGATACCATACTCATCGCAGAGTTCGTACCAGCGTGGATCATCAGGATAGTGGCAGGTACGGACAGCGTTAATATTCAGGCGCTTCATAATCTTAATGTCCTGAATCATGCGCTCCATGCTCAATACATAACCTCCATCAGGATCAATCTCATGACGGTTGGCACCCTTGATGAGCACAGGCTGACCGTTGACAAGGAACTGCTTGTTCTTGATTTCCACCTTGCGGAAACCTACCTTGACAGGAGTCATGCTTGCTGATTTCATGTTGCCATTCTTCAGCGCACTTGAGAGGGAAACCTGAAGGGTATATAAATAAGGTGTCTCTGCATTCCACTTGTGTGGATTCTCTACGTTCATCGTAATGTTGGCTGTTCCATTCTTTGCCAATCCTGTAGCTATAGCCACCTGCTTGCCCTCTTTGTCGAAGAGGATGAAGTTCAGCTTACCGTTACCCTTTACCTTGGCAGAGATATTGAGCACACCATCCTTGTAGTTGTTTACAAGGTCAGGAGTAACACGGATATCCTCCAAATGCAACTGGGCATCGCGGGCAAAGAGATAGCTTTCACGAGCCACACCACTCAAGCGCCAAAAGTCCTGATCCTCATCCCAGGAACCATCGCACCAGCGGAAGGTCTGGAAGGCAATCAGATTCTTACCCTTCTTCAGATAAGGAGTGATGTCAAACTCGGCAGCTACCTTGCTATCCTCTGCATAACCGGCAAACTTACCGTTTACATAGAGATAGATGTTGGAAGTAACGCTACCGAAATGAGCTACAACCTGCTTGCCATCCCAGTTGGCAGGGATGTCGATGATACGGCGGTAAGAACCTACATGGTTGTCCTTGGTAGGAACTGCTGGTGGCTGCTGGTCAAAATGTCCACGCCAGCCGAAGCCTACGTTCACATATTCCGGATCACCGAATCCGTTCATCTCCCAGATACCTGGCAGATTCATGGTCTTCCATTTGGAATCATCAAGATCTTCCTTGTAGAAGTCGGTAGGACGCTGGTCGGCATTAGCCACCCAGTTGAACTTCCAGGTTCCGTCAAGCGAAAGGAAATACTTGCTCTCCGTCTTGTTCATGTGCAGGATATCCTTGCTCACGATCTTACCGTCTTTCTCATAAACCCAGTCATCTGCCGGATAGGTGAAGAAATTGGTGTGCAACGGAAAACGATTGATGGCATTCACCTGAAGGTCGTGCCATTCTGTGTAAGTTGGCTGTTGGATGGTCGTCTTATTCAACGACTTAATGGCAGTCTTCGGTTTGGTTGCACCAAAGGTTGCCATTGCAAATCCTGCCAAACTTAATGTAGCGAACAGTCTCTGTTTCATGTTTATCAGTTATTAATATATCAGATTGAATTTATACCTTATTATATATAGGCATCTTACTTGTTTGCGAGATACTTATCATATTCGCAGGCTGTAAGAAGCACAGCGCCTACACCGAAGTTAGCCTGAGAGTTGGCATCTACGGTCTGACCAGGGATGGCTCTCTCGCCGATAGGTTGAACATAACCCACCTTGCCATCTGCCTGAACGGCAGTCTCTGTAAGATAAGTCCAGGCACGGTCGATGACCTTCTTGTACTCCTTCTTGTTGAGGTAACCATTGTTGACCCCCAAAGCATACCGTAGGTGAAGAAGGCAGTACCGCTGGTCTCAGGACCTGGAGCATGCTCTGGGTCCATCATCGAACGGGTCCAGTAACCTTCCGGCTGCTGGATTTCTGCCACAGCCTTAGCCAACTTTTGGAATTTATCTACGAAGAACTGATTGTGCTTGTAGTCCTTTGGCATATCCTGGAGCACCTTAGCCAGACCTGCGAGAACCCAGCCATCACCACGAGCCCAGAAGTCTTTCTTTCCGTTGGCACTCTTGTGCTTTGGATAAACGTACTTGCCATCACGGAAGTAGAGGTTGGTCTCCTTGTCGAGCATAATCTCATCGGTAGTGAGGAGATTGTCGTAGAGCTTGTCGAGATACTTGGTATCGCCGGTCAACTTATACATCTTGGTCATCACAGGCATCACCATATAGAGGGCATCGCTCCACCACCAGTAGTCTGTTGGCTCAGAGTAAACCTCGTAGTGCATTACCTCCTTGGCACGCTTCACCATGTATTCTGATGCAGCGGCATTTCCCTTGGCTGCCTCGATGTTGTAGAGGTCGATGTAAGTCTGGAAGCAGATCTGCCAGTCACCGAAGAGCACGTGCTGCTTTCCCTCGCCGTATGGTTTGTACTTCCACTTGGCTGGGTTAGCCTCTGTAGCACCGGTCCAGTCGTTATGTTCTGCCCAACGGATGGAATAGTCGAGCATCTTCTGGTCCTTGAGCATCTTATATACCTCCATGTTGCCGGTATGATAAGCGGCATTATCCCAGAAGGCACGAACCTCAGGCTTGTTGTTAGCCTGCCAGTAGTTATTCACCTTGGTGATGAGTTCCACTACCTGCTCATGGTCCCATTTCTTGGAAGCCTTCACTTCCTTCTTATTCTGTTTCTTGACCTTAGCGGTCTTCTTGGCTGGCTGTGCTGCATTCAAAGGCAAAGCCAAGGCTGCAGCCGCCAGCATCATCAATATCTTATGCATGATAATCTATAAACTCTTAACTAAAAAAATTACCACTTGTCCTTGGTCACGATATCGTCCTTCCACTGGTGATCCTTAGGGAACTGCTGGTTGTTCCATGCCTTCACCTGGGTCCAAGGCTGTGCTGCGTCGGTCCAGAAAGGATGGTCGGCAGGCAAGCCGAGAGGCATGAAGGCGAGGGTTGTCATATAGAGCGAACCGTTGTTGGTATACCAGTCGGCAACGTTCTTCTGGCTGTTTCCACAGAAACCGATAGAGAGATAGCCCTTCTCGTTGAAGTTGTTCTGCTGGTCGAACATGCGATGGAGCACCTTGGTAAGTGCTGCACGAACCTGACCGTTGCTCAAATCCTTAGGCAACTTCTGGTACCATGCCATCAGAGCCAGCGGCTGCATGGTAGCCATACGGTAAGGAATACTTCTTCCGAATGCTGGGAAGGTACCCTCAGGAGAGATGAATCTCTCGAGAATGATGCTGTACTTCTGGCAGCGTTTCAACTCTCTGTTATAGTATTTCTGATAGTCGAGACGGGAATTGACCTTGGCATCTACCATCGCCTGGAGCGTCTCCAGATACATCGGATGGAACACGTAGCTGCTGTAGTAATCGAAAGCGAACGAAGGACCGTCAGCATACCAGCCATCACCCACATACCACTCCTCTACCTTGCGGCAGGCTGAATTGATGCGAAATTCATCGAAATCGCCACCCACCTTTGCCATGAAACTCTCGATGGTTGAAGAGAAGAGCAACCAGTTGGTATAAGGAGGGTCGATGTGGCGGAGCTTGGCAAACTCTGTGAGATAACGCTTCTTGGTCACCTCGTCGAGAGGCTTCCAGAGTGTATCGTAAGCACGGAGAAAACTCTCTGCAATATAGGCTGCATCTACCAGATTCTGACCACCGATGCCCCAGCAGAGATAGTCTGGATTCTGAGGGTCTACAGCATTCTTATAGGAAGCCAAAGCCCATTCACGCAACTGCTTGCGCTGCTTACCTTCGGCAGTAGCATCATCCGGAAGGGTGAGCCATGGAGCCACACCAGCCATCAGTCTGCCGAAGCACTCCATATAGAGCACCTTTCTGTTGCGGTTGTCGAAGCTGGGACTGAACTCAGTCTGCATATTCTTCTGTAACTCGCCTTTAGCCATATTTTCCAAAACAGGCTGTGCCATCTTATAGGCTAGCGAGCACCAATATTGGCGGTCGCTCTGCTGAACAGTCTTCTTCTTGGCAGAAATTCCCATGAAAGGAACCAGCGCCAAGACTAGGGTCATCATGATACTTTTAAATATATAATTCATAGATAGTTGTATATTGTTTGTTGTTATTGATAATTGTAAGAGGCAAGTTGCCTGTAGCCTTAGCTGAGCAACTGCAAATATATATAAAATTAGTTAGAAACAAGCAGAGCGACCGTATATTTTAGTGTTTTTTCAACACTGGTGCACCATTTTCCCAGGAAATAGGTACCCACAAGTGTCTACTGTCACTCAAGTGTTTAGGATTCCACATGTCTGCCATGAACACATAGTCAGCACCATGGAACATCTTCTTCTGTGCTGCAGTTTCCACCTTATATATATAGGTACCCTGTGCACCGAAGGTCTTGTCAGCACCCTCGCCACGGCAAGGATTAGGCAACTGCTCCCAAGGACCGTAGATATTCTTTGCCTTGAACATGCGGGCTGCATTAGGCGCCCATCCGGTACATCCGCTGGTAATCATCCAGTAGATGCCATCCTGCTTGAAGATGGTTGGAGCTTCGTTCTGTCCGCCGGCAGCAACTCTTACGTAGCAACCGTTGTGCTGCATGTAGTCATCTGTCAACTGTGCGATTTGGAGTGTCAGGTTTTCCTCTGAAGAATAGATGTGGTAAGCCTTGCCATCATCGTCGATGAAGATGGTCATATCTCTCGACATCTGTCCACCCTGGAAGTCTCTCATCCAGAACATACCCCGTTCTATCTGCTTGCGCCAAGCTGGAGTCCACCACTCTTTCAGTTCAGGGAAGAGAAGCTGATGCTTGAGGTCGGTGGTATCAGGTTTGGAGAATCCGATAGGATAGATTCCCGGATTCACTCTTCCTGAGCGAACGAACTTGAATGGTCCGAAAGGAGTATCGCTGGTTGCCACACCATAACGGGCAGCAGCATATCCCTGCCCTTTCAATTCGAGATGGAACCACATGACGAACTTCCTGGTCTTCTGATTATAGAGCACCTTAGGGCGCTCGATGATGCAACCACCCTCGATGTCGCTGCCTGGTTCATTAGAAACAGGCAGCACCAATCCATGGTTGGTCCATTTCTTGAGATCCTTGGAAGTAAAGCAGCTTACGCCGAGAGAGCTGTAAGGCTTGCCATCCTGCGAACGGCTTTCGCCATACCAGTAATAGGTACCCTGATAGTTGAAGATGTTGCCACCATGTGCATTGATATGCTTGCCGGTATTGTCCTTCCACACGCCTCCGTCCATCGGAGCCTGTGCCAGAGTTGGGAGACAAGACATCATCCACAACACCATAAATACGAATAGTTTATTCATTTGCTGATGTATTATTAAGTTAGTAAAACGCTAATTGTTTATTTCGGTTACAAAATTAGGAAAAAAGCCCCTTTTAGGGGGCTAATATTCGGTATAAAAGGGACACAAATCGAGAAAATGCAGGAAAAATAATGCTAACTGTACGGTTGAAATTACCCAATACGCCCTGGGCTAAGAGCTTTTGGGCTTTCAGCCCGTCTTATACCACATCTGAATATTCTGTTTTCTTTACAAAACAATTAGAATTGCCCCTAATGAACTCAATCTTAAAATCACGATTTTTCCCTATGTTTCATCATTTATTTCCAATTTTTACATGAATATGGAGCATTTTAAACAAAAAAGACCTTGATTGCAGAACGCAACCAAGGTCTTCGGAGATGATATATTTAACCTATTGAAATCTCGCTAGATTAGATCTGCTCGCTCCAGTCCTCCTGGCTCTTACGAACGTAAGTCTGGTAACGGAGCTTAGCCATCTTCTCTGCCTGAGAGAAGAGCTCATCAGCCTCCTTAGGGAATGCCTTCTGTACAGAGAGGTAACGAACCTCACCGAGCAGGAAGTCGCGGAAGTTATCCCAGTTAGGAGCCTTAGAGTCGAGTGTGAATGGGTTCTTACCCTCATCAGCCAACAGTGGGTTGTAACGCCACAAGTGCCAGTAACCGCACTCAACAGCCAACTCTTCCTCGTGCTGTGAACGACCCATACCGCCCTTGCGCTTCAAACCGTGGTTGATACATGGTGCGTAAGCGATGATGAGTGATGGACCTGGATAAGCCTCAGCCTCGCGGATAGCCTTCAATGTCTGAGCATTGTCAGCACCCATAGCTACCTGAGCTACGTAGATGTAACCGTATGTAGTCTGCATCAAACCGAGATCCTTCTTGCGGATACGCTTACCCTGAGCAGCGAACTGTGCGATAGCACCGAGTGGAGTAGACTTAGAAGACTGACCCCCAGTGTTAGAGTAAACCTCAGTATCGAGTACCAGGATGTTAACATCCTCACCAGAAGCCAATACGTGGTCGAGACCACCGTAACCGATATCATAAGAAGCACCGTCACCACCGATGATCCACTGTGAACGCTTAACGAGGTAGTGATCCAAAGTCTTGAGCTCCTTGCAGATAGGGCAACCCTTCTCAGCGCAGGCAGCGATGAGAGGCTTCAACTCTGCAGCAGCCTCCTTAGAACCCTCAGAATCGTTCATGTTAGCCATCCACTTGTCAGCAGCAGCTACGAACTCAGCAGAAACCTTCTCGCTAGCCTTAGCCTCTTCGAGCAAGTGAGCGATGCGCTCCTTCATCTTCTTGTTACCCATTACCATACCGAGACCGAACTCGCAGAAGTCCTCGAACAATGAGTTGTCGAATGCAGGACCCTGACCCTTAGCGTTCTTTGTATATGGAGTAGATGGGATAGAAGCTGAGTAGATAGAAGAACAACCAGTAGCGTTAGCAATCATCTGACGATCACCGAAGAGCTGAGAAATCAACTTAACGTATGGAGTCTCACCACAACCAGAGCAAGCACCAGAGAACTCGAACAATGGCTGAGCGAACTGAGAGTTCTTAGGGCTCTGCTTGATGTCTACGAGATCCTGCTTAGAAGCTACCTTGTGTACGAGATACTCCCAGTTAGCTGCTTCCTTGGCCATATCCTCTGCGTCAACGTTGAATGGAACCATTGTCAACGCCTTCTCACCCTTCTTACCTGGGCAGACGTCAGCACAGTTACCACAACCCAGACAGTCGAGTACTGAAATCTCAACGCGGAAGTGCATTCCAGCCAAAGCCTTAGGTGCCTTAACATCCTGAGTCTGGAGACCCTCGATGCCTGCGAGCTCCTCGTCGGTCAATACGAATGGACGGATAGCTGCGTGAGGACAAACGAATGAACACTTGTTACACTGGATACAGTTCTCTACGTTCCATACTGGTACGAATGCCTCAACACCACGCTTCTCGAATGCTGCAGTACCGTTCTGCCATGTACCGTCAACTGTGTTGTGCTTAACGAAGTCAGAAACCTTCAAGAGGTCACCTGCCTGGCCGTTGATAGGACGAACGAGCTCCTTAACGAATGCTGGAGCGTTATCCTCCTTAGCCTCATCGTCAGCGAGGTTAGCCCAAGCTGGATCTACTGTCAACTGCTTGTACTCACCACCACGGTCAACAGCGCCGAAGTTCTTGTCAACAACGTCCTGACCCTTCTTAGAGTAAGACTTAACGATGAATGCCTTCATCTGCTCTACAGCGAGATCCAAAGGAATAACCTCTGTAATACGGAAGAATGCAGACTGGAGAATGGTGTTGGTACGGTTACCGAGACCAATCTCCTGAGCAATCTTAGTTGCGTTAATATAGTAAACAGTGATGTTGTTCTGAGCGAAGTAACGCTTTACATTGTTAGGGATGAAGTTAACCAACTCCTCACCATCAAAGATAGTGTTCAACAGGAAGAAACCGTTCTTACGCAAACCACGTGTTACATCGTACATGTGGAGGTAAGCCTGTACGTGGCAAGCTACGAAGTTAGGAGTATTTACCTGATAAGCGCTGTGGATAGGGCTGTCGCCGAAACGCAAGTGAGAGCAGGTGAAACCACCAGACTTCTTAGAGTCGTAAGAGAAGTATGCCTGGCAATACTTGTTAGTATTGTTACCGATGATCTGAACTGAGTTCTTGTTAGCACCAACAGTACCGTCAGCACCCAAACCGTAGAACTTAGCCTCGAACAAATCGTCGCCACCCATTGGGATTTCCTCCTCTTCTGGGAGAGAAGTGAATGTAACGTCATCAACGATACCTACAGTGAAGTGGTTCTTTGGCTGTGGCAACTCGAGGTTCTTGAATACAGCAACGATCTTAGCTGGAGTTGTATCAGAAGAACCGAGACCGTAGCGACCGCCAACGATCAATGGCTTGCGCTCGTCATCGTAGAGAGCTGACTTAACGTCGAGGTACAATGGCTCACCCTCTGCACCTGGCTCCTTAGTACGGTCGAGAACAGCGATACGCTTAACAGTAGCTGGGATAGCCTTCTTCAGGAAGTCAACAGAGAATGGACGATACAGGTGAACTGCAACCATACCAACCTTCTTGCCCTGCTTGTTCAAGTAGTCGATAGCCTCACGAGCTGGCTCTGTAGCAGAACCCATCAAGATGATGATGTTCTCAGCATCCTCAGCACCATAGTAGTTGAAGAGGTGGTACTCACGGCCAGTGATCTTAGTCATCTCCTGGCAGTACTTCTCTACTACCTCAGGGATTGCATCGTAGTAAGGGTTGCAAGCCTCACGGTGTGTGAAGAATGTCTCTGGGTTCTCAGCGGTACCGCGAGTAACAGGACGCTCAGGAGTCAATGCACGGTTACGGAAGTCCTCGATGAACTCTTCCTTAACCAATGGACGGATGTCTTCCATATCCATCTCCTCGATCTTGTGGTACTCGTGAGAAGTACGGAAACCGTCGAAGAAGTTAATGAAAGGAACCTTTGTCTCCAATGTAGCCAAGTGAGGAACTGCAGAGAGGTCCATTACCTCCTGAACAGAACCTGAGCAGAACATAGCGAAACCTGTCTGGCGGCAAGCCATTACGTCCTGGTGGTCACCGAAGATACAAAGTGAGTGAGAAGCCAATGTACGAGCTGATACGTTGAACACGCAAGGGAGCAACTCACCAGCAATCTTGTACATGTTAGGAATCATCAGCAACAAACCCTGAGAAGCAGTGTAAGTTGAAGTCAAGGCACCAGCCTGGAGAGAACCGTGAACTGCACCGGCAGCACCAGCCTCTGATTCCATTTCCTGGATAGAAACTCGCTGACCGAAAAGGTTCTTACGACCTTTGGCAGCCCATTCATCTACATGCTCCGCCATTGGTGATGATGGAGTAATAGGGTAGATAGCAGCAACCTCAGTAAACATGTAGCTTACATGTGCGGCAGCTGTGTTACCATCACAAGTGATAAATTTTTTCTCTTTAGCCATTTTACTTTTAGATAAAATATTAAAAATGTTTTGTATTTTTATTCCTTTGAACTTTGATAGTTGAATCTGTTTGAGAGTTCAATTTTCAGTTCTGTTTTTGTTTTTCGAATGTTTTTGCCCATTCCAACACCATATTAATATAGGAAACCCAGAAGCCATAACGGAATCCTGTTGTCCTTGCCTACCTCGGTATTGTATCGGGCGTAGATGATGTCGGGATTGTTGCGCACCTTGTTTGGAGATTGCGCATCGCAGATTCTGAATTTCTTCTCACCATCTACAATGAAGTAGTGGTCCTTGCCGGTCTGGCTTACCTTATGGTCTTTCCAGAGCGAGTTGACGAAGAATGTTTCCATCACCTCCTGCTTGTCTATCTTGATAGGATAGATGGCGTACATCAGGTTGGAGTTGTGCATCATCACCTTGGATGGTTTCTTTGGGAACTCCTGCCCGGTAGGGTAAATCATGTTGATGAGTCGCGCATCAGCAAGATACTTGATGTAGTTCATTACCGTAGCTCTGCTGGTGTTGATCTCTTCGGCAAGCTGGCTCACGTTGGGAGCCTTGGCACCTTCTACAGCTAGCTGATAGAAGAGCCGCTTGATCTTGGTGAGATATTTCAGTTCGATTTGCTTGATGAGGAGGATGTCTACCTCGGTCATCATGTTCATTGTCTTTAGTAGATTCTCTGTGAAGTTGCGGTTCTCCAGGAAGAATGGATAGAATCCATGATGCAAGTAGTCCTGGAAGTATTTCATCGGGCTCACCTTGGGCAGTATCTGCTTGATGATGTGCTCGTGATTGCGCAAGATTTCATCGAGTGTATATGGCTGGAAACTGTTGCCAGTCTGCAGGTTGATAAACTCTCTGAAAGAGAAGCCTCGCAAATTATAGCTTTTCACGATTCCATTGAGCTCAGGATTCTCTTCCTTCAGTCTCATCACGCTGGAACCTGTGAACACGATTCTTAACTCTGGATACAGGTCGTAGCATTTGCGCAGCTCCTTGCTCCAGTCCGACTGCTTGAAGACCTGGTCGATGAGAAGGGTTCTGCCGCCGTGGCGAACAAAGTCACCTGCAAAATCTGCGATTCCTCTGCTTTGAAAATAGAAATTGTTCATATTCACATACAGACACTTGCGGTCAGTAGGGCCAAAGTGCTCCTTGGCATATTGAAGGAGGAATGTAGACTTTCCTACACCGCGTGTTCCCTTTATGCCAATCAAACGGTCGCTCCAGTCGATTTCGTCCATCAGAGTGCGTCTTACTGGTGCGTCCGTATGCTCTACGAGGTATGTATGTGTTCTGAAGAATGCTTCTTCCATGAGTTTATATCGTTTCTAATTGTTTTTACGATGCAAAGGTAATTAAATATTTCTAATTTGCAAACTCTAGATAGCAAAAAGTAACTTTTTTTTTATTATTTAGCACTTGTCTAAGTAAAAATGGGGATTTTCTTCCCTATTTTGCACTTTTCTTTATATCTTTGCACCATGAAGTTACATATTTTCAATCCAGAACATGATTTGGCTTTGGCTGCAAATCTGAAACAGTTCACCGCGCCTCATGCGGGTAGACAACTTAGAAGTGATCTTGCTTTCATTCCGGCTCTTTGGGCGGAAGAGGGCGACCTCGTACTTGTGGATGATATTGATTTTGCGAAGAACAGGGTGCGTCATTTTGGAGCTGAACTGAACAGCAAGGTTGAGTTCATCACCAAGCCTCAGCTGAAGCATCTGCTCAAGACGGAATTTCTGGACAGTGTTCATCCCTGGGGATGGAACCTGTCGCTGAAAGGTGAGTTGGAGCGTTTGGGAATGCCGGAGATTATGTTGCCGACTGATGCTGTATTAAATAAGGTACGCGAGGTGAGCAGCAGGCAATGGGCTGCCCTTCATCTGCAGCGTGGCGTGGAATATGTTACTGAGACGGCTCGCGTCAAAGAACTCATTCTCCAGCACGGCAAAGCTGTTGTCAAGGCTCCCTGGAGCAGTAGCGGGAGGGGAGTGAAATATGTGAGCGCTGAGGACTTCAGAACAGCCGGAGATTATCCTACCTTCGAAAGATGGGTGGCAAACATGATTTATCATCAGGGCGGCGTAACCGTAGAACCCCTATATAATAAGGTGAGAGATTTCGCCATGGAGTTTGAAATGAAAGATGGCAAGGCGCTCTATCGCGGTCTTTCGCTATTCGATACGATCAAGAATGCCTATTCGGGCAATGTGCTCTGCTCTGAAGCCGATAAGGTGGAAATGATGAAACCGCTCATTAGCGAGGCTCAGCTTGCCGGAATCAGACAGCGCATCATCGAGGTAATGGAGCCGGCGCTGAAGGATATTTACAGTGGCCCGTTCGGCGTTGACATGATGATCTGCACGAAAGGGGAGAAGGATGAATTCTGCGAGGCTGTGCTGAATCAGGAAGGTGAGGACGTAAACAGAACCGGACTGGGCGTGGTTCCTTGCATCGAAATCAATCTGCGCAGAACAATGGGACATGTGGCAATCGATCTCTACGAACATCTTGTGGCTAATTCGAGCGATGAGATGAAGACCAATAGGACGAACATCATGCGCGTGGAATATGATGGAAACAGATATCATCTCAGAATAAAGCCTGGCAGACCTTCGGAAGAGGCACCGCTGCATTGATTTTTTGTAAAGAACATAGTTGTTTTTTGTTAAGAAATAGTAAAATCGGCTTTTCCCGTGCAAGGATTAGCCGGTTTTTCATTTTATCTTCAGAACTCACGATTCAGATTCCGATTCGGGAACTGCTTTTAAAAAAGAGGAACAGTCCCTTTGGGTTCAGGAGCGTTGAGTCATTAAAATGAACCAATAAATTAGAGAAATATGTATAAGAAAGTATTTAGTGCAGCTATTTTAGCTTCAGCTGCAATGGCAATGACTTCTTGCAGCTCAAGCAAGAATGCACAGAATGAGAACGCAACAAAGGCTGAGAAGATAACAGAGGCAGAGGCTGCCCGTCCGTCGGCAGATGAGGAAATGGACGAGAGTTATCTTATCCTCTCAGAGGCTCAGCAGAACATTGTGAAGAAAAATAATGATTTCGCTTTCAAACTCTATCAGCAGATTAGCGGCATGGATTCTGAGGTGGTTTCGCCGATGAGCATCGCCTATCTGATGGGAATGCTTGCAAATGGTGCCGACGGCAAGACTCAGCAGGAGATTCTGAAGGCAATTGGTTGCGAGGGCGTGAGCGTAAAGGAACTCAACAACTGTTATAAGGCGCTGATGCTTTCGGCTGGCAAGCTCGACAAGCAGACAACCGTAAACATTGCCAATTTTATCGCCATCAATAAGAATTTCAGATTGAACAGTGATTTCGCTCACACCGTGGCCGATTCTTATCAGGCTGGCGTGGAGAGCATGGACTTTACCTCTCCTAAATCTGCCACTCGCATTAATGACTGGTGCAAGAAGCAGACTAAAGGCATGATTCCTAGCATCATCGACCAGGTAGACCCTGCAGCCGTTTCTTACCTCCTGAATGCTATTTATTTTAATGGAACCTGGCAGGAGAAGTTTGATGCGAAGAACACTAGACTCGAGAACTTCAGCGGTTACACTCGCGATATTAAGAAGGTGAACATGATGCACCTGAACAAGAAGTTTGCCTATACAGAAAATGATATGTTGCAGGCTGTAGAGCTGCCATACGGAAATGGAAGTTATCAGATGACCGTTCTTCTTCCTAAGGCTGGCAAGAGCATCAGCGAGGTGATGAAGGAGATGGATGCTGATAAACTTCAGAAGTTGAGTAATGACATGGACCGTTGCCAGGTAGATTTAAAATTCCCTAAGTTTACCACAGAGATGGATTTGTCGCTCAACCAGATTATTAGTAAATTGGGAGCTCCAAGCATCTTCCAGCCAGGCACGGCAGATTTCAGCCGTTTTGCCAATGGCAGCTTCTACGTATCGAAGATGTTGCAGAAGGCAAAGATTGAGGTAAGCGAGCGTGGAACAAAGGCTGCTGCCGTAACAGCTGCTGTGATGCTGACCTCACTGGGTCCTAACGAGATGAAGCGTGTAGAATTTCATGCCAACCGTCCATTCGTTTATTTCATTACCGAACGTAACAGTGGCGCCATTCTCTTCATGGGTCAGTTCCTGGGAGAATAATAACAGAGAATTTGCAGGTTCTTAAAACTAGAAAAGCGAAAGCCAAGTCCGTAATCCGGAATCTGGCTTTCGCTTTTTATTTCGCTTAATTCACTTGTTTACTCCTGAAACTTTTCAATGAACTCATCCTCAGTAATGATTGGAATATTGAGTTCATGGGCTTTCTTGTTCTTCGAACTCTGCGAAGCTGCATCGTTGTTAATCAGGAAGTTAGTACTCTTGCTCACGCTTCCCGTTACCTTGCCGCCCTGGCTTTCAATATAAGCCTTCAGCTCGTTGCGGTTCTTGTAATGATGCACATCTCCCGTTACGACGAAAGTCAGCCCCTGGCATTTATTTCCTGTTTCTACAGGCTCCTGCTCCTCGATAATCAGCTCGGATAGCAGATGCTGCACATGCTGGAAATGAACATCATCCTTGAACCAGGCGATAAACTTGGCACTCTTTTCAGGTCCAATACCATCAATGCTTGCAAACTCATCGTCAAACATGCTCAGGCGCGCAGTTTCTATCAGTTCCTTCACCTTGTAACGGCTGAGTAGTTTTTTAGCCACATCGCCGCCGCAGAGCGGAATATTCAAGGCGTAGAGCAGATGACGGCCATCAGTATGGCGGCTCTTCTCAACACTCTCCAGAAGATTGCTTACACTCTTCTTGCCAAATCCTTCGAAACAGGAAATCTCGAATGCATAATTCTTCAGTTTGTAGAAATCTGCATATTCCCTGATAAAACCATGATTGATGAATTTCCAGACAGTCTGTTCTGAGATTCCGTCAATATTGATTCCTTCCTTGCTGACGAAGCGGGCAAATTTCTTAAGTTGTTTGGCTGGGCAGGCTGCATTGGTGCAATGGAGAGTCTTGGTGCCGCTCTCACTCTCGCGCACTACGGCTGGCGCATGGCAAACCGGACATTCGTTGGGAATGACAAAACTCCCCACAACCTCTGTAATATTGATTACCTTCGGGATAATCTTATTGGCCTTGATGACCTGCAGTCTGGTTCCCTTGTCACCAATGCCTAGACGCTCGCATTCGCTTACATTGCAGAGCGAGGCACGCTGCACGGTGGTTCCTTCTAGTTCTACCGGTTTGAAAACAGCTACAGGCGTGATGGTGCTGGCTGCGCACGACCATTCGATGTGGTCGAGTACGGTGTCAGCATGTTCATCTTGCCATTTAAAGGCAAATCCTGCCCTCGTAGCGTGGTGGCCTGTAACCGACCCCGTAGCTGCATAAGCCGTATCATCGTAACAAATCACCAGTCCGTCTACCGGGAAAGGATTCTTCTTGCTTGTCACCTTTTCCGTAAACTTGTCTATTTCCAGCTGGATATTTTCTGTGGTAGGGTGGTCAATACGCTCACGTTCTACAGGATTCATTCCCAGGTCTTTCAGCATTTGCATGCGTTCGCCCCATGAGGTAAGTTCCCGCTCAGTATAAACCAGGGTGAACGGAATCCATTGGATGTGGCGCTGCTTCACCTCTTCAATATCCTTCAGCGTGAGTGAGCCTGAAGCGAGGTTTCGTGGATTGGCGTAATCGCCTTCGCTTTCGATGATGAACTGTTCGAAATCAGTATACGAAATGACGGCTTCTCCTCTTACTACAAGATGTCCTTTCTCTGAAATGGTACCAGGAATGCCTGAAATGGCTGGAGCCAAATGGGTAATGTTGGTGCCGATGTGTCCGTTACCGCGGGTAACAATCTTGGTGAGTTTTCCGCCGTCATAGGTTACTACGAGGGTCAGTCCGTCCAGTTTCCATGAAATCCAGATAGGGCGGTCTTCTGCCCATTTTACAAGATCACTTACCTGTTTGGTCTTTGCCAGAGAGAGGGCGGCAAATTCATGCTCCTCTTTCTTTCCTACGATAGAATCTTCTGACACGCGATTAGTAGGGGAGTCAGGCAGAATTTCGCCTGTTTCCTCTTCCAATCTCTTGAGCTGGTCGAAAAGGGCATCCCACTCATAGTCGGTCATGAGTTCGCCTTTTCCGTTATAATAACTATCCGAAGCTTGGTTGAGTCTTTCAACCAAGCTCTTCATCTGCAATAGTTTCTCTTCCATAATGAATGTTTGAGGATGTTAATCAAATGTTGTGTTTTTCGATGGCAAGAAATTATTCTGCAGGTTCCATGGCTATGGAGAGTTTTTCAAAGGCGAAACGCTGACCTCTGTTTCCTCCATAGTTTACACGTCCGCAGATGCAGAAACCCATCGAAGACAGAAGGTTAATCATCGGCGTGTTGTCAAAGTTGGTGTCAACCTTGATGCTAGGTATTTTTTCTACCTCGCACATGCTGTTCACCTTACTGATGAAAATACGCGCTAAACCTTCACGCTGGAAACTAGGCAACGTGGCAAAGCGATGTATTACATAATAATCGCCATCAGTAATCCAGTTGCCTACTAATTTCTTATATTTGGGTTCACCATTTAATATGACTGCTCCATAGACAACTACCTCTTCATTTACTGTCAGAACGAAGGCATTGCCATTTTCTATGTCTTTTCTGATGTCTTTTTCTGATGGATATTCCTCAGTCCATTGATGACGTCCCGATTCTATCATACTTTGGCGAGCCTGGTCGATGACTTTCCAGCAAGCAGCAAAGTCCTTAATATACGCCGGTCTGAAGTTTGTCTTCATATTAATTACGCTTTTATTATTCGGGTGCAAAATTAACAAAAAAAAACGGAGGAAAAACTTCACTTTTTTTGTTCGTTTTCCTCCGTTTTTCTTGTTTGCTGCTCATTTTGAGCGGTTTTTCCTTTGCTTTTTGCTAGGAAGCCGGGTGAATAAGATTCTACGCCAAGCACTTGTCGAGCTCAGCAATGATAGCATCTTTCTGTTCCTTGATATGCTGACCGATGAATACGATTTTTATCATGCGGTCGCCCAATTCCTGATCCCATTCCTTCTGCAGCTGTGGATTATTCATCAATACCTGGGCGAGTTCGCCTTTCGGCATGGTAGCCAACCATTGGCCAGCCTGCTTTACAGTCTTCTGCTTGCCAGCCTGTTCGAACACGTAGCACATGTCCCGTTCATCATCGAAATAGCAGATTCCCTTGGCGCGAACCACGTCTCTAGGCCATTTTCTTGCTACGAAATCATCGAAGAGGCCCAGGTCGAAAGGCTTGCGGCGATAGTAAACGAAGGTGCCGATTCCGTATTCCTCAACTTCTCCGCCTTCATGATCATGGTCATGGTCGTGATGATGATGTTCATGCTCGTGGTCATGGTGGTCATGATGATGATGCTCATGTTCGTCTTCCTCGTCTTCCTCGTCATGATCGTGATGATGGTGATGATGTTCATGTGCTTCTTCTACATCATCTTCTTCATGCTCTTCGTTTCTTTCTGATTCAATCTCCTGAATCCAACCGGCTGAAGTGGCTACGGTTTCCCAATCAAACTTCTTGGTGTTGACGATCAGATTCAAGTCAACGTCACCATAGTTGCATTCAAAGATTTCTGCCTTAGGCTGGATGGCACGGATAATCTGCTTAAGGTGCTCCAGGTCCTTAGGTTCAACCTCTGCAGCCTTGTTCAGAAGAATGATGTTGCAGAACTCAATCTGCTGGATGACGAGCGAAGCTAGATCTTCCTCATCTATATTCTTCTTCATCAGGTCGCTGCCGTTGGAGAATTCATCCTTCATGCGCAAAGCATCTACTACGGTAACGATGCTGTCAAGGCGCAGAATGCCATTCTCGATGTACTGAGGACCGAGGGATGGGATAGAGCAGATGGTCTGTGCAATAGGAGCAGGCTCGCAGATTCCGGAAGCCTCGATGACAATGTAATCGAAACGCTTCATGTCTACGATTTCCTTGAGCTGTTCTACCAGGTCCATCTTCAATGTGCAGCAGATGCAACCATTCTGGAGAGAAACAAGCGAATCATCTTTCTGACCTACTACGCCACCTTTTTCTATCAGGGCTGCATCAATATTGACTTCACCAATATCGTTGACGATGACGGCAAATTTAATACCTTTTTCGTTAGCTAAAATCTTGTTGAGAAGGGTTGTCTTTCCACTACCCAGGTAGCCTGTCAAAAGCAATACAGGCACTTCCTTCTTTGCGTTCATATTAAAATATTTTAATGTTATACTTCTTAGACCCAGTCTGCTGATAATGCTGCTTTCTCGGGCAGCTGTCATCTGGCAGCCTGACGGTTTTGCGAAACTGCAAAGATTGTGCCACACCTTATTTTTTGCCATCTTTTTTTCCTACACCCCTTTTTGTCAGTTATCTTGTGTTATTTTTAGGTTATATTTCATGTTTTTCTCATTTTTCTTTGGTGGTTTCAACTAGAAATAGTATATTTGCAGAGAAAATCTGTTTCAAACAGCACATAAACTTAATGAATAAACATAATATACATAAGTTAAGATGAAAAAGTTTAAGGTTTTAGTTCTGACGGTTGTGGCAGTCCTTGCGCTGTCATCTTGCGGCACTACTCAGACGGTGCCTCTGACCGGTCGCACTCATCGCATCTCTGTATCCGATGAGCAGGTTCTCAGTCTGTCTAATCAGGAATACACAAAGTACATGGCTTCTGCCAAGAAGTCGACCAATGCAGCCAATACGGCGATGGTTCAGCGAGTAGGAAAAAGACTAGCCAATGCTGTTGAACTCTATTTGAAGCAGAACGGATTTGAAGCTGATGTGAAGAATTATTCATGGGAATTCAACCTGGTACAAGATAAGTCAGCCAATGCATTCTGTATGCCTGGCGGTAAAATCGTGGTTTATGAAGGACTTTTGCCTTACACTCAGAATGAAACCGGTTTGGCAATCGTTTTGGGTCACGAAATAGCTCATGCTGTGGCTAAACATAGTGCTGAGCAGCTCACCAAACAGCAGAATCAGCAAACCGGTACAAGCATCCTGGGAACTGTGTTGAACCAGACAGTTGGTAATGGTGTAGGTAATGTGGCAAGTGCAGTTGCCGGACGGTATTTCTCATTCCGCAATCTGAAGTATTCCCGTGATAATGAAACCGAGGCAGATTACATGGGACTTATCTTCGCTGCCATGGCTGGTTACGATCCTCAGCAGGCCATTCCTTTCTGGCAGCGAATGTCGCAGGGCTCTAGCAGCAATCAGAGTGATATTTTCAGTGATCACCCTTCAGACACCAAGCGTATTGCTGACTTGCAGAAGGAAATGCCTACTGCGCTGAAGTATTATAAACCTCAGACAACTTATAAGGTAGGTTCTACGAGCAAGATTTCTACAACCAAGAAGACCAGTAGCAAAAAGAAGACTATAACCCGCAGAAAATAAGGAATTTTCCAAATCTCTCGAATCTGAAGAATCAAATTAAAATAGTTAAGTATGGAGTATTTATCTCATAACCTTTGGCTGGTATGGACGTCGGTGATGTTCATCTGCCTCATCTTAGAGTTGTCTTCCGGCGATTTCTATGTTACTTGTTTTGCCATTGGTGCGCTCATCAGCATTCCTGTGGCATTAGTAGGAGCACCTTTCTGGGTGCAGGTAGTGGTTTGGGCTATCTGCTCTATGCTTAGCATCTGGTTGGTTCGTCCGCATCTGCTGAAATCGCTACACAAGGGTGGGGAAGACCGCCGCAGTAACGCCGATGCGCTGGCAGGACAGATAGGGGAAGTGACTGAGATGATTCCTGCCGGAGGATACGGCAGGGTAAAGCTGGATGGAGATGATTGGAAAGCGGAAGCTCCACATCTTGCCGAACCGCTTGCTGTAGGCGATATGGTTCGAATCTTAGGTCACGAATCTATCATCCTCAAGGTAGAAAAAGTTTAGGTAGGAAAAGTTTAGAGTCAACATTATTCACTTAATCGTATAAACATCATGAACATAGGAATTTATGTGCTGGTGGCTCTAGTAGCACTTGCACTCGTAGTGGTTAAGAAAACCATCGTTATCATCCCTCAGAGTGAGACGAAAATCATAGAGCGTCTCGGACGATATTTTGCTACGCTCAAGCCGGGTATTAATGTCATCATTCCTTTCATTGACCATGCCAAGGATATTGTGTCTATGAGAAACGGAAGATACGTTTATACAAACAGCATCGACCTTCGTGAACAGGTCTACGATTTCGACCGTCAGAACGTAATCACTAAGGATAATATCCAGATGCAGATAAATGCGTTGCTCTATTTCCAGATTGTGGACCCATTCAAGAGTGTGTATGAAATCAACAATCTGCCAAACGCCATAGAGAAACTGACTCAAACTACCTTGCGTAATATAATAGGTGAGATGGAACTTGACCAGACTCTTACCTCCCGCGATACGATTAACACCAAACTCCGTGCTGTTTTGGATGATGCTACCAATAAGTGGGGAATCAAGGTAAACCGAGTAGAGTTGCAGGATATTACACCTCCAGAGAGTGTACTCCAGGCGATGGAAAAGCAGATGCAGGCTGAACGCAACAAGCGTGCTACCATCCTGACTTCTGAAGGTGAGAAGGAAAAGCAGCGCCTGCTCTCAGAAGGTGAGAAGGCTGCCATCGTGAACAAGGCTGAGGCTGCCAAACAGCAGGCTATCCTAAATGCAGAAGGTGAGGCTACTGCCCGCATCCGTAAGGCTGAGGCCGAGGCTATTGCCATTCAGAAGATTACGGAAGCTGTAGGACAGAGTACGAATCCAGCCAACTATCTCCTGGCCCAGAAATACATCAGTATGATGCAGGAAGTAGCACAGGGTAAGGATAATAAGGTGGTTTATCTGCCATACGAGGCAACCAATCTCTTGGGTTCTATAGGAGGAATCAAAGACCTTTTTAAGGGATAAAGACCTCTGAGTCAATGGATAATACCCTTTGGCTCAAGATTGGCTCAAAAAATAAAGCACTCTGAATAT